>Ga0209371_1000035_pt1 | contig 368979 bp, 321 predicted proteins | sample AgamicAtAmrz_FD_187165 | JGI IMG/M metagenome (GOLD analysis project Ga0209371, IMG submission 187165) | Agave microbial communities from Guanajuato, Mexico - At.Am.rz (SPAdes) (version 2) | ecosystem: Host-associated > Plants > Roots > Rhizosphere | place: Guanajato, Mexico | collected...
GAGGCGCACCGATGAGCCGGGCAACGGAGTGTTTCTCCATATATTCCGACATGTCGAGGCGAACCATCGCGGTTTCGTCGTCGAACAGGAAGCGGGCCAGCGACTTGGTCAGCTCGGTCTTGCCCACGCCCGTCGGGCCGAGGAAGATGAACGAACCGATCGGCCGGTTGGGATCCTGCAGGCCGGCACGCGAACGGCGAACCGCCTTGGACACAGCCTGAACGGCCTCACCCTGCCCGACAACGGACTTGGCAAGTTCGTCTTCCATGCGCAACAGCTTTTCGCGCTGGCCTTCGAGCATCTTGTCAACCGGAATGCCTGTCCAGCGGGAAACGACATGCGCGATGTTGTCCGCCGTCACCACTTCCTGAACCATCGAGCCGGCACCGCTGCTGTCCCGCGCTTCCGCTGCAGCCAGTTCCTTTTCGATCCCCGGAATGATGCCGTAGGTCAATTCACCGGCGCGCTGGAACTGCCCGTTGCGCTGCGCGATCGCCAGTTCGTTGCGGGCTTCGTCCAGCCGTTTCTTGAGATCGGCGGCGTGGCCGAGCTTCTGCTTTTCCGCCTGCCAGCGGGCCGTCAGCGCATCGGCCTTCTCTTCCGTATCCGCCAGTTCATCCTCGAGCTTCTTGAGCCGGTCGACAGAAGACTGGTCCGTCTCCTGCTTCAGGGCTTCGCGCTCGATCTTGAGCTGGATGATGCGGCGATCCAGTTCGTCCAGTTCTTCCGGCTTGGAATCCACCTGCATGCGAAGACGCGACGCGGCTTCGTCCATCAGGTCGATTGCCTTATCCGGCAGGAAACGGTCGGTGATATAGCGATTGGAAAGCGTCGCAGCCGCAACCAGGGCCGAATCCGAGATACGGACCTTGTGGTGCTGTTCGTATTTTTCCTTCAACCCGCGCAGGATCGAGATCGTGTCCTCAACGGTCGGTTCATCCACCAGCACGGGCTGGAAACGGCGGGCAAGGGCCGGATCCTTCTCCACATGCTTGCGATATTCGTCGAGCGTGGTGGCGCCAACGCAGTGCAGCTCACCGCGGGCAAGCGCGGGCTTCAGCAGATTGGAGGCATCCATCGCCCCATCCGCCTTACCGGCGCCGACCAGCGTATGCATTTCGTCGATGAAGAGGATGATGCCGCCATTTTCAGACTGCACCTCGTTGAGGACAGCCTTCAGTCGCTCTTCGAACTCACCGCGATATTTCGCACCTGCGATCAGCGCGCCCATATCGAGCGCCATCAGCTTCTTGTCTTTGAGGCTTTCGGGCACATCGCCATTGACGATGCGCAGGGCGAGGCCTTCGGCAATCGCCGTCTTACCGACGCCGGGTTCACCGATCAGCACGGGATTGTTCTTTGTACGGCGAGACAGCACCTGGATGGTACGGCGAATTTCATCGTCGCGGCCAATAACAGGATCCAGCCTGCCTTCGCGGGCCTCTTCCGTCAGGTCGCGCGCGAACTTCTTCAGCGCGTCAAAGCCCTGTTCGGCATTGGCGCTGTCAGCCGTGCGGCCCTTGCGGATATCATTGATGACCTGATTGAGCGCCTGCGCCGTCACGCCGGCCTTCTTCAGGGAAGCCGAAGTGGAAGCAGAGCTTTCAATCGCAAGCGCCTGCAGAAGACGCTCGACGGTCACGAAACTATCGCCAGCCTTTTTGGCCAGGTCTTCGGCGGTGGAAAACACCTTTGCAAGGGGAGCCGTCAGCGAAAGGCCGCCATTGCCACCGGATACCTTGGGTAATTTTGCCAGCGCGGCATCATTGGCAAGACGCGCTTCTTTCGCGTCGCCGCCAGCCCGCTCGATCAGCGATGCCGCCATGCCCTGCTCGTCATCGAGCAGCACCTTGAGAACATGCTCGGGCGAAAACTGCTGATGGTTTTCGGCCAGCGCAAAGGTCTGCGCCGATTGCAGAAAACCGCGAACGCGCTCGGAGTATTTTTCAATATTCATAGTCGAACCTCCATAGACCGGCCCGCCCGCTTTCGGCACGGCTCCGGGTGTTAGGGTTGAGGCTCCCTCAAAAGGCAAGCCCCGCTACGACAGCCGTGTTTAAGGATTTCACGATCGCCGCCTCTCGATGGTCGGTCGCCAGCAGTATCGGCAACCTTCCATCCTGCTCGAATATGGGAGGCATTTTCATCGGTTTAAAGGGGAAGAAATCCGGCTGTCGAGAAATTTTCCCAGGAAGTTGACAGGCGTCAGCTTCACCCTGCTAGCCATGCTGGCGCGCGCAGTCATAGACTTTGGCGCGCCAAAATAAAAAAACTCCGGCGAGCCGGAGTTTTTCAGTCCTGGGGCATGTCTGCCTGCGCGGTTTATTCCGCGGCGTTTTCAAGCGTGGCGGGAGCGGCCTCTTCACCGGCTCCTGCATCTTCACCTTCGGCACCTTCGGCAGCCGCAGTGCGACGTGGACGGCGCTGGCGCGGACCGGTCGCCCGGCGCGTCTTCGGTGCGCGTTCGGCTGGAGCTTCCGCCTGCTGCTGTTCCTCTTCGACGGCCACCTCCATCGGCGTACCCTCGATGACGGGCTGCGGCGCCTGACTGGCGTCATAAACCGGAGGCTGCTGGTCTGCGCTCACCTGCTGGCGTGGTGGCTGACGCTCCTGCCGCTCACGGCGGTCGGGACGGTCACGGCGCTCCTGGCGCTGCTCGTTCCGTTCGGCGCGCTCCTGGCGTTCGGGCTGCTGCGCGCGCTCGGCCTGTTCGGCCTGATGCTGCGGTGCAATGGCGCCTTCGTCACCATCGTTCACATCCATCTCGTCGGCATCGGCGGCGTTATACTCGCCGCGGTCGTCGCGCTGGAAGCGTTCCTGCATCTGCGCCTGAGCCGACGCGATGATGCGGTTATAATGTTCAGCGTGCTGCAGATAGTTTTCAGCCATCACGCGGTCGCCGGAACTCTGTGCGTCGCGCGCCAGAGCCGCGTATTTTTCCGCTATGTGCTGGGCTGTGCCACGGATTTTAACATCGGGACCGGAACTGTCATAAGTCCTGGTCAGCGGGTTACCGCCCTTGCGGTTGAAGTTGTTGTTACCGCCACCATTATTATTGTTGTTGTTTCCACGCCCCCGGCCGCGCTTGTTTTGCTGTCCTGGCCTCATCAATTGCTCACCTGAATTCTGTTTTGCTGATAATCTGGTTGTTTTCATGCAATTCCGGGCGGAAAACCGCTGGAAATTTTTCCTGAAATTGCTCCATCACGCGCCCTGCCGAGATACCTCCGGACAAGACCTCGCGTAAGACGACCGGTCGCGCAAATGCTGCACCGAGCCGTCTGCGAACAAAGTTTACTGATTCACATGCCGGAAACGCCCAGCCTTTCAGGGCTCTTTAAAGAACCCGCTTCGGGACTGACCCATACCCTGACGAATCTCAGTTCGTCCTCAGCCACCCGGCATGTGGCCGCAAATTATCCCGCTTCCCGCGGAAATCCAAGCCTTTTCTTTTGCTGTGCAAAATATCCTTGCAAAAAATTCCGCAGACATATCGTCGTCAACTATCTCCGGAAGGTCAAAACTCTATCATTACCGCCATAATCCTTCACGGCGTCCAGAAGAGAGAAGCCGTGGGAAGAAAATATAGCGGAAACATCAAGCCTTTGGTCGAAACCGATCTCCACACCGACAATCCCGTTTTCCACAAGAAAGCGGCCTGCTTCGGCAGCGATGAGGCGGTACGGTGCAAGGCCGTCCTGACCTCCATCCAGCGCCGCCAGAGGATCATGATGACGAACCTCTCGGTCAAGCGTTGCGACGATATCGCTTCTTATATAAGGCGGATTCGACACAATTATGTCAAAGCGGCCAGAGATTTTTTCGAACCAGTCGCTTTGAACGGGTTCGAAACGGCCGCCGAGATCATTTCGGAATGCGTTTCTCGAGGCTGTCTCCAGCGCGTCGGCGGAGATATCGCTGCCGACACCGGTCGCCTCCGGGCATTCCTTCAAAAGCGCGAGACAGATTGCCCCCGTCCCTGTGCCCAGATCGAGAATACGCGCGCTGCCCCTGGCTGAAACGGCAGCCTTCAAGGCAGGCAGCAGCGTGTCGACCAGAACCTCCGTATCAGGGCGCGGCTCGAGCGTTTCCCTCGACAAAAGAAGATCCAGGCCATGAAACTCCCGATGGCCCAGGATGCGGTGAACAGGCTCGCCGCCGGCGCGTCTTTCAACCATCGCATCAATTCGGGCTTGCTCCTCGGTCGTGAGCGACCGGTCCGGCTTCATCACGAAGTCGGTCAACGAAAAACCGACGACTTCGGCAATCAGGAGACGCGCATCGAGAAGTGGATCGGCGATCCCTGCCGCCTGCAGCCGCTTGCGGGCCGCGGCAAGTTCACTTGCGACAGTGGCCCCGGCCGGCGCGCTCAATGCTGCTCGCCGAGTTGCGCCAGCTGCCCCGCCTGATAATCGGCGATCAGCGCATCCACGAGCTCATCAATCTCGCCTTCGATCATCCGGTCCAGCTTGTAGAGCGTGAGATTGATACGGTGATCGGTGACACGGCCCTGAGGGAAATTATAGGTGCGGATGCGCTCGGAGCGGTCGCCGGAGCCCACCTGGCTCTTGCGGTCGGCCGAACGTTCACTGTCCACCTTCTGGCGCTCGATATCGTAAAGCCGTGAACGAAGAACCTGCATGGCCTTGGCGCGGTTCTGATGCTGCGATTTCTCCGAGCTCGTCACGATCAGCCCTGTCGGCAAATGGGTGATGCGAACGGCGGAATCGGTGGTGTTGACGTGCTGGCCGCCGGCGCCCGACGCACGCATCGTATCGATGCGGATATCTTCCGGGCGGATTTCGATATCGATTTCTTCCGCTTCCGGCAGCACCGCAACGGTGGCCGCAGACGTGTGGATGCGGCCGCTTGCTTCCGTTTCCGGCACGCGCTGCACCCGGTGAACGCCGGACTCGAATTTCAGCTTGGAAAACACCCCTCGCCCGCTGATCGTGGCGATGATTTCCTTGTAACCGCCGGCTTCACCCTCGCTTGCGGAGAGCACTTCCACCTTCCAGCCCTTGGAAGCAGCAAAACGCTCATACATGCGGAACAGATCGCCGGCAAACAGTGCCGCCTCGGAACCGCCGGTCCCGGCGCGTATTTCGAGGATCGCACTTTTTTCGTCCGCAGCATCCTTCGGCAGCAGCAGGACCTGCATGTCCTTTTCGAGCTCTTCGATACGGCTCTCGATCTCCGGCAGCTCCATTTCCGCCAGTTCGCGCATATCCTTGTCGGTCGTCTTGTCGGCAAGCAGCGCTTCGAGATCGGCGGCCTCAGAGATCGCCTTCTCGTATTCGCGAATTTTCTTCACCACCGGCTCGAGCTCGGAATATTCCGAAGCGAGCTTCACATAGACATCCGCAGCGGGCCCGGCCGACATACGCGCTTCGATCTCGCCGAAACGTCTTTCCAACTCGCGCATTTTTTCGACGGGAAGCTTCGCCACCAGTCACTCCAATTATGAAACAGTTCTTTTTAAACGGGAATGGAATGCGTCGCCGCAAAGCGTAACAACACCTCGCGCGCGCTTTCCAGCGAATTATGATCATCCAGCGCCGCGTTCAACTCTTCGGCAAGACTTGCGGCATCGAGCCCGAGCAGCATGGCCTTCACGGGGCCGATCGCCGTCGGCGACATGGAAATCGAACGGAATCCAAGCCCGATAAGAGCCATTGCCGAAAGTGGCTTGCTCGCCATTTCACCGCACAGCGTAACCGAAGTCTGATGCCTTTCGCCCGCCCGCACGATATCGCGAAGCATGCGCAGGAACGGCTTGCCGAGATTGTCGAAGCGATCCGAAACACGGGCGTTGCCGCGATCCACAGCCATCGAGAACTGGAAGAGATCATTCGAACCCACGGAGACGAAATCCACCTCCTGCATCAGCTCATCGAGCTGCCACATCAGCGCCGGCACCTCCAGCATGGCGCCGAACTGCAGCTTTTTTGGCAGCGCATGGCTGAATTTCGAAAGATGCTGTACTTCCTTCTGCAGCAGGTCGCGTGCAGCGCGGATTTCGGACACCTCCGTCACCATCGGCAACATCATGCGCAGTTCTGCACCGGAAGCGGCACGCAGAAGCGCGCGCATCTGCGTGCGCATCAGCCCCGGCCGGTCGAGCGACAGGCGGATCGCCCGCCAGCCAAGCGCCGGATTTTCCTCCTCCTGGCCGCGCATATATGAAACGACCTTGTCGCCGCCAATATCGAGCGTGCGGAAGGTAACGCTCTTGCCCTTCGCCTGCCGCAGGACGGAGCGGTAGAAGGCCTCCTGTTCCTCACCCTTCGGCATGTTGGAAGCGATCATGAATTGCAGCTCGGTACGGAACAGTCCAATGCCATCGGCACCCGATTCATCCAGCTGCGGCAGATCCACCAAAAGACCAGCATTCATCTTGAGGTTGACCTTCTGGCCATCTTTGGTGATCGGTTCGACATTGCGAAGTGCGCGGAACTGCTCCTGCCGGCGGGCACGCAGACGCACTTTTTCCTCATAGGCGCGTTGCAGATCCGACATCGGACGCAAATGCACCTGGCCGTCATCGCCATCGATGATGATGGGATCGTTGTTTTCGGCAAGCGCGACAATGCCCGTCGCCTGCCCGATAACCGGAATGCCCATGGCGCGGGCCACGATGACGACATGGCTGGTCACCGCGCCATCTTCCAGCACCAGACCACGCAGTTTTTCGCGCGGATAATCCAGGAGTTCGGCCGCCCCCATGGCGCGGGCCAGCACGATGGCATCGAGCGGGAAATCCTGCTCCGGACCACGACCGCCAAAACCGATGAGCTGCCGAAGCAGCCGGTTGGCGAGATCGTCGAAATCATGCATGCGTTCGCGCAGATAAGGATCGGTGAGACGCATCATACGCGCCTTGGTATCGCTCTGCACCTTCTCGACCGCCGCTTCCGCCGTCAGGCCGTTGCGGATCGCTTCTTCCATGCGTCGCACCCAGCCCTGATCGTGGGCGAACATGCGGTAGGTCTCGAGAACCTCGCGGTGCTCGCCTTCGGTCGGTACGTCACGGCGCTGCAGCATGTCATCGATGGAGAGCCGCAGCGAGCCGATAGCATCGGCAAGGCGACGGATTTCCGTATCTGCATCTTCGTTAAGAAGGTTGGTAACGACAATGCGCGGATCGTGCAGCACCACATGGCCAAGACCGATGCCTTCGCCATAGGCGTCGCCGTCGATGGAGACGGCACGCGTCAGGTCCAGCTCGACACCGGGGCGTGTGATCTTCTTCAACTCGCCGCTCGCCACTATTTCAGCGATAAGCATCGCGGTTGTCTCGAGCGCTTCAATTTCATCCTCCCGGTACGTTCGGCTGGCCTTGTTCTGGACCACAAGAACGCCAAGAGTGCGACCGGAGCGCAAAATTGGCACGCCGAGGAAGGAATGATAAATTTCCTCACCGGTTTCAGGAAGATAGCGGAATGCGGGATGCGCCTGCGCATCGGAAAGATTGAGCGGCTGGGCGGAAGCGGCAATGGTGCCGACAAGACCCTGCCCCATTTTCAGCTGGGCAAGATGCACGGCATCCTTGTTGAGACCTTCCGTCGCATAAAGCTCAAGCACGCTGTCGGAACGCAGCACATAGACCGAGCAAACCTCCGCCACCATGTTGCCGGCGATCTGACGGACGATCTGGTCAAGGCGGTCCTGCGGTTCAAGGTGCTCCGCCATCATTTCGCGCAGCCGCTTGAGCAGGACGCGCGGACCTGCGGAAAGGTCTCTCATCGCGTTTGCTCCCCGACGCTTCCGATCCGAATGTCATAATATTCGGGAATCAAAACGTCATTTAAAAATTTATAGCGCGAGAAGCGCGTCCCGCAAGGGACACGCTTTCATGAAACGCCACATCGGAAGAACGCAACTCCGAAGAATCGGAGCATCGGGAACCGATGTCTCGGCTTAGCTCTTATCGAGGCCGTAAGCAGAATGCAAAGTGCGAACCGCAAGTTCGGCATAGGCGCCATCGATCAGGATCGAAATCTTGATCTCCGACGTGGTGATCGCCTTGATGTTGATGTTCTTCTCGGCCAGTGCCTTGAACGCGCTGGCGGCAACGCCCGCGTGGCTGCGCATGCCAATGCCGATAACCGAAACCTTGGCGAGGCCGGTTTCGTTCTGGGCAACGTCGAAGCCGATCTGGGCCTTGTTGTCATCGAGAACCTTAAGCGCCTTGGCAACGTCGCCCGAAGGAACAGTAAAGGTCATGTCGGTGCGCGAACCGTCTTCGGAAATGTTCTGCACGATCATGTCGACATTGATGTGCGCTTCCGCCAGAGGCCCGAAGATCGCGGCGGAGACGCCCGGACGGTCGGCCACGCGGCGCAGCGAGATCTGTGCTTCATCCTTGGCATAGGCGATGCCGGTTACGACTTCCTGTTCCACGATTTCATCCTCGTCACAAATCAAAGTACCGGGCGGGTTGATGAGGTCGCCCATGCCCGGCGCATCGGGATCCTCGAAACTGGAGCGAACGAAGGTGCGCACCTTGTGTACCATGGCAAGCTCGACCGAGCGGACCTGCAGGACCTTGGCACCGAGCGACGCCATTTCGAGCATTTCCTCGAAGGCGATCTTTTTCATGCGGCGAGCCTTGGGCTCGATGCGCGGATCGGTCGTGTAGACGCCATCGACATCCGTATAGATGTCGCAACGATCCGCCTTCACGGCAGCGGCAATGGCAACGGCCGAGGTGTCGGAGCCGCCGCGGCCAAGCGTTGCAATGCGGTTATCGGGACCGATGCCCTGGAAGCCGGCAACAACGGCAACCTGGCCCTCGCCCATGCGCTTGACGATATCGGAACCGTCAATCTCGAGAATGCGGGCGGCGCCATGCGCATTATCGGTGCGGATCGGGATCTGCCAGCCCTGCCAGGAGCGCGCATTGATGCCCATGGATTGCAGCGTGATCGCCAGAAGACCTGACGTCACCTGCTCGCCGGATGCGACAACCGCGTCATATTCGCGCGCATCATAAAAGGAGGCGGCATTGCTCCCCGTAATCTTTGCTGCGTTCTGCACCCAGTCAACCAGTTCGTTGGTTTTACCGGACATGGCGGAAACGACCACGGCCACTTCATGGCCGGCATCCACTTCGCGTTTCACATGCCGGGCGACATTGTGAATGCGTTCGAGGTTCGCGACGGACGTGCCGCCGAATTTCATGACAATGCGAGCCATAGCCTTGACCAGTACCATCCCATTTTCCCGCCGGCTCTTTCACAAGACGGACGGACAAGAACAAACCCAGTCGGCTCTTCCTGACAAAGAGCCTCAAGTTGCGGGTCTCTTAGCGAAAAGGCGGGGGCCACGCAATGCCGTTTATGAACCATGCGGTACGCCTTTTTCGGGAGCGTGAACATGCAACAATGGCGGACTGACGCGCCGGCGGGATAAAGCACCCGCAAAAGAGCGTACCGCCGTGCACTGTACAAATCGGCCCATTCGCAGTATGAGCGCGGCAATGCAACCGGCCAGCTGGCCGAAATGGCCTGTATCGGCTGCCCCGGAGACTTTAGGATCTATTGGTTTCGGGCGGATGCGGGCAGCTTCATATCCGAAAGACGGTAGATGACAGACACCCAGGGTATCGCCCCGGCGATCGCGCAGGCGTTGGAAAAACGCGGCTATAAAGATTTGACCCCCGTGCAGCAGGCCATGCTTGCGCCGGAACTTGCCGACAAGGACGCGCTGGTTTCCGCGCAGACCGGTTCCGGCAAGACCGTTGCCTTCGGCATCGCGCTTGCGACCACGCTGCTGCGTGACAACACCCGTTTCGGCCAGGCCGCTGCCCCTCTGGCGCTTGCCATCGCCCCCACACGCGAACTGGCCATGCAGGTCAAGCGCGAGCTAGAATGGCTTTACGAATTTGCCGGTGTCTCCATCGCCTCCTGCGTCGGCGGCATGGATATCCGCAATGAGCGCCGAGCGCTGGAGCGCGGTGCTCATATCGTCGTCGGCACGCCCGGCCGTCTCTGCGACCACATCAAGCGCAATGCACTCGATCTCTCATCGATCCGCGCTGTCGTGCTCGACGAAGCCGACGAAATGCTCGACCTCGGCTTCCGTGAAGATCTGGAATTCATTCTGGAGGAATCGCCCGAAGATCGCCGCACGCTGATGTTCTCGGCCACCGTGCCGCGCAGCATCGCCAAGCTGGCCGAAAGCTACCAGAAGAACGCCGTGCGCATCGCCACCGCTTCCGAACAGAAGCAGCATGTGGATATCGAATATCGCGCGCTTCTGGTTTCGCCTTCCGATCGCGAGAACGCCATCATCAATGCGCTGCGCTTTTACGAAGCCCGCAACGCCATCGTGTTCTGCTCCACCCGCGCCGCGGTGAACCACCTGACGGCCCGCCTGAACAATCGTGGCTTCTCCGTCGTGGCTCTCTCCGGCGAACTGACGCAGAACGAGCGTACACATGCCCTGCAGGCCATGCGTGACGGCCGCGCCCGCGTTTGCGTGGCGACAGACGTTGCCGCCCGCGGCATCGACCTGCCCGGCCTCGAACTCGTCATCCATGCCGACCTGCCGACCAATTCCGAAACACTTCTGCACCGCTCGGGCCGCACCGGCCGCGCCGGTCAGAAGGGCGTCAGCGCCATCGTGGTACCGGTCAGCCAGCGCCGCAAGGCCGAGCGCCTGCTCGAAGGCGCCAAGGTCAGTGCCGCATGGGTACACCCACCCTCCGTTGAAGAGATCGTCGAGCGCGACGGCGCCCGGCTTCTGGCCGATCCTACGCTGAGCGAAGCAGTGGCGGATGACGAACGCGATTTCGTGACCAAGCTGCTGGAACAGCATGGCGCGGAAAAAGTCGCGGCGGCCTTCGTGCGCCTTTATCATGCAGGACGTTCGGCACCGGAAGACATTTTTGAAGTCGCGCTTGATAACACCCGCAAGCCGCGCCGCGACAGTTTCGAAACGGTCGAAAACAACGCTCCGCGCCGCGACAGGTCCGATTTCTCCGACAGTGCCTGGTTCTCCCTGTCTGTCGGTCGCAAGCAGAGTGCGGAACCGCGCTGGCTTATCCCGATGCTCTGCCGTTTCGGCAAGATCACCCGCCAGGATATCGGCGCGATCCGCATGCAACAGACCGAAACCTTCGTGGAACTGGCAGCCGACGCCGTCGACCGCTTCACCTCCGCCATCGGCAAGGACATGACGCTGGAAAAGGGCATTCGCCTGAAGGCGCTTGAGGGCAAACCCGAGATGACCGGCGGCTTCCGCGAAGACACGCGGCCGGCCAAGGCCCAGCGGAAGTTCAGCAAGTCCGACAACGCGAGCGCCCTCCGCGATGATCGCAAGGGCGAAGACAAGCCCTGGAAAAAGAAAAAGCCCTTTGGCGACAAGCCGAAATATGAGGGCAAGAAGGACAAGCCATTCGAAAAGCGTGGGCCAAAGCCGACAAAGGGCTGAGGACGCCCTTCGTTTTTAGCTCTTGCAAGAAAATGGGTCCCTTTTTGTGGGACTCAAGCCGGTCGACGACCTCCTCCGTCATGCCGGACCTGATCCGGCATCCAGCCAGACGCGTCTGCGTCGTGAGAAGACCCTTTTGCGATCAAAGACTTGATCGCGCTAGACCCCGGATCAAGTCCGGGGTGACGGAGTGGGGATGCGAAAACTTTGCAATCGATTCAGGTCGACAGATTCAGCAAAAAGCCCCGCTTTCGCGGGGCTTTCTATTTAACGCAATCACAACACCGGCAATCAGAATTCGAGCGCGCGATCGCCGTTTTCGTCCTTGATGCGGTTCGGAAGACCGATCTTGTTCAGAAGGTTCAGGAACGGCTTCGGTGGCAGTTCTTCAACGTTTGCCATCTGCTTCACATCCCATTCGCCCGTCGCTATCAACATGGCGGCAGCAACCGGCGGAACGCCGGCTGTGTAGGAAATGCCCTGCGAGCCGACTTCTTCATAGGCTTCCTTATGGTCAGCCACATTGTAGATGAAAACTTCGCGTTCCTTGCCGTCCTTGATACCCTTGACGATATCACCAATGCAGGTTTTGCCGACATAATCGGGCGCCAGCGAAGACGGATCGGGCAGCACGGCCTTGACCACCTTCAGCGGCACGACTTCCAGACCTTCAGCCGTCTTGACCGGCTTTTCGGAGAGCAGCCCGAGGTTCTTCAGCACGGTGAAGACATTGATATAGTGATCGCCGAACCCCATCCAGAAGCGGACATCAGCGCCGTCCATGTTCTTGGACAGCGAATGCACTTCGTCATGGCCGGTCATATAGGCCTTCTGCTTGCCGACGACAGGCAGATCGAATTCCTGGCCGACTTCGAACATCTGGTTGGTCTGCCACTGGCCATTCTGCCAGGAATAAACGACCCCGGTGAACTCACGGAAGTTGATTTCCGGATCGAAGTTAGTGGAGAACCAGCGGCCATGGCTGCCGGCATTGATGTCGACGATATCGACCGAGGTGACCTTGTCGAAATACTCATCCTTGGCAAGACGCGCATAGGCGTTGACGACGCCCGGGTCAAAACCGACACCGAGAATGGCAGTAATGCCCTTCTCCTTGCATTCTTCAGCACGCTTCCACTCGTAGTTTCCATACCACGGCGGCGTCTCGCAAATCTTGGTGGGATCCTCGTGGATCGCCGTATCCATATAGGCAACACCCGTGTCCATGCAGGCACGAAGAACGGACATGTTGACGAAAGCCGAACCGACGTTGATGACGATCTGTACGCCGGTCTTGTTGATCAAGGCTTTCGTCGCCTCGATATCCATCGCGTCAAGCGCATGGGCCTCAAGTTTCACATCTGTCTTGAGGCTCTTCTTTTCGCGTACGGACTCGACAATCTTGCGGCACTTTTCCAAAGTCCGTGACGCAATATGAATGTCTCCCAATACATCGCTGTTCTGGGCGCATTTATGCGCCACGACCTGTGCTACGCCACCGGCGCCGATGATCAGAACGTTCTTCTTCATTTCAGGTGATGCCTCCTTTTCCCCGCAGGGATGAGCTTCGTTGGATGTTGAAACAGGGTTTAAGACAGGCTTTGCTCGAAATCGGCAAAGTCGAATTCACGGACGGCGCGAACCGAGCCGTCGAGTTCCTTGATGGCGATCGTCGGCATCTTCACGCCGTTGAACCAGTTTTTCTTGACCATGGTGTAACCGGCTGCGTCCTGGAAGGAGATGCGGTCACCCACTTTCAGCTCGTTGTCGAAACGGAAATCGCCGAAAATATCGCCGGCGAGGCAGGACTTGCCGCAAACCATATAGGGATGTTCGCCCTCGTTCGGCGATACCTTGGCGCTCTCACGATAGATCAGAAGATCGAGCATGTGCGCTTCGATGGAGCTGTCGACGATAGCGAGGTTCTTGCCGTTGAACAGCGTGTCGAGAACCGTCACTTCGAGCGTCGTGCTCTTCGTGATCGAGGCTTCGCCCGGCTCGAGATACACCTGCACACCGTATTTTTCTGAGAAGGCACGCAGACGGTCGCAGAACTGGTCGAGCGGGTAATCGCCGCCAGTGAAATGAATGCCGCCGCCGAGGCTGACCCATTCGGCACGCGACAGCAGCGATCCGAATTTTTCCTCGATCTGCGTCAGCATGCGGTCGAACAGGGCAAAATCGCTGTTTTCGCAGTTATTGTGGATCATGAAACCGGAAATGCGATCCATGACCTTGTCGACCTTGGCGACATCCCATTCGCCAAGGCGGCTGAACGGACGTGCGGGATCTGCAAGATCGAAGCTCGAGGAACTGACCTGCGGATTGAGGCGCAGACCGCGCGTGATGCCGGATGCCTTGTCGGCAAAGCGCTCCAGCTGGCCGATGGAATTGAAGATAATCTTGTCGGCATTCGCAATCACCTCGTCGATCTCGTAATCGGCATAGGCAACGGAGTAGGCATGGGTTTCACCGCCGAATTTCTCGCGGCCAAGACGGACTTCATAAAGCGAGGAGGAAGTGGTGCCATCCATATATTGCGACATGAAGTCGAACACCGACCAGGTGGCGAAGCATTTCAACGCCAACAGCGCCTTGGCACCGGATTTTTCCCGCACATAGGCAATCTTCTCCATGTTGCGAAGAAGTTTTGTCTTGTCGATGAGGTAATATGGCGTCTGCAGCATCTCGTTTCACATATTGATTGAAGTCAAGGTCGGTCTTGGATGATGGGCCTTATATGATGCTTGTTACAGGAAAACAAATGTCCGGGGACTAATTCCTTAAAAATGAGGCGCATCGAGCGGGACGAAGAAAACACATGACGTTGCGGAACCAAGTCGGTGTCGCTGCGTTTCAATCACGGACAGGCGGGTAGTTTCTGCCGCCGTAATGAAAGTCAAGCGGCGTCAGTCATGGACATGTCGCCATCTCCATCAACGATGTTCAAGAAGGACTTCACTCATGGCAAGCGTGCGTAGCAGCGTTAATGACAAGATCCAGCAATCCCTCGAAAGCGGTGATGCAGCCGATGTGGCCGCGCAGCTCGCCCAGCTTCGCGAAGATCTGGCAAATCTTGCCAAGAGCGTGAAGGCGCTTGGCGTCGGTGCTTCGCATGAGCTGAAAGCTCAGGCCGCGCGTGTTGCGGACGATGCCATCTCCGCATCGAGCGACATGGCGGATACCGTGCGCAACGAGATTTCAACGCTGAATGACAATCTGACGGACCAGGTCCAGCGAAACCCACTCCAGTCGCTCGGCATCGCGGTCGGCGTCGGTTTCGTTCTTGCCCTCCTGACACGTCGATAAGCTCATGCTTGAGGCATTGCTGGTCTATCTGGGAGAGACCCAGCGTGAAGGGCGTGTCGTCACGAGACGACTGCGCTCTGTCATCATATTATCGGTGCTGGCGGGAATATTTTTCCTGATAGCCTTCGTGGCCGCCGTTGTAGCCGGATCGATTTACCTCGCCCGGCACGTCGGCGCAGGCCCTGCGGCGCTGGTCGTCGCCGGATCCGCGTTTCTGCTTGGAGTCATCATGCTTGTGGCACTCGCCATCCTGAAGCGTCCAAGGGTCTACGCAACAAGGCCGGTCACGCCACTCGCCGCCGCAGCGCCGCTGACGGCGGCGCCGCTTGCTCTTCAGTCGTTGCTTTCACTCGCGATACAGGCGCGCCCCTATGCGACACTTGCCGTCGCCGTCGCAGCCGGGTTTCTCGCCACGAGGGCAGGTACAAAAAAGACCAAGTAACTTCTTGGCTCGCCAGCGACACCAACCGCGCATCCGGCCCATGGATGCGCGGTTTTTTTTATGTTACCCGCGAAGGATAGACTGGCTGATGGCATCGTGCGTCACGCCGCCCTTATTTAAACAAAGTAACATACAGTCTCGGCGCATCCGTAATTTTTTGAAAGGCAATTGATGAAGAAGAAAGTCCTTGTCGTCGGTGGTGCCGGCTATATCGGTTCGCACACGTGCCTTCTCCTCTCTGAAAGAGGGTATGAACCCGTCGTTTTTGACAATCTCTCCAACGGGCATGAGGAATTCGTCCGCTGGGGGCCTTTCGAACAGGGCGATATTCGCGACCGGGCGCGGCTGGACGAAGTCTTCGCCAAACACCGGCCGGAGGCGGTTCTGCATTTCGCGGCACTGATCGAGGTCGGTGAATCGGTCAAGCAGCCCGTGGCTTTCTATGACAACAACGTCATCGGCTCGCTCAACCTGCTTTCGTCCGCCATCGATGCCGGTGTCAATGCCTTCGTATTCTCCTCCACCTGCGCCACCTATGGTCTGCCGGAACAGGTCCCGATCGACGAAACGCACCGGCAGGCGCCGATCAACCCCTATGGCCGCACCAAATGGGTGGTCGAGCAGGCGCTGAAGGATTACAGCGCCTATAAGGGGCTACGCTCGGTAATGCTGCGCTACTTCAATGCCGCAGGAGCTGATTTCGAAGGCCGCATCGGCGAATGGCACAAACCGGAAACCCATGCGATCCCGCTGGCCATCGAGGCCGCACTCGGCCGGCGTCAGGGTTTCAAGGTATTTGGCACGGATTACGACACGCGCGATGGAACCTGCGTGCGCGACTACATCCATATTCTCGATCTCGCCGACGCCCATGTGCGTGCAGTGGATTATCTGCTGGCGGGCGGGGAAACCGTGGAACTCAACCTCGGCACCGGCACGGGCACCACGGTCAAAGAATTGCTGGCAGCGATTTCGGAAGTCTCCGGTCGGCCCTTCCCCGTCGAATATGCCGGGCGTCGGGATGGCGATTCGACAACACTGGTGGCAAATAACGAAAAGGCGAAAGAGGTTCTGGGCTGGGAACCGCGCTATTCTCTTTCCGATATCATCAAATCCGCCTGGGGATGGCATTCGTCGCGGAACGCGGGTGAATAAACCAGTCAGTTGATAAAAAGACACCGGCCGATGGCCGGTGTCTCCCGCGGGACGGCGGATGGCGCCTGTTCCCGCTCCTGCCTCCCAGGTATGGGATTTACGGCTTTGTCGCCGAGGTGGTGGTGCTGTCGGGTGCCGCCGGGGTTGCCGCGTTCTGCTCGCTCGTCTTCTGCTCCAGCGTCTTGAATTCCGGCGCTGCCTTCAGCGTTTCCGCGGTTTCGGTCGTCGTCAGGCGAATGGTGCCGTCCTGCGCGTTGCGCGTCATCGTCACCTTGTCCATGGGAACGGCCACGTCCTTGGCGCCGATACCCAGGAAGCCGCCAACACCGATCACCGCTGCAACCAGACCGCCGTCCTGTTCCATGATGAGGTTCGTCACATTGCCGATGCTCTCATCGGCCGCTGTGTAGACAGACTTGCCGATATAGTCATTGGCGCTGATTTGCGTTTCGCCCTGCTCCGTCAGATAGGCTCCGCCGGTGGTCGTGGCTGCGCTGTCATTGGCCGAGGGTGCTGCAGGAGCCATGGGCGTCGCTGGCGGCGTCGCCGGTTCAGTCTGTGCGCTGGGATTTGCCGGCGCGGGCTGCGTCGTGCCCTGAGCGATGGCAAGCGGCGCGAAAGCCGTCGTGCCCATGAGGGCGGCGGTGACGAGGATCGTAAGTTTCTTTGCCATTTCGTACCTTCCTTTCATCGTTCTCAACTGGCCGGCGGAAACATTTTTCCGCTCTTCGACCGGTTCGACTGGCAAACGGCATGGTTGTCCAAATAGTTCCGATTTTTTCAATCACGGCTTTGGGAGATGTCGTGAACCACAACAACCAAAGGTAAGAAATCAGCCATTGCCAATGGGGTATGGCGCGGTATTATCCATGTCGTAACAAAGGGATAAATGCCGGAGTTTTTATATGCCTCGACCCGGCAACAGACTGATGAACATGATCTCGGCTTTGCGTCGGCGTAGCGCGAATTTTTTCCCGACCGCCTCCATCGGCACCTATCTGGTGGTGATGGCGACCGTCATCACTTTGCCGCTGATCCTTTTCGTCGGCTACTTGATGCTCCGCCTGGAAGCGGAAAAACGCGACGACCTGCAGCGCGAGACGATCGAGGATGTACGGGTCGTCAGCCGCAACATCGATCGCCGTCTGCAGGAAATCGCCACCTCGCTTAATCTGCTGTCGCAATTTCCCGAACTCGAAAGCGGCAATCTCGCCGCCTTTCAGGGACGCGTAGCAGACAGCCTGAAACGGGAGGGTCTTTATGCCATTCTTGCCACCAAGGATGGCCAGCAGCATCTCAACACCCGTGTGCCCTTCGGCAAGCCTCTCGGCAAGGTGCCGGTCGAGGCCGATCTCGCCAAAGCGATAGAATCCCGCCGTATAACGGTATCGAACATTTTTTTCGGCTCAACCAGCAAGGAATGGGTGTTCAACGTTACCATGCCGCTCGATCCGGAACTCGGGTCTGCCGGAGACGCCCTCATCCTGACGCAGAATGCCAGTGACCTGAGCCGGCTCATCTCCACCGAGAACCTGCCGCGAAACTGGGCGGTCGCTATCATCGACGGCACCAATCGTGTCGTTGTATCCACCGCTCCTGACGAGGCGGCGATTGGCAAACCGTTCGTCACCCCGGCCATACTCTCCGAAATGCAGGCCTTCAGCGGCAATTTTTTCGACGGCAAGGGCAATCTTTACGCCTATGCGCAATTGCCGGGCTGGCAGTGGAAAACCGTCATGTGGGGGCCGCTTGCCGCGAGTCAGGCTGCGCTGGTCGATACCTGGCGGCAGATGATGATCGGCAGCCTGGTACTCGTTTTGATTGCTATAGGCGGCGCCTATCTGGTGGGGCGGCAATTGCGCAGCTCGATCCGCGACCTGACCCTCATGGCCGAGCGCATTGGTGAAGGTGAGATCGTCGCGCCGGTGGACACCAAGATAAAAGAGGCCAATCAGGTGGCCATCGCGCTTTCAAACGCCTCCTTCGACAGAAGCCAGTCAGAAGAAAGGCTGCAATTGCTGCTGCATGAGCTGGTGCACCGCTCCAAGAACATTCTCACGCTTGTTCAGGCGATGATACGGCAACTGGGCCGCGAGAATAAAAGCATTCCGGAATTCCAGAAAGAGGTGGACCATCGCCTGCGCGGCCTCGGCATGTCGATCCGGGCCCTGGCGGAAGTTCAGTGGCAGGGCTTGCCAATCCGGAAACTGATCGAGACCCACCTCGATGTTTTTGGCACGGTGGCAGAGCGTTTTGTTCTGGCGGGAGACGATTTCATGCTCTCGCCCGAGGCCGCGCAGAATTTTGGCCTCGTCGTGCATGAGCTTACCACAAATTCCATAAAATACGGCGCTTTGTCCGCTCCCTCAGGCAAAATTACTGTCCGTTGGGAACCGGTTGAAAAAGACGGGCGGCGGATGCTTCATCTTGTATGGACCGAAACGGGTGGCCCCCCGGCGCAGGAGCCCAGCCGCAAGGGTTTCGGTACTACCGTCATCAAGAGGCACGCGGAAGGCGCTTTCGGAGGGAATGTGACAACGGAATATCGTGAAAGCGGTTTCGAATGGGCGCTGGAAGCGCCGATGCGTTACTTCACGCCCAAACGATCCGATCAGGCGGGCTCCCACTAACTAATCGGACCCGCAAAAGTGACGATAATTCGTGAGCCGCAAAAAATATACATTTTGCTGGAACCGAATCTCGCCAGGTGTGTTTTTAATGCAGGCCAAGCAATTCCCCCGTCCCCGCCTGAAGCTTGGCCCAGTATAAACGGGTTTCGCCCCTGAAAGCCCGTCATTGAAATAGCACGGCTCTCTCTGAGCCGTGCTTTTTTAATGTCTTCTGTAGTGAAAGGCGGCCGAGACGTCCGTCCGGCCGCGTGCGTCGCTTACATATCTGCGACGTCGCCCGAGGGGAATTTCAGCCGATAAACAATGCGCTCCGGAGTCAGCTCATATTCGGCACTTCCTCCCAGAGCGGAGGGAACCACCTTTTCCAGCACGACGCTGCCAAAACTGCCGCGCCTTGCCTCCACCGGTTCCTTCGACGGCGTCATCGGCTCGTTCCATTCGACTATATAGAACTCCCCCTCCTGCCGGCATTGCAGGGATATTGGCGGGTGATAGGCGAGATTGCCGCTGTGGCTGACAGTGTTGACAACAAGTTCGTGAAAGGCGAGCCCGATATAGAGCGCGCCGTTCGGATTGAGCAGCAGGTTCTCGCCCTCCATATGGATGAGGTTCGGATATTCAGGCACATAGAGATCGAATTGCTGGCGCAGCAGCTCGAATATACGTGCCCCCCGCCAATCGGAATCGGTGATGAGATCCTGGCTTTGGGCAAGCGCATGCAGGCGCCCCCGGAATTTGCGCAGGAAATCATCCTTGGTGAGACTGAAACGGGCCGTCTGGCCCGCAAGGCTCTGGATGATCGCCAGCAAATTCTTGGAACGGTGACTGACTTCGCGCAGCAACGAACGCAGAAGTTGCTCGCGTCGCCGTTCCGCCGTCACTTCCCGGATGGTGGTTTTCATCACCATCTGGTTCATCTGATTCAAAGTTGAGTGCACGTGGAACTGGAAGACTCGATCATTGCCCGCGCCCACTTCCAGCATGCCGCGACTGCCAGCCGCGCCCATGTCTTTCTTGAGCTCGGCCAACCGCCCGGACAAATCCTTTCCGAACAGATTTTCATCAGTTGGAGGGGATTCAGCCGGCAGCTTCCAGACATCCGGAAGATTGGCCACGAATATGTAGTCACGGTTCCGGTCCTGGAGCATGACTGTCTCACCCGAATCGAGCAAGGCAAGGACGAGCGAATCGTGAAGTTCGCTTTCGTCCCTCTCCGCGTTATGCCACGCCAGCCGATGCAAATTCATCTCCTTGCAGAAAGTCGCGGGGCAGCCCCACGACCGTAACCGCCAACGCCCGGGCATCAGAGAGGTTCCCGGTCAGCGTGCGGTTTCGGCAAAATCTCACGCCGCGACGCGCGAGCTTTCGTTGAAAAACAGGGCCTGGCTGATGAGCGCTTTCACCATGTCCGGGTTGAAGGGCTTCGTTACGAGGAATGTCGGCTCGGGCCGTTCACCCGTCAAAAGACGCTCCGGGAAAGCCGTGATGAAGATTACCGGGAGGGTGGTCATCTGAAGGATGTCCTTCATCGCATCGAGGCCGGAGCTGCCGTCGGCGAGCTGGATGTCGGCCAGGATCATCTTCGGCTGGGTACGATGGAAGAGATCGAGCGCTTCCGTGTGCGTGCGGGCGATGCCCGTCACACGATGGCCGAGATCGGTGACCATCTGTTCGATATCCATGGCGATCAGCGGTTCATCCTCGATGATCATGATATCGGTCGCCACCTGTCGGGCGATTTCAGACGCTGCCTCGTCGATGAGCTTACCGACCTGGTCTTCGGATACCCGCAGAACCTCAGCCGTCTCCGACGGCGAGAACTCCTCGACGGTTGTCAGGAGGAAAGCCTGGCGGGCAAGTGGCGGCACGGCGGACAAATTGGCGGAAGCGCGTTTTTCCCATCCAGACAGGTTTTCGTCGGCCTTAATATTGATCGTGACGGAACTAAAGATCGATACGAACAATTGATAGAGCGAAACACGATCGCTGCTTGTCTGCGGAAAGATGCTGATATCGGCGATCAGCGCTTCGAGTGTAGCCGCAACATAGGCATCGCCCGTTGATTGTGAGCCGCAAACGGCACGCGCGAACCTGCGCAGATATGGCAGGTGCGGTGCGATGCGTGTAGAAACTGACATGGAATTCTCCCCTTTCATGCGGTCTGCAACGCAAACCCAAGATAGCAACGTGCACATCGCAAAAAAAGTTCCGAACCACCGGAACTATTTTTTTCGCCGTGCATTCTTTGCCATGACAAAAAAGGAATACCGGACGTTATGAGCATATTTCAATCGGACCAAGATCAGCCGGATAATCCGGCCGCCCCCCAGGTCCCGCACTCAGGGCGGGCGGTGATTTCCCGTAAGCTCAGGGAGCTTTATGATGCCGTTCAGGACGAAGGCATCCCTGACAAATTCCTCGACCTTCTCGAAAAACTCGATGAAGCGGAAAGCAGAGCCAAAATCAAGGCTTTGGAGGAATGATGGCGAAAGAGCCGGAGCAGACAGAATACAACTTCAAGCGCGAGATGCTGGCAGCACTGCCCAACCTTCGCGCCTTCGCAATTTCGCTGATCCGTTCGAGGGACCGGGCCGACGACCTCGTGCAGGACACGATCATGAAAGCCTGGGCGAAACAGGACAGTTATCAACCCGGCACCAATATGCGCGCCTGGCTGGTAACGATCCTGCGCAACGAGTTTTACAGCCAGATCCGCAAATCCGGCCGCGAGGTGCAGGACACGGATGGTGTCTATACGTCCCGCATGTCGGTCCCGCCGGAACAGCATGGCTCGGTGGACCTTCAGGATTTCCGCGCAGCGCTCGCGAAATTGCCCGACGACCAGCGTGAAGCCATACTGCTGATCGGCGCTTCCGGCTTCGCGTATGAAGAGGCGGCGGAAATCTGCGGATGCCCTGTGGGCACGATCAAGAGCCGCGTCAGCCGTGCAAGGTTGCGACTGCAGGAACTGCTGGGCATCGAGAATGAAAACGAGTTCGGTCCCGACGCGCAGATGACAGCCGTCACCGCCGCTGCAACGGCGCGCTGAGAGGACTGGACGCAGAAGGTAACGAACGGGCAGACGCGAGTCTGCCCGTTTTTTCGTCTTCTTTTTAGATGCCGGTTTCCTTGACGGACTGCATGACCACAAAGGTCGACGTGTTAGCGACAGAGGGCAGGCTCGAGATTTTTTCGCCCAATACTCTTCTGTATTTGCGTATGTCGCTGGTGCGGACCTTCAGGAGATAATCGAAGGCGCCGGCGATCATGTGGCATTCTTCTACTTCCTTGATCTTGCGTACCGCAGTGTTGAACTCCTCCAGTGCCTTTTCCCGTGTGTCGGACAGCTTGACCTCGGCAAAGGCGATATGGTCGACGCCGAGTTTCTGCGGATTGAGCATGGCGCGGAAGCCGAGAATATAGCCCTCATCCACCAGTCGCTTCAGCCGCGTCTGGCAGGGTGTCTTGGAAAGACCTACCTTTTTCGACAGCTGCAGCACGGACATGCGCCCATCCTCGCTGAGCGCCTCGAGAATCTTGAGGTCGAAGTCATCCAAACCGTCTGCCTTCTGACTATTTGCCATTCATTTTCACGCCAAATTGGGACAATAAAAGTTCATATTGCCTGTTTTATGCTAAAAATAAGGCCATAGCAATTTTCGCGGCAATGATATTGTGAGCGTAAGGATGACGAGCGGCGGGCTGAGGACACGCTGCCGCCGGCAGTCTGTCTTCAACAGCGTTTTCAGGATTTTCAGAATGGCCGATGGTGCAAGCAACGCCGGTGTAACGACGAGTGGTATTTTCCAGAATTTTGCGCCGCCGGTGCGTGAGCAGACCCTGCTGCGCAAGGCGATCACTGCCGCCTATCGCCGTACCGAAGAAGAATGCATGGCGCCGTTGATCGAGGCGGCGACGGTGACGGCAGAACAGGCGAAAGCCATTCGCGAGACCGCTCGCAAACTGATCGAAGCATTGCGCGCCAAGACCAAGGGCACCGGCGTCGAAGGGCTGGTCCAGGAATATTCGCTTTCCAGCCACGAGGGTGTTGCCTTGATGTGCCTCGCCGAGGCCCTGCTGCGCATCCCCGACACTGCCACCCGCGACGCGCTGATCCGCGACAAGATCGCTCGCGGCGACTGGAAATCCCATATTGGCGGCGGCCGCTCGCTCTTCGTCAATGCGGCCACCTGGGGTCTCGTCATCACCGGCAAGCTCACCTCGACGGTGAACGATAGCGGCCTTTCGGCGGCGCTGACCAAGTTGATCGCCCGGGCTGGCGAACCCGTCATCCGCCGCGGCGTCGATATGGCGATGCGCATGATGGGCGAGCAGTTCGTGACCGGCGAGACGATTGGGGAAGCGATCAAGCGTTCCAGGCCGCTGGAAGAACAGGGCTTTCAGTACTCCTACGACATGCTGGGTGAAGCCGCGACCACTGCAAAGGATGCGGAGCGTTATTACAAGGATTATGAAAACGCCATCCACGCCATCGGCAAGGCCTCTGCCGGGCGCGGTATCTATGGCGGTCCGGGCATTTCCATCAAGCTTTCAGCGCTGCACCCACGTTATGCGCGCGCGCAGGCCGAACGCGTCATGGCAGAGCTTCTGCCCCGCGTGAAATCACTGATGCTGCTTAGCAAAAAATACGATATCGGCCTGAATATCGACGCTGAAGAAGCGGACCGGCTGGAGTTGTCGCTTGATCTTCTGGAAGAACTGGCGCTGGACAAGGACCTTGCCGGCTGGAACGGCCTCGGTTTCGTGGTGCAGGCCTATGGCCGCCGCTGCCCGTTCGTTCTGGATTACATTATCGACCTTGCCCGCCGTTCGAACCGCCGCATCATGGTGCGTCTTGTCAAGGGCGCCTACTGGGACGCCGAAATCAAGCGCGCGCAGGTGGAGGGGCTGGAAGACTTCCCGGTCTTTACCCGCAAGGTGCACACCGATGTCTCCTACATTGCCTGCGCCCGCAAGCTGCTCGCCGCGCGCGATGTGATATTCCCGCAATTTGCGACCCATAATGCGCAGTCCATGGCGACGATCTATCATCTTGCCGGTCCAGACTTCAAACTTGGCGACTACGAGTTCCAGTGCCTGCATGGCATGGGCGAACCGCTTTACAGCGAGGTCGTCGGCAAGAAGAAGCTCGACCGGCCGTGCCGTTTCTACGCCCCGGTCGGCACCCATGAAACGTTGCTGGCCTACCTCGTCCGCCGCTTGCTGGAGAACGGTGCCAACTCCTCTTTCGTCAACCGCATTGCCGATCCCGCGGTGCCGGTGGATTCCCTGCTGGAAGACCCGGTCGCCATCGTCAAGGCCCATAACGTTCCCGGCGCACGTCACGACCGCATCGCCGCCCCTGCCGACCTGTTCGGGCCGCAACGTAAAAATTCCGCCGGCCTGGATCTCTCCAGCGAAACGACACTCGCTGCTCTCGACAAGGTCCTGAAGGCCGGGGCATCGGCCGAGTGGAAAGCGGCCGCGCCGCAAGCGGGCGGCGCAACGCGGCCGGTTCTCAACCCGGGCGACCACAATGATATCGTCGGATACGTCACCGAACCGACTGAAGCTGATGTGGAAGCGGCCATGCAGCGCGCGGCGTCCTCGAACTGGCCGTCCACCCCTGTGGAAGAGCGCGCCGCCTGCCTGGAGCGCGCCGCCGACGCCATGCAGGCCGAAATGCCCGATCTGCTCGGCCTTGTCATGCGCGAGGCGGGAAAATCCATGCCGAACGCCATCGCCGAGGTGCGCGAGGCCATCGACTTCCTGCGTTATTACGCAGCGGAAGCGCGCAGGAATTTCGCGGCCGGCGAAAAGCCGCTCGGCCCGGTCGTCTGCATCAGCCCATGGAACTTCCCGCTCGCCATCTTCATCGGTCAGGTGACGGCGGCGCTGGTGGCCGGTAATCCGGTTCTGGCAAAGCCTGCTGAAGAGACCCCGCTCATCGCCGCCCAGGGCGTGCGCCTGCTGCATGAGGCGGGCGTTCCGCAAGACGCTGTGCAGCTTCTGCCGGGCGACGGCAAGACGGGTGCAGCACTCGTCGGCTCGCCGCTGACGGCAGGTGTCATGTTCACCGGCTCCACGGAAGTGGCGCGGCTCATTCAGGGGCAGCTTGCCGGCCGGGTTCTGGCGAATGGCCAGCCGGTACCGCTGATTGCCGAAACCGGCGGCCAGAACGCCATGATCGTCGATTCCTCGGCTCTTGCCGAACAGGTCGTCGCCGACGTCATTGCTTCCGCCTTCGACAGTGCCGGTCAGCGCTGCTCGGCGCTGCGCATTCTCTGCCTGCAGGAAGATGTTGCGGACCGCACACTGACCATGCTGAAAGGCGCGCTGCATGAGCTGCGCATCGGCCGCACCGATCGACTCTCGGTTGATGTCGGCCCGGTCATCACCGCCGAGGCCAAGGGAATCATCGAAAAACACATCGAGGACATGCGTTCGCTCGGTCACCGCATCGAGCAGATCACACTTGCGGGCGAAACCGGCAAGGGCACGTTCGTGCCGCCGACCATCATCGAGATGAAGTCCCTTGCGGATCTGAAACGCGAAGTTTTCGGTCCGGTGCTGCATGTCATCCGCTTCAAGCGCGACAATCTCGACCGGCTGATCGATGAGATCAACGCCACCGGTTACGGCCTGACCTTCGGTCTGCACACACGTCTCGATGATACCATCCAGCACGTGCTCTCCCGTGTCGCGACCGGCAATCTTTATGTGAACCGCAACATCATCGGCGCAGTCGTCGGCGTACAGCCGTTTGGCGGACGCGGTCTTTCCGGCACGGGCCCCAAGGCCGGCGGCCCGCTCTATCTAGGGCGCATGACGCAAAAGGCACCGAAGATCGACCGCATCGCCAGCCAGCAGGATCAGGCCGCCGTCGATCTCGCACGCTGGCTTGACGAAAACGGTGAGACGGTTGCAGCGGAAGCCGCAAGGCAGGCCGCGGCGCTTTCCGGCCTTGGCTTCGAGACAGAACTGGCAGGCCCTGTCGGTGAGAGAAATGTCTATGCGCTGCATCCGCGCGGAAAGGTTTTGCTGGTCCCGGCAACCGAACAGGGGCTTTACCGCCAGCTCGCGGCAGCGCTTGCGACTGGAAATGCGGTTGTCATTGACAACGCGTCGGGGCTTGAAAAGTCGATCTATGGCTTGCCGGCAACCGTCACCTCGCGCATCGTATGGGCGGATGACTGGGCAAAGTCAGGCCCCTTTGCCGGTGCGCTGGTTGAAGGCGATGCGGAGCGTGTGGTTGAGATCAACAGGAAAATCTCGGCTCTTTCCGGTCCGCTGGTTCTCGTTCAGGCCGCTACCACGGAAGCGCTTTCCGGGGAAAGCCAGCCCTATACGCTGGACTGGCTGGTGGAAGAGGTCTCCGTCAGCGTCAACACCACCGCCGCTGGCGGCAATGCCAGCCTGATGAGCATTGGCTAAAACATGGGGCGGCAGGGTCTTGGCCCTGCCGCGACACCCATTATTACGCTGTAACCTCTCCCCGGCCGAAGAGCTGGTTCAGAACCTGCTCTTCCAGTCTCGCAAACTCCGCCGTGCCATGGCGGCGCGGACGCGGCAGCTTCACATCGAGGTCGAGTGCGATGCGGCCCTCATCGATGACGACGATGCGATCGGCGAGCGCCACGGCCTCGGAAACATCATGCGTGACGAGCACGGCGGTGAATTTCTGCTTGCGCCAGATGCGCTCCAGCAAAAGCTGCATTTCGATGCGCGTGAGCGCGTCGAGCGCGCCGAGCGGCTCATCCAGCGCCAGGATCTGCGGATGGGCGACAAGCGCCCGCGCCAGCGCAACACGCTGCTTCTGGCCGCCGGAAAGCACATAGGGCCACTCACCCGCCCGGTCCCTCAGGCCCACCTCATCAAGGATGGCAAGCGCCTGTTCCTGCGCCGCCTCGCCCCTGGCGATGCCGGTCAACCCCACGGAAACGTTATTCGCGATACGCTCCCACGGCAGAAGACGCGGCTCCTGAAACATCATGCGGGTGCGGCTTGAGGCATCCTTAGAGACGGTTCCGGTCGTCGGAGTGTCGAGGCCGGCCAGAATACGCAAAAGCGTACTCTTGCCACAGCCGCTTTTGCCGATAATGGCCAGAAACTCGCCTTCCCGCACATCGAGATCAATGCCACGCAGAACCGGCTTGTCGCCGAAGCTCTTCGTGACGTTGCGGAAGCTGAAGGCAACCTTAGCTTCGGTCGATTTCGGGCCGGGTTCGATCTTTGCCTCCGCTCCTGGCGGCGGGGATGGCTGGGCATCAGGGCGTCTCAACGTCGTCACATTACCGGTCGACATGGGTTACCTCAGACTTTCTTGAAGGCTGGATGCCATTGCAGGAAGATGCTTTCGAGGAAGCGGGCAAAACTGTCGGCCAGCTTGCCGAGAAGCGCATAGATAAGGATCGACAGCACGACGACGTCGATCAGCAGGAACTCGCGCGCCTGCATGGCCATGTAGCCAAGGCCCGACGAGGAGGAAATGGTTTCCGCCACGATCAGTGTCAGCCACATGATGCCGAGCGCATAACGCAGGCCGGTGAAAATCGAGGGCAGCGCGCCGGGCAGGATCACCCGCCGGAACAGCGTGAAGGGCGACATGCCGTAGGTACGGCCCATTTCCACCAGTTGCGGATCGACGCCCTGGATGCCGAGCAGCGTGTTGATGTAGATCGGGAAAAATACGCCGAGCGCGACCAGAAAGAGCTTCGCTTCCTCATCGATGCCGAACCACAGGATGACGAGCGGAATGAGCGCCAGATGCGGAATGTTGCGGATCATCTGCAGCGTTGTATCGGTGAAACTGCGGGAGAACTTCGACAGACCGTTCGCCAGCCCGAAGATGAAGCCGATGGAGCCGCCGATGGCGAAACCGGCGAGTGCACGGGCGGAACTGACACCGATATTGGCGAGGAGTTCCCCCGAGAGCAGAAGCCGCCAGAAGGCTTCGGCGACTGCGGAGGGGGCGGGCAGCACATTGGCGGAAATCACCCCCGCGCGCGCTGCCACCTCCCATCCTGCAAGGATGAGTGCGGGAAGCAGCCAGCCGATGATGCCGCCGAACTCGATGCGCTTACTGCTGCTCACGGCATGTCCCTCCAGCTCAGTTGGTGGCGCCCGACCAGACGGCATCCTTGATGCTGATCTGTTTCGGGATCAGGCCGAGACGATAAAAGCGATCCGCCGTTTCCTGCTGGCTGGCGATGATCTTGTCATCGATCTTGGTAATGCCGAATTCCGAACGGTTCGCGGCAAGCGTCTGCGCCTCCAGCGGCACGCCCGTCACCTCATGCAGCGCCGCAGCGACCTTGTCGCGATTGGCGGCGGACCACTTCGCAGCCTCACCGAGCGCATCGATCGTCGTGTTGATGGTATCGCCATGCGATTTGGCGTAGTCGCGATTGGCGAGGAAATAGGTGCTGACAGCAAGCTCATCGCTGGTGCGGGCCAGCGTCACCGGCTTGTATCGGGTTTCGGCAATCGCATAGAAAGGATCCCAGACGGCCCAGGCGTCGATCTTGTCGCTGGCGAAGGCTGCCGCGGCATCGGCAGGACTGAGATAGGTCACCTCGATATCGCTGAATTTCAGGCCATTCTTTTCCAGAGCCGCGACGAGCAGGTTATGTGCACTGGTGCCTTTGCCGACGCCAACCTTCTTGCCCTTCAGATCGGCAACCGACTTGATGCCGCTTTCGGGTTTGGTGAAGATCGCCTCGCCCTTACCGTTCGAGGGAAGCGCCGCCACATAAACGATGGCCGAACCCGCTGCCTGGCCGAAGATCGGCGGCGCATCACCCGTCCAGCCGACATTGATGGAGCCGACATTCAGGGCTTCCACCAGCGGCGGGCCTGCGGTGAATTCGACCCATGAAACCTTCACGCCCTTGGCTTCGAGCGCCTTTTCGATGACGCCCTGCTGGCGGGCGATAACAGGCAGGCCGGTTTTCTGATAACCGATCTTCAACTCTTCCGCCGCCCCTGCCTGCAGCGGCAGGACGGAGAATGCGGCGGCGGCAAAAAGGCTGGCGGAAAGCGCGCGTCGGGTGATGGCTGGCATTTCATCTCCTTATCACCAGCCCCTCTGGCCGGATCACGATATGGAGCAATGCTATGGTTTTCCATTAAAACGATAGAGAGACGATAATTCAATATCAGCAATGTTGCGGGAATAAAATTTCGCGCAACCACATGTTTTCCGCAAATCATCGCGGAGGCCCTTGTCGGACCTATCGAATAGAAATGCCGGTGCGGAAGAAGCCGCACCGGCATGATGGATCAATTTCTCTTTCGACAACGCAATCGAAAAGTCGATTACTCGATATCGAAGGACACCCCCTGCGCCAGCGGTAGCGCCTTGGAGTAGTTGATCGTGTTGGTGGCGCGTCGCATATACGCCTTCCACGCATCCGAACCGGATTCACGGCCGCCGCCGGTTTCCTTCTCACCGCCAAAGGCACCGCCGATTTCTGCACCCGACGTGCCGATATTGACGTTGGCGATACCGCAATCCGAGCCTTCCGATGACAGGAAACGTTCCGATTCCTGTATGTCGCGGGTGAAAATCGACGACGAAAGACCGGCGGCAACGGCGTTGTGCGCTTCAATCGCCTGATCGAGATCGCTGTACTTCATGACGTAGAGGATCGGGGCGAAAGTCTCTTCCAGAACGGGGCCAACCTGCTTCGGCATTTCGACCAGCGCCGGTTTCACATAATAGGCATCTGCCGCACCCGTATCCACGCGCCCGCCCCCATTCACCACGCCGCCAGCCGCCTTGGCCGCTTCGAGGGCTTTCTGCATGGCCTCGAATGCCGCCTTGTCGACCAGCGGGCCTACGAGTGCGGAGGTTTCCAGCGGGTTGCCGACGGAGACGGAAGCATAGGCCTTTTTCAGGCGTGGCACGAGTTCATCATAAACGCTGTCATGCACGAAAAGGCGGCGAAGCGTGGTGCAGCGCTGGCCGGCCGTGCCCATCGCACCGAAGGCGATGGCGCGCAATGCCATGTCGAGATCGGCAGAGGGGCAGACGATGCCTGCATTGTTGCCACCGAGTTCAAGAATGGCACGGGCGAAGCGTTTCGCCAGACGCGGCCCGACATCACGGCCCATGCGGGTGGAGCCGGTGGCCGAAACCAGCGGCACCTTGGGATTATCCACCAATGCCTCGCCGACCGCGCGGTCGCCGATCAGCAGTTGGGACAGACCTTCCGGCGCATCGCCGAAGCGGGCGGCAGCGCGTTCGAAAATGCCCTGCACGGCAAGCGCCGTCAGCGGCGTCTTTTCGGACGGCTTCCAGACGACCGCGTTACCACAGACGAGGGCAAGTGCGGCATTCCACGACCAGACGGCGACGGGGAAGTTGAAGGCGGAGATGACGCCGACGACGCCGAGCGGATGCCAGGTTTCCATCATCCGGTGGCCGGGGCGTTCGGTGGCGATGGTGAGGCCATAAAGCTGGCGGGAAAGACCGACCGCGAAATCGCAGATATCGATCATTTCCTGCACTTCGCCCAGACCTTCTGACGGGATTTTGCCCGCTTCCAGCGATACGAGACGGCCGAGATCGGCCTTGAAAGCGCGTAGTTCTTCACCAAGAAGCCGGATCAGCTCACCCCGGCGCGGCGCGGGAACATTACGCCATGTCTTGAAGGCAGCCTCCGCCCTGTCGATCACGGCCGCTACGCCCTCGACCGACACGGTCTTCAGACTTGCAATCCGCTCGCCTGTCACCGGGCTGAAAGAGGCCATGTCGCCACCAGTGTAGAGATCGCGGGCAACGCCCATCCTCTCGAGCAGGGCGGCGGCTTCCTGTTTCACGTCGAGCTTCGTGGTTGCATCCATATCAATTGTCCTTCTGGCTGAGAGGGAGGAAAGGCCGCCTTGATACGGCGCTTTCAACTCCCGTCGTTCTTTCCCCGGAATTCGTTATATGTTCTGGGAACTCGCTCCGTCAAACTTGGCAAAACCCCGTTCCATTCTTTCCCGTAATCATATATGGGCATTATGACCCTTTTCCAATGAGGAAATCGGGTAAGTTGATGCGAGAATGGAATGGATCCGCGTAGAAGACTGGTCCCTGACATCGTCACCCTGCAGGCGTTCGAATGCGCCGCACGGCATGGCAATTTTACCCGCGCTGCCGAAGAACTCAACCTCACGCAGAGCGCTGTCAGCCGACAGATCGGCGAACTCGAAGCGCAGACGGGGATGCAGCTTTTCGAGCGTATCCGCAGACGGGTGGTCCTTTCAGAGGCGGGGCGCAAATTCCTGCCCGATGTGCGGCGCCTGTTGCAGCAATCCGAGCAGCTGATGGTGCGTGCGGTTTCGGTGGGAACATCGCATGCATCGCTGTCCGTCGCGACGCTGCCGACCTTCGGCAGCCGCTGGCTGATGCCGCGCCTGCACCGCTTCATCGACGCCAACCCGGATATGACGATCACAATCGGCTCGCGCTCCCATCCCTTCGATTTCGACGAGGAGGGCTTCGATCTGGCCATTCACTACGGCCAGCCGGTCTGGGCACATGGCACCTGCACATTCCTGTGCGATGAGGTGATCGTACCCGTCGCCAGCCCTGCCCTGCTGCGCCATGCGGCGGTGACGCGGCCTGAAGACCTGACGCGGCAGCCATTGCTGCACGTCACCACGCGCCCGAAACTGTGGACGGAGTGGCTGGAAATGAACGGGGTGATGGCCGAAAATGCCTATCAGGGCAGCCGTTTCGACCAGTTCTCCATGATCATCGAAGCCGCCGCGAGCGGTATCGGTTTCGCCCTTCTGCCGAAATACCTCATCGAGGCCGAACTTTCCTCCGGCCGCCTCGAAATCGTTTTCGATATGCCGTTGCAGACCGACAAGAGCTATTATGTCGCCCTGCCGGAAGGGCGGCAGGACAACGCGCTCGCCCGTGCCTTTCAGGCCTGGCTGCTGGATCAGGTCGGCAAGCCGTTATAGCTGTGCGCATTAGAGGCGATTGCGGAAAAACGGGTTCCAGCGCACCGTGCCGAGCCTGACCTTTTCGCGGATCATTGTCAGCAGCCCGGATGCGGCGATGACGGCAAGCCCGAGTACCGCAATGGCGTCAGGATATTCGTGGAAGAAGACCATGCCCATCGCGACTGCCCAGAGGATTTGCGAATAATGCGAAGGGGCGATCTGGCTTGCCGGTGCAATGCGGGTTGCCACCAGAAGCGTGATCTGCCCCGTCGCCGTGCAAAGCCCGATAAAGGCAAAGGCCAGCAGCTGGTGCAGGTTGGGCATGACAAAATCGGGAATGGAGGCAATGCCGTTGAAGGTGAGGCCGTAGACCAGCAGCACACCCATGATCGAGGTGCGCTTTTCCTTGCCCGCAAGCGAGCGCAAAAGCACGATGGTCATGGCCGCCAGGAAGGCGACGCCGATTGCGGCGATATGCCCAAGTTCCAGCGTCTTGAAACCTGGCCGCACGACAAGGATAACGCCCACGATGCCCGCCAGAACCGCAGCCCAGCGCCATGGGCCGATATTCTCCTTCAGCACGACGGCGGAAAGGACGGTTACGAAGAGCGGTGACAGGAAGATCAGCGCATAGGCTTCCGCCAGCGGAATGGTGGTGAAGGCATAGATACCGAAAATACCCGCGAACAGGCCGGAAATGGCGCGACCGTGCACCGCGAACGGCCGGCTCATGCGCCAGAACTCACGCCACCTTTCCTCGCGCGGTTTGCTGAAGAAGATGAAGATGCCGGAGAACAGGATGCTGAAAAAGCCGATTTCGAAAACGCTGATCTGCGATCCAAGCGACTTGATGGTGGCATCGCCCATGGAAAAGGTCGCGTAGGCGAACAGACCGAGCAGAAAACCCTTTTGCATTTAAACGTCCCCGAAAATCGACCGCAACGCAAAGCTTCTCCCAGCCGCGTGGAACGCGGCCCGGACGCCCCCACTCCGGGGGACAGACAGTCTGGCAGATTTTGATCCTCTCCCTATGGCTAGACCCGGCTACCTATGAGTGCAAGCCGGAAAAATCGTAAAATGGTCCGATTGAACGCGACCAGTGCAAATGGCTGCAAGGTGCGGCAAATTTGTCCCGTCACCGCCATCACATCCCCGTCATGGAAAGACGTTAGCCGGTGTTGATCGCGGCGCTTGGCGGCGGGCATGAAGGCGGCTAAATATTATCCTGCGATTTTCACCCGATGATTTCCCCGGCTGATATTGCTGCGTTACCATGGCCTCGCTAACCGAAAGGAAAAAGAATGCGGATTGTGATGATCGGTTCGGGTTATGTCGGCCTTGTGTCCGGCGCGTGTTTTGCAGATTTCGGCCATGACGTGGTTTGCGTCGACAAGATGCCGGAAAAGATCGAAGCCTTGAAAAATGGCCATATCCCGATCTTCGAGCCAGGTCTGGAGACCATCGTCGCCAACAATGCCAAAGCCGGGCGGTTGAGCTTCACCACCGATCTTTCCGCCGCCGTTGCCAAGGCCGACGTGGTCTTCATCGCGGTCGGCACGCCTTCGCGGCGCGGGGACGGCCATGCCGATCTCGGTTATGTCTATGCAGCGGCAAAGGAAATTGCCCATGCGCTGGATGGTTTTACCGTAATCGTCACCAAATCCACCGTTCCCGTCGGCACCGGCGACGAAGTGGAACGAATTATCCATGAGGAAAACCCCTCGGCCGATTTCGCCGTGGTTTCCAACCCGGAATTTCTGCGTGAAGGTGCGGCGATAGAGGATTTCAAGCGGCCGGACCGTATCGTCGTCGGCCTGTCGGATGAACGTGCCCGGCCGGTCATGACCGAGGTTTACCGCCCGCTTTATCTCAACCAGTCGCCGCTGCTCTTCACCACCAGACGCGCTTCCGAACTCATCAAATACGCCGCCAACGCCTTTCTGGCGATGAAGATCACCTTCATCAACGAAATGGCCGATCTGTGCGAAAAGGTTGGCGCCAATGTGCAGGATGTCTCGCGCGGTATTGGCCTCGATGGCCGTATCGGCCCGAAATTCCTGCATGCCGGCCCTGGTTATGGCGGCTCCTGTTTTCCGAAGGATACGCTGGCGCTCGCCAAGACCGCGCAGGATTATGACGCGCCGGTGCGGCTGATCGAGACCACCATCGCCATCAACGACAACCGCAAGCGCGCCATGGGCCGCAAGGTCATCAACGCGGTGGGTGGTGACGTGCGCGGCAAGAAGATCGCCGTGCTCGGCCTCACCTTCAAGCCGAATACCGACGACATGCGCGACAGCCCGGCAATCGCCATCATCCAGACCCTGCAGGACGGGGGCGCGAAGGTGGTGGGTTACGATCCGGAAGGCATGGCGAATGCCCGCCATCTGATGGAAGACATCGATTACGCAACCGGGCCTTATGAGGCTGCGGAAGGCGCCGACGCGGTGGTCATCGTGACGGAGTGGAACCAGTTCCGCGCCCTCGACCTGCCGCGCCTCAAGGCGATCATGAAAAGCCCGGTGCTGGTGGATTTACGCAATATTTACCGCACCGACGAAGTCGCCGCCCATGGCTTCATCTATGCCGCCGTCGGTCGCCCGCAGGAAGGCGGGTCGGATAACGACGCTTGAAGGCGCCGCCATCGCAGTTTCATCAAAAGGTTTTCTGCGTTTCGGTTTAACCGCAGACGCACCAATGGATTCGGGAAATCATCATGCGTTATCTGGTCACCGGCACAGCAGGCTTTATCGGCTTCTACGTCGCCAAGCGTCTGCTCGATGCTGGTCATTTCGTCACCGGCTTCGACGGCATGACGAAATATTACGATGTCGGCCTCAAGGAAAAGCGTCACGCCATTCTTTCCCGCTCCAACGGCTTCCGGGCGGAGATCGGCATGCTCGAGGATACGGATGCGCTGAAGCGCGCGGCCGACGCCGCCGAGCCTGAAATCATCATTCATCTCGCCGCCCAGGCGGGTGTGCGTTACAGCCTTGAAAATCCCCGCGCCTATGTCGATTCCAATCTCCTTGGCTCGTTCAACATGCTGGAGCTTGCCAGAAGCCTTGATGTCAAGCACCTGATGCTGGCATCGACCTCCTCCATCTACGGCGCCAATGAGAAAATCCCGTTTGCGGAAAGCGACAAGGCCGATGAGCCGATGACGCTTTACGCCGCCACCAAGAAGTCGATGGAACTGATGGCGCACAGTTATGCCCATCTGCACAAGCTGCCCACCACCGCCTTTCGTTTCTTTACGGTCTACGGTCCTTGGGGGCGGCCGGACATGGCACCGATCAAATTCGTCGACGCCATCTCGAACGGCCGCCCGATCGAAATCTACGGTCAAGGCAGAATGAGCCGCGACTTCACCTATATCGACGACCTTGTGGAGGGCATCGTCCGACTGAGCGCGGTCATCCCTTCCGAGGAAAACCGCGTTACACAGGAAGGCGTCACCGACACGCTCTCCCACCATGCACCGTTCCGCGTGGTCAATATTGGCGGCGGCCAGCCGGTGGAATTGATGCATTTCGTCGAGACGGTCGAAAAAGCGGTTGGGAAACCGGCGGTCCGCAACATGCTGCCGATGCAGCAGGGTGACGTTCCCCGCACTTTCGCCTCGCCCGATCTTTTGAGAGCCCTTACCGGCTACGTGCCGCAGACGTCGGTCGAAGAGGGCATCAAAGCCCTCGTCGCCTGGTATCGGCAGATGCAATCCTCCTCGCTGCAGGAATAACTACAGCGTTGCCAGCAGGCGATTGGAGATGGTGCCGCCGGACGCGCTCTGCATGGCGATCTTGGTTTCCACTGCCTCTATGATCGTGTCGCTGAAATCCATATCCGTGAGGTCGCGGATATTGGAAAGCCCGCCCGGTGAAAACACGTTCACCTCCAGTATCTTGTCACCGACGATATCAAGTCCGACAAGGAACATGCCGTCCTCCACCAGCTTCGGCCGCACCATTTCGGCAAGCGCCACGATGTCGTCTGTCACCTTCACGGCCTCCGCCGTACCGCGGGCGTGGATGTTGGAACGCAGATCGCCTTTTGCAGGCACACGGCGAAGGGCGGCATATTTGCCGTCGCGCATCAACGGCCGGCCATTCATCATGAAGAAGCGGATATCGCCGTCCTTAGCAGCCGGCAGATAGGCCTGCGCGATCAGATAACCCTCGAGGCTGACGGCTTCGAAAATCTGGTTGAGATTGGTTTCCTTGCTGGAGCCGATCTTGAAGACGTTCTTACCGCCGGAGCCCTGCAGCGGCTTGACGATGACGCCTTTTGGATGGGCATCGGCGAAGGCTCGGATTTCATCCACATTGCGCGAAATAATCGTGGTCGGCCGGACGATTTCGGGAAAGCTCTGGAAATAGAGCTTGTTCTGCGCCAGCGCCAGACCTTCGGGATCGTTCAGTACGACGACACCGCGCTGTTCGGCGAGCCGACCGAACAGGATGCCGGCATGGACCGCCCAGGGCCGTGTGGTCTGGTCGAGCGAGGGATCGTTGCGCAGCATCAGAGCATCGACCTCCTCGACATCCATGGTCCGCCGTTCCAGCGTCTTGTCCTGAAGAGCAGCATGAAACGCTTCGGATTTCTTGTATTTCGCCTTCGGCAGCACCGTGGCATGGATCGTCAGGCTGTCATCCGAACGCAGGGTAAAGTCACCCGGCGTCAGATAGATAACCTCATGGCCGCGATTGAGCGCCGCCATGGCCAGCAGGCCGGTTGCAAAATTCGGCCCCTCGGTTTCAATCGAATTGACGAAAAATGCGATACGCATGAAGCCCCTCCTATAATGTCGCGAGTTCGGCAATGGATATTCCCGCCCGGATTTTTTCCAGACGCTCGTTGGCCCTGGCCGGCAGCAGGAATGCGGGCCTGACGCCTGGCGGGCGCAAAAGGCCGCGCAGGGCAAGCTCCTGCATGACCTGGAAATGCTGGGCGGCGATCTTGCCCATCCAGAACGGATCGAGCGCACCGCCCTTGCGCAGATGGTCCAGCACCTCCGCCAGCCCGCGCAAATAGATCGCGTCCTTCGAGAGGCCGCCTCCGCGATAGATGCGCAACGTCATGTTGAAGGCGCCAGCCTCATCAAAACCATGGTCGCGGGTCATGAGCCGGAACGTCTCCACAAAGCTGGCGCCATCCAGCATGGCGGCACAGCCGACGACGCGGGCCGCAATCAGCCGCAGGCGCTCGCGCGTCATTCCGCCAGCCAGATGCTCCGCCAGCACCGCCAGCCCTTCCTGCACGCCCTCATAGCCGGAGAGGCCGGTACGAAAGAGCCTGAGCCCCTGAAACGACCCATTGAAATAGGTGAGGAGATGCACGCCGATCTCATGCGACAGGAGCGCTTCGACACGGCGCTGTTCCATGACGGTGTGCCGGGAAATCAGAAGTTTCTCGCCCGTCACCATCAGACCCGGCGGCAGGTCGTCGCGGATTTCCACCCGTGCCTTGAAGCCCGGCTCCTCGGCCAAGTAGGACTCGACCATCTCGCGCGACTTCCGTGCGACGGCGTAACAATCTACCATCGCGATTTCGCCGCCCTCCTCCCGGCGGGGACAATCCTCCAGCACCCGCAGCGCCAGCGTCAGCAGCGCAGGTTCGACGGCGCCATAGAGGGCGCGGGAAAAATCCGTGAAAGTGCGCCGGTGCAGATTGGCCAGCATCGTCAGTTGCAGATCGATCTCCTGCTGTTTCTCCCGATAGAGATGGTAAAGCACCGGATCTTCCAGATGATCGAAAACCACCGAATAGAGCTTTCGCTTCTGCTCCTCGACATCGACGCCCAACGGCCGGTAGAGAAGACGCGGCTCGAACTGGAAGCTGCCGTCCCGAAACTCCTCGAAGGCCCGGCGGGCATTGATTGGCGTGACGGACAGAAGGAAATCGAAGGACGATACGATATCGTCGATGGACCTGTCTGCGCGCCTGACCGCATCGACGAAGGCCTTGCGGCCGAGCGCCCTGTGGCTGGTCACCTTGAGCGCGTCCATCCCTGCAGAGAATGAAGAGAAGGCTTGCAGGCCCGCGTCGAAAAGATCGGCGATCATCGTCTCGCGCAGGCCCGGATAATCGGCACCGGATTCCGGCTGTCTATAGATCGGCGCGAAACGGACACTGATACAGGGAAAGTCCAGTCCTGCATTCTGAAACCGGAGGATCGGGTCGCCTTCCGGCTCGGGCCGGGTGATGCGCGGTGTACGAAACCGCACCTCGGCGTCACACACAGCCTTGATGAATACCCGACGGGCCTTTTGTGTTTCCGGTTCGGCTGTCGCCGAGACGGAGACCTCATAATGCGGTAAGAAGGGTGAATCGTCGGCAAGCAGGATGTCGTGCTCCAACTCACCGATATCGAGCACGATGAAGGCGCCGAAACGCTCCCGCATGGCCGTACCCACGGCGTCGATCAACGGCGCGGCCTCCTGAACGGTCGAAGCAATGAGATAGGAAGCGTGAGCGGCGGCAATGTCGCGCGCGGCAAGATCTTTCGTGCCGCCGGTCAGATGCAGGCACAGGAAAGGTAGTGGCCGGTCGATATGAAGCCGGCCGTCTTTGCCGATATCGCGACGTATCGCCTTGCCTGCCTGGAGGCAGGATGTCACGTCATCCACCAGCTCGGCAGTGGAAGAAGGGACATCACGGGCGGCAGAAACATTCATCGCCGCGACCTCAGACATTCCTCGACAACGGGCTGAAGTGCCGTGATCATGTCCCGTATTTCCGACACGACGCGCCTGTCCGGCTTTCCGGTCCATTCGTCCATAAAGAATTTCTTGAACTCGATGGCGATGGCACAGCCGTTTTCCGCGAAACGCTCGTGGATGAAACGGGTCTGTTCCCCCTTGCCCTGAAACGCCACGTTCTCGCGGACATCAAGACGGCGTCCGGCAATGGTCGCTGAAGCGAAATGATGACCGACGGCGCTGACGATATCGTTCCAGCGGCTGCGGTCCATGGAAAAGGTGCCGATATTGATATCGGGTGCTTCCGCAGGCGTGGTCGGCGGCGCAGCCGGACCCTGCCGGCGATGGTTGTAGGTGTGCACGTCGAGCACGACAAAAGCGCCGTGCCGCCGTTCGAGCGCGGCCAGCGTATTTTCCAGCATCGCGTAATAATCCGCGTGGAAATCCAGAGATTGCCGGACCGCTGCCGGCGCGGGCTCCTGCTTCCATACCTCAAGCCCCCAGGATTGTTCCGGCTTCAGATAGATGGCCTGATCGGCGGCGCGGTTGAGGTCGATTTCGAAACGTGAGTGGTGCACAATGATGCGGTTGGTCAATCCCGCAATCATGTCGCCGGTGAACGGATCTTCCTCTCTCAGGCGTTGTTCGCCCGAAAGGGCTATCAGCCCGGCTATATCGGGCCGTATGCGGTGACCGTCATGGATGGCGGTGCCGATAACCGGCGAATTGCCAAACCCGATCGTCCAGAAGCCCGTATTTTCATCCTTGCCGTCGCTGTGTCTGGCTACCATGCTGCCTCCCCTGCATCAGGGGTAGAACAGCACAAGCGGCCCGTTTGTTCCGGCAAAAATTGCGCGCGATTTATTGGGCCGCAGCACGCATGCGCCGTCAAAAAACTGCGGAACCATACCGGAAAGCTCACGTTGTTCTGGCAGGAGGGCCGCCGTGTCAAACGGACATGATGGCGCTGAAGAACATCGGGGTTTTTCCGTTTTCTCCCGGTGGCCAACGAAACGGCAGTCGAGCTTCTTACCCATCCGGCGTCCCTCCGTTCCCGATTCCACACACTAGGAGCCGCGACATGGAAAAAACCGAAACGCGCAAACTTGCGGAAGAATATCTGCGGCTCGGCGGCACGCGTCAGGTGATGATCGACGACAACAAGACATTTGTGCGCCAATGGGAGCACGAACCAGCTGCAGCCGAGACATTCTGGCAGACGCACATCGAACCGCTCGACGCCGAACGCCGCAAGGACGTGGAATTTTTCCTCCCCTCCGTGAATTCGGACAAGGAAGATTGAACCCAAAGGAGACAGATATGACTGCTATTAACGCCGCAAAAATCCTTATCCTGGCAACTGACGGCTATGAACGCTCGGAGCTCAGGGTGCCCTACGATCAGCTCAAGGCCAAAGGCGCGGATGTAAAGATCGCCTCTATCAAGGAAGGAGAGATCAAAAGCTGGGATGAAAAGGACTGGGGCGACAGTATTGCCGTCGATCTCCTCGCGAAAAGCGTTCGCCCGGATGATTTCGATGCGCTGGTGCTTCCCGGCGGCCAGATCAATCCGGACGTGCTGCGCCATGACGAAGACGCCATGCGGGTGGTCCGCGATTTTCTGAAATCCGGCAAGGTGGTAGCGGCCATCTGCCACGCGCCCTGGCTTCTGGTCGAAGCCGACGCCCTTCGCGGCCGTGACGCCACATCCTATTGGTCGATCAAGACCGACCTGAAAAACGCCGGCGCCAACTGGAAGGATGAAAAGGTGGTTACCGACAAGGGGATCATAACCTCCCGCAGCCCCGATGACCTTGATGCCTTTGTGGCCAAGATCGTCGAAGAGGTGGAGGAAGGTCGCCACGAGCGCCGTGCCGCCTGATAAGCTCCGCATTCCTTTGTGCCGCCGGCTTCCGGCGGCACTTTTTTTGGGAGGAAGTCATGAAAAGCAGATTGCTGGCGAGCGCCGCCGAACGTACCTTCATTCTCGTGATCGAGCCGGAAGAAGAGGCATTCGACGCGATCCGCCGCTTTGCGCGGACCGAAAACATCAACGCGGCCTCGGTGACGGCGATCGGTGCCTTCTCCACCGCGACGCTTGCGTTTTTCGACCTTTCATCGCGAGAATACAAAGAAATACCCGTGACGGAACAGAGCGAGGTCCTGAGCCTGCTCGGCGATATTACCCTTGACGAAAAAGATACGCCGAACCCGCACCTGCATGTCGTTCTGAGCTTTGCCGATGGCTCGACCAAGGGCGGGCATTTTCTGAAAGGCGTGGTACGACCGACACTGGAGGTGGTTATCCGTGAAACACCCGCAGAACTGCGACGCCGCTATATCAGTGAGTTCGGCATAGCCCTCATCGACCCCGCGAAATAATCCCGCGGAACCGGGAAAACGCCATTGCGTTATCTCTTCACACGGGGGATGGCATGGCGGCGACAATCGATCGGGACGGTGAAGGCGACGACGAGGTCAGACAGTTTCTGACAGGTCTGGCGCGAGGAACGGCGGGCGCATTGCTGTTTGCCCTGCCCATGCTGATGACCATGGAGATGTGGTTTCTGGGCCTTTACATCAGCCCATGGCGGCTCCTGCTGCTTTGCGTCCTCAACCTGCCGCTCCTTCTACTTCTCGCCCGTCGGATCGGGTTCGAGAATATTCACTCCTGGAGCCAGGCGGCGCGAGACGCAATAACCGCCTACGGGCTGGGCGTCGCGGTGAGCGCGGCCGCACTTCTGCTGTTCGGTGTCCTCAACGACCAGATCACCGCCTCCAACATCGTCACAAAGGTTGCGTTACAATCCGTTCCCGCGAGCATAGGCGCCCTGCTTGGCCGCAGCCAGCTTGGACAGCATTCCGATGAGCAGGATGAAGAGAAAGGCGAATATTCGGGCGAGACCGGATATCTGCACGAGCTTTTCATGATGGTGGTGGGTGCGCTCTTTCTGAACCTCAACGTCGCGCCGACGGAAGAAATGATCCTCATCGCCTATAAGGTGACCCCCTATCACATTCTCGCCCTGTGCCTGCTGTCGATCGCCATCATGCATGGTTTCGTCTACGCGCTTCATTTCAAGGGCTCGCATCGGCTCCACGAGGGACAGAAATGGTGGCAATCCTTCATCCGCTTCACCCTGCCGGGCTACGTCATCGCCATCGGCATCAGCATCTACACGCTCTGGACTTTCGAACGCCTCGACCACACCTCCCTGTCGCAGATATTGAATGCCGCCGTCATTCTCGGCGTTCCCGCCTCGATCGGCGCCGCCTCGGCCCGGCTGATCCTGTGAGGACATCATGACAATCTCCAAGGATGGAAAACACACGGAAAGTTCCGATCCGCACTGGATCGAATGGGTCACGGGCGCCATCTGCACCCTGCTCGTCGCCGCCATGCTCGGCTGGATCCTATACGACATCTATCGCTACGAACCGGACGACGCCCGCTTCGAGATCGCCGTGACAGACGTTAACGGTGAGCCGGGGCAATATCGGGTGAAATTCGATATCCGCAATCTCTCCATGACGACGGCGGCGCAGGTGCAGGTGCGCGGAGATCTGCAGCAGGACGGCGGCACGCAGGAAAGCGCGGACGTGACATTCGATTACGTTGCCTCGGAATCGCGCGACAGCGGAACGCTTTTCTTCCGCAACGATCCCGCAGGCGGGAGGCTTGTCATCAACGTCGCCGGCTATACCGAACCGTGACAGTTTTCAGGACCATTTCATGACCGCATCAGACCTGACGAAGGAACGCGACCTCAGGGTGTCAACCCCGCTCTGGGCCGATACGCCGCGGATCGGTGTCAGAAGCGGCAAGACGCCGAAAGACAACCACTACGACACAATCGTTGTCGGGACCGGCATCAGCGGCGCGCTGGTGGCCCACTCGCTGCATCGCCCGGGACGATCCATGCTGATCGTTGACCGACGCGAACCCGTCAAAGGCAGCAGCATGGCAAGCACCGCAATGATACAGCACGAGATCGACACGCCGCTGACGAAACTCCGGACGATGATCGGCAGGGAGGCCGCAGACAGGGCTTGGCAGCGCTCGGCGCGCGCGGTTCTTCGTCTGGAGGAAATCGTCACCTCGCTCAATATTTCCTGCGGCATGAGGCGAAAACAGGCACTGTACCTCGCCGGTGACGACATGGGTTCGCGCGCTCTGAAGGCAGAGGCGGATGCCCGCGCAGAAGCCGGCATCGAGGCTGAGTTTCTCGGCGCCGCGCAACTGAGGGAGCATTATGGCTTGGAACGGACCGCCGCCATCGTCAGCGACATATCGGCCTCCGCCAATCCCGCCCAGTTGACAGCGGGTCTGCTGCGCCATACGGCGAGCGCTGGAGCGGAAATCGTCGCTCCTCTGGAAATCACCGATCTCAGAAACGTTGGCGACGAAGTAATCGTCGCCACTGCCAACGGGAAAATTCTCTCCGCCGGCAACATCGTATTTTGCACCGGGTATGAGTTCTTGAAAGCCCTTGAAAGCCCGGCGCACCGGATCATTTCCACCTGGGCGCTGGCCAGCAGGAAAGGGCTGGATCTGCCGGACTGGCTGCAAAGCCACATCGTATGGGAGGCGGCAGACCCCTATCTCTATCTGCGAACCGACCGTGAGGGACGAGTGATTGCCGGCGGCGAGGACGAGGAAAATCCTGTCTCCTATCAGTCGAAGAGCAAGCTGACAGCCAAGACACGAACGATCCGCCGCAAGATTGAAAAACTGCTGGGCGTGGATATCGGCGAACCCGATTATCGCTGGGCGGGAGCCTTTGGTACGACCACCACGGGCCTGCCGCTGATCGGCCTCGTTCCGGGCATGAAGAATGTCTATGCGGTGATGGGGTTCGGCGGCAACGGCATCACTTTCAGCCAGATCGCCGCCGAAATCGTGGCCGCCGCCATCAATGGCGGTACCGACCCCGATGCCGATCTTTTTCACTTCCGCTGATGCCGTTCATTCATCCTTGATACCGGTTACCACCTGGATACGGCGAAGCGTCCATAATACGACGATGCCCATTGCTGCGGCGAGCAGAGCGAGCGGCCACATGCCAAGACCGGCCGAGAGGCCGATCGCCGCCGAAAGCCACATGCTTGCGCCCGTCGTCAGCCCCTTGACGTCGCCCTTGGTGTAAACGACCACACCTGCGGCGAGAAAGGCGATACCGGCGGTTACGGCTTCCACCAGTCGGATGGGATCGAGCCGCGCTGCCTCATGCCCTTCCGCCATCGTTTCCATCATATGGATGGTGATGACGCAGAAAGTGACGGCGGCAAGGCCGATGAGCATATTGGTGCGCAGACCAGCGGTGTTTTTGTGAAATTCGCGCTCCAGACCGATCAGGCCGCACAGGATGACCGCGCCGAACACGCGCACCAGCAGCACCTCGAACGGAATGGAAATATTCATGGAAAATTCTTCTGCAAGGCTTTGGGGCACTGTCGCGTCTCCTCCCGGAAATTTCTCCACACTAAGTTCGAAAAGGCGCGATGGTTCCGCACAGCAATATAAACGTTGCGTACAACCGAACCGGAACCATAGGAGCAGCTGAAAGTTTGTTTCCCGTGCGCATGAGCGCACATCGTGCATTTCCACTTCATGGGAGAAGGACCAATGGCCGAGAAGAAACTCGACGACCTGTTTTACGACACGCTGAAGGACATCTACTACGCCGAAAGGCAGATCCTGAAAGCCCTGCCGAAAATGGCGCGGGCGGCGACCGACCCGAAGCTGAAGCAGGCTTTCGAAAAGCACAAGGAAGAAACGCAGGGCCACGTAGAGCGCCTGCAGGAAGTATTCGAGATCATTGGCAAGCGCGCCCAGGGCAAGACCTGCGAAGCCATCCAGGGCATTATCGCCGAGGGCGAGGAAATCATGGAGGATTTCAAGGGCACCCCCGCCCTCGACGCCGGTCTCGTCTCATCGGCCCAGGCGGTCGAACACTATGAAATCGCCCGCTACGGCACGCTGAAGGCCTGGGCGGAAAAGCTCGGCCATACCAAGGCGGTATCGCTGCTCGATGCCACTCTTAAGGAAGAGTCGAAGACCGACGACGCGCTGACCGCGCTTGCCAAGACTTCGGTGAACGCCGCGGCCGAGAAGAAGGCTGCCTGACGCCATCCGCATCGGCTCAAAGAAAAACCGGAATGGTCACCCATTCCGGTTTTTTATTGTCGTCGTAGCCTGAAGGTTACGGCAGGGTGTAGGCGATGACGTAGTCGCCCGGTTTGGTCCCGACGGAACCGTGACCGCCCGCAACCATCACCACATATTGCTTGCCGTTTTCCAGTGCATAGGTCATCGGCGTTGCCTGACCGCCAGCGGGCAGGCGCGCTTCCCAGAGCTGCTTGCCGGTGGTGAGGTCATAGGCCCGCAGATAATTATCCACGGCGGCACCCAGGAAGGCTACGCCGCCCTTGGTGATCATCGGTCCGCCAATTCCCGGCACGCCCACCTTGAAGGGGAGCGGCAGCGGGGTCATGTCATAGACCGTGCCGTTCTTGTGCTTGTAGGCCACATCCCCGGTGCGCAGGTCCGCGCCGGCGACATAACCCCACGGCGGCGCCTGGCAGGGAATCTGCAGCGGGCCGAGGAACGGTCCCATGAAAACGCCATAGGGCGCACCGTCATTACGGTTCAGACCCTGCTCGCTGCCCTTTTCGTCCTGACCCTTCGGCGGAATCTGATCGCGCGGGACGAGCTGGGAGGTGAAGGCGAGATAGGTCGGCATACCGAACATGACCTGCCTTTCAGGATCCACAGCCACACTGCCCCAGTTGAAGGTGCCGAAATTGCCGGGATAGATGATCGAGCCGGTCAGTGACGGCGGGGTGTAGCGGCCCTTGTAGTTCAGCTGGTGGAAGCGGATGCGGCAGGCGAGCTGGTCGAACATGGAGACACCCCACATGTCCTTTTCCTGCAATGGCTCCGGCTTGAACGAGAGGGCCGTTGTCGGCTGCGTCGGCGAGGTGAAGTCCTCGGGGATCGCACCGCCCGGGGCTGGCTCCTCCGTGATCGGCAGAAGCGGCTCGCCGGTGCGCCGGTCAAGAACGTAGATATCCCCCTGCTTCGTTGGCCCGACGAGCGCAGGAACGGTCTGACCATCCTTGGTTATGTCGAGCAACACCGGCTGGGCCGGCACATCCATGTCCCAGAGATCGTGATGAACCGTCTGGCGCACCCAGCGATCCTTGCCCGTATTGATATCGAGCGCGACGATGGAGGAAGAATATTTCTCCACATTCTCGCTGCGGCCCATGCCGAGCTGGTCCGGAACCTGATTACCGAGCGGGACATAAACGAGCCCGAGGCCTTCGTCATAACTGAAGACGGACCAGCTGTTCGGCGAGTTGGTCGTGTAGGTCTCACCGGCCGCAATCGGCTCGGTCTTTTGCGGGTTCCCGGAATCCCAGTTCCAGATGAGCGCACCGCTGTTCACATCGAAAGCGCGGATCACGCCGGATTGTTCCTGCGTGGAGTAATTGTCATTCACCGCGCCGCCGATGATGATCTTGCCCGCAGCAATCACGGGCGGCGATGTCGAATAATAATAGCCGGCGGGATTATATTTCATGCCCTGCTCGAGATGCAGCACACCCTGATCGGCAAAGGAGGTGCAAACCTGGCCGGTGGCGGCATCGAGCGCGATCAACCGTGCATCCGACGTGGGCAGATAGACCCGCTCGGCGCAGGCCGTTCCCGGCGCGGCACCCGGTTCGGCATAATAGGACACGCCGCGGCACGTCTGGTGCTGGCGATCCGGATTGAGGCCGACATTCGGATCGTATTTCCATTTTTCCTTGCCTGTCGCGGCATCGATGGCGATGGCCCAATTATGCGGCGTGCAGATGAAAAGCGTATTGCCGATCTTGAGCGGCGTCACCTGATAGGTGGTTTCGCCCACATCGTCCGGCAGCTTCACGTCGCCGGTCTGGTAACGCCACGCCTCCTTCAATTGCGAAACATTGTCGACATTGACCTGGGTCAGCGGCGAATAACGCTGCCCATAGGGCGTGCGGCCATATTGATGCCAGTCACCATCAGGCACGTTGCCGCCATAGGCCGGCGTCGCGGACGCCGTTTCCTGCGGCAAGGACCCTGGCTGATCATGCGGGTCCTGTGCCATCGAATATCCGGCAACGGCGATGGAAGCGAGAACGGAAAGCGCCAGCGGCCATGCATTCGGCCCATAGCTTAGCCCCGTCGGGCTTGCAAAACCGAGTGGCTTCCTCACCCAGGGCACCAGGAGCCAGAGGCCTATCACAATAATAAAACCGCCGCGCGGGCCAAGCTGCCACCAGTCAAAACCGACTTCCCAGACGGCCCACGCAAGTGTTGCGACAATGAACACGGCATAGACGTGAAGTGCTGCGCGATTGCGCTTGAAGAGCAGAACGGCCGTCAACAGAAAGGCCAGTCCGGAAAGCACATAATAAAAACTGCCCCCAAGCATCACAAGCTGGGAGCCGAAACCGAACAGCGCAAGGCCGATGAGCGTGAGAAAAACTGCAGTGACGGTGACTGCCATGAATGAAACCCCCGATTCCTGTCACTTTGTGTGAAATGAAATCGGGAGCAATATGGTTCCATTCAAACGCCACGAAAAATCATGGCATCTGCGTCACGGGTTCTGCGGCGCCCCCGTGGAGTCCTGCGGGGAAGGGTTTCGCTCCGTTGAAGCCGGCGGCGAAGCACGGCCGTTCGCGGGATTGTTGTCGAAGCTTTCCGAGCCCGACGGCTGCTGCGGTACGGGGGCGTTCTCCGTCTGCGGATTTTGCGGCAGGTTCTCGTCCGGTTCGAAAACCGCGTATTCCACGACAGCCCAGACCACCAGCGCTAACAACACGCTGACGATCAGAATGACAAGAACCGGACGTCCTGTCGATCCTTGCCGTGCCCGTGTGGCCGTCTCCTTTTTCGGAGCATCCCGACCGTCGAGATAGCTGGTATTTTCTCTGGCCATGTCTTTCACTCCCTAAACTCTGTCAATCTAATCCACAGGGAGAGGTTTTGTTCCCGCGAGGGGCCGGCGCATTCGACATGGCGCAATCTGGCCCTTACCGGAGGAGGGCGTCCGGGCCTCTCGGTTATTTCGCGGTCCAGCCGCCATCGATGGAAATGGTGGTGCCGGTGATGGAACGGGCCATATCGCCAGCGAGATAAAGTGCCATTTCGGCGATTTCCTCCGGCTGGATGAAGCGTCTTGTCGGCTGCGGCGCAAGCATCACCTTTTTCACCACATCTTCCTCACTCATGCCGTGTACCCTCGCCTGATCCGCGACCTGCGCGGCCACAAGCGGGGTCCAGACATAGCCGGGGCAGATGGCGTTACAGGTGATGCCGAGTTCGGCAACCTCCAGCGCAACGCTTTTCGTCAGTCCCACCACCGCATGTTTGGTTGCCACATAGGGCGCCTTGAAGGGAGACGCGCGCAAACCATGCGCGGAAGCGATGTTGACGATGCGGCCCCAGCCTCTTTCCTTCATGCCCGGCAAAGCAGCGCGGATGGTGTGAAAGGCGCTGTCGAGAGAAATGGCAACGATGCGGGAAAAATCCGCGAAGTCGAACTCATCGATTGGCGCGACCTTCTGAATGCCGGCATTGTTGACGAGGACATCGACATGGCCGAATTCCGCAATGACCTTTTCAGGCAGATGCGCGCTTTCTTCATAGTTCGCGAGGTTGGCGGAGAAATAGGCCGGCCTTTGCCGCGCCACTTTCCCTACAGCCTCCAGCGCCTGCGTCGCCTCCTCCACCGTTTCTATGCCATGCACAGCGACCAGATAGCCCGCCTCGGCGAAACGCCTGGCGATGGCAAGTCCGATGCCGCTGGTGGAACCGGTGACAAGCACGGTTTTCGGTTGATCCTCCATGGGCCTAGTCCTTCAGCTGCGGCAGGTTGCGGAAAAGTTCGAGCGCTTCGGGATTGGCGAGCGCATCGGCATTTTTCACCGGCCGACCATGGATGGTGTCGCGCACCGCGATTTCGGAAATCTTGCCGGAGCGTGTGCGCGGGATAGCGCTGACAGCAATGATCCTTGCCGGCACATGCCGCGGCGTCGCCCCTGAACGGATGCGGCTGCGGATGGTCTTTTCCAGCTCTTCCGTCAAGGCAGCACCACCCTTCATGCGCAGGAAGAGGATGACCCGCTGGTCCCCGTCGATATCCTGCCCAACGGCAATGGCCTCCTCTACTTCGGGCACGGTTTCCACCTGCCGGTAGATTTCCGCAGTCCCGATGCGCACCCCACCTGGATTAAGCGTCGTGTCCGAGCGTCCATGGATCACATAACCGCCGGAGGGCCGCAGTTCGGCGAAATCGCCATGCGCCCAGATGCCGGGGAAACGATCGAAGTAGGCGGCCTGATAGCGCGAACCATCCTCATCGCCCCAGAATTTCACCGGCATGGACAGATGCGCATTCCGGCAGACGAGTTCGCCGGGAACGCCGCGAACGGAACGGCCCTCATCGTCAAGCGTATCGATATCCATGCCGAGCATCGCGCCCTGCAATTCACCGCGATGAACCGGCTGTAGGGGATTGCCGCCGAGGAAACAGGCGCAGATGTCAGTGCCGCCGGAAATGGAGGCGAGATGCACATCCGCCTTCCAGTCGCGATAGATATAATCGAAGGATTGCGGGATGAGCGGCGAACCAGTGGAGAGAATTGTTCGCAGCGATGAAAGATCATGGCTTTCCCGCGGTTTCAGTCCCGCCTTCAGGCATGCATCGATAAATTTCGCAGACGTGCCGAACGTGGCGATCCCTTCGGCGTCGATGAGATCGATCAGCCGGCCGGGCGTCGGATAGCCGGGATTGCCATCATAGGTGACGAGGGTGGTACCGAGCGCGAGACCGGAGACCTGCCAGTTCCACATCATCCAGCCGCAGGTGGTGAAATAGAAAAAGCGCTCACCCTCCTTGATATCGCATTGCAGTTTCAGCTCCTTCATGTGCTGAAGAAGCAGGCCGCCGCCGGAATGGGTGATGCATTTCGGCTTGCCTGTCGTGCCGGAGGAATAAAGGATCACCAGCGGCGCCTTGACGGGCAGACGGTTGAAGACAATCTCGCCCGCCGCATAAGGCGCAACGAAAGCCGCAAGCGTGACGCAGCCGAGATCAGTAAGGCTTTCGGGAACGGTTTCACCGATCAGAACGATCTTTTCAGGGGCCGCACTTTCCGCCACGGCGCGGATGGTCGGGCCGACGTCGATGCGTTTACCGGCATAACCATATTCCGGCACGGCGATGATGATTTTCGGGCCGATCTGAGACAGGCGGTCAGAGGCGCCTGCCGGGCCGAAATCCGGAGAGCAGGACGACCAGATGGCACCGATGGCGCTCACGGCCAGATATCCCACAATCGCCTCTATATCATGGGTGACGATCGCCCCGACGCGATCACCTTCCTGCACCCCGGCATGCACGAGCGCCTGCACCATGCGGGACACTGCGTTGTAAAGCCCCTTGCGGCTTATCTCGCGCCTTGTACCATCGTCACGATGGGCGATGATGGCCAACCGCTCATCGGCATCGCGCAGCAGGTTTTCGGCGTAATTCAACCTCGCGCCCGGATAGAACTCAGCCTCCCGGATCGTCGCGCCCGGCTTGAACGCAACGTCGCCGCGCGTGCCGATAATGCCGAGCTCGTCCCACAGCGCATCGTAAAACTCTTCCGGCGCGTCGATGGACCAGCGCAGCAGGCCGGCATAATCATCGGCGGCCTGCCCGTGTATCTTTGCGGTTCTTGTCGCGAAGGCGAAGAGCGCCGAGCGCTTCACCCTCTCTTCCGGCGACACCCACAGAATGTCCGATGGCGCGGCGGCTGTCATGCTCTGCTCCCGCGCAGCATCTCAACGATGGCGGAAAAATCACGCCCGCCCTGCCCGTCGTCAACGAAGCTCTCATAAAGCGCTGCCGCAGCAGCACCGAGCGGTGTGGAGGCGTCAGCACCATTGGCCGCCTCCTGAGAAAGCTTCAGGTCCTTGAGCATCAAGGCTGCGGCGAATCCGGGCTGGTAATCCTTGTTGGCGGGTGATGTCGGCACCGGACCCGGCACCGGGCAATAGGTGGTGAGCGACCAGCATTGCCCGGAAGATGTGGAGGCGACATCGAACAGCGCCTGATGCGAAAGCCCGAGTTTTTCGCCGAGCACAAAAGCCTCGGAAACCGCGATCATGGAAATGCCGAGGATCATGTTGTTGCAGATCTTGGCCGCCTGCCCGTTGCCGCCCCTGCCGCAATGCACGATCTTTTTGCCCATGGCTTCCAGCAGCGGCTTCGCCGCCGAAAAAGCCTCCGCCTCACCACCGCACATGAAGGTCAGGGTGCCGGCGGCCGCACCGCCCGTGCCGCCGGAAACGGGGGCGTCGACCGAAGGGCAGCCGGCGGAAGCGGCCAGTTCATGCGCCTTCAATGCGCTTGCCATATCCACGGTCGAGCAGTCGATAAGGAGCGTTCCGGCAGAGATTTTACCAATCAGATCGCCATAGGCCGAAACGACATGTTCGCCCTTGGGCAGCATGGTGATGACCACATCAACCGCGTTGACTGCTTCGGCAGAATTCGCGGCAACCGGAATGCCCGCCTCCTTTGCCGCTGCACGGCAGGCTTCGGCAAGATCGTATCCCCTGACGGCATATCCCGCCTTGACGAGATTGGCGGCCATCGGCAGGCCCATATGTCCCAGCCCCAGAAAAGCGATGGTCTTCATCGGTAGGTTCCTTTCAGCGATTATCCGCAAGGATCATGTCGGCGGCCTTTTCGGCAATCATGATCGTCGGCGAATTGGTATTTCCGGATGTAATGCGCGGCATCACCGAGGCATCGGCGACGCGCAGCCCGGCGAGCCGGCGGAACTTCAGGCGCGCATCAACGACACTTTCCATATCCGACCCCATGCGCAGCGTGCCGACAGGGTGGAAGATGGTTGTGCCGATATCACCTGCCGCCTTGGCAAGATCATTGTCGTTTTCGAAGGAGGGGCCGGGCCGGTATTCCTCCGGCCTGAAGCGGGAAAAGGCCGGCTGGGCGACGATGCGGCGCGTCAGCCGCATGGCATCTATGGCCACCTTCCGGTCGCCTTCGGTGGAAAGATAGTTCGGGCGGATTTCCGGTTGCATGGCGAAATCCGGTCCTTTCACATGCACTGAGCCACGGCTTTCCGGCCGCAGATTGCAGACGCTTGCCGTTATGGCGGGAAAAGTGTGAACCGGATCCCCGAACTTGTCGAGCGAAACCGGCTGCACATGATATTCCAGATCAGCGGTTTCCTTTTCCGGCGAAGAGCGGGTGAAGACACCGAGCTGGCTCGGCGCCATGGACATCGGCCCGGAGCGCGTCAGCGCATATTCCAGGCCGATCCGCGCCTTGCCGAAGAGCGTCGAGGCCCGCTCATTGAGCGTCAGAACACCGGAGACCTTGTAGACCATCCGCAGCTGCAGATGGTCCTGCAGGTTCTCGCCCACACCCTGAACCTCCGCCACCGTATCGACACCCGCAGCCTGCAACACATCCCCACGGCCGACCCCGGAAAGCTCCAGAACATGCGGCGAGCCGATTGCGCCGGCGGACAGCACGGTTTCGCGCCGCGCCCGCATTTTTTTCAGGACGCCGTCATGATGGAATTCGACACCCGTCACCCGGTCTTCTTCGATGATGAGCCGTTTGACATGGGCCTTGGTCAAAACGGTGAGGTTCTTGCGGCCAAGCACCGGTTTCAGGAATGCTTTCGCCGTGTTCCAGCGCCAGCCCGCCCGCTGGTTGACATCGAAATAACCGGCCCCTTCATTGTCTCCGCGGTTGAAATCGTCAGTCGCGGGAATACCCGCTTCTCCTGCCGCCTTCTGGAAGGCATCAAGCACATCCCAGCGCACACGGGCTTTTTCCACACGCCACTCGCCCCCGCTGGAATGCAGGTCACTCTTGCCGCGATAAAAATCTTCAGACTTCAGGAAATAGGGCAGGATGTCGTTCCAGCCCCAGCCTTCGCAGCCAAGCTGCCGCCAGACGTCATAGTCCCGCGCCTGCCCGCGCATGTAGATCATGCCGTTGATGGAGGAGCAGCCGCCCAGCACCTTGCCGCGCGGATAAATCAGCGCGCGTCCATTCAGGCCAGGCTCTTCCGCCGTCTTGAAACACCAGTCCGTGCGTGGATTGTTGATGCAATAGAGATAACCGACCGGAATATGAATCCAGTGGTAGTTATCGTTGCCGCCCGCTTCCAGAAGCAGCACGCGGTTGTTCGGGTCTTTCGAAAGGCGGTTGGCGAGAACGCATCCGGCGCTCCCCGCTCCGATGACGATATAGTCATATTCGCCCATTCTCTTCTCCACACGCCATCCTTGCCGCGTCGTCCCGAACGCGGGGAGGCTTTTCAGGTGTTTTCAAAATTGGCTAGCTGCGGTGCTGAAAGCCGAGTTTCCGCCCCAGCCGGGAAGCATAAAATTCACCGATCAGACCGCGACGGAACACCAGAACGCAGGCCATGAAGACGAGGCCGGTGATGATGGTGACCGGGAAGTCCGAGGTCGCGAGATAGTTCTGCAGGGTCACGACAAGGCCCGCGCCGAAAATCGGGCCGATCATGGTGCCGATGCCGCCGAGCAGCGTCATCAGGATCACCTCACCGGACATCTGCCATGTGACGTCGGTCAGCGTCGCGAACTGGAACACCAGCGCCTTCAGCCCGCCAGCAAGCCCGGCGAGCGCCGCCGACATGACGAAGGCGCCGAGCTTGTAGCGCTGCACGCTATAGCCGAGCGAAATGGCGCGTTGCTCGTTTTCACGGATCGACTTCAGGATCATGCCGAACGGCGAATTGACGAAACGCCAGATGACCAGCAGCGCCAACACGAAGGCGGCAAGCACCGTGTAATAGATATTGAGCGGACCATTGAGATCGAGAATACCGAAGAGATGGCCGCGCGGCACGCCCTGCAGGCCGTCCTCTCCATGAGTGAACGGCGCTTGCAGGCAGAAGAAATAGAACATCTGCGACAAGGCGAGTGTGATCATGGCGAAATAGATGCCCTGTCGGCGAATGGCGAAAAAGCCGATGACGAGGCCGAGGAGAGCGGCACCGGCCATGCCGATGACCAGACCAATTTCCGGTGTGACACCCCATTCCTTCACGGAATAGGCGGTGAAATAGGCGGCGCCGCCAAAGAACGCCGCATGGCCGAAGGAAAGCAGCCCGGTATAACCGATCAGCAGATTGAAGGCGCAGGCAAAGAGCGCAAAGCAGAGAAGCTTCATCAGGAAGATCGGATAGACGAACATCGGCGCGGCGATGAGAATGGCAAGCCCGGCCAGAATGAGCACCGTCTTGATGGTTGCTGCCGTCGTCGATACTTCCGTCCGCGGCATTGCGCCGGCTGTCGGGCTATGGGTGGCTTTGGACATATCAGGCGTCCTTTCCGAAGAGTCCGGCGGGGCGGATGAGCAGCACAAAGGCCATGATGACGAAGATGACGATATTGGAGGCCTCAGGGTAGAACACCTTGGTGAGGCCCTCGGCGATACCGAGCATGTAGCCGGTGACGATGGCGCCCATGATCGAGCCCATGCCGCCAACGACCACCACCGCAAAGACGACGATGATGAGGTTTGTGCCCATCAGCGGCGAGACCTGATAGATGGGGGCGGCGAGAACGCCGGTGAAACCCGCAAGGCCGGCGCCGAGCGCGTAGGTGAGCGTCAACAGAACAGGCACATTGATGCCGAAAGCCTGCACAAGGGTCGGGTTTTCCGTCGCGGCGCGCAGATAGGAGCCGAGACGCGTCTTTTCGATCAAGGCCCAGGTGGCGATGCACACGATCAGCGAGATCACGACGACGAAGGCGCGGTAGTTCGGCAGGAACATGAAGCCGAGATTGGTGCCGCCTGCGAGTTCGCGCGGCACCGAATAGGGTTGGCCCGCCGCGCCGTAAAGCCACCGGAACGTGCCTTCCACCACCAGCGCCAGGCCGAAGGTGAAGAGCAGACCATAGAGTGGATCGAGATCATAAAGCCGCGACAGAAGGAAACGTTCGATGATCGCCCCGAACAGCGCGACGACGAGCGGCGTGACGATGAGCGCCACCCAGAAATTGATGCCGAAATATTGCAGGCCGAGAAAGGCGACGAAAGCGCCGAGCATATATTGCGCGCCATGGGCAAAATTGATGACGCGCAGCAGCCCGAAGATGACAGCAAGCCCAAGTGACAGCAGCGCATAGAATGAGCCGTTGATAAGGCCGACCAGCAATTGCCCGAGGAGCGCCTGAATTGGAACGCCGAAGATCATCGTCATGGTTAAACCCCCAGCACCTTGTTAAGCTCCCCCATGCGGGCGGAAAGCTCCCCCACCGGAAAATCGCCGACCATCTGGCCGTGGTCCATGAGGTAGAAGCGATCGGCGATACGGCTCGCAAACCGGAAATTCTGCTCCACCAGAACCACGGTCATGCCGCGGCTCTTCAGCTTCTGCAAAACCTCTCCAATGCGCTGTACGATGACGGGGGCAAGCCCTTCGGTCGGCTCATCCAGCAGCAGCACCTTGACGCCGGTGCGCAGGATGCGCGCCATGGCCAGCATCTGCTGCTCGCCACCGGAGAGCTTCGTGCCGGGGCTGGTGCGGCGTTCGTAAAGATTGGGAAACAGCTCGTAGATTTCATCGAGCGTCATGCCGCCGGACGCGACGACGGGCGGCAGCTTCAGGTTTTCCTCAACACTCAGGGTCGCGAAGATGCCGCGCTCCTCCGGTACGAAACCGAGGCCGTATTTCGCCGTACGATGCAGCGGCACCGGCATAAGATCCTTGCCGCCGAGCTTGATGACGCCCTTGCGGTTGCGGATGATGCCCATGATGGTTCGCAACGTCGTGGTCTTGCCCACGCCATTGCGGCCGAGAATGGTGATGGTTTCGCCCTCGCCGACCGTCAGATCGACGCCGTGCAGCGCCTGGCTTTCGCCATACCAGGATTTCAGGTTGGAGACTTCGAGCATCGCCGCCATATCAAGCCTCCTCCGTGCCCATATAGGCCGTGCGCACGCGCGGATCGGCAGAAACCGTGGCATAATCGCCCTCAGCCAGAATTTCTCCACGCTGCAGAACAGTAACGTGATGGCAGATATCGGCCACGACCTTCAGATTATGTTCGACCATCAGCACCGCGCGGGTCTTTGCCACCTCACGAATAAGCTCGGCCACATGCGAGACATCTTCTCCACCCATGCCCGCCATCGGCTCGTCCAGCAGCAGAACTTTGGGATCAAGCGCCAGCGTAGTCGCGATTTCGAGAACCCGCTTGCGGCCGTAAGACAGATCGGCCGCAAGCGCGTGTTTTTCCCGCGTGAGGCCCACCATGGAGATCAGCTCCTCGGCGCGGGCATTCAGCCTGTCCAGCGAAGAGAGCGGCAGCCAGAACTGCGTTGCAAGGCTGTTGGGCCGCTGCAATGCCACCCGCACGTTTTCCAGAACCGTCAGATGCGGAAACACCGCCGATATCTGGAAAGACCTGACGAGGCCGAGACGCGCCACCTTGTCCGGTGGCGTCTTTGTTATATCCGTTCCCATGAAGGTGATCGCCCCGCCTGTCGGCTGGAGAAACTTGGTCAACAGGTTGAAAACCGTTGTCTTGCCGGCGCCGTTTGGGCCGATCAGCGCATGGACGCGGGCGTGATGCACGTCGAGATCGACGTTTTTCACGGCTGCGAATGCGCCGAAGGTCTTGGTGAGACCACGCGCCGAAAGAACGACGCGAGGTTCTGCCTGCCCGGCGGGGGCGGGAGCGATCGTCATGAAACTTTCCCCTTTATTGCGTCAGTCTTTTATTGCGTCACCAGCGGGCAACCGCTCTTTGCGGGGTCCATGAAGGCTTCCTTGCCGGGGATGGTGGCGAGAACCTTGTAATAATCCCAGGGCTGCTTGCTTTCGTCAGGCTTCTTCACTTCCATGAGGTACATGTCGTGGATCATCCGACCATTGGCGGCCACATGGCCGTCCTTGGCGAAGACGTCGTTGACAGGCATTTCCTTCATGGCCTTAGCGACGGCGTCTGCATCGTCGGTGCCGGCCTTCTCGATCGCCTTCAGATAATGCAAGACAGCGGAATAGGTGCCGGTGTGAACCATGTTCGGCATGGCCCCGGTGCGTTCCTTGAAGCGCTCACCAAACTTGCGCGATTCATCGTCGCGGTCCCAATAAAAACCTTCCGTCAGTGTCAGCCCTTGAGCTGCCTCAAGGCCGAGGCCATGGACTTCTGCAAGCGTGAAGAGAAGCGCTGCAAGGCGCTGGCCACCTGCAACGATACCGAATTCCGCAGCCTGTTTGATGGCGTTGGAGGTGTCGAGACCGGCATTGGCAAGACCGATAACCTTCGCGCCCGAAGACTGCGCCTGCAGCAGGAAGGACGAATAGTCGGTGGTTGCGAGCGGATGGCGGACGGAGCCAAGCACCTTGCCGCCGTTAGCCTTGACGAAATTGGACGTATTTTCTTCCAGCGAATAACCGAAGGCATAGTCGGCTGTCAGGAAGAACCAGCTGTCGCCGCCCTGTTTGACGAGTGCGCCACCGGTGCCGACAGCCAGCGAATAGGTGTCATAGGCCCAATGAAAACCATAGGGGCTGCACTGCTTGCCGGTCAGCTCGGTGGTGGCAGCACCGGTGTTGACGGTGATCTTCTTTTTGTCCTTCGAAAGTGCCTGCACGGCAAGGCCGACAGACGACGAGGTCAGTTCCATGATCGAATCGACCTGTTCGGTGTCGTACCATTGGCGGGCAATGTTGGAGGCGACATCCGCCTTGTTCTGGTGGTCAGCCGTTACCACTTCCACGGGCGCGCCAAGCACCTTGCCGCCAAAATCCTCAACCGCCATCTTCGCGGCTTCATAGGAGTATTTGCCGCCGAAATTGGCGTAAACGCCGGACTGGTCGTTCAGGATACCGATCTTGACCTTGCCGTCCGAAATCTCGGCGGCATAAGCGGCGGTGCCGGCGGCCAGTGCCATGGCCGTGGATAAAACGATACTCTTGCGCATGACTTCTCCTCCCAGAGATGATTGCGAGCCTCAGTTTGTCTGTGCAGCGGTGAACCGAAACCCTGCACATGCATGGCCGCACCGCCCTCCTCAAAGCGGCGCATCCTGAGCGTAGACTTCTCGAATTCGGCCGTTGACACAAGAGCGTGTCATCATCAAATTGCGAACAGGAACTGTTCATTTTTGAACAGAACTCTTGATGGGAGACAATTATGGCCACCCCTTTCACCTGGGACGACCTGCAATATTTCCTGGCCGTGGCCCGCACCGGACAGCTCTCATCCGCCGCCAGAAGCCTGCGCACCAGCCACGCCACCGTCTCCCGCCATATCGACCGGCTGGAATTTTCGCTTAAAACCAAGCTCTTCGAGCGGAACCCGCGCGGGTATGAGCTGACGACGGTGGGGCGGCGACTGGTCGATACCGTCGAGCGCATAGAGGCAGAGGCTGAACGGCTGCAATCGGATATTTCCGAAAGCGGCAGCCTGCTGCGCGGCGTTGTGCGCCTCAGCGCTCCCGAAGGTTTTTCCAATTTTTTCTTCGTCGAGAGGCTGAAGGACTTCGCCGCCACCCATCCCCATATCATGGTGGAAATGGTGACGATCCAGCAGATCATGGCGCTTTCCCGAAAGGAGGCGGATGTGGCTGTCACGCTCGATCCGCCGAAGGCCGGTCCCTATATCAATGAACAGATCATCGATTACACGCTGCATATTTACGCCTCACGGTCCTATCTCGCCGGACAGCCGAAAATCACGAAGCGGGAAGACCTGCTCGACCACTTCTTCATCGGCTACGTGCAGGATCTGATCTTTTCACCCGGCCTCGATTACATGCGCGATGTGCTTCCGGGCCTGCGGCCAAATTTCCAGTCTTCGAGCATTTTTGCGCAACTGACCGCCACGCTTGGTGGCCGAGGGCTTTGCATCCTGCCGAATTTCATCGCCGCGCGCTTTCCGGATTTGCAGATGGTGCTTCCGGGTGAGGTCGAGCTGCGGCGAGGTTACTGGCTCACCAGCCATCAGGACTTTGCCAATGTGCCACGGGTGCGCTCCTTGATGGATTTCATCCTCACCACCGCGCGCGCCCACGAAAAGCTCTTTATTCTCAAGCGCGGCCTCATGGTCTGAAGTCGCGATCGTTCACATTTCGGCGACACCCTGTCTTCGTCTCGCAGGTTGGAGGATCTGCGCCGTTGCTTATATGAGGGACAACAACGATGTCGCTGCACTAGCGGACATCCTCCAAATCTGGAAGGTCATTATGAAAAAGATCGGATTCCTATCCTTCGGCCACTGGACGCCCTCCCCCCAGTCGCAGACCCGCTCGGCGGCCGATACGCTGCTGCAGTCGATAGACCTCGCCGTGGCCGCAGAAGAACTGGGGGCTGACGGCGCCTATTTCCGTGTGCACCATTTCGCCCGTCAGCTGGCCTCACCCTTCCCGCTTCTGGCCGCCGTCGGCGCCCGCACGAAAAAGATAGAGATCGGCACCGGCGTCATCGATATGCGTTACGAAAACCCGTTCTACATGGTGGAGGACGCCGGTTCGGCCGACCTCATCGCCGGTGGACGCCTGCAGCTCGGCATCAGCCGGGGCTCGCCGGAGCAGGTCATCGATGGCTGGCGTTATTTCGGTTATCGCCCGGCCGAGGGCCAGAGCGAAGAAGATATGGCGCGTCAGCACACCGAGGTCTTCCTCGAGCTTTTGAAGGGCGAAGGCTTTGCCGAGCCGAACCCGCGGCCGATGTTCCCCAACCCGCCGGGTCTTCTGCGGCTGGAGCCGCATTCCGAAGGCTTGCGCGAGCGCATCTGGTGGGGCTCAAGCTCCAATGCAACGGCAGTGTGGGCGGCAAAGCTGGGCATGAACCTGCAAAGCTCCACGCTGAAGACCGACGAAACCGGTGAGCCTTTCCACGTCCAGCAGGCGCAGCAGATCCGCACCTTCCGGGAAGCCTGGAAGGAGGCCGGACATGCCCGCGAGCCGCGCGTCTCCGTCAGCCGCAGCATATTCGCGCTCGTCAATGATCGCGACCGCGCCTATTTCGGTTACGGCAACGAAGGCGACGACAAGATCGGCTATATCGACGACAAGACGCGTGCGATCTTCGGACGCAGCTATGCCGCCGAACCGGAAAAGCTGATCGAACAGCTGAAGGCCGACGAAGCCATCGCCGAAGCTGACACGCTGCTGCTGACCGTGCCGAACCAGTTGGGCGTCGATTACAACGCCCATGTGATCGAGACCATCCTGAAGCAGGTAGCGCCGGCGCTTGGCTGGCGCTAAATCTGGAAAAATCGTATCACCCACACGCCGTCACCCCGGACTTGATCCGGGGTCCAGCGCGATCAAGTCTTTGATCGCGAAAGAGTCTTGTCACGGCGTAGACGCGCCGTGGCTGTATGCCGGATCTAGTCCGGCATGACGGAGGACGTGCTTCCCTCCGTTAAAATCCGGGCTGTATACCGCTGCTCTAGTTCAGCGCCTTGCCGTAACGCGCGAAGCTCTCCGCCAGCGGCGTGGTGCTTGCACCCGGCTGCTCAGGCCGTTTGTAGACACCATCCCGCACCTGGATCGGTTCTTCGAAATGATCCTTGATCCACGGAATATATTCGAGAATGGTCGACGCCGGATGCCAGTAGCTCAGATGCACATGCACCTGGCTCATCTCGCCGGCATGCGGCACGACAGGCAGGCGATGGGCGAGTGCCAGATCGGCAACCTGGATATATTCGGTGACGCCGCCAAGCCGTGTTACATCCGGCTGGACATAAGCGACGGCGCCGGCATCGATGAAGGAACGGAACGCATCCACCGTATAAAGCTGCTCGCCGAGCGCAATCGGGATAGTGGTATTGCGCGCCAGTCGGGCATGGCTTGTCACATCGTCATACCACAGCGGCTCCTCGAACCAGTAGATGTCCAGATCCCTCGCTGCCGCACAGAAGCGCTGGCATGTGGGCAAATCCCATTTGCCGTTGCCATCGATGGCGATGCGGATGGATGAGCCGACGCGTTTGCGGGCGGCAGCAAGCCGGGCGATATCGATATTCGGGTCGTCATGCCCGACCTTGATCTTCAGCCGGGTGAAACCGTCTTCCTCCACCGCCCTTGAGCTGCCTGCAAGCAAATCGTCCAGCGAGAAGGAAAGCCAGCCGATATCGGTATTATAAGCTTCCACTGCCTCCGTGCGTGCGCCGCCGAGATAGTGCCACAGCGGCACGCCTGCCTTTTTCGCTTTCAGGTCCCAGAGAGCCACATCGATCGCAGCTAACGCCAGATGGGTGATGCCGGCCCTGCCGACCCATTGGAGCGAGGGATAACGGGCGAGCTTCATCCAAAGCCGTGAATGCTCCGACGCATCCTCGCCGACGAGCAAGGGCGCGTAACAATCGCTGATGCAGGATGTGATCAGCCTGTCCGACGCCAGATGCGCATGGGTACCGGTGAAACCATAGCCCTCGAGGCCGTCACTGGTGGTGATCTTTGCGCCGACAACACCCCAATGGGTGATGCTGTGGGTGGAATCGGAAATGGAGTCCGATGTCAGCGGCAGGTGCAGGATGAAGGGTTCGACGGCGGTAATTTTCATGATCGGTCATTCCTCGATGCTTGAACGCTTCTGGGGAGGAAAGGCGGAAGTCCCTTTCTGAGACACGCTCTGCCGACTGGGCGGGTGAAATCGCGTCATCTCCCGCGTCCAATGGTTGCAGGAGTCAAACCGTCAGGGGATTGCCGGACCGCCCTCCTCCGGCAGCCGGCTTCCGATGGCAGATAGAGCTAACGGAAAAACGGATTTTGTAAAATAAAAAATTTTTTATTTTTAATATTCGATCATTGCCTGCTTCACAAAGCTGGGCGATGATGTGGGCATGAACACACTCGTCAAAGTCACGCTCGCCGAACAGGCGCACCGGGAACTGCGCGCACGCATCGTCAGCGGCAAATTGCGCGGCGGCGAACGTCTGCTGCCAAATGAACTTGCCGCCGATCTCGGCATCAGCCCGACGCCGGTCAAGGAAGCCTGCCTGAAACTCGAGGCGGATGGGCTGGTGGTCAGTTCGTCCCGGCGCGGAATGGTGGTGCGCGACTTCACGTTCGAGGATGTGGAGGAACTATACGCGGCCAGGATGCTGCTTGAAAAAGGTGCGGTGGAAGTTGCCTTCGATGCCGGGCAGCTGGACGAAACGCTGCACGCGGCACTGCTGGAAAGCCTTGGCAAACACCGCGCCTTCGCCAAAGGCTCGACGCTGGATGAATTGTCGAAAGCGCTTTTCTACGACCGCAGTTTCCACGCGACCCTGGTCGCAGCGGCGCGCATTCCGGTCATTTCCGGTTCGCATGAGCGCATTCTAGACCAGACCCACACGGTCTTCGTCTCGATCCTCGGTGATTACGCCCGCTCGGTCGAGGAGCACCAGAATATTGCCGATGCCATTGCCGCCGGCAGCAAGGCCCAGATCATCGATGCGCTGTGGCGGCACCTGGAGCGCAGCCGCCAGAACACGCTGCGTCAGGTCCGATTGCTCAAAGAGGCCGGCGCCTGATCAATTAAAAGACAAGTGGAGGACTGCATGCGCGAAAACCCCGGGGTCGCAATTCGATCAGCGCGAGCCGAAACCATCTCATTCCACAGGGGGATTTTGTGCTGATGATGGACCGGCTTTCCGCTAGAACCCTGCCCCGCCTGCCGCACACGGTCACGACCCCTGCCTATGAGCGCATGAAAATCACGCCCGGCATCGTGCATCTCGGCGTCGGCGCCTTTCACCGGGCGCATCAGGCGGTTTTCATCGACGATTGCCTCAATCGCGGCGAAACAGGATGGGGCATCGTCGCCGCATCGCTGCGCAGCCCGGACACCCGCGACGCCATCGAACCGCAGGATAATCTCTACACCTTCTGCCTTCGCGATGGCCAAAGCGAGCGCCTGCGCATCGTCGGCTCGATTCTTGAAACCGTCGTCGCCCCGGAAAACCCGGAGCGGTTGGTGGCGCGGATGGCCGACCCCCGCGTTCTCATCGTCACCCTGACCGTCACGGAGAAGGGACACCTCACCAATCTCGCCTCCCGCAGCCTGCTGCGTGACCATCCCGATATCGTCCACGATCTCGAAAACCCGGAGCGGCCGCGCTCGATCTTCGGCTTCATCCTTGCAGCGACCCGGCGCAGACGTGCCGAAGGCTCCCTGCCGCTGACGCTGCTGTCCTGCGACAACCTGCCCGCCAACGGCCACATGCTGCGAAAGCTGCTGCTGGAATTCGCGAGCCTTGCGGATCAGGAACTGGCCTCCTTCATCGAAGCCAATATTGCCTGCCCCTGCTCGATGGTGGACCGTATCGTTCCCGCCACCACGGATGCGGACCGGGATGCGATTTCGGCCGCACTCGGCCTCAGCGATGCATGGCCGGTCGTCGCGGAACCTTATTTCCGTTTCGTCATCGAAGACCGTTTTCCCCATGGCAGGCCGGCTCTTGAGAAATCTGGCGTGGAATTCGTCGATGATGTCGAACCTTACGAGCATATGAAGCTGAGGATGCTGAACGGCTCCCACAGCGCCATCGCCGCCATCGGCCAGATTGCCGGCCTTGCGACGGTGGCCGATGCCTGGGCTGAAAAGACCGTGCGCGACTTCATCGACATCTATTGGCGTGAGGTTGGACGGACGCTGGACCCTGCCGTCAATGGTTCTGAATTCGCAGCCGGCCTGCGGCAGCGTTTCGCCAATCCCTCATTGCAGCACAAGACCATGCAGATCGCCTCCGATGCGTCGCAGAAAGTGCCGCTGCGGATACTTTCACCACTACGAGAATTGCTGGCGGAAAAGGCTGAGTGCGGAGCGGTCATTTTTGCCGTCGCGCTGTGGATCAGGTCCTGCGCAGAGGAAGATGAAAAGGGGCAGCCGATCACCATTCTCGACCCCGCCTTCAGGGAGTGGGATTCGCCGGATCAACTGGCGATGGCTCCGGATGCGGTGGTCGACCGCTTCCTCAGTTTCGAACGCACCTTTGGCAGCGACCTGCCCGCCAACGAAACCTTTGTCCTCGCCCTGAAAGCCGCCTATCGCAACATTCGCGAGCAGGGCGCCCTGGCGGCAATTGGGCGTTTCCTGAAGTCCTGAAAAAAGAACAGGCCGGAAATCCGGCCTGCTCCCAACCTCTTTCGTCAACCGTCAGGCTGTCGCCGCCTGTCTCGCCGCCTTGCGGCGCTCCACGCGGGCGCGAATGGCATCGACGTCCGTGATCGGGGTCGCGGCGAAGAGCTGACGGGTATAGGGGTGCTTCGGATCGGCGAAAAGTTCCTCGCGCGTGCCCTGCTCCACCGCCTCGCCCTTGGAGATGACCATCACGTCATCAGCAATGTAACGTACAACGGAAAGATCGTGGCTGACGAAGACATAGGTCAGTTCGAATTCCTCCTGCAGATCGCGCAGCAGGTTCAAGACCTGTGCCTGCACCGAAAGATCGAGTGCCGAGACCGGCTCGTCCAGCACCAGCAGCGCCGGGTTCAGCATCAGTGCACGCGCAATGGCGATGCGCTGGCGCTGGCCGCCGGAGAACATGTGCGGATAACGGTTGAAATGCTCAGGACCAAGGCCGACCTTCACCAGCATGGCTTCGGCCCGCTCGCGGCGCTCGCCAGCCGGCATGTTGGTGTTGATGATGAGCGGCTCCATCAGCACGTCACCCACCTTCTGGCGCGGATTGAGGCTGCCATAGGGGTTCTGGAACACCATCTGCACCTTGGAGCGCATCTGCGTGTCCGGACGGCGCTTGGCGATATCGACTGGCTTGCCCTCGATCTTGAGTTCACCACCGGATGCGGGGTCGATCAGTGCGATGATGCGGGCAAGCGTCGACTTGCCCGAGCCGGATTCGCCGACGATGGCGAGCGTCGTGCCGCGTTCGACGGCAAAATCTATGCCCTTCAGGGCCTGAACGGTCTTGGCGCCGCCGAAAATGCCGCCGGGTACGTGGTAATGGCGGGTGATACCCTTGCCTTCGACAACGATACTCATCGAACGCCCTCCTTGCCGAAGAAATCGGAGACGGTGGGCAGACGGTCGCCGGTGGCATTTTCCGGCAGGGCCGAAAGCAATGCCTTGGTGTAGGGATGCTGCGGGGCTTCGAAGAGGCTCAGAACATCTGCCTCCTCCATCTTGCGACCCTTATATTGCACGACGACACGATCGGCGGTCTCCGCCACGACACCCATGTCATGGGTGATAAGGATCAGCGCCATGCCGTATTCTTCCTGCAACTTCATCAACAGGTCGAGTATCTGCTTCTGAATGGTCACGTCGAGCGCGGTTGTCGGCTCGTCGGCGATCAGAAGGCGCGGCTTGGAGGCGATCGCAATCGCGATCATCACGCGCTGGCACTGGCCGCCCGACATCTGGTGCGGATAGGCCTTGAGCTTCGTCTCAGGATCGGGAATACCGACAGCGCGGAAAAGCTCCAGCGCCCGGGCACGCGCGGCTGCGCCGCCCATACCGAGATTGAGGCGCAGAACTTCCTCGATCTGGAAACCGACCGTGAAGGACGGGTTGAGCGAGGCGACCGGCTCCTGGAAGATCATGGTGATCGCGCGGCCGATCAGCTTGCGGCGCTCCTGCGGCGACATGGCCAGCAGATTGATGCCGTCAAACACCATCTCATCGGCGGTGATCGTTGCCGTATCGGGCAGAAGCCCCATGACGGCAAGCATCGATACGGATTTGCCCGAACCGGATTCACCGACGATGGCCAGCACTTCGTGTTTGTCCACGGACACATCGATGCCGTCGACGGCGGTGAAGGCACCGGTGGCGGTGGCGAATTTAACCGTCAGGTTCTTGATTTTCAGCAGGCTCATATCTCAGCTCCGCTTCAGTTTGGGATCGAGCGCATCACGCAGCCCGTCACCCATCAGGTTGATGGCAAGCACCGAGATCAGGATCGTCAGGCCGGGAAGGGTAACAACCCACCAGGCTCGTAGAATGAACTCACGCGCTTCCGCCAGCATCGTGCCCCATTCGGAGGCAGGCGGCTGAGCGCCCATGCCGAGGAAGCCGAGTGCGGCCGCATCGAGAACCGCAGACGAGAACGAAAGCGTTGCCTGTACGATCAGTGGTGCAAGGCAGTTCGGCAGGATGGTCTTGAACATCAGCCGGAGATTGCCGGCACCGGCCACGCGCGCGGCCGTGACATATTCACGCCTGAGCTCGCTCATGACGGCAGCGCGCGTCAGACGGGCAAAATGCGGCTGATAGACGATGGCGATGGCGATCATGGCATTGGTGAGGCCCGGACCGAGGATCGCGACCAGCACCAGCGCCAGCAGCAACGACGGAAACGCCAGGATGACGTCCATCACACGCATGATGACGGTATCCACCCAGCCGCCGAAGAAGCCGGCAATGAGACCGATGACAATGCCGCCAACGAGCGCGATGGAAACGACAACGATACCGATGAACAGCGAATATTGCGCGCCGTAGATCAGGCGGGACAACATGTCACGCCCGACGGCGTCCGTGCCGAAGAAGAAGCCGGCCCGGCCGCCTTCCTGCCAGACCGGCGGCACCAGCAGCGCATCGCGATATTGCTGGGTCGGATCATGCGGCGCGATCAGCGGCGCAAAAACCGCGACCAGCACGAGAAGAATGAACACGGCAAGCCCGATGACCGCGCCACGGTTCTGGCGGAAATAGAACCAGAAATCGGCGATCATCCGGCGGCGGATGGCGGCGTCTGAGAGGCGCACGCCCGGAGTGGTGATCACATCGGTCATTTGTGACGGATCCTCGGATTGATGAGGCCATAGGTCAGATCGACGAGCAGGTTGACGACCATCACCAGACCCGCGATCAACAGCAGGCCGCTCTGCACGACCGGATAGTCGCGGCGAGAGATGGAATCGATCATCCACTTGCCGATACCCGGCCAGGAAAAGATGGTTTCGGTCAGGATCGCGCCAGCCATCAGCACGCCGATCTGCAGACCGATAGTGGTGATGACAGGGATCATGGCGTTGCGCAGCGCATGAATGCCGACCACGCGGGAAGGAGACATGCCCTTGGCACGGGCCGTGCGCACGTAATCCTCACCAAGTACTTCCAGCATGGCTGAACGCGTCTGGCGCGCAATCACCGCAAGCGGAATGGTGGCGAGCACCACCGAGGGCAGGATGAGATGCGACAGAGCCGAGGCAAACGCGCCTTTCTGTCCCGAAATCAGGCTGTCGATCAGCATGAAACCGGTAACGGAGGGGAAGAAATACATCAGCGAGATTCGGCCTGACACCGGCGTCCATTGCAGGATACCGGAGAACATGATGATCAGCAGCAGACCCCACCAGAAGATCGGCATGGAGAAGCCGACGAGCGCCGTCGTCATGGAAATCTGGTCGAACCAGGAGCCGCGACGAATGGCGGCGATCACGCCGACCGGAACGCCAATCAGCGTTGCGATGATGATGGCAACGAGACCAAGCTCGACCGTCGCGGGAAAGAGCGACAGGAACTCGGTGAGAACCGGCTTCTTGGTGACCAGCGAATTGCCGAGATCGCCCTGAAGCAGCCGTCCCAGGAAATGGAGATATTGCTGCCAGATGGGCTGGGCAAAACCGAGCTGTTCGGCAAGCTGCGCATGCCGTTCGGGCGAAATACCACGCTCGCCCGCCATCAACAGCACGGGATCGCCCGGCAGGACGCGCACGAAGGCGAAGGCGACGATGGTGATCCCGAGGAAGGTGGGAACGAGATAGAGAAGTTTGCCGAGAATGAACCGGATCATGGCTTTTTCCTGAAAAGACGCGCGGAAGAACAGGGTTCTTCCGCGCGTCCGGTTGTTCGGGGATTACTCCGCGATGTCGACGTTTTCGAAGGTGAAGTCGCCAAGCGGGCTCATGGTGAACCCGGAAACCTTGGCGGACATGGGAACGAACTGCGTGGAGTGCGCAAGTGTCGCCCACGGAGCCTGTTCCTTGAAGATCACCTGTGCCTGCTCATAAAGCTTGGTGCGCTCGGCAACGTCGGTGGTCTGCTTTGCCTTGGCCAAGAGGTCCGAGAACTCCTTGTTGCACCACTGTGCACGGTTCGCACCGCCTTCACCGGTTGCGGCGCAGGACAGGAGAACGCTGAGGAAGTTGTCCGGGTCGCCGTTGTCGCCGGTCCAACCGAGGATGACGGCACCGTCGCGCTTCGTTTCGGTGGACTTCTTGAGATATTCACCCCACTCGAAGGAAACGATCTCGGCCTTGACGCCGACCTTAGCAAAATCCGACTGGATCAGCTCGGCGGTACGACGGGCGTTCGGCATGTAAGGACGCTGCACCGGCATCGCCCAGATCTTCATCGACAGATCCTTGACGCCAGCGGCTTCGAGAGCCTTCTTGGCAGCTTCCGGATCGTAAGCATCGTCCTTGATGCTGTCGTTGTAGGACCACATTGTCGGCGGGATCGGGTTCTTGGCAACCTGGCCTGCACCCTGGAACACGGCGTCGATGATCGCCTGCTTGTTCATCGCCATGTTCAGCGCCTTGCGGACTTCCGGCTTGTCGAAAGGTGCAACGGTCGTGTTGTAGGCGAAGTAAGCGACGTTCAGGCCCGGCTGTTCATCGAGCTTGAGGTTCTTGTCGGCGCGGATGGTCGCGAGATCAGCCGGAGCAGGGTATGGCATCAGGTGGCATTCGCCAGCCTTCAGCTTCTGCAGGCGAACCGCGGCGTCAGGCGTGATCGCGAAGATCAAGTCGTCGATCTTCGGGGCTTCACCCCAGTAGTCGGCGTTCTTCTGGAAGCGGATGACCGCGTCCTTCTGATAGGCGACGAACTTGAACGGACCGGTGCCGATCGGCAGGTTGTTGAAGTCTTCCTTGGTGCCGGCCTTCTCAAGCGTATCGGCATATTCCTTCGACACGATGGATGCGAAAGGCATGGCGATGTTGGCGAGGAACGGCGCTTCCGGACGGGTCAGCACGAACTTGACCGTGTAATCGTCGACCTTGACGATTTCCTTGATCAGGGACGGCATTTCCATCGAGTTGTAATATTCGTAGGTGATGCCTGCGATATACTGGTTCCACGGGTTCTTCGCGTCGCCCTGGCGGTTGTAGCTGAAGATCACGTCGTCAGCGTTGAATTCGCGGCTCGGCGTGAACTTGTCGTTGGAGTGCCACTTGACGCCCTTGCGCAGGTGGAAAGTGTACTCGAGACCATCCTTGGAAACGTCCCACTTTTCCGCAAGGCCCGGCTCTACTTCTGTCGTGCCCTTTTTGAACTCCGTCAGACGGTTGTAGACCGGATGCGCGGAAGCGTCGAAGGTGCCGCCGGCGGTGTAAGGCGACGGATCAAAGCCTTCCGGCGATGCCTCGGAGCAGTAAACGAAGGTCTTCGCCATGGCTGGCATGGCGGAAGTCATCGCAAGTGCAGAAGCGATAAGCAAACTGCGGGTCAGCATTTTCATCTGATGGTCCTTTCCCTCTTTTTCTGAGTTCCTGCGGCCCCCTCCAGGGGCCTACCTCTTCTGGTCAGCGGCGGCACGGGGATGCCCGTCTCGCCGTTCGGTCTTTGCCTCCCGACCAATTACCCGGCGACCGGCTGAAACAACCGGTCGAGGTTCGTTTCCGGTGGGCAGAACCAGCGCGGCCCTGCCTCCGTCATGTACGCGATATCTTCGAGACGAACGCCGCATTCCCCATAAACGCACAGCATCGGCTCGATGGAAAAACACATGCCGGGCTCAAGCGCCGTGGCATTTCCTGCAACGATATAGGGTTCTTCGTGAATATCCAGCCCAAGCCCGTGACCCGTACGGTGCGGCAGACCGGGAAGCTGATAATCCGGACCAAATCCGGCCGCCTTCAGACTGTCACGGGCGGCCTTGTCCACCTCGAAACACGCGGCGCCAACGCGGGCGGCAGCGAAGGCCGCGGCCTGTGCGTCGCGTTCGGCATTCCAGAGAAAACGCTGCCGTTCCGTTGGCTTGCCAAAGACATAGGTACGGGTGATATCGGAACGATAGCCATGAAGAATACCACCGAGGTCGACCAGCACCATGTCGCCCTGGTTCAGCGTCTGCGCATGGGGCACGCCATGCGGATAGGCCGTCGCCTCGCCGAACTGCACCGCCACAAAAAGCGGCTTCATGCCAAGGGCAATATGGGCGGCATTGACGAAATCCGCGACTTCCGTGGTGGAGATGCCGGGACGCAGGCCTTCGAACACGGCCTTTTGCACATTATAGCTCGCATCCATCGCTGTCTGAATGAGGGCGATCTCCGCTGCAGACTTGACCTGCCGCTGGGCGACAATCAACGGCTGAGCGGAAATGATGCGGCCTTCCAGACGCTGCATGAGCGCGGATGCGAAAACAAAGGGCGTGGCGGGATCAATGGCGACGAAGTGACCTGCACAGGCCAGCGCACCGATACGCCTTGTCATCAGGTCGAACGGGCTTTCATCCTCTTCCCAGGTGGCGACTGCGCCGGGGATACGGATCAGGGTCTGGAGTTTCGGTTCCTCGAAGGTCGGGCTTATATAGATCGGCTCGCCCTCGGCCGGCACCAGAGCACCGTGAATACGCTCGGAAAGGCCAAGCGACAGACCGGTATAATAAGTCAGCGACGACGAAGCGTCTAGCCAGACCGCCTTGATGTTTTGCTGGGTCATTCGCGCCTGCAGGCCACGCAACCGCAACCTGAGCTCGTCTTCAGCGATCGATGAAACCGCGATCGGCTGAAACTGCTTCAGCGCCTCTTGAAAGTCTGCCATTCTCTCCCCGCCGCCTTCGGGCGCACGGACACTGGCGTGCCGGCACCTCCCAAGCGTTCTTTTGCCCATGCTTAACCACAGGGGGAAGGCTAAGCAATGGGGCGGGAGGACGCACCGCCACAAAACTGTGCATATTTATCTAGACATAACGAAATCGTGATCGATGTGAGCCTGATTTCAGCAGTCGTTGCCTTGACGCGGAAATCGAAAATCCCCCCGGAAATCCAAGGGAGAAGCCGGCCCCTTATCCACGCATCGCGTGCAGCGGGGAAACGGACGCCAATCCACCACGTAAAAAAGAGCCCAGAAAAGGAAAAAGCCTGCCGCGGGAGGAGGTGCGGCAGGCTTCAAACTTGATCGGTGATTGGGAGGAGGAGTACCACCGATCCACATCGAGCGACGCTGGGAGGAGGAGTGCGTCGCTTCGATGATTTGAATATAGCGGGATCTGTGAATTTTAACAGAGCAAGTCTCGCAATGCAGCATTGCATTTCTGCATAGCTCCGGAATGACTGCCCGGTTTTTCGGCAGAACCTACCCTACCGCGACAAGTCAGCTCTCCCGGTAGACCTGGAAACCGGCGAAGGACTGGTTGACTGGCATGAGCTCAAGACTGTTGATGTTGATATGTTTGGGCTGCGAGGCGACCCAATAGATGGTGTTGGCGATATCATCGGCCGTGATCGGATTGACGCCTTTGTAGAGATTGTCCGAAGCTTCCTGATTGCCCCCAGTGCGCACCAGCGTAAATTCCGTTTCGCACATGCCCGGTTCGATCGAGGTTACCCTGACGCCCTTGCCGTGCAGATCGGAGCGCAGACCGAGCGAAAACTGCCGCAGGAAGGCTTTGGTGCCGCCGTATACATTGCCGCCCGTATAGGGATAATGCGCGGCAACAGACGAAAGGTTGACGACGATACCTTTACGGTCGATCAGTGTCGGCAGGAGATGGTGGGTGATGTTCAGCAGACCCGTGATGTTGGTGTTCACCATGGTCTGCCAGTCCTTTAGCGGCACCTGCGGCGCGGGGGCCGTGCCCAGTGCCAGACCGGCATTGTTGACGAGGACATCGATGTCTCGGAAGCCCTCCGGCAAGGCGGCGAGCGCTTTTTCGGCCGCGTCCTCATCGGTGATGTCGAAGGCGGCGCCGTAGAAAGCCGATCCGAGTTCGGCCGCCAGTGCCTGCAGTCGTTCCGCCCGACGGCCCGTGCCGATGACCTTCCAGCCTTCTCTGATGAAGCGTCGGGCCGTAGCCTCTCCGAAGCCCGACGTCGCGCCGGTGATGAGGATGGTTCCGCTCATGATGATGCCTCCACTCTATTCGTTTTTTCAGGGTCAATCGGTGTCAGTAGTTTTTCCGCCGCCGCTGCAAGGCAACGCCGGTAGGCGGCGAGATCCGTATACAAGTCCTCATCGGAAACGTCGCCGACAATAACGTTGCCGCCCCGCCGCAAAATCCCGCCGTGCAGCATGAGATTGTCGACCATGTCGAAATTCTCGATCGACAACCCGTCCGGTCCGCGATACCGCCCTGTTTCATCCACGGTGACGACATTGCCGTAATGCGCCTTGATGCGGCTGAAGTGATTGGCCGCGACATTGGTGTAGGCGAACACCGGCTTGCCCAGCGCGCACATGAAGCCCAGCTCGTAGCTCGTTCCCGTGTCGGCGGCGATGCCGCGAAACGGTGTGAGATTGGCAATCACGGCATCCGCTTCAAGCATCATTCCTTCGTCGACTTCATTGATGTTGCAGCCATGACCGATCCTGGTATCCGCCGGCGGGATCTGCAGATCGCCCGGCGAAAGCGGGATGAAGCCGGCCTCCCGCGCCAGTGCTGCCTTGAGGTCGAGCATTTCGCGCGCATTCGGGAGGAACACTTCCGGTCCGGCGAGATAGATTTTCTTTGTCATTGGGAATTCATGCAATTTGTCAGGAAAAGATTTCCGACCCTAACCCGGGGACTTTCGCAAAGGCAAGTGCCAAGGGCGTGCGGCGTGGCGCGGCGGACCGACCGATAAAACGGTATCGTCCCGCTGGTCTTTCCGTTATAGCCGGAGCAGTAGACTGGAATTTCTGGAGCAGGACATGGCAGCACCCATCCGTTATCACGAAGGCGATATTTCCGCCGAAGATGCCGCGCGCTATACCGGCGCCATCGCCATCGATACGGAAACGCTGGGTCTGGTGCCGCGTCGCGACCGCCTCTGCGTCGTCCAGCTTTCGCCGGGCGACGGCACGGCAGACATCATCCGCATCGCCGCTGGGCAGAAAGAAGCGCCGAACCTCGTGCGCATGCTTGCCGATCCCGCCCACCAGAAGATCTTTCACTATGGCCGTTTCGATATCGCCGTGCTTTTTCATACGTTCGGTGTGACGACCACGCCTGTCTTCTGCACTAAGATCGCTTCACGGCTGACCCGCACCTATACGGACCGGCACGGGCTGAAGGACAACCTCAAGGAAATGCTTGAGGTCGATATTTCCAAGGCGCAGCAATCTTCGGACTGGGCAGCGCAAACGCTTTCCCCGGCGCAGCTCGAATATGCCGCTTCCGACGTTCTTTATCTGCATGCGCTGCGCGACAAGCTGACGGCGCGTCTCATCCGCGACGGCCGCCTTGATCATGCCGATGCCTGTTTCGCGTTTTTACCGACCCGTGCAAAGCTAGACCTGCTCGGCTGGGACGAAACCGACATTTTCGCCCATAGCTGAGCGTTTTCGCCTTCGTTTAAACACTGATTTACCAGACTTGCCTATTCTCGGCCGTAACTTTGGGCGGCCGGGGACTTTCCAGATGATTACTCCGCTACAACAGACGGCGGGCATTGCAGTGAGCGACCTCATGCGCTCGATGGTCGAATCCATCGAGGAACGCCAGCGCGAGGAGCAGGAAAAGGCCAACGGCACCAAGAAGGATGATGCGGTCAGAACGAACCCGCAGCCGGATGAAAGCCAGCGCGTCGCCAATGAGAAGATAAGCGCTTATCTCTTCGGTGCCATGAAGCCGGACCCGGATGCCTTCGCCTCGCTTGTTTCCCGCTTTTCCGCCGCCCTCGGCATCACGCAGGACGTGGATGAATCCAATTTTTCCTTTGCACAAAGGCTTCAGGATGCGCTGACCCTGACCCAGAGTTTCGAAAAAACCGATGCGCGGGGAAAAGCCACCACAATTTCCCTCGCCTCCTTCGGTGTTTCGCAGTTGCAGGTCGTCGATGTGCTGAACAACGGCGTCAACGCCAAAACCGATCCCATGGCGGCGCTTGCCGCCCGCATCGCCGAGCGTGCCGGCCTCACCGGAACGGAGGAGGATTTTGGCGCGCAGATGTCGGAGGCCATCATGGCCGCGCGGGCGACCTTGCCCATGAACATCAGTGAACTGGAGGAATCGACCGGTCTCGAGGAGCTCGGCATCTCAGCCAGCGCGATGATCGCCGCCATCGCCAATCCTTACGGAGATCAGGCGCGAGCGGTAAAAGATGCGCTCAATGACGAGGCACAAGGCACTCTCTTCATGACGAGGGAGACCCTGAAGGTCATCCAGCGTCTGGAAGACGTGGCAGATCCGAAGTCTAAGGAAGAATTGCAGGCCGAACGTGGCGAAAAGCGCATTGGCGAAATCAACGATGCGGAAGTGGCAGCCGAACGGGAAGAAGATATCCAGACCCGTGACGCACAGGGCAAGCTTGAGGACGTGCAGGAACTTCAGGACGTCGTGAAGGAGCACATTGACGCCTCCGCCGATGAGAAGGCGGATGGCGCAGCCGGCCAGGACCCCGCCGACATGTCATCGGAAATCGCCCTGATTTCCGTGCTCGCGGCGACGCCGGCGGAAGAGGCCCCACCTGCTGAAGGCGATAACGAGCCTGAGGGAGCGGATGCGGCCACCACGCCGGCCGATGCGGAAAACGAGGCGGAAAAGCTGCTTGATGCACAGGCCGCTGTCGAAGCTGCCGGAGCCGACATCTTGCCGATTTCGGTCGATGAAAACGGCCTTTATGCATTGCTGAAGAAAAAGGCGGCATGATTGCCGTCTGGAACTGTCACGTGAGCGAAACATGATGTGAGTTCAGACATGGTCGATATCTCAGGCGTGTCAGGCGGCGCCATTCACGATGCCGAACCGAACGCGGCCCAGGCCCTTCTTTCCATGGCGGCTCCGCCCCTCGCGCCGGAGGATGCCACCATCATTCCACTGGCTGGCGAAGAAGCGACTATCGCGCCCGCAGAAATCCAGCCGGAGCGAAGCTTTCCGAAAGCGAGCTGGCTGGATGCCATGCCGCCGGAGGCGCTGGAAGTCACGGTGAGCGAACCCGATCGTATCTCCTCCGTCAACTCGGACGACAACGGGCTTTATCGCATGTTCATAGGCGTTTCGCCCTGAGCCGGTCCGGCCGTGCGCAATCACTTGGTTAGCCAAATCTTAATATCTGCAGGCGAGGATTCGGCTTGATGATTCTGTGTGCGCTGAAAAGAGCGGCCTTCGAGCCTATGGTGCACATGGCGCTCCCGCATGAGCGGGCGAGATGACACCTGTATGCCAGCGGCGTGGCGATTTTCAACATTCGAGGCAGATGCGGATCACAGAGCCAATGGGGATTGGCGCTTTCGCAGCCGGCGCCGGCCACCGATAGAAACGGAGCGCAGCATGTTACCGCCTGTATCCAAAGTTTCCGCAGCCGATGCCACCTATGGAGCCTCGCTCGCGCCGGCGCAGCGCGCGCAGCCGAAAGGCGTCGTGCAGCCGCAACCAAGCGCTGCCCTTCCCGAACAGAGCGCCAGCCTTTTTTCACGGGCTGCAGTGGCCTCCCTCGCCGGCGAGTTCCATCTGGCCCGGAGCACCGCAGTCTTGGCGGAAACACTCGGCAAGCTGATGAACCTGCCGCGACGGGACGGCGAAGCCGTCGAAACCTATGTCGGGCGTCTGACGGAAGCCTTACGCGCCCTGCCGCCCGCGCAGCGTCTTGCGCTGGAACAGCAGATTGGCAAAGCACTGCAGGGTCTCAGCCTTTCGATGCTCGCGGAAATCCTGAAACAGCCGACGGGACCGGATGCGGCGCGGCTTGCGCTGCTGATCGAACTATCGCGTTACAGGGGGGCCGATCTGGCTGCGAGGGCGGTGGTCTCCTCCTATCAGCAGAATAATTCCGCCAGTCCGGCGCCCGCCCAGCCCAGGCAGCAGCCGACCGCCGCGAGCCCCAATGCGGAGTTCCGTTCCAATCCACCCGCGGCAGCGCAATTGCCGGGCTCCACGACAACCGGCCGTCTGTTGCCGCTGCTCACCGGCCCACTCGCCCTCAGCGGTGCGGCAATGAAGGCAACTCCCGCGGCGCTGACCGCGCAACCGGAAGGAGCCGTCCGGCATTCCGCCGCGCCAGTAGATGCGCCCGACCTGCCAGACCAGCCGGCAAAACCGGAAGGCAGGACGGAAAACACGACGCGTCCGCTTCAGCCGCAGACGGGCAGCATGACAAAAGAAGCGCCGGCAGAGACCCGTCCAGGCAATTCGCCTCGCGCGCAAACCGGCGAAACACGCCCTGCCCTTCCGCATCGGGAGATGATGAAGACCGAGCAGAAAGACGTCCGCACCGCCTCACCATCAATCTTCGGCCCGCCTGCAACTGATGCAGAAAACGTGGCCAGTCTTGTGCTGGCCGCCACGGCCGACAAACTGCCGGCGAGAGCAAGCACGACGCAGCAGCCCCCCGCCATGCCGCAGGGCATCGAGCCGCCATCGCCGGAGGATCAGCCAACCGAAAAGTCGGGGCTGATGACGTCCGCTGCCCACCCAACAGGGGAAGAAGCGGAGACGGTGGCTCACCGGCCTGAAGCTCCCTACTCTTCGCGACTCCCGCTGGACACGGAAGCGAGAATGGCGATGATGGAGCAATCCGCCTCGCAATCGCTGATTGCCGCCGCTCTGGCAAAAGACGGCACGCCGCTGCCGCTCGTCGCTTATCCCCCTGCCGATGATGATTACGAATCAGAAACGCCACCCCGCGGCGGCGGGCCTTTTTCCGACGATGAGGCGGAAAGCGAAAGCGGAGCGGAGTCTGAAAATTCCGGCGATGGCGATGGCGATGGCCTGGAAGAGCGCATTGCCGCCAATGACGGGATCGACACGCAGGAAAGTCCGACGGCGACGGCCTCCGACGACAGCGCGGAGAATTATTACCTCAAGATGAGCGGCGTCCTCTGAACGCCACATTGCCTGCCGGCTGATCGCCCAAGAAAAAACCCGCCGGAAAATTCCGGCGGGTTCTTCATTTCAACGATCTAGACGATTATTCGCCGCGGTTCTTCAGAGCCGCGCCGAGGATGTCGCCGAGCGAAGCGCCCGAGTCGGACGAACCGAACTGTGCGACGGCTTCCTTCTCTTCAGCGATTTCCAGAGCCTTGATCGAAAGCATGACCTTGCGGTCCTTCTTCGAGAAGTTGACGACGCGGGCGTCGACAACCTGGCCAACGGAGAAGCGCTCAGGGCGCTGCTCGTCACGGTCACGGGAAAGATCAGCGCGACGGATGAACGAGGTGAGGTCTTCGTGGTTGACGAGCTTCACTTCGATACCGCCATCGTTGACCGCGGTGACTTCAGCGGAAACGACTGCGTTCTTGCGCAGGTCGCCGGAAGAAGCGGCTTCGCCGACAGCGTCCTTGCCGAGCTGCTTGATGCCGAGCGAGATGCGTTCCTTCTCAACGTCAACGTCGAGAACGACAGCCTTAACGACGTCACCCTTGTTGTACTCTTCGATGACCTGCTCGCCCGGACGGTTCCAGTCGAGGTCCGACAGGTGAACCATGCCGTCGACATCGCCTTCGAGGCCAATGAACAGGCCGAATTCGGTCTTGTTCTTGACTTCGCCTTCCACTTCCGTGCCAGCCGGATGGCTGTAAGCGAATGCCTGCCACGGGTTTTCAAGCGTCTGCTTGAGACCGAGCGAGATACGGCGCTTGGACGGATCGACTTCGAGAACGACAACATCAACTTCCTGGCTCGTGGACAGGATCTTGCCGGGGTGTACGTTCTTCTTGGTCCAGGACATTTCGGAAATGTGGATCAGGCCTTCGATGCCCGGCTCCAGCTCAACGAATGCACCGTAGTCGGTGATGTTCGTGACCGTACCGGAGATCTTCTTGCCAACCGGGTACTTGGCGGAGATGCCATCCCACGGATCCGACTCGAGCTGCTTCATGCCGAGCGAGATACGGTGGGTTTCCTGGTTGATGCGGATGATCTGAACCTTGACCTGCTGGCCAATGTTGAGGATTTCCGAAGGATGGTTGACGCGGCGCCATGCCATGTCGGTGACGTGCAGCAGACCGTCGATGCCGCCGAGGTCAACGAACGCACCGTAATCGGTGATGTTCTTGACGACGCCGTCAACAACCTGGCCTTCTTCGAGGTTCTGAACGATTTCAGAACGCTGCTCGGCACGCGACTCTTCGAGAACCGTACGACGCGAAACAACGATGTTGCCGCGACGCTTGTCCATCTTGAGGATTTCGAAGGGCTGCGGGTTGTGCATCAGCGGGGTAACGTCGCGGATCGGACGAATGTCGACCTGCGAACGCGGCAGGAACGCAACAGCGCCATCCAGATCGACGGTGAAACCACCCTTGACCTGGTTGAAGATGACGCCTTCGACGCGCTCGCCAGCTTCGAACTTGGCTTCGAGCTTGACCCAGCTTTCTTCGCGGCGAGCCTTCTCGCGCGACAGAACGGCTTCGCCGAGAGCGTTTTCAATGCGCTCGACGTAAACTTCGACTTCGTCGCCGACCTTCAGCGTGCCGTCCTTGGACTTCGCGCCGAATTCCTTCAACGGTACGCGGCCTTCAACCTTGAGGCCGACGTCGACGATGGCAACGTCCTTCTCGATTGCCGTTACGATACCCTTGGCAACATAGCCTTCGGCAAGATCGTTGGAGGCAAAGGATTCTTCGAGAAGCGCTGCGAAATCTTCGCGCGTGGGGGTAGATACTGACATGAAATCTCCTGATTGCATCCGCGCAATGGCGAATACAAAAGCGCCGGTGGGCTAGTGTTGTTGATACCCGACCCCATGCCCGCCTTTTCAAAAGGCTTTCCGGCGCAAGGACATGTCTTCGGGCAATTCCTGACTAAACGCAGACGGCAGGAAGCCGTTCCGCGAAAAACCTATCTCTTCAGAGCGGCGTCGATGATCGTGCGCGCGGCCTGAAACGCCGCCTCTATACTCATTTCCGACGTATCTAGCAAGTGCGCGTCTTCAGCGGGTTTCAACGGGCTGTCGGCGCGGCCCATGTCGCGCTCGTCGCGTTTTTTCACCTCGGCGAAAATGGCATCATAGTCCGCGGTGCCGCCATTGGCCAGAATCTCATCGTAGCGCCGGCGCGCCCGCACGTCGGCAGAGGCGGTGACATATAGCTTCACTGGCGCATCCGGGCATACTACCGTGCCGATATCGCGGCCATCGAGAACCGTACCCGGCTCCCTCAAGGCAAAACGCTGCTGCGCCATCACGAGCGCGCGCCTCACCGGTGTCATCACCGCAATCCTCGACGCGGCTTCGCCAATATCGTGCCGGGACAGGACGGAGCGGTCGAGCCCCGCAAGATCGACCTCCAGGGCGACCTTCTCCGCCACGGCCTCGTCATCCAGCGGCAGGCCCGCGTCCAGAAGCGCCTTCGCTGTCGCCCTGTAGGTCAGCCCGGTATCGAGATGATGAAAACCGTAGGCTTCCGCGATCTTTCGCGACAGGGTTCCCTTGCCCGCTGCAGCCGGCCCGTCTATGGCGATCGTGAAGGTCATTAAGCTTTCCGCCTGTGCATCTGTTATTCATATAATAGAGTGCGACACGCCTTACGATTTATATCAGCATTCCCGCACAGGGGTTGCGCCAAGGCAGGAGGCACCCGAAGTTTGTCTTTGACACGAAAGAGCGCAACGATTAAGGGGACCGGCTATAAATTTTACCGTCTATGCCGGTTTTACGGCGTACACACCGAAACTCATTCGACAATTTGAGGCTTAGACAGTGGCAAAAGCGGAACTTGGTACCAAGCGCACAGACCCCGATACCGGCAAGAAGTTCTACGATCTGAACCGCGATCCGGTCGTTTCTCCTTACACCGGCAAGTCCTGGCCGCTCTCCTTCTTCGAGGAAAGCACAGCTCAGGCAAAGCTCGAGCAGGCTGAAGAAGAGGATGTAGCGGAAGTCGATACCGAAAACACGGAAGTCGAACTCGTGTCGCTGGAAGATGCCGACGGCGACAACAGCGGCGACGATATCCCTGATCTCGGTGACGACGATGACGTTGAAATCGACGACGACGACGACACCTTCCTGGAAACCGACGACGAAGATGACGACGACGACATGTCCGGCATCATCGGCGTATCGGGCGACGACGAAGAAGCTTGATTTTATTTGATAATTCGGCCCGACGACAAAAAAATGACGCCGGGCCGTTTTTTATGCTTGCACTCGTCGGAAAGCCGCAGTAGTAAGCCGCCACCGAACGGAACAACAACCGCTTCGGTTCCCGGAACCGGAAGAAATGCCGGAACCCTTATGGGGCTATAGCTCAGCTGGGAGAGCGCTTGCATGGCATGCAAGAGGTCAGCGGTTCGATCCCGCTTAGCTCCACCAAATTTCCCAAGATAAAATTCATCACGTCAGTAAAATCTGAATTGTGCGACCTTCAGTCCCACCTCACGCGGCCATCTATCGCAATAACGCCCGCACATCCTGTCCGTTGATACGGCATTCCAGAGAACGGAGCGCGCCGCTCTCCCCCACCACGCGACATTCGATATATCTGCCGCGCAAACGGTTCTCCAGCGCTTTGAAGGCATTGAGGCCGCAGGCATAACGGCGGCCGTCCGGGGTGGTGCAGACACGGTTTCTCTCCACCTCCTCCACGCCTGCGAGGCGGAACTCCTCGTTTTTGAAGGTGAAGCGGCTGCTGGAGATGACGCGAAGGCGCTGGTCGGCATGCATCTTCAGCGGGAAGGGATCCGGCGGGGTCGGAACGCGCTCGTATTCCTGCCGGGTGGGGTCAACCCGTACGGGCGAGGTGGTCCACAGCTGTTCGGTGTTGGCCGCAAGTCCTGCCAAGGCGGAGGCAGTCTCGCCATTGACGAGCGAGGCAATACGCATGCCGGCTATGGCGACGCCTATGACCAGGGCGATCTGAAACAGCAAAATTGCGACCTGCCGGACCATGTCACCGCAACATCAAAAACAATGAACAAAATAAAATCGGTCTGACGTCCCCTTGCGAGAGGCCACGGCCGCCCATCACATCAATAGAAGCTTGCCTGCGCTGATATCCCTGACCGTGCCCATGGCCATAATCGGAAGCCGATCGCTGTCGAGGATCACGCGTCCTGTTGTCCGCAGCCAGCGAAAACCACCAGAGGTGAGCTGGATACGATATTCCTGATCGTAAAACACGCCGTTCGTCAGCGAATTATAGACCGCTTCAGCCACACGCGCCCGGGAGCCGCTTTCGATTTGCGCAATGAAATCCTCTACCGGGATACCGCGGGCGGCCTTTTCCGGACGAACCTCCCGCAGGCGCGCGGCCACGGCATCCAGATAAACCAGATTTTGCCCGATATTCCAGGTGTAGTAACCCACAAGTGTCTCTTCGAGAGATATGTTCTTCAACATCGGCCTTCAACAGTCTGAGATGCTTGTGGCGGGTCTCTACCATAATGGACGATAAACGGCTAACCACAAGAATTCATTCTTTTGTCTGATATAGTATCTTTTTTGGCCGGTCGCTTATCGACAGGCCATTTCGGCCGCCATGTTGGCGAAGCGATCTTCCTGTGCCAAAGAAGGTGGACCTTGCCGCCACAGATCACAGGAGCCGCCGTGACCATCGGGCTTGCCCATGCCGAACTCATTGCCGTCGTCACCGCCATTACCGGAGATGAACCGCGCGTGATGACCGTTCGGGCGGGGGCGGCGCTTCCTTCGGGACCCTTCGAATTCGGTCACAGGACGCTTCAAAGCGGCTTGCGGGAATGGATTCACGAGCAGACGCATCATCCCGTCGGTTATCTCGAGCAGCTCTACACCTTCGCCGATCGCGACCGAAACAACGATATTCCGGGCGGCAGAACCATCTCCATCGGCTATCTGGGACTTGTCCGCGAACAGGAGGCGATGGACGGCAAACGTCCTTTCTGGCACGGATGGTACGATTATTTCCCGTGGGAAGACCATCGCCAAGGACGCCCCGCGGTTCTCGCCAGCATCGTCGAGAAGCTGCGGGCATGGGCGGATTCCGACCCATCTTGTAAAAACCAGCGCCACTTGCGGGCCGATTTTACCTTCGGCCTCGACGGCGGCGGCTGGAACGAGGAACTCACCCTTCAGCGCTATGAGCTGCTGTATGAGGCGGGGCTGGTTGAGGAAGCGCAGGCGGAACCCCGGATCAATTTCGGAAGGCCGATGTTCGCCGATCACCGCCGCATCCTCGCCACCGGAATTGCCCGGTTGAGGGCCAAAATCAAATACCGGCCGGTGGTATTCGAACTGATGGCCGATACCTTCACGCTGCTGCAATTGCAGCGCGCCGTCGAGGCGTTGGCCGGGCTGACGCTGCACAAGCAGAATTTTCGCCGGCTGATCGAACAGCAGCAACTGGTGGAAGAAACCGGCGACATGGCCACGGAAACCGGCGGACGACCGGCAAAGCTTTTCCGCTTCCGCCAGACCGTCCTCGATGAACGCGCCCTTTCCGGAACGAAACTGCCGCTCTCCCGCAATTGACATATGCTCACAATGAGAATATCTCTTTGTCATAGATATACTCAAAACGAGCATAAATGGGAGAGCATCGTGAACGAGCAGATTTCCGCCGCAAGCCTTTACGACCGCGTCGCCCGCGTCATTCCCAAGGCCGAATGGATGGGTTTCCAGGACGATGTGGAGGCGATCCTTGAGTTGAAGCGCAAGCGTAATGCCGTCATCCTCGCCCATAATTACCAGACACCTGAAATATTTCATGGTGTCGCCGATATCGTCGGCGACAGCCTTGCCCTTGCCCGAAAGGCGATGGAGGTGGAGGCGGATGTCATCGTTCTCGCCGGCGTGCATTTCATGGCCGAAACGGCGAAGCTGCTCAATCCGGGAAAGACCGTGCTCATTCCGGATATGGCTGCCGGCTGTTCGCTTGCCGATTCCATCACGCCGGAGGATATCGCCCTCCTGAGAAAGGCCTATCCCGGCGTGCCTGTTGTGACCTATGTGAACACGTCCGCCGCAGTGAAGGCGGCGTCCGATATCTGCTGCACGTCGGGTAATGCCCGCCAGGTGGTGGAATCGCTCGGCGTGCCGCGCGTCTTGATGCTGCCGGATGAATATCTGGCGAAGAACGTGGCCATGGAAACCAATGTCGAACTGATCGCCTGGCGCGGCCATTGCGAAGTGCACGAGCTTTTCACCGCCGATGACATCAGGGAGCTGCGGGAAAGCCATCCCGGCGTGATCGTACTGGCGCATCCCGAATGTCCGCCTGAGGTTGTCGAGGCCGCGGATTTTTCCGGCTCTACCGCCGTCATGTCCGACTATGTCGGTCGTGAGCGCCCCGCCCGCGTGGTGCTTCTGACGGAGTGCTCGATGAGCGACAATGTCGCCGTGCATCACCCGGACGTCGAATTTATCCGCCCGTGCAATCTCTGCCCGCACATGAAACGCATCACGCTCGGCAATATTCGCACAGCCCTTGAGGAAAACCGCCACGAAGTGACTGTCGATCAGGCCATCGCCGCCGCCGCCCGTCGCGCGGTGGAAAGGATGCTGGAAGTATGAGCGAGCGCTTGCCGCAGCAGGACTGGACGGCCATCGTCGGCAGCGGCATTGCCGGCCTGATGGCGGCGCTGACACTTGCGCCGCAGCCCGTGCTCCTTCTGACACGTGGTGCGCTTGGCGGCGAAACGTCGAGCGCCTGGGCGCAGGGCGGCATTGCCGCAAGCCTCGGTCCCGATGACAGCGTCGCGCTGCATCTTGCCGATACGCTCGCCGCTGGAGACGGTCTCTGCGATGCGGAAATGGCCGCCGATATCGTTTCCGCCGCCCCTGCTGTCATCGAGGCGCTGGAGCAGGCCGGGGTGCGCTTCGACCGGGACGCCGATGGCAGGCCCATCTTCGGGCTGGAGGCCGCCCACAGCCGAAGGCGCATCCTGCACGCCGAGGGCGACGGTTCGGGCGCGGCCATCGTCAGGGCTCTCGCCGCCGCCGTTCTGCGCACACCGTCGATCACGGTTCTTGAAGGCACCGAAGTGCGCCGGCTGCTGACACAGGACGGCGCGATTGCTGGCCTCGCCTGCGCCGGACCGAAAGGCGGCTTCGTTCTGCCGGCAACGCGGGTGGTTCTCGCCACCGGCGGCCTCGGCGGCCTCTACGAGGCCACGACCAATCCTTCCGGCAATTTCGGACAGGGCATCATGCTGGCCGCCCACGCTGGCGCAATTCTTGCCGACATGGAATTCGTACAGTTCCATCCGACGGCGCTTTCTTCAGCGCGGCGGCCGCTGGCGCTGGTCAGCGAGGCGGTGCGGGGCGAAGGCGCACTTCTCCTCAACGAAAGCGGTGAAAGGTTCATGGCCCCTGTTCCCGGCGCGGAACTCGCCTCCCGCGACGTCGTCGCACGCGCGATAGATCGTGAAATCCTGCGCGGCGGCAGGGTGTTTCTTGACGCCCGCAAGGCCCTTGGCTCCAGCTTTTCCGCCCGGTTTCCTGCAATCGACCTGCTCTGCCGGGAGGCTGGAATAGATCCGGCCCGTGAACTGGTCCCCGTCCGCCCTGCCGTGCACTATCATATGGGCGGCATTGCCACGGACGGCAGAGGGCGAAGTTCGGTGCCGGGCCTGTGGGTCGCCGGCGAGGCCGCCTGCACAGGGCTTCACGGCGCCAACCGGCTGGCCAGCAATTCCCTGCTGGAAGCTGCCGCAATGGGTATGCGTGCGGCACAGGATATCGCCACCCAGCCCTCGTTCGCACGGCCGAGTACCACCGCTTCTGCAACCCGCACGGTGGACCATCCTGCCGCCGATCCCGCCACCGTCCGCGCCATCATATCCCGACATCTCGGTATCGTCAGACATGCGGCGGGTCTAACCGAGGCGATCCGGGATTTACTGCCGCTCGTGAAGGGAAAGGGCCCGGCATCCGATCCCGCCCTCGTGGGTCTGGCGATCGCCGTTTTTGCCGCCTTGCGGACGGAATCGCGCGGAGCGCATTTCCGCGATGATTTTCCTGGGAAGGATGCGACGGCGACGAGGCGTCGCCTGAGCATGGCAGAGGTGATTGACCTTGCCCATGCCCTTTCCTCGACCAGCCCCTCCTCTTCCAGCTTCGCACGGACCGCCTGACATGACCCTTGCCCCCCTGCCCCGCCTCATCATCGAACCGCTGGTCCGTAACGCCCTTCTGGAAGATCTGGGCCTTGCGGGCGACGTCACTTCTACCGCCGTCATTCCCGCCGATCACCGGTCGGTCGTCGTCATGGCGGCACGCGAAGAGGGTGTCGTCGCCGGGCTTGATGCTGCGGAACTGGCCTTCCAGCTCGTGGACCCGGCTATCACGATAGAGCGGAACGTGCAGGATGGAGCTTCCGTCGCACCGGGCGACACCGTTGCAACGATCAGGGGGCCTTCACGCGGGCTTTTGACGGCAGAGCGTACGGCTTTGAATTTCCTCGGCCACCTGTCGGGTATCGCCTCCGTCACGGCTAAGATCGTCGCGGCCATCGCCGGGACCAATGCTTCGGTCGCCTGCACCCGCAAGACCACACCAGGCCTCCGGGCACTGGAAAAATACGCCGTGCGCGCCGGCGGCGGCATGAACCACCGTTTTGCACTCTATGACGCTGTTCTCATCAAGGACAACCACATCGCCGTGGCGGGCAGCGTGCGTGACGCGATCCGCCGTGCAAAAAAGGGTGTCGGCCATCTCGTCAAGATAGAAGTCGAGGTGGACACGCTTTCACAGTTGCGCGAGGCGATGGATGAAGGTGTCGATGCGGTTCTTCTCGACAATATGACGCCTGAACAGCTGCGCGAAGCGGTGAAAATCGTCGCCGGTCGTGCCATTACCGAAGCGTCCGGGCGCATCACTCCACAGACGGCTGCAGCCATCGCCGCCACGGGCGTCGACCTCATCTCCATCGGCTGGCTGACCCACAGCGCGCCGGTTCTGGATATCGGACTGGATTTCGAGAGCAAAAATTGAAGCCTGCACGCGGCACGGAACAAATTTTCCGCGCCATCGTTATTATCCCGCCTGGGGTCGATTCAAGGCGGGGGGACGTGCGCACAAAGCGGGTCCATATGCCTTTTGACCTCTCTTAGAAAGGAAAGGCCTGTTATGGAAGACGCACAAGTTGGCTGGATTGCAGCAATCATCATTGGCGGCGTAGCTGGTTGGCTCGCCGAACAGTTCATGAAAAGCAATATGGGTGTTTTCATGAACATTATCCTTGGCATTGTCGGTGCCATCGTCGCCAATTTCCTTCTGGGACTGGTGGGCGTTTCGCTTGGCGGCTGGATTGGCTATCTCATTGCCGGTTTCATCGGCGCCTGCATTCTTATTGCCGTCGGGCGTGCATTTCGCCGCTAAAGGGAGGACAGAATGAGCTTTTTCGACAAGATCAAGAACGCGATTTTCGGCAAGGCGGAAGCCGCCCCACAGACTTCGGCTCCGGCCGGCACGCCGACGGGCACTGCCAGCACAACTGCAGCAGCCCCTGCCGCACCGGCGTCACCTGCACCGACAACGGCGGCACCGGCTTCTACCGGCAACGTCGATGTAGCGTCCATCCTGGATGCGGCGGTCAAGAAAAACGGCCAGAAGCTGGACTGGAAGCACTCCATCGTCGACCTTCTCAAGGCCCTCGACCTCGACAGCAGCCTGACCGCCCGAAAGGAACTCGCCAGCGAACTCGGTTACACCGGCGATACCTCGGATTCGGCCACCATGAACATCTGGCTGCACAAGGCCGTCATCAAGAAACTTTCCGAAAACGGCGGCAAGGTTCCGGCCGAACTTCTGGACTGAACCGATAAACGGAGGCCGCCATGGACGACTATTCCAGCTTGAGGGAGCAGATCGGTCGCGATCTCGACACCCTGCAGGGAACGGAGAACCCGAAGTCGATCTTCGAAATCGCCGACGATTACCTTTTGGGAGATCCGGGTCTGAAGCGAACCATCGTCGAAGACATTATCAAGGAAGAAGCGGACAAGCGCGGTATTGCTATCCACTGAAGCAGCGGCCTGGCAGGCACCGGCATTAAAAAAGGGGCGGCATCCGGTTTGGATGCCGCCCCTTTTGTGTCACGCACATCAGGCCGCTATCTATCCAGCTTGGCTTCGGCCTTTTTCGCGTTTTCTTCCATCAACTCATACCACATCGCGTTCATGACGGCGAAGATGGCGGCGAGAGGCAGGCCGAGCAGCCAGGCGAAGTACCACATGTTCGATCTCCTTCTTTCTTGATCAATAAGCATGACCGCTGTCATCGCGGATCGCCTTTTCATCCACCTTGCCCCACAGCACCCGATAGACCCACGAGGTGTAGGCGACGATGATCGGGATGAAGATGAGGGCGACGACCAGCATGATGAACAGCGTCATATGGCTGGAGGACGCGTCCCATACCGTCAGGCTCGATTTCGGATCGACCGAAGACGGAAGGATGAAAGGAAACATCGTGAGCCCCACCGTCGAGATGATGCCGAAGATTGCGAGCGAACTGGCAAGCAGCGCCATCACCTCCCGGCGCAGCGTCAACAACAGCAATGCGACGAGCGGAAAAACAAGGCCGAGGGCCGGCGCCAGCATCATCCATGGATGCGCTGCATAATTGGAGAACCAGACCCCGGTTGCAATCTCCACCGTCTTTGACAAGGGATTGGACGGTCCATCGGTCACGACTTCCGAGGTGAAGCGATAACCATCGATACCAAGCCACAGAAGAACGCCGCCAAGCGCGAAGAGAACGGTGGTGGCAAGTGCGGCGACGGAGCCGAAACTGCGGGCGCGGGCCGCCACCGGACCATCCGTTTTCAGTACCAGCCATGCGGCGCCATGCATGACCAGCATGGCGACGGATACAAGCCCGCAGAGAATGGCGTAGGGGTTCAGAAGTTCAAACAGCGTCGTCCCGTCATAGAAAATCCTCAGATCGTCATCAAGGTGGAAGGGAACACCCTGCAGTACGTTGCCGATCGCCACGCCGAAGATAAGCGAAGGAACGAAGCCGCCGATGAAGAGCGCCCAGTCCCAGCCGGTGCGCCATGCGGTGCTCTCGCGCTTGGACCGATATTTGAAACCGACCGGCCGCAGGATCAGTGCAAACAGGGTGGCGAACATCGCCAGATAGAACCCCGAGAATGACACCGCATATAGCGGCGGCCAGGCCGCGAAGATCGCTCCGCCACCAAGGATGAGCCAGACCTGATTACCCTCCCAGACCGGGCCGATGGAATTGATGACGACACGCCGCTCCACATCCGTTTTCGCCACGAAGGGCAACAGCGCGCCGGTGCCGAGATCGAAACCGCCGGTCACGGCAAAACCGATCAGCACCACGCCAAGCAGCAGCCACCAGATGATGCGGAGGATTTCGTAGTCGATGAGTTGGTGCAATATCATGATCGTTTACTCCGCAGCGACGAGTTTTTCAGGAACGAGCGGCGCTTCCGGCTGATGGTCCGGATCGGGGCCCTTGCGGATCGCTTTCAACATCAGGCCCATCTCGACGATGAACAGCACCGTGTAGATGGCGATGAAGCACAGGAGCGTGATGAGGACCGTGGACGCGCTGAGACTGGAGACCGCGGCTGCGGTCGGCAACACGCCCTCGATGATCCATGGCTGGCGGCCGAACTCGGCCACGACCCAGCCCATTTCCGCCGCGATCCAGGGCAGCGGAATGGCGAATACGGCCACCTTCAGCAGCAACGGGTAATGATCCAGCCGGCGGCGGGCCGAAAGATAGAAGAAGGTCGCGGTCAGAAGGATGAAGAACATGCCGAGACCAACCATGATGCGGAACGACCAGAAGAGCGTCGGCACATGCGGGATGGTATCCGCCGCCGCCTTGGCGATCTGCTCTTCGCTCGCCTGACGAGGATCGTCCACGTAGCGTTTCAGCAGCAGGGCGTAACCGAGCTCATGGCCGAGTTCCGCGAAGGTGCCGCGCACCTCTTCCGGCAATTCGGCGCCCTTGCCGGTGGCGCGAATCTGCATCAGGGCATCATATGCCTTGATGCCGTCGCGGATGCGGGTTTTGGCCTGCTCCACGAGATCGTTGATACCGGGAATTTCCGTATCGAGCGAGCGTGTGCCGATGAGGCCCATGACCCACGGGATCTTCACGGCAAAATGTGTCTCGCGCGATTCCTGATCCGGAAAGCCGATGGCGGTGAACGGGGCCGGCGCAGGCTCCGTCTCCCACATGGCTTCGATGGAGGCGAGCTTCATCTTCTGGTGTTCGGTCGAAAGATAACCGCTTTCATCACCCAGCACGACGACGGACAGCGCGGACGCCAGGCCGAATGAGGCAGCAACCGTCATCGAGCGTTTGGCAAGATCGACATGGCGGCCTTTCAGCACATACCAGGCGGAAACGCCGAGCACGAAGATGGATGCCGTGACATAACCGGCGGAAACCGTGTGAACGAACTTCGCCTGCGCCACCGGGTTGAACAGGACTTCAAAGAAGTCAGTTACTTCCATTCGCATGGTCTGGGGATTGAAGGCGGAGCCCGTGGGGTTCTGCATCCAGCCATTGGCGATCAATATCCAAAGCGCTGAGAAATTGGAGCCGAGCGCCACACACCATGTCGCGACGAGATGGCCGAGCTTCGACAGTTTATCCCAGCCGAAAAAGAACAGACCGACGAAGGTGGCTTCCAGGAAGAAGGCCATCATGCCCTCGATCGCCAACGGCGCACCGAAGATATCGCCGACATAATGGCTGTAGTAACTCCAGTTCATACCGAACTGGAATTCCATGACGATGCCCGTGGAGACGCCCAGCACGAAATTGATACCAAACAGGGTGCCCCAGAATTTCGTCATCTGCCGCCAGATTGTACGGCCGGTCATGACATAGACCGTTTCCATGATGGCGATCACCACCGACAGTCCGATCGTCAGGGGAACGAACAGAAAGTGATAGAGAGCAGTCACCGCAAATTGCAGGCGCGACAGCGCCACTATGTCGAGTTCCATGGTCTTATCCACCTTTTCCGGAAGGCCGGCCTTCCATTTCCAAGACGACGCCGGCTCTCAAAAAATCTCAGTCCGGGCGCAATGTGTTCAGCACTACGCCGTATTCCGGAGTGCCGCTTTGACATTCATCAAATTGACGCCCCTCTTTCAGCACGACGATGCGGTCTGCGAATTCCGCCTCGCGGCGATTATGGGTGATGACCACGACGGTCCTACCCTCCGCTGAGGCAAACAGGCGGGCAAGCACGTCGCGGGCGGTCTCGCCGTCCAGCCCTTCCGTCACCTCGTCGAGAAGCCAGAGGGGCTTGTCGGTGAGCAGGAAGCGGGCCAGCGCAAGCCGGCGCGACTGGCCGCCGGAAAGCCCCTGTCCCGCTTCGCCAAGCCTCGCCTCCAGTCGGCCCGGCATGGCCTTGACGTGTTCGGCGAGGCCCGCCGCCGTGAGGACCTCCCACAACTGGCTCTCGGTCGCGGCAGGATTTGCCAGCCTTAGATTGTCGGCGATGCTGTCGCGGAAGAGCTGGCTTCTCTGTGTCATAGGGCTGGACGGCAGCGCGCTGACCGTGCCTGCCGACGGCTGCAATTCGCCCGCCAGCAGCTGGATGAGGCTTGTCTTGCCCGCGCCGCTTGGACCGACGATCGCAAGCCTTTCTCCGGCGCAGATCTCAAGCTCGATACCCGTCAGCACTACGTTGCCTTCACGTTCGAGGCGCACGCCCTGAAGCTTGGCCGCAATGCCGCCAGCCGGCAGGGGCGGACAGTGCAACGCAGCTGCAGGCGCGAGCCGTGGTGCAATGCGGCGTGCGGAAAAAAGCGTTCGTCCCAGTTCCATCGCCCCACGGCGCAGCGCCGTGAACGGCTCCAGCGCCGCCAGACAGACCAGCAGGCCAAGCGCCGCGGCGGGCGCACCGAGCTTTTCCTGCTCCGCCAGCCAGGCCACGCCGAGAAGCGTCGCGCTCAAAAGTACCGCCGTTGCAACGCCGAAGGAAAACCCGGCATTCGTCTCGATGCGGTTCAAAGCTTCATCACAATCGAGCAGATAATCATCGGCACGTTTCACCGCCTCGACCTGTGAGGCAAGCCGGCCGGCCACGAGCAGTTCCGCCTGCCCGCCGACAAGATCCGCCGCGCGAGCGCGTAGCGCCTCCAGACCGACCGCCCTGCGGCGCGAGAATTTCTCCGCCCGCAAAGCTGCACGCACCGCAATACCGAGGCCGGAAGCGACAAGAAACAATGCAGCCAGAAGACCGGCAAGCGGATCGATGAAAGCAAGCCCGATGCCGGTTGCGATCGCCGCAAGGGCCGCGACGGCCGCGGGAAGCAGCACACGCAGGTAGAGTGAATCCAGCGCATCGATATCCGCTGTCAGCCGGTTCAAAAGGCGCGCCGGCCTAGCCTGGAGATTTTTCGCCGCCTGCGGCGCGGCAAAACCGCGAAACAGCTTTTCCCGAAGTGCCGCGAGGATGGAAAGCGTGGCCTCGTGGGTCGTCATGCGCTCACCATACCGCGCGGCGGTGCGGGCCAGCGCAAGAAGGCGAATGGCGGCTGAAGGTGCAAAAACGTCGAAAGCATAAGCTGTCGCCGGAAGCAGGCCGGCAATGGCGGTGGCCGTGATAAACCAGCCGGATATGCCAAGCAGACCGATGCCTGCCAGCACTGTGGTCGCCGCCAGAACCGCACCGGCCAGCAACATGCCGCTCCGTGCCGACCAGAAGAGGGCGATAACGGGTTTCAATATGGCGAAGCGTGACATCATGAGGGATCTCCCGATCTCACCGCCGCCATATCCACGACCCTGTCCATGCGCGCGGCCAGCACCGGATCATGGGTCGCGACGATCAACGTCCTTCCCTTTGCCAGTTGCAGCAGGTTTTCCGTAACGAGTTCGGCCGTCTCGCGGTCGAGATGCGCTGTTGGCTCATCGGCCAGAATGAGCCGTGCGGCGGGGTCGGCGAAGGCACGGGCAATGGCGAGCCGCACCGCTTCACCGCCGGAAATGCCATGGCCGCCATCTCCCACCGGCAGATGCCCGCGGGAAGACGACAATTGATCGAGGCCGGTGCTTTCAAGCGCCTTGTCAACCATGCTCCGCTTGATGCCGGCCCGGCCGAAGCGAATGTTCGCCTCCAGCGAGCCGGCTGTGAAAAACGGCTTCTGGCCAATCCAGCCGATGGATTTGCGCAGTATGTCCGCCGTCTCATCGTCGAGTACGGTGCCGCCGATTTTTATCGTGCCGCCCTGGGCCTTGGCGAGCCCGGCAATAAGGGAGAGCACCGTGGATTTGCCGCAACCGGAGGGTCCGAGAAGTGCCATTGTTTCACCCGCACGGACATTGAAATCGAAATTTCGAAGCACGGGCGATGCACCGGGATAGGCGAAGGTCAGGTCATGCATATCCACGGTTGCCGGCGTCGCAACTGTCACGTCCGGCGCGTCCTTGCCCGTGCCTGCAATAGCCGCCCCACCCTTCGCCAGATTGTCGAGCGCGCCGAGCGCAGCCTCGCCGGCCGCCCGGTCGTGCCAGACGGCGGACAATTCCCGCAGAGGCTCGAAAAATGCTGGCGCGAGAAGCAAGATGAAAAGGCCTTCGGCAAGCGTCAGTTTCTGACCCCACGCGCCGAAATCGAGAAAGCCGAGCAGATGGAAACCAATGTAAACGGCGGTCATGGCGACGCCGAGCGCCGCGAAAAGCTCAAGCACTGCCGATGAGAGAAAGGCGATCCTGAGCACCGCCATCGTTCGCTTCTTGAGATTCTGCGCATCGGCGCTCAGGCGTGTGGCCGTTAGATCGACCGCTTCCAGCGCCCGAATCGTTTCCAGCCCGCGCAGCCGGTCGAGCAGGAAAGCGTTCATATTGCCGGCCTCAACAAGCTGCTTTTCACTGGCGGCCTTGGCCTGCCAGCCAATCAAAGCCATGAACAGCGGAATGGTCGGCATGGCAAGCAAAAGCACCAGCGCCGCGATCCAGCTGAACGGAAGGATGACGAGGGCATATGCCACGGGAACGATCGTTGCCTTCATCCTTGCCGGCTGAAAACGGGAAAGATAGGGCACCAGTGCCTCCGACGTTTCGGCGACGACAGCTGCCACCTCACCGGAAGCCGTTCGCGAGAGGTCGAGCGGGGAGACCCTGGCCAGGGCGTGGAGCGCTTCCAGCCGCCGCTGCGAAAGAGCCGCCCGCGCCATACGGAACGACATGCGCGCTGCGGTTTTCTCCAGAAGGGCCTTGAGGATACCGAGAAGAAAAATGGCGGCAGCCGGCGGCATGAGCGCCATCATTGGCGCACCATCAGCAATTTTTCCGACGGAAAAGGCAAGCAGACCCGCCTGTGGCAACCAGAACAGCGAAACGAGAACATGCAGCAGGGAAGCCGATCTTGCCGCCGCCGGTGCGTGCATTTTTTGCGGGGTGGCCGCTTTATCGGCGCGGGGCTTGCCGCCAGGAATGGAAAAAACCCGCCGCCCCGTATCGAGCGACAGCGCAACCGGCGCGGAACAGCCGTCATCGCGGCTGTCGGCCAAGGGAGGGGTCTGGGCTGACATGGTCATGATCGCCTTAGCCGTCCTTTTTCGCGACGCGGGGCCGACCAAGGGAAACGATCTTGTCCTTGGCCTCCAGAAGCTTGGTGACTTTGGAGCCGAGCGCCAGAAGAGAAGCCAGCCGTTCCGTCTCCAGCCTTTTCACATCGTCATACCAACCCGTCAGCTGCTCGATCAGCGTCTTCATCTCATCGATACGCCTCTGCGCATGACGCTCATCTTCGTTTTCCGGCGTTTCCATCAGGATTTCCCGAAGCACGCTGAGGGTCGGATCGATTTCGCGTTTCTTGCGCTCCTCAGCAAGCGTTCGCAGGATGTGCCAGACATCCTCAGGCGTCGTAAAAAAATCACGCCTGTCTCCGGGGAAGTGCTTGAGGATTGCCAGGTTCCAGGCTTGCAGTTCCTTGAGGCTCATCGACACGTTGGACCGCGAAATGCCGAGCGCCTCCACAATATCGTCCGCGCAGAGCGGCTGTGGCGATATGTAAAGCAGAGCATAGACTTGGCCGACAGTGCGGTTGATGCCCCAGCGGCTGCCCATCTCACCGAAATGCAGCACGAAGGACTGAACGAGCGGGGAGAGATTGGAAGACATTTCTCTTCTTTCTGAATTTTCAGTAATTTCTGAAATTTCGATAACGCAAAAAACGACTGGCGGCAAATCACCTTTTTGACCTGCGTCAAAATGTGCAAATGGGCAGAGACGACGCTTGTATGGACGGTCGTGGGTGCAGTCCGGGCAAAATATGCGGCAGTCGTGTTGAGGGGTATGACAGGCTGGAGCGTTTGCTGGCGTCCGTCACTTTCCCTCCGTCATTCCGGTCTTGAGCCGGAATCCAGTCGGCCCAAGTCCTTGGGTCGCAAGGACTCTCTCGTCACGCAGACGCGTGTCGGCTGGATTCCGGCTCAAGGCCGGAATGACGTCCCCGAAGCAGTCGATGATATCGATAACATCTTCGCGAGGCGCCACGGCCAAGAACCCGCCCGAAAATGGGCGGCGGGATGACCCGCTGCCAATCGAAACGTCGGCGTATTCGCGCGTAGAAACCTTGCTTACGAAAAAGCGATCTGAACCTTCATGGCGCGGCTGCGGTCGGAAGCGAATTCGAAGGCCGAGATGGCATCGGCGAGATCAACGGTCTGGGTGATGAAAGGTTTGACATCAATCAGGCCCTTTTGCATCAATTCAACGCCGGTTGCGAATTCCTCATGGAAGCGGAAGGAACCGCGCAGATCGAGTTCCTTGGCGGTGATCGCCATCATCGGCAAGCTCATATCGCCGCCAAGGCCAAGCTGGACAATGATGCCGCGCGGGCGAAGCGCCGCGATACCGCCGGCAAGCGCCACGGCGGCGCCTGAGCATTCATAGAGAATATCGAAGGTTCCCTTGTTCGCACCGTAGGCGGCAAGCGCGTCGGGCTCGTCCTTGCTATTGATGACGCGATCCGCACCCGCCTCACGCGCCTTGCCAAGCGTGAAATCGGAAAGATCGGTGGCGACGATCTCAGCTGCACCGGCGCGGCGCGCGGCCAGAATGGAGAGGATACCGATCGGGCCGCAGCCCGTGACAAGCACACGTTTTCCCAGCATATCACCGGCTCGGCGGGTGGCGTGCAGCGTTACCGCCAGCGGTTCCGCCATGGCGGCCTCACCGGCGCTCAGGCCATCGGCCGGCACGCATTGCAGGGCATCGGCCACCAGGACCTCGCGGAAGGCGCCCTGAATATGCGGGAAAGGCATGGCGCTGCCATAAAACCGCATGTTCAGGCACTGGTTGTGCAGGCCTTCCTGGCAGAAGCGGCAGGTTCGGCACGGCCGGGATGGCGAAACCGCAACCAGACCGCCGATCTTCAGCCCATCGACGCCTTCGCCCAGTTCCTCAATGACGGCGGAGACCTCATGGCCCAGCACCATCGGTTCACGCAACCGCACGGCGCCGAAACCGCCATGATTGTAATAGTGCAGATCACTGCCGCAGATTCCGCCCCTGGCCAGACGGAGCCGCACCTCACCCGGTCCCGGCTTTTCCTCCGGCCGGTCTTCGATGCGCACATCCTTTGCCCCGTGGGCGACAATCGCTTTCATGACAACTCCCGTTCAAGCGCGCGCCATTATGGCGCATAAAATCTTCATCCCATTGCTGCCGCAAGATGCGCCTCGATGCACCTTGTCAGTTCGCCACCCGCCCGATACGTACCGAAAGCGGGCGCATCAGCCTTGACATCCGCCCTCAAACGGATGAATGTTATCGGTAACATATACTTTCAAGAATGCAATGTCGAGAGACTGGAGGAAACAGTGGGCCTTAATTTGTTCGATCTTTCCGGCCGCCGCGCCCTGATCACGGGTTCGTCCCAGGGCATCGGGTTGGCGCTGGCGCACGGGCTGGCGGAAGCAGGGGCGGAAGTGGTGCTGAACGGGCGCGATGAGGTGAAGCTGAAGGCGGCGGCAGCGGGCATCAAGGGTGCCAGAACGCTTGCCTTCGATGCCACCGATCACGGCGCGGTGCGCGAGGCGATCGACCGTTTCGAAGCGGAGGTGGGCGCCATCGATATCCTCGTCAACAATGCCGGCATGCAACACCGAACACCGCTGGAGGATTTTCCGGCGGATGCCTTCGAGCGCCTGCTGCAAACCAACGTCGCCTCGGTGTTTCACGCCGGGCAGGCTGCCGCGCGCCACATGATCGGCCGCGGCCGTGGCAAGATCATAAACATCGCCAGCGTGCAGACCGCCCTTGCCCGCCCCGGCATCGCCCCCTACACCGCCACCAAGGGTGCCGTTGGCAACCTGACAAAAGGCATGGCGACGGACTGGGCCAAATATGGACTGCAGTGCAACGCCATTGCGCCGGGTTATTTCGACACTCCGCTCAACGCCGCCCTTGTTGCGGACGAGGCCTTTTCGGCATGGCTTGAAAAGCGCACGCCGGCCGGTCGCTGGGGCAAGGTCGAAGAGCTCGTCGGCGCCTGCATTTTCCTGTCGTCCGATGCATCATCCTTCGTGAACGGCCACATTCTCTACGTCGACGGCGGCATTACCGCCTCGCTTTGACACATCAGGCCCCGATGGCCGGCTGCACCGCCATCCGGGCTTGAACGACGACACCACGACGCTTTGGGAGGAGGCCGTGACCACCATGACCGAGAAGAACAAAGTTGCACTGATCGGCGCAGGCGCCATGGGCGGGGCGATCGGGACACGGCTCATAGAGACCGGCAATCAGCTGACGGTTTTCGATCTGGATGCGGAAAAGGTGGCGGCACTGACGAGCCTCGGCGCGCAGAGCGCGAGCACAGCGGCGGAAGCAGCGTCGATTTCCGATGTAGTCATTCTCAGCCTCAATTCGCCGAAAATCGTTCGCATTGCCGTCTTCGGCAAGGATGGCGTCGCGGCGGAGGCCAAGCCCGGCACGCTCATCATCGACATGTCTTCCATCGATCCGGAAGCCACAAAGGAACTGGCAGCCGATGCCGCCGAAAAGGGCCTGCGCTGGGTGGACAGCCCGCTTTCGGGCGGCGCGCCCAAGGCGCTTGTCGGCCAACTGACGCTTATGGCGGGGGGCAGCGAAAAGGATGTGGCCGATGCGCATCGCGTGCTGCGACATGTGGCCAGCAATTACACTCATATGGGACCCTGCGGCGCAGGGCAGACCACGAAACTCATCAACCAGGTTCTGTGCGGTCTGAACTTCCTTGCTGTAGCGGAAGCGACGCAACTGGCGCTGGACGCCGGCGTCGATGCCGCAAAAATTCCGCAGGCACTGAAGGGTGGCCGCGCCGACAGCGCCATCCTGCAGGAGTACATGCCGCGTTACGTGGCCAGGGATTACCGCCGCACCGGCCGGATCGACAATATGGTGAAGGACCTGAACGGCGCGCAGGATCTCGCCCGACGCACCAACACGGCAATGCCGCTGACGGCTGTTTGCGCCGAGGTGCACCGGATGCTCACGGCAGCAGGGCTCGGTGGAGAGGACCAGGCAGCGCTTATGGAGTTTTTCAGCGGCGCAAAGCGAAGCTTTCCGGACTGATTGACCGGCAGACAGGGGATGGCAGGAGCCTGTTGATACAGTCCCTGCGAGCCATTGCGAAATTGTCCTTCAGCGAAGATGATCAGGCGAATCGGCACGGCAGTGGCCCCGATGACAGCAGACGCATGTATGCAAAGGACAATTTCCCGATGACCACCTCCGCGACAGGCACGGGAATTGCCAGTCTGACCGTTTCCGGAACCGGTTTCATTGCCGAAATCGCTTATCAAGGGGCGACGCTTCTCAGCTGGCGGCCGGTCTCTGCCGATGGCAGCGGAGGCGAAAATCTTGTCGACGGATATTCGACGCCCGCCGAAATGCAGTCCCAAAATGGCGTGAGGAACGGCATTCTCGCGCCCTTCTCCAACCGCATCCCGGATGGTCGGTTTAGTTTTGCCGGGCAGACGCACCGCATTGAGCCGGTGCTTGCCCATGAAGCCCTCGTCTTCCACGGATTTGCCAGAGCCCTGCCCTTCGTCCTCGCCCAGTCATCGGAGGAAAACGGCGCCCATACTCTCATCTTCCGTGCCGAAATATCGCCTGCGGATTTCAGCGGTTATCCTTACCGTCTCGCCATCGAAGTGGAATATCGCTTCGTCGGCCATGAAGTTACCATAGATATACGCGGCATCAACCGCGACGATCGGCCCCTGCCCTTCGCCGCCGGCTGGCATCCCTATTTCCGCCTGGCTGGCACCACGTCTATCGACGACCTTCTCCTCACCCTGCCTTCGCGAACAGCAATTGAAACAGACGAGTATCTCATCCCCCTGCGAAACCCACAGGGCGGGTTAGTCAAACGGAACGACACCCTTTTTCTCCATACCCCGCTGGCCGGGCATGTGGTCGATGCCTGTTTCACCGATCTGATTGCATCCGCAAACGGGCTTTACGAGACGAGGCTCGAAAACCCGCATGACGGTTCAAGCCTGACGATCTGGCAGGAGCGTGGGCACATGCATGTCTTTACCGGGGATACGCTCGCACGCGACAGGCGGCGCTCCATCGCGCTCGAACCCGTGGAAACGCCGACCAACGCCTTCAACCAGGCGGAACTCGCGGATGCAATTACGCTGCAACCGGGCGAGACGCGAAGCTTCCGCTTTGGCGTCCGTTTCAAGGCAGCACGCTGATCAAGGTTCGATAGCCCTCAGATATGCGTCGTCGGCAGCGAAGACGACAGTTTCACCGTCTCCATGGAGATATAGGCGGACATGTCGTAAAGCTGCACGCGGCGCAGAATCTGTTTATAGACCGTATCGTAATATTCGACATTCGGCAGGACGAGCTTCAGAATATAATCAAAATTGCCGGTGAGCCGGTGAACCTCGACGATTTCAGGGATGGTGCTGACTGCGGCATGGAACCGGTCCAGCCAGTCCTCCGCATGAAGGCCCGTTCTTACCAGCAGGAAAACCGTGGTCGGAAGATTGATCTTCCGCCGGTCGAGCAGCGCCATGGTGCCTGTCACATAACCTTCCGTTCGTAGCCGCGTGATGCGGCGCGAACAGGCCGATAGCGACAGGGAAACTTCCTCTGCGATATCGGCGAGCGGGGTTTCGGCATTTTCCTGGAGAATCGCAAGGATTCGGCGGTCGCGGTCATCAATCATCAGCGAACAATGCACAGGTTAACGCAAGCGCGCAAGAAATTTGCGACATCGGGACAGAAAGCGCGCCGAGTTTGCATCTAGGCCGCGAAAACTGCGCAAAAACGCATGCCGTTTTCGTTGCGACGATGGCATTCTTATTTCAATCAAAGTTGAAAAGGGAACTCTTATGAAACGGATCGGCCTGATCGGCGGCATGAGCTGGGAATCCACCGCAACCTATTACCGCATGATCAACGAGGCGGTTCGCGACAGCCGCGGCGGCCTGGTCTCGGCCGATATCGTCATGCATTCGCTCGATTTTTCCGAGGTCGTCGCCCTTCAGAAGGCAGACCGCTGGGATGAGGCCGGCGCGCTGCTGGGTGCAGCAGGCGCGCGCCTTGCCAATGCCGGCGCCGATTGTGTACTGATCTGCACCAATACCATGCATCTCGTTGCGGACACCGTTGCAAAAATGTCTGGCGTGGCGCTGATTGACATCATCGACGAGACCGCAGCCGCCCTGAAAACGGATGGACGCCGCAAGCCGCTGCTGCTCGCCACCCGCTACACGATGGAACACGGTTTCTACACCGACCGGATGCGCCGCCACGGCGTCGACGTGGTCGTGCCGGATGCCGAAGACAGGGCCGCCATCCACGACATCATCTTCGGTGAATTGTGCCAGGGCGAGATCAAGTCCTGCTCGCGTGACCGCTATCTTGCGGTCATCGAGAAGGCTCGCGCACTCGGCGTTGATTCCGTCATTCTCGGTTGCACCGAAATTTCCCTGCTGATCGATCCCGACGCCCTGCCGCTGCCGGGTTACGATTCGACCGCCATTCACGCGAAGGCCGCAGTCGGCTTTGCGCTCGGAGACAAGGCATTCGATAGAGCTGCATGAATGTGCCGCCTCTTTGCCTATTCCGGTAAACCGGTCTGGCTCGACAGCCTGCTGATCGAGCCGGAAGCCTCGCTGGTCAGCCAGTCCATGGCAGCAAGGGAAGCCAAGACCGTCGTTAATGGTGATGGTTGCGGCCTTGGCTGGTATGGCGAACGCGGAACGCCCGGCGTCTTTCGCGACACGCGGCCGGCCTGGTCAGACGCCAACCTCGCGGCACTTTGCCACCAGCTTCGGTCGGGCATGTTCATGGCGCATGTGCGATCTGCAACGTCGGGCGAAGTCTCGCGCGCCAATTGCCACCCCTTTGCGCATGGGAAATACCTTTTCATGCATAATGGCCAGATCGGCGGCTATGAGCAGATCAGGCGCGATATCGATTCCCTTATCCCCGATGACATCTATGCATCCCGACGCGGCACGGGCGACAGCGAAGCGATCTTCTTGATTGCCGCCGGCCATGGCCTTGAGGTGGACCCGGTCAATGCCATCTCTACCGCGCTGCGGCTTTGCCAGGAAAAGATGATGGCGGCGGGTGTCTCTTCCGCATTGAGATTCAGCGCCGTTCTGATGGATGGTGACTGCGTTCACGCCTTCCGCTGGTCAAGCGATGACAAGCCGCCGACACTTTACTGGCGCGGTCTGGACGAAGGCATTGCGTTGAGTTCGGAACCCTTTTCCTTCGATTGTGCTCCCTGGTGCGCCGTTCCACCAAATACCAGCGTGACGATCCGCGCCGGAAAAATGACGACACAGGCTTTTTTCCTTCCGTAATCCCGGCTTTGCTGGCCGCATTTTCCCGGTTTCGCCGCGTCGCTTCCGTCGACCGGTGCGGCTGCCGCGATGCCTCGTTTATTTTCATTGAATTTTTGCAGCCGCGAAGGCTAGTGTGTGGTCCATGGCGTCGGATCGGAATAAGCACGATTTTCGGCTCGACGCGCAAAACGGAATATTAGAGCGAAACAGATTTCAGGACCGGTGAACCATTTAGAAGTGTTGCAGCCTCTCCCTTTCTTGCACGTTGCCCGCCATCGCGACGACCATGCAAACCCGTTCAGGAACGACCCATAATGGGCCGGCAATCCCTTCGGCGATCCTCGGAACGCAGAGTAAAAAGTCTTATTTTTCATCACCCTAGGCCGTTCAACTTTCCGAAAAAATTGCTGTTGCCACACCTCCATATCGATGCATAAACTGGCATCAGCAAAGGCAACACGGATCGACCTCATCAGACCCTCTCCTCCCACCAAGGTGCTGACCGACCAATGATCAATAATCTCAACGCCGCCGATCTCCCCCGTCCCGCGCCGCGCAGTTCCAACCCGGAAATCATGGCGTCGGAAATCATCGAACGCCTCACCTACCGTATCGGCAAGGACGTCAAGGTTGCCAAGCCGCATGACTGGCTGACCGCAACCATTCTCGTCGTACGCGACCGCATCATCGACAAGTGGATGGAATCCACCCGCAAGGCCTATGCCAACAATTCCAAGCGCGTTTATTACCTGTCGCTCGAATTCCTGATCGGCCGCCTGATGCGCGACGCCATCTCCAATATCGGCCTGATGCATGAAATCCGCGACGCGCTGTCATCGCTCGGCGTCGATCTTGACGTCATCGCCGGGCTGGAGCCGGATGCCGCGCTCGGCAATGGCGGCCTTGGCCGTCTCGCCGCCTGTTTCATGGAATCCATGGCGACGGTTGATATCCCCGCCTATGGCTATGGCATCCGTTACGTGCATGGCCTCTTCCGCCAGCAGATGGCTGACGGATGGCAGGTGGAACTGCCGGAAACATGGCTTGCCCACGGTAACCCCTGGGAATTCGAACGCCGCGAAAGCTCCTATGAAATCGGCTTCGGCGGATCTGTAGAGACGATCGGCGGTTATGAAGATCCGCAGCGTTTCGTCTGGAAACCGGCCGAACGCGTCATCGCCATGGCGTATGACACGCCGGTCGTCGGCTGGCGCGGCACGCGCGTCAATACGCTCCGCCTCTGGTCGGCACAGCCGATCGATCCCATTCTGCTGGCTGCCTTCAACGCTGGCGACCACATCGGCGCGCTGCGTGAAAGCAACAAGGCGGAGAGCCTGACGCGGGTTCTCTATCCTGCTGACGCGACACCTGCCGGTCAGGAACTGCGCCTGCGGCAGGAATTCTTCTTCTCCTCCGCCTCCTTGCAGGACATTCTGCGCCGCCATCTGCAGCAATATCCGGATTTTACTTCGCTGCCGGAGAAGGTCTCGATCCAGCTAAACGATACACATCCGGCCATATCCATTGCGGAGATGATGCGCCTTCTATGCGATGTGCACGGGCTGGAATTTGATGAGGCCTGGAAGATCACCCAGGGTACCTTCTCCTACACCAATCACACGCTGCTGCCGGAGGCGCTGGAAAGCTGGCCCGTGCCGCTGCTCGAACGTCTTCTGCCCCGGCACATGCAGATCGTCTACGCCATCAACGCAAATACGCTGCTCTTTGCCCGTAAGGAAAAGAAGATGGCGGATCAGCAGATCCGCTCCATCTCGCTCATCGATGAAGGCGGCGAGCGCCGCGTGCGCATGGGCAATCTCGCTTTCATCGGCTCTCATTCGATCAACGGCGTTTCCGCCCTCCATACCGAGCTGATGAAGGAGACGGTCTTTGCCGATCTCCACGGCCTCTATCCTGACCGTATCAACAACAAGACCAACGGCATCACACCGCGCCGCTGGCTGATGCAGTGCAATCCCGGCCTCACCAGCCTGCTTCGCGAAACGATCGGCGACGATTTCCTCGATGATGCGGAAAAGCTGACAGCGCTCGACCGTTTCGCCGACGATGCCGCGTTCCGCGAGAAATTCGCCGAGGTGAAGCGTCTGAACAAGGTGCGCCTTGCCAATACGGTGGCGCAGCGCATGGGCATTCGCGTCGATCCGTCGGCCATGTTCGACATCCAGATCAAACGTATCCATGAATATAAGCGCCAGCTTCTGAACCTCGTGGAAACCGTCGCGCTTTACGACCAGATTCGTTCTCACCCGGAACTGGATTGGGTTCCGCGCGTTAAGTTCTTTGCAGGCAAAGCGGCGCCGAGTTACCACAACGCGAAGCTAATCATTAAGCTTGCCAACGATATTGCCCGGGTCATCAACAACGATCCGGCCGTGCGCGGGCTTCTGAAAGTGGTATTTGTTCCGAACTATAACGTCTCGCTCGCGGAAATCATGGTACCCGCCGCCGATCTCTCCGAACAGATCTCGACGGCCGGCATGGAAGCCTCCGGCACCGGCAACATGAAATTCGCCCTCAACGGCGCACTGACCATCGGCACGCTCGATGGCGCCAACGTTGAAATGCGCGATCATGTCGGTGAAGAAAACATCGTCATTTTTGGCATGACGGCCGATGAGGTGGCCAGAGCCCGTGCAGAGGGTCACAATCCCCGCGCGATCATCGAAGGATCGTCGGAACTGTCGCAGGCCCTTTCGTCCATCGCATCAGGCGTCTTCTCGCCGGATGACCGCTCACGATTCGCCGGCCTGATCGACGGTATTTACAACAGCGACTGGTTCATGGTTGCCGCCGATTTCGACGCCTATGCCGGTGCGCAGCGAGAAGTAGATGCGATCTGGAGTAATCCGGATAGCTGGTACGCCAAAACAGTGCGCAATACGGCGCGCATGGGCTGGTTCTCGTCCGACAGGACGATCCGCCAATATGCCACCGAGATCTGGAGAGCCTGATGAAAAAACCGCTCAATTCGGCCGAAGAAAAAAAGACTGGCGACATCACGAAGGCTGAAATCGAGGCGATCAAGAGCGGTTTGCATTCCAATCCCTTTGCCCTTCTCGGCGTTCACGAAACGCCGGAAGGGTTTTCTGCCCGCTGTTTCATTCCGGGTGCCGAGGAGGTTTCCGTCCTGACGCTGGACGGAAATTTCGTGGGCGAATTGAAGCAGCTGGACCCGGACGGCTTTTTTGAAGGCCCGATCGATATTTCGAAACGCCAGCCGGTGCGTTACCGCGCCTGCCGCGATGATGCCGAGTGGGCTGTGACAGACCCCTACAGCTTCGGCCCGGTTCTCGGCCCCATGGATGATTATTTCGTCCGGGAAGGATCGCATCTGCGGCTGTTCGACAAGATGGGCGCACACCCGCTGAAGCTCGAAGGCGTTGAAGGTTTTCACTTCGCCGTCTGGGCGCCGAATGCGCGGCGCGTTTCCGTCGTTGGCGATTTCAACAATTGGGACGGCCGCCGGCATGTGATGCGTTTCCGAAAGGATACGGGCATCTGGGAAATCTTCGCGCCCGACGTCTATGCCGGCTGCGCCTACAAATTCGAGATTCTCGGTGCAAACGGCGAGCTGCTGCCGCTGAAAGCCGACCCCTATGCCCGCCGCGCCGAGTTGCGGCCGAAGAACGCTTCCGTCACTACGTCCGAACTGACGCAAAAATGGGAAGATCAGGCCCATAGGGAGCATTGGGCGCAGGTGGACCAGCGCCGCCAGCCGATCAGCATCTATGAGGTTCATGCCGGCTCCTGGCAGCGTCGTGAGGACGGCACCTTCCTAAGTTGGGACGAGCTCGCCGCCCAGCTCATTCCCTATTGTACGGATATGGGCTTCACCCATATCGAGTTCCTGCCGATTACGGAACATCCCTATGACCCTTCCTGGGGTTACCAGACGACGGGTCTATACGCCCCAAGCGCACGTTTTGGCGATCCCGAAGGGTTTGCCCGCTTCGTCAATGGCGCTCACAAGGTTGGCATCGGCGTTTTGCTGGACTGGGTTCCCGCGCATTTTCCGACCGACGAACATGGACTTCGCTGGTTCGATGGCACGGCGCTCTATGAGCACGCCGATCCGCGTCAGGGTTTCCATCCCGACTGGAACACGGCGATCTATAATTTCGGCCGCGTCGAGGTCATGTCCTACCTCATCAACAACGCGCTTTACTGGGCTGAAAAATTCCATCTCGACGGCCTGCGCGTCGATGCAGTCGCCTCGATGCTCTATCTCGATTATTCCCGCAAGGAAGGTGAGTGGATCCCGAACGAATATGGCGGGCGCGAAAATCTCGAATCCGTGCGCTTCCTGCAGAAGATGAATTCCCTCGTTTATGGCACCCATCCGGGCGTCATGACGATTGCCGAGGAATCCACCTCCTGGCCGAAAGTGTCGCAGCCCGTTCATGAGGGCGGTCTCGGTTTCGGTTTCAAGTGGAATATGGGCTTCATGCACGACACGCTGAGTTATTTCTCGCGGGAGCCTGTGCATCGCAAGTTCCATCATCAGGAACTGACCTTCGGCCTGCTTTACGCCTTCACTGAAAATTTCGTGCTCCCGCTGTCCCACGACGAGGTCGTGCATGGCAAGGGGTCGCTGATCGCCAAAATGTCCGGCGATGACTGGCAGAAATTCGCCAATCTCCGCTCCTATTACGGCTTCATGTGGGGTTATCCCGGCAAGAAGCTGCTGTTCATGGGTCAGGAATTTGCGCAGTGGAGCGAATGGAGCGAAAAGGGCGCGCTCGACTGGAACCTTCGCCAATATCCGATGCATGAAGGCATGCGCCGCCTCGTGCGTGATCTCAACCTCACCTACCGATCCAAAGCCGCCCTGCATGCCCGGGACTGCGAACCTGACGGCTTTCGCTGGCTTGTGGTCGATGATCACGAGAATTCCGTCTTCGCCTGGCTGCGCACGGCACCCGGCGAAAAGCCGGTCGCGGTCATCTGCAACCTCACCCCGGTCTATCGGGAAAACTATTATGTGCCGCTGCCCCAGGCGGGGCGGTGGAGGGAGATTCTCAACACCGATGCCGAAATTTATGGCGGCAGCGGCAAGGGAAATGGCGGACGCGTTCAGGCGGTCGATGCCGGCGGCGATATCGGGGCGATGCTCGTCCTGCCGCCGCTCGCCACGATCATGCTCGAGCCGGAAAACTGACAGACAGAGAGGGAGGACACCATGTCGGAAAAAAGAGTTCAGCCTTTGGCGCGTGATGCAATGGCCTATGTCCTCGCGGGCGGCAGAGGCAGCCGCTTGAAGGAACTGACGGACCGCCGGGCAAAACCCGCCGTTTATTTCGGCGGCAAGGCGCGCATCATCGATTTTGCGCTCTCCAACGCGCTTAATTCCGGCATTCGCCGCATCGGCGTCGCCACGCAATACAAGGCGCACTCCCTCATTCGGCACCTGCAGCGCGGCTGGGACTTCTTCCGCCCCGAACGTAACGAAAGCTTCGACATCCTGCCCGCCTCCCAGCGCGTTTCCGAAACGCAATGGTATGAAGGTACGGCAGACGCGGTTTACCAGAACATCGACATTATCGAGCCCTATGGGCCGGAATACATGGTCATCCTCGCCGGCGACCATATCTATAAAATGGACTACGAATACATGCTGCAGCAGCATGTCGATTCCGGTGCGGATGTGACGATCGGCTGCCTTGAAGTGCCGCGTATGGAAGCAACCGGCTTCGGCGTCATGCATGTGAATGAAAAAGACGAGATCATCGATTTCATTGAAAAGCCCGCCGATCCGCCCGGCATTCCCGGCAATGAGGGTTTTGCGCTCGCCTCCATGGGCATCTACGTCTTCCACACGAAATTTCTGATGGAAGCGCTGCGCCGCGACGCCGCAGACCCCACTTCCAGCCGCGATTTCGGCAAGGACATCATTCCCTATATCGTGAAACACGGCAAAGCCGTCGCCCACCGCTTCGCAGACTCCTGCGTGCGTTCGGATTTCGAGCATGGCCCCTACTGGCGGGACGTCGGCACCATCGACGCTTACTGGCAGGCCAATATCGACCTGACGGATGTGGTGCCTGACCTCGATATCTACGACAAATCCTGGCCGATCTGGACCTATGCGGAAATCACCCCGCCGGCAAAATTCGTCCATGACGACGAGAACCGCCGTGGTTCGGCCGTGTCTTCGGTCGTTTCCGGTGACTGCATCATTTCGGGTGCGTCGCTCAACCGCAGCCTTCTGTTCACAGGCGTGCGCGCCAATTCATACTCCCGCCTTGAGAATGCCGTAGTACTGCCGAGTGTGAAGATCGGGCGTCATGCCCAGCTCAGCAATGTCGTCATCGACCATGGCGTGGTCATTCCGGAAGGACTGATTGTAGGAGAAGACCCAGAACTGGATGCCAAACGTTTCCGCCGTACCGAAAACGGCATCTGCCTTATCACCCAATCTATGATCGACAAGCTGGACCTGTAGCGCCGATGAATGTCCTTTCGGTTTCATCCGAAATCTACCCCCTGATCAAAACCGGAGGGCTCGCCGATGTTGCCGGCGCGCTCCCCATCGCGCTCGAAGCCTATGGCGTAAAGACGCGCACGCTTATACCCGGGTACCCGGCGGTGAAAGCTGCCGTGACGAACGCGGTGAAATGTTACGAATTCACCGACCTGCTGGGCGAAAAGGCCGATCTGCTCGAAGGCCGGCACGAGGGACTGGATCTCCTCATCCTCGATTCGCCCGCTTATTACGAGCGCTCCGGCGGGCCCTATCTCGACCAGACGGGCAAGGATTATCCCGACAACTGGAAGCGCTTTGCGGCGCTTTCGCTGGCGGCGGCCCGCATTGCAGCCGGCGAATTTCCCGACTGGCGGCCGGATCTCCTGCACGCTCATGACTGGCAGGCTGCCATGGCGCCAGTCTACATGCGTTATGCCGAAACGCCTGAAATTCCGAGCCTGCTCACCATTCACAACATTGCCTTCCAAGGGCAGTTCGGCGCCAACATCTTCAGCAAGCTTGGGCTACCAGCCCATGCTTTCGGCATGGAGGGCGTGGAATATTATAACGATGTGAGTTTCCTCAAGGGCGGGCTGCAGACGGCGACGGCGCTCAGCACCGTCAGTCCCTCCTATGCCGAGGAAATCCTCACCCCGCAATTCGGCATGGGCCTGCACGGCGTTATCGGCAGCCGAGCCCATGTGCTGCACGGCATCGTCAACGGCATCGACGCGGACGTCTGGAACCCGGCAACGGATCATCTGATTCATGACAATTATTCCGCCGCCAATCTCAGAAACCGGGCCCTGAACAAGAAGTCTGTCGCCGAACATTTTCGCATCGATGATGATGACAGCCCGCTGTTCTGCGTCATCTCCCGCCTCACCTGGCAGAAGGGCATCGACCTCATGGCCGAAGCCGTGGACGAGATCGTTTCCCTCGGCGGTCGCCTGGTGGTGCTGGGCGCGGGCGATGTGGCGCTGGAAGGTGCGCTCCTGGCGGCCGCATCCCGCCACCATGGCCGCGTCGGCGTTGCCATCGGTTACAACGAACCCCTGTCACATCTCATGCAGGCGGGCTGCGACGCGATCATCATCCCCTCGCGCTTCGAACCCTGCGGCCTCACCCAGCTTTATGCGTTGCGTTACGGCTGCATTCCGGTCGTCGCCCGCACCGGCGGCCTTGCAGACACGGTGATCGACGCCAACCATGCCGCCATCGCCAACAAGTCGGCGACCGGTGTGCAATTTTCCCCCGTCACGCTTGATGGACTCAAACAGGCGATCCGCCGGACCATCCGTTATTATCACGACCCGAAACTATGGACACAAATGCAGAAACTCGGGATGAAATCCGATGTTTCCTGGGAAAAGAGCGCCGGCCTTTACGCCGCGCTTTACAGCCAGCTTATTTCGAAAGGCCATTGAACCAATGATCAAGACTGTTCAGACGAAGCCCTATCAGGACCAGAAGCCGGGCACTTCAGGCCTGCGCAAGAAGGTGCCCGTCTTCGCCCAGGAAAATTACGCCGAGAACTTCATCCAGTCGATCTTCGACGCGCTTGAGGGCTTTGAAGGCCAGACGCTGGTGATCGGCGGCGATGGCCGTTACTACAACCGCGAAGTCATCCAGAAGGCAATCAAGATGGCTGCCGCTGCCGGCTTTGGCAAGGTTCTGGTCGGTCAGGGCGGCATTCTTTCCACGCCGGCCGCATCCAACATCATCCGCAAATACAAGGCCTTCGGCGGTATCGTGCTCTCCGCTAGCCACAATCCCGGCGGCCCCACCGAAGATTTCGGCATCAAATACAATATCGGCAATGGCGGTCCCGCCCCGGAAAAGATCACCGACGCGATCTACGCCCGTTCCAAGGTCATCGACAGCTACAAAATTTCAGACGCCGCCGATATCGACCTCGACAAGGTGGGCAGCTTCAAGGTGGACGATCTGACGGTCGAGGTGATCGACCCCGTCGCCGATTATGCCGCCCTGATGGAAGAGCTGTTCGATTTCGATGCCATCCGTGCCCTCATCGCCGGCGGCTTCAAGGTCGTGGTCGATTCCATGAGCGCCGTCACAGGCCCTTATGCCGTTGAGATCATCGAAAAGCGGCTTGGCGCTCCGAAGGGCTCGGTCCGCAATGCTACACCGCTGCCGGACTTCGGCGGCCATCACCCCGACCCTAACCTTGTCCACGCCAAGGAGCTTTATGACGATGTCATGAGCCCGGAAGGCCCCGATTTCGGCGCTGCTTCCGATGGCGACGGCGACCGCAACATGGTCGTCGGCAAGGGCATGTTCGTCACGCCATCAGACAGTCTGGCGATCATCGCCGCCAATGCCAGACTGGCGCCCGGTTACGCGGCAGGCATTTCCGGCATCGCCCGTTCCATGCCGACAAGTGCGGCAGCTGACCGTGTCGCGGAAAAGCTCGGCCTTGGCATGTATGAAACGCCGACCGGCTGGAAGTTCTTCGGCAACCTCATGGATGCCGGCAGGGTGACGATCTGCGGCGAAGAAAGCTTCGGCACAGGCTCCAATCATGTACGCGAGAAGGATGGTCTCTGGGCCGTGCTCTTCTGGCTGAACATCGTCGCCGCCCGCAAGGAAAGCGTGAAGGACATCGTCACCAAGCACTGGGCCGAATATGGCCGCAATTATTACTCCCGCCACGACTATGAGGAAGTGGATTCGGACGCCGCCAACACGCTGGTGGCGACCCTGCGCGAAAAGCTCGCGACGCTTCCCGGCACCAGCTACGGCAATCTGAAGGTCGCCGCGGCAGATGATTTTGCCTATCACGATCCGGTCGATCAGTCCGTCAGCAAGAACCAGGGTATCCGCATCCTGTTCGAAGGCGGTTCGCGCATCGTGCTGCGCCTTTCCGGCACCGGTACGGCAGGTGCCACACTTCGTCTCTATGTCGAGCGTTACGAGCCGGACGCGGCGCGTCACGGCATCGAAACCCAGGAAGCGCTCGCCGACCTGATTGCCGTTGCCGATACGATCGCCGGCATCAAGGCTCATACGGGACGAAGCGCGCCGAGCGTTATCACATAAGCTGACTGCGGCGCTGCTTTCTCCTGAGAGAGCCGGGCACAATACGATGAGTTCACAAAGCAACTCGTTGGAGTGACACGTCCGCCACCCTGCTCGGCGTCATCCTCGGGCTTGCTCGAGGATGACGGAGGAGGATTTCCAACCCTCCTATTCTGCCGATACCTTTCAGAAGAGATATTATCTAGCGGAGACAGATAATGCAGACACCTTCCGTTTTCCCAAAAGGCGCGCTGCAGACGGAAAACGGAACGGAATTCACGGTCTATTCCCGGCACGCCTCCCAGATCGATCTTTGTCTTTTCGATACGGCCGGGGAAAAAGAGATGGCGCGCCTGCCAATGGTGCGCGGTGAAGGCGACATTCACGGATTGGTCGTCTCCGACGCTGGTCCGGGTACGCGTTACGGCTTTCGCGCTCACGGTATTTATTCGCCCGAACATGGCCTGTGGTTCGATCCCGCAAAGTTGCTGCTCGACCCCTATGCCACGGAGATAGACCGTTCCTTCCGGCATGATCCAGCCCTTTTTGCCTTTGGTCAGGAAACGGGCCACATCGTGCCCAAGGCAATTCTTGCCAGCCATGAGCCGCTCAAGCGCCAACCCCCGCTTTTCGCCGAAGGTGGGCTGATTTACGAACTTTCCGTTAAGTCCTTTTCGCAGCTGCATCCCGAGGTGCCGGAAGACATCCGGGGCACCGTCGCCGCGCTCGCCCATCCCGCCATCCTCGCCCACCTGAAAAAAATCGGCGTCGACGCGGTGGAGCTGATGCCGATTACCGCGTGGATTGACGAGCGTCACCTGCCGCCTCTCGGCCTTTCCAATGCCTGGGGTTATAATCCCGTCGGCTTCATGGCGCTTGATCCGCGACTCTGTCCCGGTGGCGTGCGGGAACTGCGCGAGACGGTTGCAGCGCTGCATGCGCAGGGCATCGGTGTCATTCTCGATCTGGTCTTCAACCACACGGGTGAAAGCGATATCGAAGGATCGGTTCTATCGCTGCGCGGGCTCGACAATCTCACCGCCTTTCGTCACCCGCCGGGCAAACCGGGGGTTCTGGTCAACGATACCGGCACCGGCAACACGGTCGCCTGCGACCATCCCTATATCCGGCAGCTTATTATCGATTCTCTCAGGCATTTCGTTCTGAGTGCCGGCGTGGACGGTTTCCGCTTTGATCTGGCCCCAGTGCTCGGACGAACGGCCAATGGCTTCGAAATGGCAAGCGAAACGCTCTCGGCCATGCATTCGGACCCGGCGCTTTATGACCGCCTGCTAATCGCCGAACCGTGGGATATCGGCCCCGGCGGTTACCAGCTCGGCAATTTTCCGGAAAGCTTCCTCGAATGGAACGATCGCGCCCGCGATGACATGCGCCGGTTCTGGCGCGGGGACACCGGCACGACCGGGGCGCTGGCCGATGCGCTTTCCGGTTCCTCGCCGATCTTTTCCCGCCATGGCCGCCAGAACACCCGCAGCGTCAATTTTCTCGCAGCCCATGACGGTTTCACCCTGTACGATCTCGTCAGCCACGAACATAAGCACAATGAGAAAAACGGCGAGAGCAATCGCGACGGCCACAATGACAACCATTCCTGGAACAATGGCTTTGAGGGGCTGACAGACGATCCCGCCATTGGAGCAGCCCGGATTGCAGATGTGAAGGCGCTGCTTTCCACGCTTTTCGTCTCTCGCGGCGCCCTGATGCTCACGGCGGGCGATGAGGGCGGCCGCAGCCAGCAAGGCAACAACAACGCCTATTGCCAGGACAATGAGATAAGCTGGGTCGACTGGTCATCGCTTTCCCGCGAATTGATCGACCATACGGCCTTTCTCGCTTCATTGCGCAAACGTTTCGACGTGTTTTCGGGGACAGGCTTCTTCTCAGGCTATGGCGATGTGACATGGCTCGCCCCCGCCGGCGAGCCGATGACGACGGCAGACTGGGAAAGGCCAATTGCGCAGGCTTTTGCCATGGTGCTTTCCACCCTCGACCGGGAAACTGGTGCCGACGCTGAACTTGCCGTGCTGATAAACCGCAGCCGTGAGATAGTGCCTTTCACCCTGCCGGGCGATGGCTGGTCCGCCATCGGCACGGATTTCGGTAACCCCGCCTTCCTTCCAGCCCGTTCGGTGGTGTTTTATCTGCGCGGTTGATCCCGTCGCGTCACGAGCCGTATAAGTCGCGGGAGACAATGCGGACGAGGTAACATGACAAAAGAAATTGCGCTGGCCGAGATGAAAAACCACGTTGGCACAGAAATGGGCGTTTCCGACTGGATCACGGTCGACCAGACAATGATCGACAGCTTCGCAAAAGCAACACTGGATGACCAGTTCATCCACACAGATCCGGAACGCGCCAAAGCGGAAAGTCCCTTTGGCGGCACCATTGCACATGGGTTCCTGACGCTGTCTCTGCTTTCGGCCCTGAATTACGACGCCCTGCCGCGCATCCGCGAGCAGACCATGGGCATCAATTACGGCTTCGACGCCATTCGTTTCGTCGCTCCGGTCAAAAGCGGTGCTCGCGTGCGCGGCCGTTTCACCCTGGCGGAGACGCGCTTTCGCGGAGCCTCCATGCTGATGACCACCTACGATGTGACGGTGGAAATCGAAAACGAGAAAAAGCCGGCGCTAACCGCGCGCTGGACCACCATCAGCCAGTTCAATCCGGAGGACAGGCCGGAGGACGCCTGAAACCCACGAGGGAGAGACCGCATGCATGACGAAGCCGTGAGGAATGCGTTTCTCGTTCAGGCAAGAGCCTGCGACAGCCTCGGCTCTCCCTTCACGGCACGGCTTTGCCGCGCCATGGCAACAAGGCTCGACCGCCAGACAGAGGTCGGCGAGCGAATTTTGTCCTGGTCCGGCGATGTCGGCCCATCCGGAGATTCCGTACCGCTACGGCTGGCCGGCGCCCTGCATGCGCTTGCCATAGAGGAAAAGATCGCGTCGCTCGCCGATATTCCGCCGGAAAACGAAGAAGCGCTCTGGCAGGCATGTGCAAACGCCCTGCGTTTTCATTCCGCCTTCATCCTCGAAAGGTTGCAATCACCGCCGCAGACCAACGAGGTTCGCCGTTCTGCCGTTCTGCTGCCTGGCTTTCTTTCGATTGCGAAAATGACGGGCAAGCCGCTGGTGCTTTCCGAAGTCGGGGCCAGCGCTGGCCTCAACCTGCAATTTGACCGTTACCGATATCGCCTCGGCGATCTCGTCTGGGGTGAACAATCCGATGTTTTCCTGTCACCGGAGTGGCGCGGCGACACCCCCGCCCATGAGCGGATCGACGTTATCGAGCGCGCCGGCTGCGATATCAACCCACTTGATCCGTCATCCGCGGAAGATCGTCTGCGGCTGATGTCCTATGTCTGGGCCGACCAGACCGACAGGCTGGAACGAACGGCCGCCGCCCTGCGCATAGCGATGGAACACGCTCTGCATGTCGAGAAGGCCGACGCTGTCGACTGGCTGCAACGCCGCCTTGCCACGCAATATCCGGGCGCTGCCCATGTCATCTATCATTCCGTCGCCTGGCAATATCTGCCCGATGACCTGAAACAGGCCGGCGAGACTGTGATTGCCGAGGCCGGCGCCCGCGCCACGCCGGACGCCCCGCTTGCCCGGCTGCAAATGGAAGCGGATGCGACGCCCGGCGGTGCTGCAATTATGCTTCAAATCTGGCCGGGCGGCGAAAAGCAGGAAATCGGCCGCGCCGATTTCCATGGGCGATGGGTGGAATGGCGGGGTTGGACAGAGAGTTAAACCGCCACGTCCTCAGCCGCCTCCTGCAGCAGCCCACCGACATAGGTCGCGAAGGAGCGCCAGCACTCCACCCGGAATGTGTCATCCGCCGTGCGCAGCAGGACCACTTCCGCCTTGCCGAAAATAGTGCGTGAGCAGCCACCTACCGGGAACCTCGCAAGAGAAAGGTCCTGCGGGCAGCCGGCATTGAGAGCTGCTTCCGCGCCAGCGCCGGAAACGATGATGGCGGTGTTGCGGTGGGAAATATCAGTTGCCGAAAACAGGCCGGAAACGCCGGCAAGCGCCACCATGAGATCGCTTTCGCCCTGATCGATCAGCAGCCATTCATCCGGGCCGAGCCACAGGGCGGATCGCAGACCAGAGGTGACCGAGCTTTTCGGGCTGGTCGGCAGGGCAAGACCGAGCGCTTCGGACAGCGCCGGCACGGCGCTCTCGCGTGCCCGCAGCGACAACCGCGAGGCAGAAGCCGCAGGCTTCAGCGATACAAAGGGCGAACCGCCGTGAAAATCCTCAAGCACGGATTTGCGTTTTGCGTGCAGCATATCAGCCATTGAGACGGGCTCCTTCCTTGTCGAGGAAGACCATGTCGGTCACTTCGACGGCAATGGTTTTATCAGCAAGCGGAATATAGAGCGTTTCGCCCATGCGCGCCCTGCCATCCGCCACCAGCGCAAAAGCAATGGAGTGGCCGAGATTTTCCGACCAATAGGCTGAAGTGACGTGGCCGAGCATGGTCATTGGCTTTGGCTGGTTTGGATCGGCAACGATCTGACCGCCCTCCTCCGGAACGGTCAGCCGGTCCTTCGTCTTCAGGCCAACAAGCTGTTTGCGGCCGGAGCGCGTTAGATCGGGGCGTTTCAGACCGCGAATACCGACGAAATCCGTTTTCTTTTTGGAGACAGCCCAGGCAAGCCCGGCATCATCGGGCGTCACGGTGCCGTCCGTATCCTGCCCGACGATGATATAGCCCTTTTCGGCACGCAGGATATGCATTGTCTCGGTACCATAGAGGCAGCCGCCGACGGCTTCAGCCCTCTCCCGGATTGCAGACCAGACGGCCGCGCCGTAATCGGCAGGCACATTGATTTCGAAACCGAGTTCGCCGGTGAAGGAGACGCGGAAAAGCCGCGTCGGCACGCCGCAGAACTTGCCTTCCGCCACCGCCATATGCGGAAAGGCCTCCGGCGAAAGGTCGATACCCTCGACGAAAGGCGCGATAACCTCGCGCGCCTTCGGCCCCTGCACGGCAATCACGGCCCATTGTTCGGTTGCCGATGTCAGCCAGACATTGAGATCGGGGAATTCGGTCTGGAGATAGTCCTCCATGTGCTGGAGAACGCGCGGCGCGCCGCCCGTCGTCGTCGTCACGTGGAAACGGTCTTCGGCCAGGCGCCCAACAACACCGTCATCGTAAACGAAGCCGTCTTCGCGGGTCATGATGCCATAACGGCAGCGGCCGGGTTTCAACGTATCCCAGGCATTGGTGTAGATGAGGTTCAGGAACTTCGCCGCATCCGGGCCAACCACCTCGATTTTGCCGAGGGTTGAGGCATCAAACACGCCGACGCTCTCACGAACCGTCTTGCATTCACGGTTGATCGCTTCATGCATGTCCTCGCCCGCCCGCGGGAAGAACCAGGCACGCTTCCAGTTGCCGACATCCTCGAATACCGCGCCAGCTGCCAGCTCTTCGTCGTGCATCGGCGTCTTGCGCGCGGGATCGAACAGCGCGCCGCGTGAATGGTTGATGAGCGTGCCGAAAGTAACCGGCGTATAGGGCTGGCGGAAGGTGGTGAGGCCGACCTTGGGCAAATCCCGGCCAAGCGCTTCCGATGCAATGGCAAGGCCATGCATGTTCGACATCTTGCCCTGGTCGGACGCCATGCCATTGGTGGTGAAGCGCTTGATGTGTTCGACCGAATGCATGCCCTCGCGCACGGCAAGGCGAATATCCTTGGCGCAGACATCGTGCTGGAAATCGATGAAAGCCTTGACGCCGGTGCCCTCGCCTGCGCCTTCGGCAGCGCCGATCATGCCGCCTGTCCAGGCCCGGGCGTTTTCACCGGAAAACGCCACCGCGCCGCCACCCGCAGCCGCGGCCTCGGCGATCAGCGCCGAAAGATCATCCGTGCCATTGCAGGCGCCGATGGAGACGCAGTTCTGCACATGGATGTCAGGCAGGAAACGCTGCTTAGCCGCGTCAAACTTCAGCTTGCCGCGCGATTGCGAGAACAGATGCACTGAAGGCGTCCAGCCAGCGGAGACAACAAGCGCGTCGATGGCGATCTTGCGCTTGTTCGACCCGCCATTGCGGCCGACCGTCATGGAAGATATGCGCAGGCGGCCGGCGGTATTGTAAACGCTGTGACCCGCCAGCACCTCGATGCCGAGCGCCCGGGCCTCGTCCAGCAGACGCTGGTCCGGATTTTCGCGGCAATCGACGATGGCGGCGATCTGCACCCCGGCCTTCTTCAGATCGAAGGCAGTCTCATAGGCGGAATCATGAGCGGTGTAGACACCGACATTGTGGCCCACGGCGACGCCGTAATGGTTCAGATAGGTGCGGGCGGCCGAAGCCAGCATGATGCCAGGCCGGTCATTGTTGGCGAAGACCATGTGGCGCTCGATCGCACCGGCCGCCAGCACGACCTTTTTGGCGCGGACCTGCCAAAGGCGCTCGCGCGGCTGATGTTTAGCCGGCGTCGCGAGATGATCGGTGACGCGTTCGGCGAGCGCGACAAAATTGTGGTTGTAATAACCAAAGGCGGTCGTGCGCGTCAGAACCCGCACATTGGGCAGGGACTTCAGCTCGGCAAAAACCTTCTGCGCCCATTCATAACCGGCGAGACCGTCGATGACCGCGCCGGCATCGAAACGCAGGGCTCCGCCGACTTCCGCATTCTCATCCACCAGAATGACGCTGGCGCCAGTTTTCGCGGCAGAAAGCGCAGCTGTAAGACCGGCGACACCAGCGCCGGCCACCAGCACGTCGCAATGGGCATAACGGCCGGAATAATGATCCGCATCCGGCTCGCTCGGCGCCTTGCCGAGACCGGCGGCGCGGCGGATCAGCGGTTCGTAAATCTTGTGCCAGGCGGCCTTCGGCCACATGAACGTCTTGTAGTAGAAACCGGCCGCGAACATCGGCGACAGAAGATCGTTGATGGCGCTCAGATCGAAGGACAGTGACGGGAAACGGTTCTGCGAGGCGATAATCGCGCCGTCGAAGACTTCCTGCACCGTAGCGCGCACGTTGGGCTGCTTGCGCAGGCTGTCGCGGGAAACGTCAATCAGCGCATTCGGTTCCTCCGGCCCGGCCGACAGGAAACCACGCGGACGGTGGTATTTGAACGAGCGGCCGATCAGATGCACGCCATTGGCCAGAAGGGCTGACGCGACGGTGTCGCCCTCCAGCGCCGGATAGATCTTGCCGTCAAAGGTAAAGCGCGCGGTTCTCGCCGGCGTGAGACGGCCTGCGCCCTTGATACGATAATCGCCGCTCATTGCCCGGCTCCCTTTTCTGCCGAAAGGACCGTTTCAATATCGGGTTTCGGTTCACCCGCCTTGTAGGTCATCAGGAATCTGTCGCTCACCGAATCGCGGGCGGCGTTGAAAAAGCGGCCGCAGCCGTGAATGTGACGCCAGCGCTCGAAAACGAGGCCCTTGTCGTTGTCGCGGATGAAGAAATATTCCGCGAAGGCCTCGTCGGAGATATCGGCGATGTTTTCCGGCCGGGCGATATGGGCTTCGCCCGCCCAGCGGAATTCCAGTTCGGAACGGTCTTCCCCGCAATAGGGGCAATGGATCAGAAGCATCGTCGCTCCACCTAGAGAGAATTTTCCGGAAGGATCGTTCCGGCGGGTTGGTCACACAGCCGCTTCCCCATGGCTACAAAAGGGGAAAGCCGCTTTAAAAGCTGCTCAAAATTATCGAAGGGGCGCAACGCCGAGGCCCGGCCCATATTGACGATGGCGACCGCCATCATGTCGGTGTCGATCGCGAAGGGATAATCCTGCTCGCCATCCTCATTCTCTCCGACAAAATAGACCATCTTGTCCGCGAGGCTGGGAGCACACAAAAGCAGGCCTTTTTCCGCCGTGAAGGGCCAGTCTTTCTCACCCTGCATCTTCGCAATCTTCTGGCTGCGAAAATCCTCGGCCCCGGGAATGACGCTACCGGCGGGCACGGCCTCAGCCGCGCCTGATATATTGATCGCAAGCATGGCCGCCGCCAGCATCAATGCGCCACCGCGGCAGCGGCAGCCTCATCAATCAGGCGGCCGGTACGGAACCGGTCTAGCGTCAGCCCGGCCGCCAGACGATGCGGTTCACCGCGGGCGATGAGATGCGCGAAGAGATTGGCCGAACCCGGCGTCGCCTTGAAGCCGCCCGTGCCCCAGCCGCAATTGACGAAGAGGTTTGGCACGGGCGTCACGCTCTGGATGGCGGAACGATCAGGCGTGTTATCGGTGATGCCACCCCACTGACGCATCATCTTCACCCGCCGGAAGATCGGAAAAAGCTCGCAGATGGCGTCGAGCGTGTGAGTGATGATCTGCAGACCACCAGTCTGGGAGTAGGAATTATACTGGTCGGTGCCAGCTCCGATCACCAGTTCGCCCTTGTCCGACTGCGAAATATAGGCATGCACCGTGTTGGACATGACGACGCAGGGGAAGATCGGCTTCAGCGGCTCCGACACCAGCGCCTGCAGCGGGTTTGAATGCAGGGGAACGCGCACGTCAGCCATTTTCATGATGACCGAGGAATGACCGGCGGCAGAAACGCCGATTTTCTTCGCACCGATGAAACCGCGATTGGTCTCCACACCCGTCACCGCTCCGTCCGGCCCGCGGCGAATGCCCGTAACCTCGCAATTCTGGATGATGTGCACGCCGCGGTCGGAGGCCGCACGCGCATAGCCCCAGGCCACGGCGTCATGGCGAGCCGTGCCGCCGCGGCGCTGAAGGGCAGCTCCATTGATCGGGTAACGCGCATTGCCGGATATGTCGAGCGGCGGACAGTACGCCTTTGCCTGCTCCGGCGTCAGCCACTCATTGTCGATGCCATAAAGACGGTTGGCATTGATATGACGGCTGAAGGACTGCCGGTCATGGATATTGTGCGACAGCATCATCACGCCACGCGCCGAATACATGACGTTATAATTGAGATCCTGGCTCAAGCCCTCCCATAGCTTCAGGGAATGCTCGTAAATATCCATGCTCTCTTCATAGAGATAATTGGAGCGGATGATGGTGGTGTTGCGGCCGGTATTGCCGCCGCCGAGCCAGCCTTTTTCCAGGACTGCGACATTGGTAATGCCATGTTCCTTGGCAAGATAATATGCCGCGCCGAGACCGTGGCCGCCCCCGCCAATGATGATGACATCATAGTCCTTGCGCGGCTCGGGTGAGGCCCATTGCGCATCCCAGCCCTTATGACCCCTGAGCGCCTCACGCGCCACGGCAAAAACGGAATATTTGCGCATTCGCAATCTGCTCCTCGAGAACCGGCCAGAGGCCTGGAACATAACCCCGGCCCGTATCATACACATGGCAAATCGGGATGGGAGGCAATATCCATTTTGCGACGCGGCAATGGTTTTGTTTCGACATGGCCGAAAGATTGCGGGACGGCGCGCATTTTGTGGCTGAATATGCGCTACCGGCTGGACTTGCTGCAAATGATCTGTTATTGCACGTCACCAATCGCCCGGCTCAACAGCCGGATGAACCACTTTTTGTTTGCGTGCGAATGCCTTTATTCACACAGCAAGATAACCAAACTAAAGGAACGGGTTTAACGTGCAGGTACTAGTCCGCGACAATAACGTTGATCAGGCGCTCCGCGCCCTGAAGAAAAAGATGCAGCGCGAAGGCATTTTCCGTGAAATGAAGATGCGTGATTATTACGAAAAGCCCTCCCAGAAGCGCGCTCGCGAAAAGGCTGAAGCCGTTCGCCGCGTTCGCAAGCTGGCACGCAAGCGTGCACAGCGCGAAGGTCTGGTTGCTGGCCCCCGCGCAGGCCGTTAATAGGCCGTCTTTTGGACGTTTTTGAATGCTTGTTGGGCGGGGGCGATCAATTCGCCGCCGCTCTTTGTGTTTGTGGCCGGAGAACGCTCTTGAAAACGACCGTGAGACCGGCCTGCGAGGGAACCCACACCGAATGATCGCTGTCGACACCTGTGTTGTGAAAAACGCCGATGCCTCCACGCGCCGGTTGCCATTAAAAAACAACAGAGGGTTCCGCGCTTCTCTGGTCGTCTGCGCCGTGCTTGCCGGTCTTTCCGGCTGCGCGACATCCAACCAGACGGAAGATGTGTTCCGGATCGACCGCGCACAGGGCTCGCAGGAAAACATCGCCTCGCTCACCTCGGTCATCAACGCCAATCCGCAGGATCCTGAAGGTTACAACGTCCGCGGCTCGGCCTACGGCCGCGCCGGCGATTCGCGCCGTGCCATCGAAGATTTCAACAAGGCGCTGCAGCTCAACCCGCGCTTTTACCAGGCCTATGCCAACCGCGCGCTGGTTTACCGCAATAGCGGCCAGCAGCAGCAGGCCCTTCAGGACTACAACGCCGCCCTGCAGATCAATCCGAGCTACGATGTGGCGCTGATCGGTCGCGGCAATCTTTACCGACAGTCCGGACGGGTCAACGAAGCCTTCAACGATTTCTCCCGCGCCATCGAGCTGGAAACCACCGACGGTCGCGCATGGCACAATCGCGGCCTGATCTACCAGCTGCGTAACCAGCATGCCCAGGCCATCGAGGACTTCTCCAAGGCAATCTCGTTGTCATCGACGTCACCGGAGCCCTATAACGGTCGCGGCCTTTCCTACGTCGCGCTCAATGACGACGAAAACGCCTTCGCGGATTTCAACCACGCCATTTCGCTTGACGGGAATGTGGCGGAATCCTGGGCCAATCAGGCGCTGGTCTATGAGCGACGCGGCGAAATGGCCAAGGCGGCCAAGTCCTATGCGCATGCGGCGCGACTCGATCCCAAATACAAGCCCGCACTGGATGGCGTTGCCCGCACGCGCGGCGCCGCTGGCGCCTCCTAAGGCGTCCGGAACCAATAAAAAAAGCCGGCTGGTTTATAACCCGCCGGCTTTTTTAATGAAGAAAAAGAACCATCAATGGCTGTCGCGGCGTGCCTCGGGCGCGGCATCCACCGCCCACAATTCAGCCTGCACGGCGTTTTGAAATTCCATGACCTCGCGCCGCATGGCGGCGTCCTCATAGCCAAGCGCCGTCAGACGGGCGGCCAGTTCACGGCACTCCCTGCGCCAGAAATCATTCGCCTCCACACCATGCAGCCGGTCGAGCATGGTTGCACATCGTTTTACGTCGGCAATGCGGTTCTTTGCCGGAAAGGCGATTACTTCTGAACTCGTCGTCACGCGGGCACCCTGCTCTTCGAGGAATCAATACCGACTTTTTAAAGGCGAGATGGTTAACGAAGTCTGCAGAGCGGGCCAGACACTCCGCAAGGCCTGCACCGGAGGCGGTTTTAGACTTATCAGAAGCAGGCATCACTGTTGTCTGGCCGACGTCATCGATGCGAATCGGCAGTTACTGAGGAATTTACCAATCAAGATTACCGAAATTTCATGCCGCGGGAGGTAGAAGAAGTATATGTGTGTTGAAACAGCACCGGTCTCATCGTATATTTCCTGCAAAGAAGAAAAATGCCGCAGCGCAGTCAAAAATGGAGAAATCGTTCTCGGGAGGAGAGCAACATGTATGCACCTCGTGTTTTTTTCAGCATGATCGGTGCTTTGCTTGCTTTTGCGGTTGCGACATATTTCATCCACGGCACCTTCTATACGGCATTCATTCAGACCCTCATTTGCGCAGTCATTCTGCAAGTCGGTTACTTCGTGGCGATTTTGGTTCTGGTCGCCCGTGAAAAACGCCGGATGCGGGAGACATTTTCCCGGGACCTCAGCGCTGAAACAATTGCGGCAGACACCGCAAAAAGCGCACCGCCGCATGGGGCAAAGCTGACGGATATGTAAGTTTTTTCGCATCCGCTTTTATTGCATCGCAAAAATCGCTTGCATCCATATCGCTGACACTTTCTGCTGGCCAAATCCTGAAGGTTCGTCAAAGCAGAAGGACACCCCATGGTGAGCGGTTCACAGCCCATTTGCGTCATCATCGCTGCAAAGAATGCATCTGATACCATCGATATCGCCATTCGTTCCGCCCTTGCGGAGCCAGAGGTCGGTGAAGTCGTGGTGATCGACGATGGTTCCACCGATACAACGAGCGACGTGGCGCATGCGGCGGATGACGGCACGGGCCGTCTGCGGGTGGTGCGATTCGACGTCAACCGCGGGCCATCGGCTGCGCGCAATCATGCCATCTCGATATCCTCCGCTCCCCTCATCAGCATTCTCGATGCGGACGATTTTTTCTTCCGCGGCCGTTTCGCCGCCATGCTGGCCGATGACGACTGGGACCTCGTGGCCGATAATATCGCCTTCATCCAGCAATCCGTTCCAGGCGCGTCCTCCATGCAGCCGGCCCGCTTCGAGCCCCAGGCGCGGTTTTTGTCGCTGACGGAATTCGTGGAAGGGAATATTTCCAGGCCGGGTGTGGAGCGCGGGGAAACCGGCTTCCTGAAACCGGTGATACGCCGCGCCTTTCTCGACAAACATGCGCTGCGTTATGACGAGGCTCTGCGACTTGGCGAGGATTACGAACTTTACGTGCGCGCGCTGGCGGCCGGCGCGCGCTACAAGGTCATCCGTCATTGCGGTTACGGTGCGATCGTTCGCGGCAACTCGCTGAGTGGCCGCCACCGAACCGAAGATCTCCGTCTTCTCTACGAAGCAGACAGGGCGATTCTCGCCGGTTGCCGGCTCTCGACAGAGGAAACGGCGATCCTGCGCGAGCACGAGAAACACATCCGCGCCAAATTCGAGCTTCGCCATTTTCTCGATACAAAAAAACAGAAGGGTGTGAGCGGAGCGCTGAGCCACGCCCTTGCGCGTCTGCCCGCCCTGCCCGCCATTACACGCGGTATCTGGAGCGACAAGACCGCCCGCTTCCGCAAAGCGGCGCCGGTGCGGGACGTGCGTTATCTGCTGGACGGCACGCCGGTTTCCTAAGGGAAAAGACAACTCACGACAAATCTCTGCCGTCCGCCCCGGGGCTTGTCCCGGGGATTTGCTCACGTATCCTCTAAGCGTTCAGTCGCAGATGCTCGGGACAGGCCCAAGCATGGCGATGCGGCAACGGTGTCCTCAAGCAAAAGCCGCAGAAAATTCCCTGCCGCATCCGCTCCTCACCTCTAGAGATAATCCCGCTTCACCGTTTCCAGAACGGCGGCGAAACGCTCCTTGCGTTCTTCCAGTCTGCCATCCGGGCTAAGACGCGGTTCCGCTCGGCTTGCCTGCCAGAGCGCCAGTGTGGAAGGTGCGGCCAGCACCTGCTTGGCAAGCTTCCGCAACGAGCGGGATTGCGTTTCCTGCGGACGCACCATTACATCGCCCTCATGCGCCCGGCCCTCAAGCGCAGAGACGGAATCGGCGGTGACAACGGGGGCGGGCGGTGGGGGGAAGCTCATGCCCCAGAAGCGCGAGCCCTTTTTCGCCGCTTCCGCGCGGGTCGAAACCGGCACATAGCGCGGTTGATATTCCACTCCGACGCTGCCGGCCCAATCGCTCCATTTGAAGCTGTTGATCGATGGTGAAGTGCTGACGGCGACCCACGGCACGCGGAAGGCATCGGCAAGGATTGCACCATGCATGGATTCAGCCACGATGAATTCCGATTGGGCAATGGCGCGGATGACCGCTTTTGCCTCGCCGCGCGGGTCGAGATAGGTGAGTCCTGCCGGTTCACAGACGGTTTCCCACATGCCGAATTCCGCCGATTCCCAATGGGGGACGAAAGTCTTCTTGTGGAGCTTTGGCAGCCCTTTGAAATCAGGCATCTCGGTGACCATCACGGCGGGATCGACAATGCCTTTTTCGGGAGCGAGCCCCAACTTAGCGGCGGTTTTTTCGCCGCGCACACAGCGGATATCCCAGAACTCGGTGCTGGTATCCGGCACCGCGCCATAACCATAGCCGCTGCCGATCACCAGCTTGCGCTGCTTGGCGGGCAAAAGAACGTCGTTGAGCACCGTTCCGACGCCCACGAGCATGACATCGTCATGCACATCGCGCAGGCCCGGAAGCAGAAAGTCCCACAGCCACAGGTTGAGATCGTCACCGAAATTTCCGTGATGAGATTCCCAGTGGTAAGGTTTCATGAGGTCACTCCTGGGTGAAAAACATATAAATTGTTGCGGGCGAAAATTCGCTCATCTGGAGCGGACGATTTTTCCGGCGCCGAGTTCGAAAGCGGCGCGCAGCAGTGCCGGATCGCGCATTGCCCATTTCAGGAGCAAACCGAATTCGGGAGCCTTGCGCCGTTTCAGGTTGCCAGCCTGGCTCCAGAGAGCCTGTTTGCGCGCCGTGTTTTTATAGGAAGCGATGGACGCCACATCGGCCGGCCGGCGAGAAAAACGTCCCTCCAGCGTATCGAGCGCCACCCAGGTATTGAACTGCTGGCGCAGGAATTCCGGCGAGGTATTGTCGATGCTGTGGAAGATATTGACGCCCATGCCGCGCATCGCGCCGGCGTCGTCACAGAGCAGTGTCCGCTTCGATGCAAGGATGGAATCGCAGAAAAACAGCACGTCTTCCGCCGCCAGTCTGAGCGCCGGATCGAAACGGATCTTCTCGAAAAGAGGACGACCGATCACCATGCAGGAGAGATGCAGGAAGCTCCAGTTCCGCAGCATGACGCTTGCGAGATCCGGCAGTTCGATCACCAGCGGCTTCTCCGAAAGCCGTGCCGCACCCTCATTCTTCTCCAGTTCGGAAATGGCGAAATGATAATAAAATTCGTCACTTGCCTGCATGGACGCCCAGTAGCACTCGCCGCCATAGGTCGTGAGCGCAAAGGCCGCATTCCGCAGATGATCGGGCGTCCAGATATCGTCGGAATCAAGAAAGGCAACGTAGTCGGTGCCGTCAGGCACATTGTCCAGACCGGTGTTGCGGGCGCCGCCAGGGCCGGCATTGGCCTGCTTAATGACAAGAATCCGGTCTTTCTGTTCCTGCGAAAGTTCCGCAAGTTCCTGATCGATCGGGTATGGCGATTCGTCATCGACGATGACAAGATCGAAGTCTTGGTAGGTCTGCGCAAAAACCGATGCGAGTGCACGTCCCAGGACACCGTGCTGCTTTTGATAGTAGGGAATGACGACAGTAAATCTTGCCATTGTTTCGCCCCTTGCGTTGATCAAGAAGTGTCGGGCCCGATCCTAAAAGCGGCCCCGATGGTATCGGCAACTCCCAACCGGCTTCCTCCCGCCGGCCTCCAGAAACAGGATGCTTGTATGCCCCCAGCGCCAAATGTAAAGACCATCACCACGAATGTCGGCTGGAGCGTTTTATCAAAAACAGGGACATTCGGGCTTAAATTTGTCACGGTCCCTATTCTTGCAAGGCTGCTTTCCCCGGAGGAATTCGGGGTGGTAGCGGTAGGACTAACGGTTGTACAGTTCCTGACCATGATTGCCGGCGCGGGGCTCACCTCCGCTCTCATCGTTGAGAAGGAAGAGGATATGGAAACGATCCATACCGTCTTCTGGGCTAATCTGGCGATCTCCTGCACCATGGCAGCCGTCCTCTACATCTGGGCGGAATTTTTCGGCGGACTGCTGGGGGCGGTGGAAAGCGCATACCTGCTGCGCATCATGGCCTTCCTCATTCCATTGCAGCTTGCCGGCGATGTCGCCTATTCGCTGCTGGCGCGACGGATGAACTTCAGCAAGGATGCACTCTGGAGCATGGCCTCGGAGAGCATCGCAGCGATTGTCGCGGTCGCGCTCGCCTTCATGGGGTTCGGCGTCTGGGCGCTTATCATCCAGCTTTTTGCCGCAGCTCTCATCCGTCTTGTCGGGCTTTATGCGGTTTCCCGCTATTGCCCGCGTTTTGTCATGAAGCCACGCCGGCTGGTGCCGCTTCTCGGCTTCAGTTCGGGGCTGATGGGCTCGGAAATCGCCAATTTTGTCACCTTCCAATCTCCGATGGTGGTCATTGCCCGTCACCTGGGTCTGGCGGATGCCGGCGCCTATTCCGCCTCCAACCGTTTCGCCAGCATTCCCAACCAGGTGGTTTTATCCGCCGTCATGGGGGTTCTGTTTCCCGCCTTCAGCCGCATGATGGACGACCCGCAGCGCCGTCGTGATGCGTTGATGTTCAGCACGCAGGTGCTGACCGTACTGCTCGCGCCCATGATGTTCGGTCTCTGGGCCGTGGCCGAGCCGGCCATGCTTGTCATCTTCGGGCAAAACTGGGCCTATGCCTGGCCTGTCCTCGGACTGCTCGCCCTGTCCAAGGCCATTCTCACGCCGTGCAGCACCTTCATCCCGTATCTGAAGGGTGCTGGTTACGGCCGCGTACTGTTCTGGTCGGCGACGATCCGCGCCATCGTCACCACGGTGGCAGTGTGGCTCGCGGCACTTTATGGCACGCTGATCGACGCCATGGTCTGGCTTTGCATCGTCAACGCGGTCACACTGGTCGCTTACTCCTGGGCCGTGTTCAAGGCCAGCGACACGCCTTTCTTCCGGGGCCTTTATGTCAGCAGTCGACCGATGATAGCCGCTTTCGTGATGGCCGTTGCGGTGCGCTATCTGCTTCACCTTCTCGCCGATCGCGTTCCCAATGCCACCCTTCAGGTTCTTATCGGTGCTGCCGTGGGCGGCGCCATCTATGCAATACTGATCCTGCTGACTGAACGTGCCCTGCTGGGAAAAATCCTGGGCATGGTCAAATCACGGCGTATGCCGAATACCGCAACCCAAGGTTAGAAATATCACAGAAAAATGCGCCTCATTTCTGCCGTTAAGGGGCCTTGCCACGGTGATTTTTCTCGCCGTGGCAAGGTGGGTTCGGCGCTCTTTTTGCAGCGCAACATCACGGCAAATGACAAATTCGCACGCTTCAGAGATTTTTAATGAAGCGTGAGTTTAGATAAAATTCATTTATTTCAATCGTTTAATTTTTTTACGCGATAGAAACTGCGCTGACGCCAGACATTCACCCGCAAAATCTAATCTTGTGTTTTTCCCGCGTCGCCACATTTTATCCCAAAGTCGAAACCAGACTTCCCAGTGCGGGCTTAAGTTCGCTCTGGTTGCAACGCGGCGTGGGGAGACGCCGCCCAATAGGGGTGACTGATGTGACTGTCGATCAGAACCTATCCTCCCGTATCAACTTGATGCGCATATTGCTGATTTCAGGAATCGTGTTCGTGCATGTGCCGCACAATGCCGAAACCAGCCCCTTTCTTGGCCTTTACGGCTTTTTCGACTGGCTGCGGGTTTTCCTTGGCGACGCGCTGTTTCGCATCGGCGTGCCCTGTCTCAGCGCCATTTCCGGTTATCTGCTGTTTCGCCGCGGCATGAGCGCTTTCGATTATCCGGCGACGATCCGCTCCAAGACGAAAACCGTGCTGCTGCCATTCCTCTTGTGGAATGGCGCACTGTTTGCCGCCGTGCTGCTGATCCAGCTGTTCGAGGTTGGCGTCGGATATTTTCCCGACCTATGGAACGCCAGCCCGCGCGAAATACTCAGCCATGGTACGGCGCTGGAAGAGCTGCCGGTGAATGTGCCGCTTTATTTCCTGCGCGACCTTTTTGTCTGCATTCTGCTGTCGCCGGTGCTCGCATTTCTGATGCGCCGCTTTGCGCTGCCGACGCTCGTAATCCTGCTGATCGTCACGGCCATGCCAGACCTGAAGATCTTCATTGTCCAGAAAAAATCCATCCTCTTCAGCTTTTCGCTCGGCATCGCGCTTGCGCTGCACCGGGTCGACGTCAAGGCACTTGATCCTTATGCCCTGCCGATCATGCTGTTGACATTTGCCGCGTCGGCCATTCTCGCCACAGGTCTCTATTTTACCGGCCCTGAATTCACATTCTGGCTGAATATGTCGCGCAATCTGCTCGCGGTCTTCGGCGCGCTCGGCTTCTGGGTGTCTTCATCGATCTTGATCCGCAGCCGGCTTGGTCAGAGGCTTGCCGAGACCGGCAGTCTCAGCTTCTGGATATTCTGCGCCCATTATCCGCTGCTGGTCATCATGTGGATGGTCTGGAACAAGGGCGGGCCGGATTTCTATCCCGCTTTCTACATCAGCGCGACGCTTTGCGCCTTCGTCATTTTGGTGATCAGCAATGCCCAGACCCGCAAATACCTGCCGGCCGTCTATGCCGTATTGACCGGAAGCCGCAGCGGCAAAGGCAAGGCAAAGGCCGAATTCGCGGCCAAACGGGCTTCCACGATAGGCCCACCCACATCCGAAACACTTTATTCGCAACGACAGAGGTGAACCAATGACAACATTTGTCACCCGCGTTCAGACACGCATTCTTCTTGCCGCCGCCCTCACTGCAACGGCATTCACGGCCCCCGTTAACGCCCAAGAGGGCAATGGTACGTCCTTCATGGAGAATTTCGACCAGATGGACAGAAGCTTCTGGTACGTTTCTGACGGCTGGAACAATGGCGCGCACCAGAACTGCACCTGGTCGAAGAAGCTGGCAACGGTGGAGAACAACCAGCTGACGCTGGGCTTCGAGGAAGCCAAGGCTGGCGACCGCAACTTCGCCTGCGGTGAAATCCAGACCAAGGGCCGTTATCGTTACGGCACCTATGAAGCGCGCATGAAGGCCGCCACCGGCCCTGGCCTGAACTCCGCCTTCTTCACCTATATCGGCCCGACCGACAAAAAACCGCACGACGAAATCGACTTTGAGGTTCTTGGCAAAAATACCGGTCAGGTGCAGCTCAATCAATATGTGTCCGCCAAGGGCGGCAATGAGAAGCTGGTGCCGGTGGAAGGCGGCGCCGATGCCGGCTTCAACGACTATGCCTTCGTCTGGGAACCGCAGCGCCTGCGTTATTACGTCAACGGCAAGCTCGTTCATGAGGTGACGGACGCGACGAAAATTCCGCAGAACGCTCAGAAAATCTTCTTCAGCCTGTGGGGAACCGACACGCTGAAGGACTGGATGGGCAAGTTTGCTTATGCCGGGCCATCGCAGATGGTCGTTGACCGCTTCGCCTTCACCGCGCTCGGCGATAAATGCCAGTTCCCGGAAAGCATCGCCTGCGCTCTGAATTGACCGATTTTTTTGAACCAAATCCTGTGCTGCGGCGTCTTTGACCCGCGAACCGACCGGAACCCTGCATGATCCATATTCTCTACCTCGCGCATGATCTGTCAGACCCCGCCATTCGTCGGCGGGTGCTGACGCTGCTTGCAGGCGGGGCGCGGGTCACGCTGGCCGGTTTCCGGCGCGGACAGAACCGGCTGGCGGAGATCGAAGGCGTCGTACCTGTCGTGCTCGGGGAAACCGCCGACGGGCAATTTCTGCAGCGCATGGCGGCAGTGGCGAAAGCCAGCCTTTCGCTCGGCAAAGTCTTGAACGGAATTCCGGCACCCGACGTCGTTCTCGCCAGGAACCTCGAAATGCTGGCTCTGGCAAAGCGCGCCATGTCGATCTATTCCGGCCGCCCGGCGCTGGTTTACGAATGTCTCGATATTCATCGCCTGCTGCTCCACGAAGGCAAGCCCGGACAGATGCTGAATGCAGCGCAACGTTATTTCGCACGCGACGCAAAGCTTCTGGTGACAAGTTCCCCGGCATTCGTGGAGCATTATTTCAAGCCCGTGTCGGGCCTCGACCTTCCTGTCCTGTTGCAGGAAAACAAGGTGCTGGCGCTCGACGACACCGTTGCCGCCACGCCAAGACCACGGGCGCCCGCGCCCGGCGAACCATGGAAAATCGGCTGGTTCGGCGCGCTTCGCTGCCGCAAATCGCTTGAAATTCTCGCTGAGTTCGCTCGCCGCATGGAAGGCAGGGTCGAAATCATCCTGCGTGGCCGGCCGGCCTATTCGGAGTTTGCTGATTTCGATGGCTTCGTGGCGGCTGCTCCACATGTGCATTTCCACGGACCTTACAAAAACCCCGAGGACCTAGCCGCGATCTACAACGAGGTGCAATTCACCTGGGCGATCGACTTTTTCGAGGAAGGCCAGAATTCCAGCTGGCTGCTGCCCAACCGGCTGTACGAGGGCTGCCTTTACGGCACCCTGCCGATTGCACTTGCTGGAACGGAAACGGCTCGCTTCATTGAAAAACGCAATATCGGCTTCGTGCTGCAACAGGCGGGCGCTGACGATCTTGCCGCCCTTTTCGACCAGATGACCCCGCAAACCTATGCGGACGCCTTCTACACCCTGTCGGCAACAGACAGGAAACAATGGCTGACCGACCGCGACGATTGCCGTCTGCTGGTGCAGCAATTGTCCTCTCTCGCCAAATCCGCTTCCGGCCACGCCCGTGAAGCGCAGTTTTCACCCGTGTAGTGCGTAGGGGGCAAATCATGGAAGGTCCAGGTCATTCCGGCATCAGAACGCTGATCGTCATACCCTGCCTCAATGAGGCGAAGACGATCGAGGGGTTGCTTGTCAAATTCACCGGCGCAATGCAGGGGCGCCTGTTCCGCATCGTCGTCGCCGATGGCGGCAGCACGGATGGAACGCGCGATATCGTTGCCGCCTTTGCGGCAAAGGACGAACGCGTCACGCTTCTTGCCAATCCGAAGCGTATCCAGAGCGCCGGCATCAACCTTGCCGTCGCCACCTTCGGCGAGGATTTCGATTATCTCATCCGCATCGACGCCCATGGCGATTATCCCGATGATTATTGCCAGCGGCTGATCGAGGACGCTGAACGGACGGGTGCGGACTCCGTTGTCGTCGCGATGGATACGGTCGGCTACGGCCTGTTCCAGAAGGCGACTGCCATTGCCCAGAATTCCAAGCTCGGCAATGGCGGTTCCAAGCACCGCGAAGGCGCAAAAGGCCACTGGATCGATCACGGGCACCACGCGCTGATGCGGATTGCCGCTTTCGATGCGGTCGGCGGTTATGATGAGAGCTTCAGCCACAATGAGGATGCGGAGCTGGATTTCCGGCTGCGCAAATCTGGGTTCCGCATCTGGATGACCGACAAGACCCGCATGACCTACTATCCGCGCGCCAGCGTCATGCCGCTCTTCAAGCAATATCTCGCCTATGGCCGCGGCCGGGCGAAGAACCTGTTGAAACATCGCTCCATCCCGAAAATCCGCCAGATGATTCCGCTCGCCGTGCTGCCGGTCTTCATCTTCGCGCTGCTGTCGCTGGTGCATTGGGCAGCCCTTATTCCGCTCGGCCTCTGGATTGCCGCATGTGTGGGTTATGGCTTGTGGATGGCAATAGGTCAGAAAAATCCATACGGCCCGCTCGCCGCTTTTTCGGCAATGGTGATGCATCTGGCCTGGTCCACCGGCTTCTGGCTGGAACTCCTGAAATTCCGGGGAAGAAAGGCTGTCTCATGACCGACAACACCGTCACCGGCACACAATATCTCAAGACCGTCGATATCGGCATCTGCACCTACAGACGCCCGGCGCTTGTCGCCACACTTCTGTCACTCTTCGAGCTGGATGTGCCTGAAGGCGTGAAAGTTAGGCTGATTGTCGCCGATAATGACGAGGAGCCCAGCGCAAAGGCAAGCGTCGATCGCCTGCGCGAAACCGCCCCCTTCGAGATCACCTATGTGCATTGCCCGAAATCTAATATTTCGATTGCCCGCAATGCCTGCCTGTCGGAATGCAAGGCGGATTATCTCGCCTTTATCGATGACGACGAAACGGCGCCGCCACACTGGCTGGCCGCGCTTCTGGAAAAGGCAGACGAGACCGGTGCAGAAACAGTTCTCGGCCCCGTCACTGCGGTTTACCGGGACAACGCGCCGGGCTGGATGAAACGCGGAGATTTCCACTCGACCGTTCCGGTCTGGGTCAATGGCGAGATCATCACCGGTTATACATGCAACACGCTGCTCAGGATGGAAGCGCCATCGGTAAAGGGCCGGCGCTTCGCGCTGGCGCTTGGCCAGAGCGGCGGCGAAGACACACATTTCTTCTCGCATCTCCACGCCGCTGGCGGCCGTATTGTCTTTGCGGAAGACGCTGTCTTGTCGGAGCCGGTTCCGGAAAATCGGGCAAGCTTTCTATGGCTTGCCAAGCGCCGGTTCCGTTCCGGCCAGACCCATGGACGGGTGCTGGCTGAAAAGAAACCCGGTGCGCGCCGCGTCGTCCAGGTGGTGAAAGCTGGTTCGAAAGTGCTTTATTGCGCTCTTTTTGCCGCCTTGAGCGGTTTCAATGCCGTACGCCGCAACCGTTATGCGTTGCGAGGCGCGCTGCATATGGGTTCGATGAGCGGCGCCTTCGGTGTGCGCGAAATCCGCCAATATGGTGCCGTGGAGGCGACCTGATGGAAAACCTCACCTCTCTGCCAGACATCAGCTTCGTCATCGCCGCCTATAATGCCGCCGATACGATTGAGGCCGCCATCCAAAGTGCGCTCGATCAGCAGGGGGTGACGCTGGAAGTGATCGTCGTTGACGACCGCTCCGCCGACGATACCATTCCCTTCGTTGAAGCGATCGCCGCAATCGATCCGCGCGTGCGGCTGCTTGCGCTCGAAGAAAACCGCGGTCCAGGCGGCGCCCGCAACGCCGGCATCGAGGCCGCGACGGGGCGCTGGATCGCCGTGCTCGACTCCGACGATGTCATCCGCCCGGAGCGCTCCGCCTGCATGATGTGCCGGGCAGAAGCCGCCAACGCTGACATCGCTGTCGATAATCTCGATGTCGTCTACACCGATGGCCGGCCGATGGAGACGATGTTTCCCGAAGAGTTTCTGGAGGAACGGCCTGTTCTCACGCTGGAGGACTTCATTTCCTCCAACATCCTGTTCCGCTCCACCTTTAACTTCGGCTACATGAAACCGATGTTCCGGCGCGATTTCCTTAATAACGAAGCACTGCGCTTCCGTGAGGATATCCGCATCGGCGAAGACTATATTCTTCTCGCCTCGGCGCTTGCCGCTGGCGGCCTCTGCGTCATCGAACCGAAGCCGGGTTACATCTACAATATCCGCGAAGGTTCGATTTCCCGCGTCCTCGAACTTCATCACGTCGAAGCGATGATGCGAGCGGACGAAGAATTTCTGAGCCACTACACCTTGCTGCCGGCCGCCATGGACGCGCAGCAGGCGAGAGCCCGCAGCCTGCGGCTGGCGCATAATTTTTTGACTTTGGTGGACAACATCAAGCGCCGCTCGGTACTCGGCGCCTTGAAGACCACAATCCGAGATCCTGCCGTGCTGGGGCACCTGAGAATGCCGATTGCAGTGCGGCTGAGGAGGCTGCGGGACGCCGTGTTTGCGCCCGCGGCGAATACAGGGGTGAAAAGGCAGATTTCATAAAATTTGCGCGCGGACCATGTCTGCGCGGGGACTGGGGACAGATCAAACCTTGATGAAGGAGAACGCGATGGACCTGAAGAGAACTGTCAGAAAAGCCGTCATTCCGGTAGCCGGCAACGGCACGCGGTTTTTGCCCGCCACCAAGGCGATGCCAAAGGAAATGCTGACGATCGTTGACCGGCCGGTCGTTCAATATGCCGTGGATGAAGCCATGCAGGCCGGCATTGAGCACATTATTTTCGTCACGAGCCGCAACAAGACCGCCATCGAAGACTATTTCGACAGCGCACCTGAACTCATCAACACGCTGACCCGCTCCGGCAAGACCGTGCAGGTGCTGCAGCTGGAAAAGATGCTGCCGGTTGCCGGCACCGTCAGCTATACCCGCCAGCAGGTGCCGCTTGGCCTCGGCCATGCCGTCTGGTGTGCGCGTGAGCTGGTCGGCAAGGAGCCTTTTGCGCTGCTGCTGCCTGACATGGTCTCCTATGGCGCGCGCGGCTGCATTGCCGGACTGATGGAACTTTACGATGAAGTCGGCGGCAATATTCTCGGTGTCGAGGAATGCCTGCCGGAAGAAGTTTCGTCCTATGGCGTCGTCGGCGTCGGCCAGAAGGTCAATCACGGCTTCGCCGTGACCGAAATGGTCGAAAAGCCGGAACCATCCAGGGCGCCTTCGAATTATTACCTGAATGGCCGTTATATTCTGCAGCCGGAAATCTTCGATATTCTCGCCAAGCAGGAGCGCGGCGCGGGCAACGAAATCCAGCTGACCGACGGCATGAAGCGGCTCGCCGAAAAGCAGGCCTTCCATGCGCAGAAATATAGCGGCCGCACCTTTGACTGTGGCAGCAAGCAGGGCTTCATCGCCGCCAACGTCGCCTTCTCGCTGCTGCGCGCCGACATGGAAGCGCAGGTTCTCGCTTCGGTGAAAGAACTGGTGGCAAACCACGAAAGCCGCGTGCAGGCGGCCTGACTTTCATCGCGCCGCCGGGGGAGGCGGCCGGCGCACCAATAACGGGAGGCGGGAAGGCGAGAGTTGCTCGGCTTCCCGCGTACCATTTTTAATTCACAAGGTAGGTCCATGCACCACAAGACCTTTAAATCCAATATCGGTTTTCCGGAATCCGGCAAGGATTCCGACACGTTCATCGACCTCGACCGCCTGTGGGCCGCCGTGGTGCGCCGTGCCAACGTCATTGCCGCCTCCGTCATTGCCGCCGTAGTTTTGGCCGGACTTTACCTGGTGCTTGCGACCCCCGTTTATACGGCGATGACGCAGGTGCTGCTCGATGAAAGCCTCTCCCGTTATGCGGAAGAGGAATCGCCTGTGCCCGCTGCCCAGATCGTCGACAACCGCATTGCCAGCGCCGTGGAAATCCTCAAATCCAAGGAAATGGCGCTGACCGTGGTGGACAAGGCCAAGCTTGACGAGAACGACACCATCGTCAATCCGCCGATGTCGCCGGTCGAGCTCGTCAAATCCTCCGTGCGCGGTATCCTCGATCTCGTCCTGCCGGGCGATCCGCCGGTCTCCGAAGCCGCAATCCGTGCCGGGCGCCGCGAAAAGGCTGCCGCCGTGCTGCAGCAGTCGCTGACTGTGGAGCGGGTCGGTCGCAGTTCCGTCATCGCAATCTCCACCCGTTCGACTGACCGCCAGCTGGCCGCACACATCGCCAAGACCTACGCGCAGGCCTATCTCACCGAGCAGCTGAACGCCAATTTCGACGCCAGCGAGCGGGCCTCTGTCTGGTTGCAGGAACGCCTGACCGACCTTAACCAGCGCGCCCAGGCGGCAGAGCTTGCGGTGCAGAAATTCAGGTCCGACAACAATATCGTGTCCTCGCGCGGCGAACTGATGTCGGAAGGCCAGCTTGCCGATCTCAATGGCCAGCTGATTGCGGCACAGGCGGATGCCGCCACGGCCTCCGCCCGTTACAATCAGTATAAATCCATCATCGACCGCGGCCCGGAAACGGCCGTCGACAACGCCGTCGTCTCGGCCCGTGATACCGACAATTCCGTTATTCAGGATCTGCGCAAGCGCTACATCACCATTTCCGACCGGCAACGGGGCATTGTGCAGCAGTTCGGAGCAGACCATCCGCAGGCAGCCGCGCTGGACGCCGAGAAGAAAGAAGTGGCGCAGCAGATCTTCCAGGAACTGCAGCAGCTGACCGGCAGCTTCAAGAACGAATACGACGTCGCAAATTCGCGCGTACAGTCGTTGCGCGACAGTATCGACAAGGTGGCTGGCCGTAATTCGGAAGCCAATATCACCATGGTGCAGCTGCGCGAGCTCGAGCAGCGGGCGACGGCCCTGCGCACCCTCTACCAGTCCTATCTCGGACGCTTCGAAGAGGCTTCGCAGAAGCAGTCGCTGCCGATCGCCAAAGCCCGCATCATCTCCGAGGCTGGTCTTCCCACATCGCCTTCCAGCCCGAAAAAGACCATGACAATGGCGCTTTCGGTCGTACTGGGCCTGATGCTGGGTGGGGGCATTGCGGCCCTTCTCGAATTCCGCGACCGCTTCTTCCACACCGGCAACGATGTGCGTGATAACCTGCGCATGCGCTTTCTCGGCTACCTTCCCTTCATCGGCGAAAGGGGTGTGGAAAACGCCAAGACCGGAAACAGCGCCGCAACCCCCGGCGGCGAGAATGCAACGCTTGAGGACAGCGGACAGGTCTCGTTCCAGAAAATGCTGCGCCTCGCCGTTGACAGTCCGCGCTCCAGTTTTGCGGAAACGCTGCGCAACGTGAAACTGACGGCGGATGTCGTCATTCAGGAGCGCCAGTGCCGGGTCATCGGCGTCATTTCCTGCCTGCCGAATGAGGGCAAGTCGGTCGTTGCCCTCAACCTCGCCGGCCTGATCGCCTCCACCGGCAAGCGCACGCTTGTGGTGGATGCCGACATCCGCAATCCGGGTCTCAGCCGCATGCTGACCACGCGCCAATCCGCCGGTCTGGTGGAGGTCGTGCTTGACGAGGTGCCATGGACGCAGGCGGTGAAAGTGGACACGCGCACCAAGATGGGCATTCTGCCGGTTTCGACCAGCAACCAGTTCGCCCATTCAAGCGAATTGCTCTCCTCTTCCGGCATGCGCAAGTTTATCGACTCGGCTCGCGAGGCCTGCGACTACATCATCGTTGACCTTGCACCCGTTGTGCCCGTCATCGACGCCAAGGCCTTTGCGCCGCAGGTGGACGGCTTCGTCTTCGTCACCGAATGGGGCAAGACACCGATCCAGATGGTGCAGAACCTGATGGCCAACGAACCGCAGATCGCCAACAAGACGCTCGGCATCGTGCTCAACAAGACCGACATGACGGAACTGCAGCGTTATGCCGGACCTGGCGGTTCGGAGCATTACCACGAGTCGTTCTCGGCCTATTACGGCGATGCAAAGCCGCCGGTGAAAGAAGATGCGTAGTGGCAGAGATTTAACAGGCCGGTTGCATCCACACTCCGTCACTCCGGCCCCCGAGCCGGAGTCCAGCCACCCCAAGTCCTTGAGCTGAAAGAAGTCTTGGCGCCGCGCAGACGCGCGGCGGCTGGATACCGGATCTAGTCCGGCATGGCGGAAGAATTACAAATTCCCCCATTCCACCCATGGCATTACCCGCCGAAATTGCGCATTGATGGCGTCACGCAAAAATCGCAAGCAGGACCAATGCCATGTCTTCACCAATCGCCTTTGTTTCACGGATGAATGCAGAGACGGAGGCTGTTTGGAAACAGGCGCTGCGCGCCGCCATGCCGGAGGAGGAGATCCTCTCCTTTTCCGAATTGACGGATGAGCAGCGGCGGGCAGTGGAATTTGCCATTGTCGCCAATCCCGATCCGGCCGATATCGCCGCTCTTCCGGGCCTCTCATGGATCCACAGCCTGTGGGCGGGCGTGGAGCGGCTGGTGCTGGAACTGGGCAGCAAGGCTCCCCCCATCGTTCGGCTGAAGGACCCGGAACTTTCCCGCGTCATGGCCGAAGCGGTGCTGGCATGGACCTATTATCTGCAGCGTGACATGCCCGCCTATCGCGAAAATCAGCGAAAGGCGCTCTGGCAGGAACTGGATTACCGCCACCCCGGCGAGATGACCGTCGGTCTCCTGGGGCTCGGAGCACTCGGCGCGGCCGCGGCGGAGCGCCTTATCCATGCCGGCTTCAACGTCGCAGGATGGAGCCGTTCGGCCAAAACAATCGAAGGCGTGGAAACGTTGACCGGCGATGCAGGGCTTCAGGCATTGCTGGAAAAAAGCGACATTCTCATCTGCCTTGTGCCGCTTACCGATGCGACGCGCAGCCTTCTCGATGCCCGCCGTCTCGCCGCAATGAAACAGGGCGCATCAGTCATCAATTTCGCCCGCGGCGCCGTCATCGTCGCCGATGCGTTGATCGCGGCGCTCGATTCCGGCAAGCTCTCGCATGCCGTACTCGATGTCTTCGAACACGAGCCACTCCCTGCGGCTTCGCCATTTTGGCAGCACCCCAAAGTTACCGTCCTGCCGCATATTTCCGCGCCGACAAGCCGGGAGAGTTCGGCGCGGATCGTGGCCGGCAACGTCCGCACATGGCGGGAAACAGGCAAGCTGCCGGAAACCGTCGACATGGACCGCGGTTACTGAACCGGCATCAAGGCCGCCTATTCGGCCGCCGCCGGCCTCGCCGTATGGGCCTTTTCAACGGCGGCAATGATCTGCTGTTCATCGTAGGGCTTGGTGAGCAGGACTGCGCTTTCCGGCGCCCCCTCCGGCAGATGGCTGTCGCCCGTCGCAAAGACGATGGCAAGACCCGGCCTGCGGCGCAGGGCCTCCACCGCCAGTTCACCGCCCTTCATGTCCGGCAGGCCGATATCTGTAACGAGAACGTCGATCTGCTCCGATTCGATAACCTTCAGCGCCTGCGCCGCGTTGCCAGCCTCAACAACGGCAAAGCCGCTCTCCGAAAGCATCTCCATGGAATTCATCCGGATCAGCTCGTCATCCTCGACCAGAAGAACCTGGATTGACCGCTCCCGGTTGTCGACCGCCATGGCGGGTTCGGGGATTTTCGAAGAACCAGGCCGCGCCCTCGACAGCGAAACCTGCTTGCGGTTGGCTATGACGTGGCGGATACGCCGCGCCAGCGCTTCACGCGTATAGGGTTTGGACAGCAGTTCAACACCTGCATCCAGCTTGCCGCCATGCACGATGGAGTTTTCGGTGTAACCCGAGGTGAAAAGAACGGCGAGATTGGGCAACCGCTCCTGTGCGCGACGCGCCATTTCCCGGCTTTTCAAGGGGCCTGGCATCACCACGTCGGTAAAGATGACATCGATCGGAATGCCGCTTTCCACCACCGTCAAACCCGCCTGTGCGTCGCGTGCGGTCAGCACCCTGTAACCGAGATCGCTCAGAGTTTCGACGACAGTACCGCGCACTTCTTCATCGTCCTCAACCACGAGGATCGTCTCCGTACCACCTTCGACAGGGCCGTTATGCACCACGACCTCCCTGTCCTCATCGGCTGCAGAACGCGGCAGATACATTTTCACCGTGGTGCCCTGCCCCACCTCGCTATAGATGTTCACATGCCCGCTGGACTGTTTGGCGAAACCATAGACCATGGAAAGGCCAAGGCCCGTGCCCTTGCCCTCGGGCTTGGTCGAGAAGAACGGTTCGAAGACCTTTTCGAGTATCTCCGGCGACATGCCCGAACCCGTATCGGTGACCGCGAGCATCACATATTGCCCGGCCGTGACCTCGGAATGTTTGCGGGCGTAATCGCGGTCGAGAACAGCATTGGCTACCTCGATGGTGAGCTTTCCGTGCCCTTCCATGGCATCGCGCGCGTTGATCGCGAGATTGAGAAGCGCGTTTTCCACCTGGTTGGGGTCGGCATAGGTGTTCCAGAGGCCGCCTGACGTGATGACCTCCACCTCGATCGCCTCACCAAGCGAGCGGCGAAGCAGGTCATCCATGCCGGTTACGAAACGGGCAATATTGATGACCCGCGGCTCCAGCGCCTGACGGCGGCCGAAGGCCAGAAGCTGGCTCGCGAGCTTCGCGCCACGTTGGACGCCCGCGAGCGCATTCTCCAGCCGGCGCTCCGCACGTTCATTGCCGATCACATCTTTCGACAGCAATTGCAGATTGCCGGCGATCACCTGCAGTAGATTGTTGAAATCATGCGCCACGCCACCGGTCAGCTGACCGATCGATTCCATTTTCTGCGCCTGCTGAAGGGCCTTTTCGGTCTGACGGCGCTCCGCCATTTCAGCTTCGACCCGGGCTTCCAGCCCCTCATTCAGTTGCCGGAGCTGCTCTTCCGCCCGGATGCGATGGCGAATTTCACGCTCAAGGTTGCTCGCATGTTCCTTGAGGGTATCTTCGGCACACCGCTGCTCGGTGATGTCGGTGTGAACGCCGACCCATTCGGCAATAGCACCTGACTTGTCGAAAATCGGCACGCCGCGGATCGCGAAAGTACGATAGACACCGTCATGTCTGCGCACGCGATGTTCCCAGATATAGGTCGATTTTTCCGCGACCGCCTTGTTCCAGCTATCGACTGAACCCTGCCTGTCTTCCGGATGAACGGCGTCCGCCCAGCCAAAGCCCTGATATTCTTCGGGCGTCTGGCCCGTCAACGCCGCCCATGCCGGCTGCTCACCCAGCATCCTGCCTTCGGCACTGTTGGTCCACAGCACACCGTGCACGGCCTCCACCGCCGCGCGGAAACGGTTGTTGCTGATGAGGATTTCCTGCTCCGAGCGCTTCCGCTCTTCGATATCGATGATCAGGACATAGATGCCGTCGACGGAGCCGTCGGCAATGTAGCGCGGAACATACCGGATTTCAGCGGCGCGCTTGGTGCCATCCGGTCTGCTGATGACGGTATCCGAAACGATCTTCTCACCGGCAAGCGCCCGGTCGAGATAGGCCTTGCGCGCATCGAAAAATGCCTCGCCGACAATCTCGGGAACGCTGCGCCCGATGACGTCTTCACCACTTCGGCCGAACCATTCGAGATAACCGTCATTGGCAAATTTATAGATGTAATCGCGATCGACATATCCGACCAGAATGGGCAGGGCGTTGGTGAGCCGGCTCAATTCCTTGCGGCTCTGCTCCATAGCCTCAACGGCTTTCACCTTGTCGGTATTTTCGAGCACGGTGCACAATACGCCATCAACCGTGCCACCTTCATTATAGATAGGCGTGTAAAACAGGTCGAAGATCACCTCTTCCGGTATGCCATGTCGCATAAGCGTCATTGGCTGGTCGCGATATGCCAACACTTCACCGCGAAAACCGGCTTCGAGAATGCGGCTGTTCCAGTCCCAGATTTCCGGCCAGATGCCGGGCACCGTGCCGCCCAGCGCCTGCGGATGGTAATTACCGGCGATCTCCGCATAACCGTCATTGTAGATCATCACATGATCGCGGCCCCACATCAGCACCTGCGGAATAGGTGAATTGACGACGGAATTGGCTTTTTGCCTCAGATTTTGCGGCCAGTCGCAAATCGAACCAAGCGATGTCTTCGACCAGTCGAAGCGGCGCACAAGCTCACCCGTTTCACCGCCGCCGATGGGCCATACCGGGGCAGCACGAAGATTGGTCATTCAAAATCACCACAAAAATCGAGAAGAAATCTCCCGTAATACAGAACGGGATAAAAGTCCAAGAGAACAGAAACTTCGCCTGATTGTTCCCGGACTTTTCAAAAAAATGAAAAAGTTCCCTCGCTTGTGAAATATCGTTGATGCGCCGCTAAACAACTATATGTTTCAATATCTTAATTCCGAAATTTTCGCTAATATGGCCCTGCGATCGCGCCTTCGTCCGGCGAATGGCATCCTCAATACGCCAGAAATTGCCGCAAACGGGATGGCGACAAAAGATTTATTAAGCCTCAATAAGGGTGCTGGCGGTCGCGGTGCCGTCAGCGCCCGGGTCATCGCCACACCGCGACCAGAGGGAACAACAATGAAAATACTTTTGGGTGCCACAATTCTTTCCGCCGGCTTCGCCTTTTCAGGCAGCGCAGCCCATGCCGCCGACTGTGGAAACGTAACAATCGCCAGCATGAACTGGCAATCCGCTGAAGTTGCCGCCAACCTGGACAAATTCATTCTCGAAAAAGGCTATGGCTGCTCCGCCGAAATCGTTACCGGCGATACGGTGCCGACACTGACCTCCATGGCCGAAAAAGGCCAGCCGGATATCGCACCTGAGGCCTGGGTCAGCCTGCAGCCGGAAATCGTCAAGCAGGGTCTGGAAGGCGGCAAAGTGGTCGCGGCCGCAAAAATCCTTTCCGATGGCGCTGTTCAGGGCTGGTGGATTCCGAAATACGTCGCTGACGCCAACCCCGATCTCAAAACAATTCCTGATCTTTTCAAGCATCCCGAGCTCTTCCCATCGCCTGAAGACAAGTCCAAGGGTGCTGTGTTCAACGGCCCGCAGGGCTGGGGCGGCACAGTCGTCACCGCGCAGCTGTTCAAGGCGTTTGGCGGCGAGAAGGCCGGCTTCACCCTCGTGGACACCGGCTCTGCCGCAGGTCTCGACGGCTCCATCGCCAAGGCCTATGAAGCCAAGCAGCCCTGGGTCGGCTATTACTGGGCGCCCACCTCCCTGCTCGGCAAATACGAAATGGTGAAACTTGGATTCGGCACTGAGTACGACGCGGCCGAATGGAAACGCTGCACATCCGTCGCCGATTGCGCCGATCCGAAGCCGAACGCCTGGCCGATCGATGACGTACAGACGCTGGTCAGCAAATCCTTTGCCGATCGTGCCGGTCCGGCAATGGATTATCTCAACAAGCGCGCCTGGACCAACGCCACCGTCAACAAGCTGATCGCCTGGATGACGGATAATCAGGCCACCGGCGAAGACGGCGCCAAGCAGTTCCTGAAGGAAAACGAAGCCCTGTGGAAGGGCTGGGTCTCGCCCGAGGTCGCGGAAAAGGTCAAGGCCGCCCTTTAAAAAGCGCGCCCTGACATATCTGCCCGGCAACCGGCGTCTCCCGCGGCGACGCCGAACCGCATCGGCTACCCGGCTTTGGCTGATAACGATGCGCCGGTTCAACAGAGCGTTCCGCCCATGCGTCCAGTTGGCCGCGCGGCGCTCTGGCGATTTTACTCCCGGAGTGCGGAGGACATCGATCCCCGCCTCCGGTTCGTCATGGAGAACAGGATATGGAATGGCTTTTCAAATTTCCGACCATGAATGACGATGCTCTGCGCGCGCTGAAAAAAGTCATCGACGAGGGGTTCCGGGCGTTCACCCGAACCTATGGCGGCGCAATCGAGGGGTTGTTCACCCCACTCCAGAGCTTCCTCATCTGGGCGGAAAGGCTTTTGATCGGCGCCCCCTGGCCGGTCGTTATTCTTATTGTCGGCGCTCTTGCCTGGTTCGGCAGCCGCAGCGCCACCATTGTTTCGCTCTGTTGCGGCATTCTCTTCGCCATCGGCTGGTTCGGCATGTGGGAAGACACGATGAAGACGGTTTCGATGATCTTCGTCTGCGCCGTGCTGTCCATCATCGTCGGCCTGCCCATCGGCATCGCCATGGCACGGTCCAACCGCCTGCAGAACGTGATCAACCCCGTTCTCGATGTGATGCAGACGATGCCGAGTTTCGTCTATCTTATTCCCGTCGTCATGCTGCTCGGCATCGGCCGTGTGCCAGGTGTCATCGCCGTCGTCATCTATGCCATTCCGCCGATGATCCGGCTCACCAATCTCGGCATCCGCATGGTCGACCGTGACGTTCTGGAGGCGGCCGATGCCTTCGGCTCCTCCAAACGCCAGAAACTTTTTAAAGTTCAGCTGCCGCTCGCGCTGCCCACCATCATGGCCGGCATCAACCAGACCATCATGATGGCGCTTGCCATGGTCGTCATCGCCTCCATGATCGGCGTGCAGGGCCTCGGCCAGCCGGTGCTGAAGGCCATCGCCAACCAATATTTCACGCTCGGCGTGTTCAACGGGCTTGCCATCGTCGGCATCGCCATCATTTTCGACCGCATCAGCCAGGCCTATGGCCTTCGCCTGCAAAAACACCGGGAAGTGGCGCATGGCTAGTCAATCGATCGAAATTCGCAGTCTTTACAAGATTTTCGGCTCCAAAGCGGGGGATCATGTCGAAGCCGTCAAAGCCGGCATGTCCAAGGCGGAACTCAACGCCAAGCACGGCCATGTGCTCGGCCTGCGTGACATCAACATCACCATGCCGGGCGGGCAGATCACCGTTATCATGGGCCTTTCCGGCTCCGGCAAATCCACGCTGATCCGCCATGTCAACCGGCTGATCGACCCGACCGCCGGCGAAATCCTCTATGGCGGCACAGACGTGTGCAGCCTCAACGAAGCGGATCTTCTGGAATTCCGCCGCCACAAGACGGCGATGGTGTTCCAGAAATTCGGTCTCCTGCCCCACCGCAACGTGCTGCAAAATGTCGTTTACGGCCTTGAGGTGCAGGGCGTCGACAAGCGCGAGCGCGAAGAAAGGGCAGAGGTCTGGATCAGGCGGGTCGGCTTGGAGGGCTTCTCCAACCATTACCCCAACCAGCTCTCCGGCGGTATGCAGCAACGTGTGGGTCTCGCCCGGGCGCTCACCAACAATGCCGAAATCCTGCTCATGGACGAGGCCTATTCTGCCCTCGATCCGCTCATCCGCGTCGACATGCAGACGGTGCTGCTGGAACTTCAAAAGGAGCTGAAGAAGACCGTGGTCTTCATCACCCACGATCTCGATGAAGCGCTGCGGCTGGGTGACAAGATCGCCATTCTGCGCGACGGCGAAATCATCCAGCAGGGAACGGCCGCCGAAATCGTCATGTCGCCGGCGGATAGTTATATCGAGGCCTTCGTGGAAGAGGTCAATCGCGGCCGCGTCATTCGCCTTGGCGCCGTGGTGCAGCCGGAATTTGCCGGCCAGTCCCGCCTTCAGCTCGATGCGGATATGACGGTTGAAGAGGGCCTGCGCGCGCTGGTCCGGGAAAATGTCAGCAGCGCCACGGTCGTCGGAGAAAACGGCAAGGCGCTTGGTGCAATCACCACCGATGCCATCATGCGCTGCCTCGTCCGAACCGCACATGGTGAGGAAGCAGGCATGGCTGAACGTTTGTCAGGCTGAGCCTTCGAGCCACGCGGCCATGCCCTTTGCGGCCGCCTTGCCGGTGGCGAAACAGGCGGTCAGGAGATAACCGCCGGTGGGCGCTTCCCAATCCAGCATTTCCCCGGCAGCAAATATGCCGGGGAGCTTTTCCAGCATGTAGTTTTCATCAAGGCCGCTCCACGCGATACCGCCGGCGGACGAAATTGCCTCGGCAATCGGCCTCGTCCGCAAAAGCGGAATCTCCGCATGTTTTATTCTCGCGGCGGCGAATTCATCCGGCATGGCCGCTATATCGGGAAATATTTCCCGCAGAAGCCCGACCTTCACGGCCGATAAGCCTGCCGCCTTGCGCATGCGGTTTGCAAAGCTCTCTTTCCGTCCGAGTTTCGCCAGATCGCCGCTGAGGCGTTCCACCGTACGTCCCGGCGCAAGATCGATTGCGAGCGACGCTTTGCCCGCCTCGTCCAGCCGGTCGCGCAGCGCGGCGGAATGGGCGTAGATCACGCTGCCCTCAATACCATGCTTCGTGATGACGAATTCGCCCTGAAAGGCTCCGGCTGGCGAAATGGTGATGGTGGATTTCACCGCTTCCCCCGCAAAACGCGAGCGGAAGACATCGCTCCAGTCAACGTCGAAACCGCAATTGGCGGGGCGGAACGGGGAAAGCGCCACGCCTCTCTCCGCCAGCGCCGGAACCCATACGGCGTCCGAACCGAGACGCGGCCAGCTTGCGCCACCGAGCGCCAGAAGAACGGCATCGGCCTTGATGATGATCTCGCCCTCCGGTGTCGCGAAAACCAGGTGCTCGCCGGAAAAACCCGTCCAGCGATGCCGCGTCCTGATGGTGACACCCTGCGCCTCCAGCCGGGCGAGCCATGCCCGGAGCAACGGCGAAGCCTTCATGACGGTGGGAAACACCCGGCCCGAAGTGCCGGCGAAAGTTTCCTGCCCCAGCCCCTGCGCCCAGTCGCGCAGCATATCCGGCGTGAAATCATCGAGAGCGGCGCGCAGCCTCGGTTCCGCATCGCCGAACCGGTGGCGGAAACTCTCGTAGTCTTCGGCATGGGTGATGTTGAGACCGGATTTTCCGGCCATCAGCAATTTGCGCGCCACGGTCGGCATCGCCTCGAACACCGTCACGGCATGGCCTGCAGCCGAGAGCATCTCTGCCGCCATCAGCCCCGCCGGTCCGCCGCCGATAATTGCGACCTGCCTCGCCTCGCCCAAAACCCTCTCCATTGCCATCTTCACCGTTGAAAGCTTTATAGCGATTTCCGCAGGCGAATATATGCGATATTGAAGCGCCCATGTTCACGCTCGACCGCCCCGTCACCTTTTCGCAGGATATCAAGAAAAGCCGCTTCATCGCCTTTGCCGCGCCGGTGACGGGTGAAGAGGATGCGAAAACATTCCTCGCGGCACATTCCGATCCCGATGCAAACCATAATTGCTGGGCCTGGCGAAGCGGTCAGACCTATCGTTTCAGCGATGACGGCGAACCCTCGGGAACGGCCGGTAAACCGATCCTTCAGGCTATCGACGGTCAGGCACTCGACAATGTCGCGGTTCTCGTCATCCGCTGGTTTGGCGGCATTCTGCTCGGCAGCGGCGGGCTGATGCGCGCTTATGGCGGCACGGCGGCGGCCTGTCTTCGCCTCGGCGAGACGTCACCGGTCATCGCTTATGTCAGCGCCACGCTGAGTTGCCCTTTCTCAGACCTGGCACTGGTGAAATCACGCCTTTCCGCCACGCCGAACCTGCGGCTTGAGAGGGAGGACTTTACCGGCACCGGCGCGGATATGGTGCTTTCGGTTCCGGCCGAGGAAACGGAACGACTGACCCGGCTCCTCAGCGACCTGACCAGCGGACGCGTCAATCTCCAAATTCCCGACTAGAGTTTTCGCTTTCTTCGAATCGCGAAAACACTCTGACTCTTTTCCGGTCGGAAAACCGGGGCCCATTTTTCCTGGAAATGCTCTAGCGCCTGTCCGAATGCGCAATTCGTGCTAAGGAAGCGACATGTCATCCGAGCTTTCCAACCTCATCTATAATCCGCCACTCGACCCTTGGCTCACCATCGTGCACCGCGATGACGATCTGCTGGTGCTTGATAAGCCGAGCGGGCTGTTATCGGTGCCGGGGCGCGATCCGGCGCTTTCCGACAGCCTCATGACGCGTGTGCAGAAGCAGTTCCCGAAAGCGCTGATGATCAACCGGCTGGACAAGGACACCTCGGGCATCGTGCTGATGTCGCTGAACCGCAAGGCGCACGCCGCAATTGCGTCGCAGTTTGAAAACCGCCAGACGCGCAAATCCTATGTTGCCATTGTCTGGGGAGAGGTTGGGGGAGAGGCCGGAGAAGTGGACCTGCCGCTCGCCATCGATCCCGAGAACAAGCCCCGCCACCGGGTCGACCACGAAAATGGCAAGTCCGCGCAGAGCCTGTGGCAGGTGCTGGAACGACTGCCGCTTCCAGCGACGCGGCTGGCGCTCACTCCCCTCACCGGGCGCACCCATCAATTGCGGGTGCATATGAAGGCGCTTGGCCATCCCATTCTCGGCGATGAATTTTATGCCGAAGGTGAGGCGCTTTCCGCCGCGCCCCGCCTGATGCTGCATGCGCAGGAAGTGGCATTCCGTCATCCGGACGGCCGGGATGTCATCTATACCGTGCCCTCTCCGTTTTGAGGTCGATATGAAGGAACAAAACGAAAGTTTCGTGGTGGATTTCGTCGGCGGCGCGGTTGGGCACCGTTTTCGTTCCGGCGAAGGACGCGGACAGGCACTGCCCAAGGCCGCAGGTTTCACCAAGGGCCGCACGCCAAAAATCGTCGATGCCACGGCTGGCCTGGGGCGGGACGCCTTCCTGCTCGCATCGCTCGGGGCTGACGTCACCCTCATCGAGCGCTCGCCGGAAATGCACGCACACCTCGCTGACGGCATTCGTCGTGCACTGGAAGCCGGCGGCGCTTATGCCGACGCGGCAGCGCGCATGACGTTGCTCCATGGCGACTCCCGGCATTTGCTGAAAGAGCTGTCACCGGAGGTGGTGATTGTCGACCCCATGCATCCGCCGCGCCACAACACGGCGTTGGTAAAAAAAGAGATGCGGGTTCTGAGAGAACTGGTCGGCGCCGACCGGGACCAGGTTGAGCTGATGGAGGCTGCGCTGGAGAATGCGACGAAGCGGGTGGTTCTGAAGTGGCCGCTCCGCGCCGACCCGATGCCGGGTGTTCGCAAGCCATCACATCAGATACTGGGTAAGAACACCCGCTATGATGTCTTCATGATCTTCGGAAAATCCCACGACGAGGATGAATGATCAGCGGAAGTTCGGCTTTCGCTGCGCGTTCATCAGAAGCTCATGCCGAGAGGCGAACTCACCGAAGAGCTTTCTGAGCCTGACTTCCTCAGCCTTGTCGAGCCGATAACGGCGGCAGAACTCCGCCACGTTGAGGATCGGCTTGGTTCTGTTCGCGTCTATGGTCTTGTTGTCGATGATTTGCATGGCGCCCTCCGTATAACAGAGGCCAAACGCAGCGCACGGCTCGCGGTTCCCTATGAATTCGCATGGATGAGAAAAGAGCGTGACGCCTGCACACGCAATGATCAAGTTTTCTTGAAACTGTCGAAGGAAACGAAATCCTCCCCAAATGGTTTCCTGCGTGACCTAAACGACGGAAGGGAGACCCATGTTCCACAACAACCGATTTCTGAATTCGACGATCCTGTGCGCGATGCTTGCCGTTCCTTTGGCCGGCGCAGCCAACGCACAGACCGCCCCGGCTGCCGAAACGAAACGGCCGAATGCGCCGGATCAGAAACCGGCTTTTGAAGGCCAGACGCGCGCGCCGCAGGCTGCTGCCCAGCCGAGCATCGAAAAAACCGTCGTCGCCGATGGTCTGCCGCATCTGTGGTCCATGGAATTCCTGCCCGATGGTCGCATGATCGTCGCTGCCAAGCAGGGCGCCATGCATATCGTCGCTGACGGCAAGGCCGGGCCGGCGATAGAAGGCGTGCCAAAGGTGGCTTCCGATGGACAGGGCGGGCTTCTCGACATAGCGCTGGCGCCCGATTTCGAAACCTCCCGTAAAATCTTCTTCTCCTTTTCCGAGCCGCGTGAGGGCGGTAACGGCACCTCCGTCGCATCGGCTAAACTGACAGAAGAAGGTGGAGCGGCGAAACTGGAAGACGTCTCGGTGATCTTCCGCCAGATGCCGACCTATGATGGCGACAAGCATTTCGGATCACGGCTGGTTTTCGGACCGGACAACGAACTTTACGTCACCGTCGGGGAGCGTTCGGATGCCACGCCGCGCGTGCAGGCGCAGGATCTGTCGAGCGGTCTCGGAAAAGTCTTCCGGATTGATGCCGATGGCAAGGCCTTCGAGGGAAATCCCTTCGCCGGACAGCAGAATGCTCTTCCGGAAATCTGGAGCTACGGCCACCGCAATCTTCAAGCCGCGGCTTTGGATGGTCAGGGCCGGCTCTGGACGGTCGAGCATGGGCCGAAGGGCGGCGACGAGCTGAACCTGCCGAAAGCGGGCCTTAACTATGGCTGGCCGGTGATTACCTACGGGGTGGAATATAGCGGCCGGGCGGTTGGCGAGGGTGTAACAGCCAAGGAAGGCATGGAACAGCCGGTTTATTATTGGGACCCCGTCATCGGCCCGTCCGGCATGGCCTTTTACGACGGTGACGGGATTCCCGAGTGGAAGGGAGCCTTCATCGTCGGCGGTCTGGTAAGTCAGGGCCTCGTCATCCTGCACATTGACGGCGACAGGGTTGCGACGGAAAGCCGATTGCCGCTGGAAGCGCGCATTCGTGATGTGAAAGTGGGTCCGGATGGCGCTGTCTATGCCGTGACTGAAGAACGCGGCGGCGGCAACTCGCAAATTTTACGGATCGCCAAGGCCACCTGAGAAAGCGATGACAGGAACAGCAGGCCGCCGGAACGAAGGCGGCCTGTTTTTCGTTTGCCGCAGCGTGAAACCTGCCGGGAAAAACAATGCCACAGCCGCCAACCCGCCTTCTTGCCAAAATCGGACTTGCCTATGTCAGTGATCAGGAACCGGGTATTTCCCGCGAGAAACGCGGACGCGGTTTCTGTTACCGGCTGCCGGGCGGCGAACTCCTCTGCGATAGTGATGAGCTGAAGCGCATCAAATCGCTCGGTGTACCGCCCGCGTATAAGGATGTCTGGATCTGCATCGACCCGTCGGGGCATCTGCAGGCCACCGGGTTTGATGCCCGCGGCCGAAAGCAATATCGTTATCATCCCGACTGGCATACACTCAGGGGAGAAACGAAGTTCTTCCAGCTCAAAAGCTTCGGAAGGGCGCTCCCTGCCATCCGCCGTCGCGCCATGGCCGACGTCGGTAAACAGGACCACGGCCAGGAAATGACGCTTGCAGCCCTCACCCTGTTGCTTGATGCCGCCTATTTGCGCGTCGGAAATCGCTCCTATCTTGAGAGTAACGGCACCTATGGCGCAACGACATTGCTCAAGCGGCACGTTTCGTTCGGCGAAACCATCGAACTGCGCTTCGCCGCCAAAGGCGGGCAGAAGGTGAAACGGCAATTACGCCACCCCCGCCTCCAGAAAATTCTTGAAGAGATCGCCGATCTGCCCGGCAAGGAACTCTTCGTCTGGCAGGATAGCGAAAACCGGGTTCACTCCGTCGATTCCAGCGATCTCAACGCATATCTCTCACGCATCGGCGGCCAGGGCATTTCCGCCAAGACCTTCCGCACCTGGGGCGGAACGCTCGCGGCCTTCTGCAACGCCATGGAGCATGTGGCAGCCGGTGAAAAACCGAGCATAAAAGGCATGTGCCAGGCTGCGGCGACCGAGCTTTCCAATACGCCTGCCATCTGCCGCAAGAGCTATGTGCACCCCGCTGTTCTCGATATCGCTACGGAGGAAAAGGCCCAGAAAAAGCTCAGCCGCATCTTGAAGGTCGGGGCAAAACCCGTCTCCGGCCTCAGGGCGGATGAAAGACGTCTGTTGGCCTTTTTACCCTGACAGGTCAGCGGCCTCCCAGCCATTCCGCCAGTTCGCGCTCGGCCTTTTCCAGCGCGCTGTAATTCAAAAGCTTGCGCAGGAAAGCGACGGTAACGGCGCGGGTTCTAAGATTATACCGGCCCTCCGCCTCGTCATCGCCGGCCGCCTGATGCACGTTCAGCTTCTCGTAGAGACTTTGCAGACGGTTCTGCACGCTGCGCAGCGACAGGTTCCGGCGGCGCGCAATCGCCTTATCGGTAAGTCCAAGCGCGACATCGACAAGAATTTCATATTCGGAATCAGTAAAGCCATGCGCCTTGCCGAGGCTCTTCTCCTGCAGGCCGCGCACTTCCCGGTCGATCACACATTGCGCCTCGATGAAGATGCTGCGAAGGGCCAGCCGCAGGCGATCATCGGAGGCGGATTTCAGCACATAGCCATAGGCGGCACCCTCAGGCACGATGCGGGAAACGCCACGTACATAGGCCTCGTCGGAATAATTGGACCAGAACAGGATGCGGGTATCCGGCCTTTCCTTCCAGATGGTGCGGGCCGCCTCGATGCCGTTGCGCTCGTTCATCTGCAAGTCCATGACGATATGGGCGGCGCGATTTTCCCGCGCCAGCTTTTCGCCGGTTCTGCCGTTTGCCGCCTCCAGCACCTTGTCGCATTCCGGCAGGGCGGCTCTTACCGCCTCGTTCAGATAGGCCCGGTGCAGGGCATCATCCTCAACGATGAGCACGTCCATGTCACATCTCCTCCCGAAAATTGAAAGCGCCCGCAGGCAGGGTGACGGTGATGCAGGTACCCGCCCCATCACGGTTGCCGCCTCTGTCGAACCGGGCAGAGATCAGCCGCGCCCGCGTCTTCATGTTGCCCATGCCGAGACCGCCGGGGGCACCACTGTCACCGCCGCCATTGCCGTCATCGCTCACCGTCACCCGCAACCCGCCGTCGATTGCGGCCAGTCTCACGGCAATCGTTTCGGGCTGGGCATGGCGAATGGCATTGTTCACTGCCTCCTGCACGATGCGGAAGAGCGATATGGCCACCGTCTTGTCCAGCCTTTCAACCAGCCCCTCCGTCTCGTCCTTCACTGACCAGTCGATAGCGCATCCGCTGTCGCGCACGGAGCGGTCCACATAGGTCTCGATGGCTTCAACGACGCCGAACAATTGCAGGATCGAGGGTTTCGCCTCCTCGATGATCTCGCGTAAATCCTGCATGCAATGCTGCAGGCTGCGCACCACCGGCTCCAGCATCTCGCCGGAAATATCGGGAGTGTGGCTCATGCGCTCGATACGCCGCGCAAGCCGCGTCAGGTCGGCCAGGGTCTGGTCATGCAGGTCCATGCCGATGCGCTGCCGCTCGGCCTCCAGCGCTTCCGTCAATTGCAGCGCGCCGAGGCGCAGGCCTTCTTCGCGGGCATTGGCGCGCGCCTCCTCGATGGCCGAGCGCTTGGCCTGTTCAGCGGCACGAATGGCGTAGAAATAGGGTGCCAGCAAATCCGCAACGGCGCGCGCATTGGTGACATCTTCCATCGTATAGGCGTTCGACTGGTGCGAGGAGCAACTGAGCGCGCCGATGATGTCGCCATGCACCTTCATGGGGACATGCAGGCGGCTGTGCAGGCCAAGTTCGATGATGGGGCTGGAAAATGACCCTTCGAAATGAAAGCGCGGATCGGAGCAGGCGTCGCCGCTTAAAAGATATTCGACCGAGCCTGACAACAGCGACCGGATCGGGCTTCCGGTGAGAAGTGCGGGCGGCTGTCGGCTCCAGGCGCTGACCAGACCGCTCTCATAGGCAATGTGATACTTGTCATCCAGCTGCTTGATGCAGACATCCATGTGATCATGCGGGATGATATGGCTGATCTCGGTTGCGACCGCCTGAATGATGGCATTAAACTCCAGCTGCCCGGCGAGCAGCCTCGAAATGCCCATATAGTGATGAAAAAGAGCGCTTTTCGGCGTATCCAGCATGTGCGGACGCCCTCCCAAGCGTCTGCCTCCAATCCCTGCGGCGAAGATTTAACCCATCGGGTCCGCATTCTTCATTCTGCGCCCGGCAGTGGCCTTTCGTCCTGCGGGTTCCCGCAAGCTTTATGCGGAAATCCGCAGGAAGATTGCCGCGATCCGCCTATACAAGCCAAATCTTCTTGGTCATTCTCGCTTCTACTGGGGAAAGGAGCTCCAGTGCAAAGGAATTCCGCCTGCCGCCGAGGAGATTTGCGGCGTGCGAGAATTCCGGGCTCGAAAAGGGCAAGCCACGAGGGAGGAAATCAAATGGCTTTCAGGAAGATGCTTCTGGCATCGGCCGCTGTCGCATGTGCAGCGCTGCCGATCACCGCTCATGCCGATACGTCGGCAAAAAAGATTGCGCTTTCAAACAATTACGCAGGCAATTCCTGGCGTCAGGCGATGCTGACCAGCTGGGACAAGATTACCAAGCAGGCGGTTGCCGACAAGCAGGTGGCCGCAGCTGACGCCTTCACGACAGCCGAAAACCAGGCGACCGAACAGGCGGCGCAGATCCAGAACCTGATCCTGCAGGGTTACGACGCCATCGTCATCAACGCCGCTTCGCCGACTGCACTCAACGGCGCGGTGAAGGAAGCCTGCGATGCCGGCATCACCGTCGTATCCTTCGACGGCATCGTCACCGAGCCTTGCGCATGGCGCATTGCGGTCGACTTCAAGGCCATGGGCGCAAGCCAGATCGACTACCTTGCCAAGGCCATGCCGAAGGGCGGCAACCTGCTCGAAATTCGCGGCCTAGCCGGTGTTTCCGTGGATGACGAAATCCATGCTGGTATTGTCGACGCCGTCGCCAAGAACCCGCAATTCAAGATCGTTGGTTCGGTCAATGGCGACTGGGCACAGGATGTCGCCCAGCGCGCCGTTGCCGGCATTTTGCCAAGCCTTCCCGAGATCGCGGCCGTCGTAACGCAGGGTGGTGACGGTTACGGTGCGGCCCAGGCTTTTGCCGCCGCCAAGCGCCCGACGCCGACCATCGTCATGGGCAACCGCGAAGACGAGCTGCAATGGTGGAAACAGCAGAAGGATGCGAGCGGCTATGAGACCATGTCCGTCTCCATCGCACCCGGTGTTTCGACGCTGGCTTTCTGGGTGGCGCAGCAAATTCTCGACGGCAAGGATGTGAAGAAGGACCTGACGGTGCCCTTCCTGCGCATCGACCAGGCCAATCTCGAGGACAACCTCAAGAACACCCAGAAGGGTGGCGTGGCGAATGTGGAATATTCGCTTGAGGATGCCCAGAAGGTGATTTCCGCGGCGAAGTAACCCGCGGTTCCTACCTGATCCTGCGGCGCTTTCGAAGGAAGCGCCGCAGTGATGCCTACATTCAATTTCAGATCACTGGCGTAATTGCTCATGAATGACATCATCGAGGCGGAAGAAGTCGTCGCCGCGCGCGGCGTGAAGGTCGTGTTCGGCGCGGTCAGGGCGCTGGATGGGGCCGATCTCGTCATCCGCGCCGGGGAATGCCTCGGGCTCGTTGGCCACAATGGCGCAGGCAAATCCACCATCGTCAATGTCATCAATGGCGGGCTCACACCGCATGAAGGCTCCATTTCCTATCGTGGGAACCAGAACCGCCACGGCATAGCCGCTGCGCGTGCGAGCGGCGTGCGCTGCGTCTTTCAGGAACTCTCGCTCTGCCCCAATCTGACAATCAGCGAAAACGTCCGCATCATGCATGCTGCCATGAACGGGCGGAACTGGCGCGGGCGCGCTCTTTCCATGATCCGCCAGACGCTCGACGAGATTTTTCCCGGCCACGGCATCGATTGCGAACTGACGATTGCCGAGCTTTCGATTGCAGAGAGGCAGATGGTGGAAATCGCCATCAATTTCTGCCGCACGCCTGAAGCCCCGAGGCTGGTCATTCTCGACGAGCCGACATCCTCGTTAGACGCGGGCCTTGCCGAACAGTTGATGGATTATGTCCGGCGTTTTGTGCGCACCGGCGGCTCCGTTCTGTTGATCTCGCATATTCTCGGTGAAATTCTTTCAACCGCCACCCGCATCGTTGTCATGAAGGATGGCCGCGTGGTGGCCAACCGGCCCGCCGCCGAATTCACCACGCGGACGCTGGTGGAGGCCATGGGCAGCGTCGTCAAGCCGCAGGACAGGCAAAAGGGTGAGAGCCGCAAGGCGGGCGAAAAGGTGCTTTCCATGCCGGCGCGCCGGGGCGAAGGCCTTGCCTTCGAGGCTTTCCGCGGAGAGATCATCGGCCTTGCCGGCCTCGGCGGACATGGCCAGACCGAAGCGCTTCTCGACCTCTATCTTGCCCGCAACAGCAGCTGGCTGCCGACGCGCAAGACCGATATCGCTTTCGTCGCGGGCGACCGCGGCCTCAACGGCACCTTCCCGCTGTGGAGCATCCTGAAGAACCTCTCCATCGCGTCGCTGCGGGATATTTCATCCGCGGGCATTGTGGACAGGAGCAAGGAGAGCGAACTGGGCGCGCAGTGGAAAAAGCGCATCGAAATTCGCACGCCCGACATGGGCAACAAGATCCTGTCTCTCTCCGGCGGCAACCAGCAGAAAGTGCTTTTTGCCCGTGCGCTCGCCACCACCGCCAGCACCGTTTTGATGGACGATCCGATGCGCGGCGTCGATATCGGCACCAAACAGGAGGTCTACGATATCTTGAGAACTGAAGCCTCTCACGGCCGCACCTTCATCTGGTACTCGACCGAGATGGATGAAATCCGTCTCTGTGACCGGGTTTATGTCTTCCGCGACGGCGCCATTCAGGCCGAACTCGTCGGCGACGACATTACCGAGCAGAATGTGCTGGCCGCTTCCTTTGCCGGAGAAGACCACGCATGAAACTTTCGGCAAACGCGCTCCGCCTCATCATTCCCGCCGCCTCGCTCGCCTTCCTGCTCGCCGCGGTCTTCTACATGCAGCCGCGTGCCATGAGCTATACCGGCTTGAACCTACTGTTCAATCTGGCAGTGCCGATTGCACTCGCCACCATTGCGCAGATGCTCATCATGTCGGTCAACGATCTCGACCTGTCGATGGGCACTTTCGTCAGTTTCTGCGCCTGCGTCACCGCCACCTTCCTGCAAACGACGCCATTGCTCGGTATTGCGATCTTTGCTGGGTCGATCGCGGTTTATGCACTGCTCGGCGCCATCATCCATATCCGCGCCCTGCCCTCCATCGTCGTCACACTCGGCATGAGTTTCGTCTGGGGCGGCCTCGCCGTGCTCATTCTCCCCTCGCCCGGCGGCCAGGCGCCTGCCTTCATCCGCACGCTGATGACGGCGAAACCGCCTTTCGTGCCGATCGCGATCGTCGCCAGTATCCTGATTGCGGTAATCGCCCATTATATCGTCATGCGCTCCTCGTTCGGCGTGTTGATGCGCGGCGTCGGCGGAAATTTCCGCTCTGTCGAGCGTTCCGGCTGGTCAGTCATCGGCATCCGCGCCGCTACCTTTGCGCTGGCCGGTTTCTTCGCGGTGCTCTCCGGTATCGCCCTCGTGGGCCTGACGACATCGGCCGACGCCAATATCGCGCTGCGCTACACGCTACTGTCGATTGCCGGCGTCATCCTCGGCGGCGGCGAATTCGTCGGCGGAAGAGTATCGCCCATCGGTGCCGTCATCGGCGCGCTGACGCTGACGCTTGCAGGCTCCTTCCTCTCCTTCATGCGCATCTCGCCGGACTGGCAGATTGGCGCGCAAGGGGCAATCCTCATCATCGTGCTGGCATTGCGCATCCTGCTCAACCGTCTCGAAAAGCGGGAGAAAAACCAATGAACGGGCTCTCTTCCCTCACCAGAAAACCGTGGATATGGTCCTTCGCCGCAACCATTGCGGTGTGGATCATCACCGTGCTCTTCACTGGCGGCGCAAGTTCATTCGGCCTGTCGCACGCAGCACTCACCTTCGCGGCCTTTTCTGTCATCGTCGGCATCGGCCAGATGTTCGTCATCACGCTCGGGCCCGGAAATATCGACCTCTGCGTTCCCGCGACGATGACGCTGTCGGGGACGCTTGCCTTGAAGTTCATGGATGTATCGGACAGCCTCATTCTGCCGGGATTGCTGATCGCCATCCTCATCGGTATCGCCATCGGCATCGGCAATTATGCCCTGATCAAGCTCCTGCGCATCCCGCCGATCATCGCGACGCTCTCCATGAGCTTCATCGTGCAGTCCATCGCCATCTGGTCGAACCGCGGCCTGCGCATCAAGCCGCCGGAAACATTGGCCACATTCGCCACATCGAGTTTTCTCGGCATTCCCAACGTCGCCCTGGTCGCCCTGCTGCTTTCCGTCATTGCATGGCTGCTGCTGGACCGCTCCTTCTACGGACGCTGGATTGCCGCCATCGGCCAGAGCACCTTCGCTGCCCGCATGACCGGCATTCCCGTGGATGGCGCACGCTTCGTCACCTACGTCCTCTGTGCGGTGCTGGCGGCAATTGCCGGTTATCTGCTCGCCAGCTTCTCCGGCGGTGCGGCGCTCAACATGGGCTCGGAATATCTGCTGATGTCCATCGCCGTCGTTGTCATTGGCGGCACAGCGGTGGCGGGAGGGGATTCCAACGTGCCCGGCATATGGGGCGCATCGCTCTTCATGTTCCTGGTGGTCTCGATGCTGAATACCTATGGTTTCGGCGCGGGCATCCGCCTCATCCTCACCGGTCTCATCATCATCTCCGTCATTCTTCTGGCGAGCGGCCCGAAGGCCACGCGCTGACCCCGAACGACAAGCCAAAGCGGACCACGCTCATGACCACAGACAAGACTTCACCTTACGAAATTCACGACGACCGTTTCCGCCACCTGATCGTCGGCAATGCCGAACTGGAAGAGCTTTATTCGGGCTGCCGCTGGGCAGAAGGACCGGTGTGGTTCGCCGACCTGAACTGCCTGCTTTTCAGCGATATCCCCAATGAGCGCATGCTTCGCTGGGTGCCGGATGGCGGAATCTCGGTTTATCGCCAGCCCTCCAACTTCACCAACGGCAACACCCGCGACCGGCAGGGACGTCTTGTGTCCTGCGAACATGGGGGCCGCCGCGTCACCCGCACCGAGGTCGACGGCTCGATCACCGTCCTTGCCGATAGCTACGACGGCAAGCGGCTTAACTCACCCAATGACGTGGTGGTGAAATCAGATGGCAGCGTCTGGTTCACCGACCCGACCTACGGCATTCTGTCCGATTACGAGGGCTACAAGGCCGAGCCGGAGCAGAAGACCCGCAATGTCTACCGGCTCGATCCCGCTACCGGAAAGATCGACATCGCCATCGACGACTTCGTGCAGCCGAACGGCCTCGCATTTTCGCCTGACGAAACGAAGCTCTACATTGCCGACAGTTCCTACAGCCACGATGTCACCCGACCCCGCCATATCCGCGTCTTCGACGTCGTGGATGGCGTAAAACTGGCCAACGGCCGGGAATTCTGCAGTATCGACAATGGCCTGCCCGATGGCTTTCGCCTCGACACCGCCGGCAATCTGTGGACGAGCGCCGGCGATGGCGTGCACTGCTTTGCGCCTGACGGCACACTCATCGGCAAGATCAATGTGCCGCAGACAGTGGCGAACCTCACCTTCGGCGGGCCGAAAAAGAACCGCCTGTTCATCACCGCGACAAAATCGCTCTATTCGGTCTATGTCGCCGCAACCGGTGCACAGACACCCTGAAATCCGGAAACGCTGGTCTGGCAGGAAGTGGCAAGATCGCTTCAGAGCGCTATAATTGGCCCATGAGTGACGATTCCAACCTTTTCCTGACTGACGATATGGAGTTCGACGGCAAAGCCCCGGCCGTTGAACCCACCAGCCGCATGCTCTCCTGGGCACGCAATTCCGCTCTATACCGGCTGGAACAGCGCATGATGACGGAAAAGCAGCTGCGCGACGCCATCATGCGCAAGGCACGGGAAAAATTCGAGGATATCGGCGCCGCGCAGATAAAGGCGCTTGGCGATTTCGCGGTGCGTTTCGCTTATGAGATCAAGGCGCTTGACGATACAGCCTTTGCGGAAATCACCGTGCGAAGCGGGCAGCGCAGCGGCAAATCGAAACGGGGACTGGCGCAAAAGCTTCAGCTTAAGGGGATAGACCGGGAGACCGCAGCCGTCGCCCTTCAGGAAACCGACGATCTGGTCGCAGCCATCAATTTCGCGCGAAAACGCGCTTTTGGCCCTTACCGTCGGGTCGAGCTTGATGAGAAGCGCAAGGCAAAGGAGTTTTCGGCATTTGCCCGCAATGGTTTTGGTTTCGAAATCGGGTCGAAGGTTATGTCGATGACGATGGAAGAAGCGGAAGATATTTTATCGGAAGCACCGCTCTGACGTTATTGTGGCAGCGGACGGGTTTTCAGATAAGCGATGAGATCGGCGATATCACTCTCGCTCCAGAGGCCGAAAAAGCGCATTGCATTTCCCGGGAGCGCCTTCTTCGGACTGGACAGAAATTTCTGCAACTCCTCCTCCGACCAAACCCTGCCTGCCGCTCCAGCATCCTTCAGAGCCTGTGAATAGTGGCTGTAGTCAGCGATAGATGCGATGGGTCTTCCGACCACGCCCATCAGATGTGGCCCCATGCGGGTGCGCGGCGCGTCGATGCTGTGGCAGGTGGAGCAGCGGCTGAAAACCTTCTCGCCATGCGCAGCATCGCCTTCGGAGAAAGCGCTGGACGCCGGGAGGAGGATGAACGCGACCGCGGCCGCGACTTTTTTGATCGGGGACATCATACCCCTCATAATACAACGCCCTCTGCGTCTGACAACGAAGAGGGCGTGTTTTGTCATGCGACCTAATGCCCGGCTCTAGCCTCCGGGCATCAGCCGGATCAGTTCATGGCCGTCAGCGTCACCGAGGTGCCGGTGGCGGCGAGATTGAGGCCAACCTGGCCGGTCACGCTCACTGTCTGCAGCTGGATCGAGCCGGAAGTACCGCCGACGAGAACGTTCGTGCCAACGCCGAGACCGACGGTGACTTCAGCCGTTGCGCCCTGATAGAGGCCGCCGAGCGAACCGCGGTGGTAACCGGCGGTCGGGGCGAAAACGGCCCAGACCAGACGGCCCTGCGTGGTGAAACCAAGGTCAACGCCCATCTTGCGGATAGCGCCGCTATAGTGGTCGGTACGACGTGCGCCGATCGTGGACTGGAAGGTGCAATCCAGTTCCTTGGCCGAGCCGAGAACGTAACCGACGCCGCCGCCGATATCGCAGGTGAGGTAACCGATCTTGACGCCGTTGCGATCATCCTGCTCCTGCGGAGCCGGCTCGTATCGTGCAAGGTCGGCAGCGAGGGCGGATGCGGTTCCGCCAAGGCCCATCGTCAATGCGGCAAAAGTTACGGCAACAGCCTTTTTCATCTGATTATCTCCTGTTTTATTCCTACCCGCAGCAGCCCTTCTTGCCCTCTCCGGATATTGAATTCCGCACTGTTAACGTTTGTTCCCTGAAATCGATCCAAAACAACTTAATTGGAGGCGATGAAAGCCGAACGGTTAACAATGTCTGATGGCGGTAGGATGCCATTAAGACATTGTTAGGGCGGGAAATGCGTGCGGAATCACCATCAACAGCAAGCGTTGGCGGGCGTGGTTCTGCAGCAACAACATCAGAGCGGCAGGGCCACGGGAAGGCCGGTGGCGGCGTGGGTCATCACGTCCATTCGCACGCCATAGATGCGCTCCAGCGTCTCCGACGTCATGATCTCTTCCGGCGTTCCCCGGGCAATCAACCGGCCGGAATGCAGCGCGACGATCTCGTCGCAGAAGCGTGCCGCCATGTTGACGTCGTGCAGCACGACGATGACGCCAAGGCCTTTTTCACGCGACAGTCTCTGCACCAGCGAAAGCACCTCGATCTGGTGCGCTAGGTCAAGTGCGGAGATGGGTTCATCGAGAAGCAGGCTTTCGGCATTCTGGGCCACCAGCATGGCAAGCCAGACGCGCTGACGCTCGCCACCCGAAAGCGTATCCACCAGCCGGTCGCGGAAGGCAACGGTATCGGTAAGCTCGATCGCCTCGTCCACTTTTTCCTGATCCGCCTTCGTAAACTGGCCCAGCGCGCCGTGCCAGGGATAACGGCCAAGTGCAACCAGTTCCTTGGCCAGCATGCCGGAAGCGGCCGGCGTGTATTGCGGCAGATAGGCGAGCTTTCGCGCAAATTCCCGATTGCCCCAGGCGGCAAGCGCCTTCCCTTCGAAGGACACCCCGCCCGCCGTCGGCTCCTGTATCCGTGCGAGAATCTTCAGCAGCGTGGATTTTCCCGAACCGTTATGGCCGATCAGGCCGATGGTCTTGCCGGTCGCAAAACTGGCCGTCAGCGGCTGCAGCAATGTCCTGCCCGGCACTTCCATGGTGACGCCATCCAGAGAAAAAAGCGGCATATCATCGTAACCGGCCGCGGGCACTGCCTGACCCATGCTTCTCATCTCCATACATCTTTCAAAAAATTCATCATCGCCTGCCTGAAAGCCAGATCAGATAGGGCGCGCCGGCAAGCGCCGCAAAAAGTCCGAGCGGCAGTTCATAGGGAAAGGTCACCGTCCGCGCGCCAAGATCGGAAAGCGCCATCAGCACCGCGCCGAACAGGAAGGAGGCGAAGAGATGGTCACGTGGCGTTGTGAAACCGGAGCGCAGCGCAATATGGGGCGCCATCAACCCGACGAAACTCAAGGGACCAACCAGCAGCGAGGCGGCACCGGTGGCAATGCCGGCCACGGCGATGACGGCGGTTCGCGCAGCGCCGAGCGGCAGGCCGAGGGAGAGCGGCACATCCCGCCCAAGCGGCAGGATCGTCAGCCAGCGCGTGACCGATAACGCTCCCGCCAGAAGCACGATGGAAAGAACGGCGAGAAAGATCGCCGAAGCCGGCGTTGCCGTCGAACCCGAGCCGCTGAGCCAGGCGAGGATCTGCCATGCCCGCTGGTCGCCAATGGCAAGCAGCGCCGAAAGCACCGCCGAGCAGAGCGAACTGACGGCAATGCCCGCGAGCAGTATCTTTTCCGGCGGGAGGTGTCTGCGCACGGCGAAGAAGAGCACAAGGATCATGACGACCGCCGAGCCGATGCCGGCGCCGCAAAACAGTTCCAGCAGGCCTGCTGCCGGAAAAATGGTGATGGCGACGGCAAAACCGAGGCCCGCACCGCCGCTGACGCCGATCACCTCCGGGCTCGCCATCGGATTGCCTGTCAGTCGCTGCAAAAGAGCACCCGCCATCGCGAGAAGACCGCCAGCGGCCATGGCGGCCAGCAGCCGGGGCCAGCGGAACGGCAACAGGCTTTGCAGATCGTCCGCCTTCAGCATTTCCCAGCCATCCGGTCCCTTGCCAACGGCGAGTGCGGCAGACACCAGCACCGCCATGATGGCCAGTGCAGGCAGCAGGGACGTAAGCCGGCGTCTTGTCGCAAGCTCGACGCCTTCACCGCGCTGCACGTCTGTCGGCCGGATTTTCGGCAGGAGCCACAGAAGCAGCGGACCGCCGATCAGGGCCGTCACCGCTCCCGTTGGAAAAACTTCCGCCGTCGTGCTTGCCAGAAGCTGGACCAGACTATCGCAGAACCATAGAAGCAGACCGCCGAGCAGCGGCGAAACGAACAGAACGGAAGACGAGCGCCGCACGCCCAGCGCCCGGGTGAGTGCCGGTGCGGCAAGACCGATAAAGCTGACGAGACCGACCGCAGAAGCAACGAAGGCGGCCAGCATGACCGCGACGGCCGCAACCGCGAGCCTGATCGAAAACAGCGATACGCCGAGCGATCGAGCACCGGAATCGCCGAGACCGAGAACCGTCAAAGGCCTTATCAGCAGGCCGGTCAGAACGAGCCCTGCCAGAAGCTGGCAGGTGAGAGACAGGGCGTTCGACCAGTCCTGCTGGCTAAGCGAGCCGCCGTTCCAGACCACCAAAGACATCAGATATTCACCCTGCGCGAGCGTCAGCGCCGCGGAAACGGAAGCGGCGGTGATGCCGACCAGCAATCCTGACACCACCATGGTCACCGGCTCGAAGGAGCGCCGCCAGCCAAGCAGGAAGACAATACCCGCGGCCGCAGCGGCCCCGGCAAGCGCCACCAGGGCGCGGTTGCCATCCAGAACAGATGGAAAAAACAGGGTGGCGATGACGATGGCCAGTTGCGCGCCGGCCGAGATGCCGAGCGTCGAAGGATCGGCAATCGGATTGCGCAGCAATTGCTGGAAAAGCGCCCCGGACAGACCGAGCATCGCGCCCGCCAGAACGGAAACCGCCACGCGGGGCATCAGGCTGAAGGCGAAAATCACCTGATCCATCGACAGGTTGGCAGCATCGAACGGTGGACTGGGCCATGCGCTGAACGGCAGCCGGAGCAGCCCTGCATGCAGGGAGAGCCCGCAGGCGAGAGCGAACAGCAGCCCCAGGACAATCTGGAGAGGGCGCGCCGTCACAGGGCTTCCCCCCGCACCGAAAGCGCTTCGGTCAGAAGCCGCGCAAAACGCATGCCGGCGGTGATGCCGCCATAGGGGGCGACATTGGCAAGCGTCACAACGCGGTTTTCCCGCACGGCAGGCAGTGCCCGCCAGATTGCGCTGTTGCGCAACGTTTCCCGTGCCTCGACCGGAATATCGGAGACGACGACGATGCGGGCATCCGGCGAGGCCGCGAGGTTTTCAATCGGGACCGGAGCCGCGAAAGTGAATTGCGAACGATCCACCCAGGCATTGGCGAGCCCCAGCCGGCCAAGAACATCCCCGAACATGCTGTCCGCACCGAAAGCGCGAAAATGCCGCGCGTCGCCGATATTGATCACATAGGTCGGCCGCGCCGCAAATCCGGCGAGGCGGGTCCGCATGGCGTGCAGCGCCGCTTCCGTTTCACCCAGAACCCTGCGCGCCTCTTCGGCCCGCCCGAGCTTTTCACCAAGCGCCGTGACTGCCGCCAGCGCCTTTGCGAAAGGCGGCTCGCCCTTTACGTAAAAGGGCAACGAGAAGACCGGCGCGATAGCTTCAAGCCTGCCGGTGTAGCGGGTGTAGAAGGGCGAGATCAGAATGAGATCGGGTCGGGTCAGTTGCAGGAGCTCGAAATTCGGAGCGCCGCGCAGGCCGAGATCGGCGACGGTTTCCGGGATTTCGGGCTCCACCGCACCCGCCCGGAACTGGATAAGCTCGGTCGCCGCCACCGGCATGACGCCAAGGGCCACGGCTGTTTCGAGCATCGCCCAGTCAATGGCGGCAATGCGCGGGGTCGACTGTGCCCGCGTCGCGCCAGCAAAGGCCGCAGCAGCGAGCAGGGCCAAAAACTCCCGCCGCCCCCAAACGGGAGACATCCATCGATCCTTGCGCGTCATGCCCCTGCTGCTTCACTTAGATGTGGCGTTACCAACGATAGGTCAGCTTGCCCATGACCGTTCTTCCGTCACCGTAATAGCATCCGAAAGTGGAGCAACTAGAAATATATTCTTTATCAGTCAAGTTTTGCACCATAAGCGAGGCGCGGTAGCCGTTCTTCTCGTAATGCACGCCGAGATCGAGCAGGGCGAGCCCCTTCATCTCAAAGGTATTGGCGGCATCGCCGTAACGTTTTCCAACGTAACGAACACCGCCGCCGATGCCGAAACCTTCGAGCGCGGTATCTTCCGGGAAGGTGTAATCGAGCCAAAGGCTGGCGGCGTGCCGGGGGGTGCTATCAAGCTCGTTCCCATTATTCACACGGCCGGAGACCTCGCTGTCCATGTAGGTATAGGCCGCGCGCAGGTCGAGCCCGTCGACAAGGCTTGCAACGCCTTCAAGCTCTAGGCCTTTCACGTGCGCCTCATCCATCTGCTGCGTCACGCCACCAACCGTCGTTGTGACGTTCTTCTGTTTCAGATCGTAGATCGCCGCCGAAAAGAAACCGTCGAAACCTTCCGGCTGGTATTTGACACCCGCTTCCCATTGTTCACCGGTGGTCGGTTTTGGCGCATCACCGACAGCCGGCTGCGGCACCGGCTCGAAGGAGGTTGCATAGCTGACATAGGGCGCGATCCCGCCATCAAACAGATAGCTGACGCCGACACGACCGGTCAGCTTGTGGTCATCCTTGTCGAGCGTGCGATAGGTGGTGCCATTGAAGGTCGTGCCGCTGGTGCTTGCCCAGTCCTGCCGCAGTCCGGCAGTGATGCGCCAGTTCTCGATCGCCATCTCGTCCTGCGCATAAAGGCCGATCTGGGAAATATCGGTCTTCACATCGGCATAAAGCGTGCGCGAGGTAAGGCTGATCGGCCCGCCATAAACAGGATTGACGGGATTGAGCGGCGTTGCGGCCCAGAACTCGGTTTTGACGTTATTGTCGAAATAGCGGTAATCCAGCCCGACAAGCAGGGTATGATCGATCGGCCCCGTGGAAAAATCCGCCTGGAGGCTGTTGTCGATGTTGAAGGTGTTCAGCAGCTCGTCCTGGAACGTCGCATTGCGACGGATGAGATTGCCTATCATGCCGCCGCTGGTCGAAGACATGCCGAGCGCGCGGTAGGACCAGTCGAAATTGGAATAACGCGCATTCTGACGGAAGGTGAAGGTCTCATCGAAGCGGTGTTCGAATTCATAACCGATATTGGTGAACTTGCGGTTTGATGTATCGAAGGACGGATCACCGACATAAAAGCTGCGGTCCAGCATATTGCCGGGTCTGAAATAGGTCAGCGCCGGCGGCAAACCGGAGGGCGAACTCGGATTGTCGTGCTGATAGGAGGCAAGAACAGTCAGCTTCGTATCCTCGTCCGGCTGCCATGTGAGAGCCGGCGCGATGAAATAACGGTCGTTCTGCAAATTGTCCGTCTGGGCATGGGCGTTGCGCGCAAGGCCGGTCAGGCGATAGGCGAAACTGTCGCTATCCGCCACCGGGCCGCCAATGTCGAACATCGACTGATAATAATCGAAGCTGCCGATCTGCGCACCGACTTCACCGAACCGTTCGAAGGTCGGCCGTTTGCTGCTGAGATTGATAAGGCCGCCGGGATTGCCCTGCCCGTAGAGCACGGAAGCGGGCCCGCGAATGACCTCCACGCGCTCCAGACCGTAGACCTCAAAAGAAGGCGCACCGGCCGTCCGCATCAACCGCAGACCATTGAGGAACTGCAGCTGATTCCCCTGAAAGCCGCGAATGCGCGGCGCATCGAAACGCGGATCGGCGCCGAACGGCTGCGCAACCACCCCCGGGACGTAATTCAGCGCCTCGCCGAGATTGCGGACATCCTGCGCATCCATCTGATCTCTGGTGATGACGGATACCGATTGCGGCGTCTCGATCAGGGATCGCCCTGTCTTGGTGGCGCTGGCGCTGGTTTTTGCCACATAACCCTTCACGGGCGCCTTGGGGTCCTGATTTTTCGCGCCGTCAACGGTGATGGTCTGCAGCACCGTGGTTCCGGCGTCCTGAGCAAGGGCGGAAGCCGGGGCCAGGAACGCCACATAAGCAATGGCGGCGCAGCCACCAGCCAGAATGGAAATGTGTTTGATTTTTCCCTGCACGCCAAAATCCCTCGTCACCCGCAGCCACCATAGGCAGTCATTTACTGGAGAATTAAAGTCATCTTATTACGCAAGGTGTGGATTTCGATCCAATAAGTGAAACTGGATTTTTTCATAATTTTTGATTATGAAATCTCTCTCCATAATAGTTTGGAATTATTCAAAACCTGCCAAAAAAGGCGCTGACAATGGGCAGAAAACCGGCGAACCGGGCTGACGCGTTCGAGCTGCGGCATCTGCGCTATTTCACCACGCTGGTAGACGAGCGCAACTTCGAGCGCGCCGCTGCCCGCCTCGGCATTGCCCAGCCGGGTTTGAGCCAGCAGATCATGGCGCTTGAACAGATCGTCGGCATGCCGTTGCTTGATCGCACAAGGCGGTCGGTGAAGCTCACCATGCCCGGCCAGCTTCTTTACGAGGATGCCCGGAAAATCCTTTCGAATGCCGAAGCGACGCTTGCAACGCTAAAGCGTGTCGGCCGCGGCGAAACCGGGCGCATCTCCATCGGTTATGTCGCCTCCGCCGCCTATTCCGGGTTGATGATACAGTCGATCGCCAGTTTCCGCGCCTCCCATCCCGATGTGGAGCTGCAATTGATCGAGATGGAAATGCGGCTGCAACTGGCCAGGATTGCCGACGGCAATCTGGATTTCGCCTTTATCCGCCCGCCCGCCCCTGTTCCGGAAGGTGTGACAACCCACGTGGTGTTGCGGGAGCCCTTGATGGCAGCGCTGCCGGAAAACCATCCTTTGGCTTTTGCCCCGCAGGTCGATCTGAAAAATCTTTCCGGTGAAACCTTCATCACGCCGAGGCAGCCGCCGGATGTCGGCTTTCATTACAACACCATCGAGGCCTGCAACGAAGCCGGGTTCCAGCCGGCAATCAGCCCGGAAGGCAGGGACTACACGACCATTGTCAGCATGGTGGCCATTGGCCTTGGCGTTGCGCTGGTGCCGCGCTCCCTTGATTGCCTGCGGTTGCCCGGCGTGCGCTATGTACCGCTTGCGGCAAGCGCCACGACGTCGGACCTCGCCATCGCCCACCGGAAAACCGAAGCCTCCCCCGCCGTCAGGGCCTTCATTCTCCACGCCCGCAATTGAGGCGCGTGGAAGGAAATATCCGTGTCGCACCTTGTTCGCCGGGGACGAAAAATCCGCCGCCCTCCGTCGCGCGGAATTGATCGAGCGACAACGGTGCGCCGCAACGCCCGGAATTGCCGGGCAGATGGCTGCCTGCCGGACGTCGTCCCGGCGACCGGGGCAAAAATCTCCTTCCCCGCATCTCCCCGCCGCCCCGGCCCACTGCATAATCGCGACAGATTTCGATTTATGGGAGACAGCAATGGCTGAGATTTACGACCACTACGCCGCCGGCCTCGAATCACCGGCTTCCCACGCTTTTGACGTCGTTCCGGACGATGCAAAGCCGCTTCCTTCCGCCACACGCGCGATCTATGTGGGCAATGGCGGACATCTTTGCCTGACTGTCCTTTCCGGGGCAACCGTGACCTTCCAGAACCTGCCCGCCGGCAGCCTGCTGCCGGTCCGCGCAACGCGGATATTTTCGACGCGCACCACCGCAACCGGCATTGTCGGGCTCAACTGATGGTCTTTCCGCGGCAACAGCGCCACACACACTATGGAGGCAATGCCATGCAACATGACACTTTCATGACAAGCTTTCAGGTTGATGTCAGCAAAATCCTGCATGCGCCATTGACCGGCCCATGCGGCAAACCGGAAAGGGGCGTTTGCGCTCGCTTGTCATTGCCGCCGGCCTATCGAAAATTTGGTGGATCTGGCAGTGGCTCTTTTTACCGCGAAAGCGACGAGAACAACAACTTATCGTCCGGAAATCGGCAGCGTGGCGCTGAGCCTGCTGACGGCGGCTTATCTCCTGTTTTTCACGAACCGGACATTCTGGTCGAAGGTTCATACCTATCTTTCCGCCTATCCGGTCGCCATCGTCGCGCTCTATGTTGCCATGATCGCCTTTTTCGGCGCGCTCATCACGATTTTCTCCGCCAAATATCTCCTCAGGCCGTTTCTGATCGTCCTGATCTTCGCGGCGGCGGCGGCGTCTTGGTTCATGGATCGCTACGGTATCGTCATCGACAGCGACATGATCCGCAACGCCATGGAGACGACGCAGGCGGAAGCGGGCAATCTGATCACGCCCGGCTTTCTCTGGCATATGGCGATTTACGGGCTGGTGCCGTCCCTCGTCGTCGTCGCCGTCCGCATCCGGCACCGGCCGATCCTCGACAAGCTTCTGTGGAACACGATCAGCATCCTGGTCTGCCTTGGCATAACCGGCATCATCAGCTTCGCCAACTCCAAGACCTTCACCACCGCCATTCGCCAGCACAAGGATATCGTCAAGAGCGTCAATCCGTTGTCACCGATCATGTCGACGGTGCATTATTTCACGCAGGCCGGCAAGGAAGTCGATATTCAGGTCAGCCCAATCGGCAAGGACGCCAAAGTCCTGCCCGCATTGGGTAACGTGCATAAGCCACGCATTACCGTCATCGTTGCGGGCGAAACTGCCCGCGCGGCGAATTTTTCGCTGAATGGCTACGGGCGGGAAACCAATCCGGAGCTCAAGAAGCGCGATGTGGTCTATTTCCCCAGCACAACGAGCTGTGGCACCGCGACGGCGATTTCCATTCCCTGCATGTTCTCGCAATTCACGCGCTCGCAATATAGCCACAAGAAGGCGCTTGCGAATGAAAATGTCATGGATGTCCTCGTCCATGCAGGGGTCAGCGCGACCTGGCTGGACAATAATACCGGCAGCAAGGACGTCGCCGACCGTATCCCCTATTTCGACCTGCCTTCCACCAACGACAGCCGCTTCTGCACCGGCGGGGAATGCCGCGACGACATCTTTTTCGACAAGCTCGACGCCTGGCTCGATAACGTCAAGAAGGACAGTGTCATCGTGCTGCACCAGATGGGCAGCCATGGTCCGACCTACTACCTGCGTTACACCGACGAGTTCCGCAAGTTCACGCCGGACTGCCGCACCGCCGAGCTTGGCAATTGCAGCGACGCCGAAATCGTCAACTCCTACGACAACACGCTTCTTTATACCGACCACTTCCTCTCGACCGTGATCGACAAGCTGAAGGCGCGTTCCGACAAGCTGGCAACAGGCATGATCTACGCCTCGGACCACGGCGAGTCGCTTGGCGAAAACGGCGTCTACCTGCATGGCGCGCCCTATCTCCTCGCGCCCGACCAGCAGACCCATGTGCCGTTTCTCGTGTGGTTCGATGACGATTTTGCCAAATCCATGGGACTGGACAAGGCCTGCCTTGCGAAAAGCGCGGCAGAGGGCGGGCGCTCGCACGACAATTATTTCCACAGCATCCTTGGAATGATGAACGTCTCCACCTCGGTCTACGATCCCTCGCTCGATGTCTTCAGCGGCTGTACCCAACGCCGGACGAGCTGAACAGACAGTGCTTGACGCTTATCCGGAGAACAAGATACGCAAGACGACGCGATAGAGGGAGCTGTCTTGCGGGTTCTGCTTGTTGAAGACGATCATGTGCTGGGGGAGGCGCTGCGGGACCATGTGGCCGCGGCGGGTCACGCTGTCGACTGGTTCAAGACGCTGGGCGACGCCATGGCGGCGACGCTGACGATGGGTTACGGCCTGATCCTGCTCGACATGCGACTGCCTGACGGCGAGGGCATCACCCTTCTGCAAAGCCTGCGCAAGCGCGACGACGCCACGCCGGTCATCATTCTGACGGCGCATGACCAGGTCTCCGACCGGATTGCCGGGCTCAATGCCGGCGCGGACGATTATCTGGTCAAGCCTTTCGATCTCAACGAACTTTCAGCACGCATGCTGGCGGTCTCGCGTCGTTACGAGGGGCGTTCCGCCCCCGTCATCCGCCTGCCCGGCATCGAGATCAACCAGGTAGCGCGCAACATCACGGTCGATGGCACGGCGCAGACGCTCAGCGCCCGCGAATGGGCCGTGCTGGAGAAACTGGTCGAGCATCCCGGCGCAGTCGTCTCGAAAGCGCAGCTGCACGATACCCTGTACGAATTCGGCGCGGAAATAGAGAGCAACACGGTCGAAGTCTATATCAGCCGGCTGCGCAAGAAAATCGGCCATGACCGCGTCGAGACGGTGCGTGGCGTTGGCTACACGATCAAATAGACGAACCCCAGGCAGATACAGATGGCCAGACCGACCAGCATGACCCGCAAACTCGTGATGGCGCTGACCAGCGTTGTCGCCATATCATGGCTTCTCGCCTGCGGTTTGGGCGTCATGGTGATGCAGGACGAGTTCGCTGAGATTTTCGATGCCGGTCTCGAGGAAACCGCGGAAAGACTGCTGCCGCTTCTGCTCGACGACCTGCGTGAGAACAATACCGCGCCGGCCGCGCAGAAGCTCAACCAGTCGGCGGAGGGAGCGGAATATCTGACCTATCAGGTTCGCGACCGAGAAGGCCAGGTCGTGCTGCATTCGCATGACAGTTCGACGGAGCCTTTCGAAGTCTCTCTCGACCCCGGTTTTTCAGAAACATCGTCGCAGCGCATCTTCACGGTCGCCTCACCCGACGGCAACTATTTCCTGCAGGTCGCCGATGCATTCGCAAATCGCCGCGAGGCAATCGTGGAGGCAGGCACCGCGCTGGTGTTGCCCGTGCTCATTCTCATTCCTGCCAGCATTTTTGCGGTCATCCTCGTCGTGCGGCGAACGCTTCAGCCGGTGCAAACCTTACGCGACGAAATCGGCAAGAAGGACGGCGGCAATCTCGCTCCGCTTGCAACTCAACCCTTCCCGCCCGAACTGCACCCCATTGCGCGATCGGTCAACCTGCTGCTTGGGCGGCTGCGCTCGACAATCGACGCCGAGCGGGAATTCACCGCCAATAGCGCCCATGAATTGCGAACCCCGATTGCCGGTGCGCTGGCGCAGGCGCAGCGGCTGCACGCCGATATTCCCCCGGAGCTTGCGCCACGCGTTGAAAACATCGAAAAATCTCTGCAGCACCTCGCCCACCTCGCTGAGAAACTGCTTCAGATGTCCCGGGCTGAAGCGAGGATCGGGCTTACGGATAAGACAAGCGATCTCATCCCCGTGCTCGAACTCGTTATCGACGATATGAGCAGGACGGCGATAGGGGCGTCTCGCATCCGCTTCACCAATCGCTGTGAAGGCGCCCTGTCCGGCAGGATCGGTCCGGATGCCTTCGGTATCATCATCCGCAACCTTCTCGAAAATGCGTTGATTCACAGCCCGCCGAAAAGCCCCGTGCAGGTGATTGCGGAAACAGACGGCGCGATCCGCGTCGTAAATGCCGGGCCGACCGTCGATCCGGTGTTGTTGCCCAAGCTGACGACACGTTTCACCAGAGGCCAGTCTACGGCTGACGGCACCGGGCTCGGTCTGGCCATCGTCAAAAGCCTGGTGGAACAGACCGGCGGAAAACTGGTGCTTTCCTCTCCCGCAGAAGGTCAGCAGGACGGTTTTGAAGCCCGCGTGATCATTCCCAGCGAAGCCGCCTGAACGCAAAAAAGAAAAAGCCCCGCCGGAAGGGCGGGGCTTTGCTGGTTTTTGTGTAAGCCGATCAGTCTTCGTGGATATGGCTGTGATCGCGCGTGTCGCGCATCTTCACGTAAACCACCAGCGACAACGCGATCATGATCGTCACATACCAGAAGAACCAGTTCTCGTGGCCGATCTGCTTGAACTTCAGGGCTACGAATTCCGCCGTTCCGCCGAATATGGTGTTTGCCAGCGCATAAGGTAACGCCACGCCGAGCGCGCGAATATGGGCCGGGAACATTTCCGCCTTCACCACCGCATTGATCGAGGTATAGCCGGTGACGATCAGCAGGCCGATCAGCACGAGGCCGAAAGCCATGATCGGATCGGTTGTGGTCGAAAGCGTGCTGAAAATGACATAGGTGAACAGCGTTCCCAGGATGCCGAAGCCCACCATCAGCGGTTTACGGCCGATCTTGTCCGACAGCGCACCGGCAAGCGGCTGACACAGCATGAAGACAAAAAGCGCCGCCGTGGTAATTTCCGTGGCGCTTTCCTTGCTGAAGCCCGAGGTGTTGACGAGGAACTTCTGCAGATAGGTGGTGTAGGCGTAAAAGGCGAGCGTGCCGCCTGATGTGAGCGCCATGACCATCAGCGCTTCCCTTGGATAGTGCTTGAACAGCGCCCATCCGCTGGACTTCGGTTTGTCGGCAGCGCCGGTCTTGGCATTTTCGAAGGACTGCGTCTCGACAAGGCCGCGGCGGATATAAAACACCGCAATCGCCAGAAGGCCGCCAATGAAGAAGGGAATGCGCCAGCCCCAGGAGCCGAGCTGTTCCGGCGTCAGGACCCGCTGCAGCACCAGAAGCACCGCCAGCGCCAGAAGCTGGCCGGAAATCAGCGTCACATACTGGAAGCTGGAGAAAAAACCACGGCGGTTCTTGCCGGCCATTTCGCTGAGGTAAGTCGCGCTTGCGCCATATTCGCCGCCGACGCTGATGCCCTGCAGCAGCCTTGCAAATACCAGAATGGCGGGGGCGGCAATGCCAATCGTTTCGTGGCCGGGCGTAATCGCGATCAGCAGCGAACCGAGACACATCAAGGTGACGGACAGGGTCAGACCCGCCTTGCGGCCCTTGCGGTCTGCATAGGTGCCCATGAACCAGGCCCCGATGGGCCGCATCAGAAATCCGACGGCAAAAACGGCAGCGGCACTCAAGAGTTCGGCCGTCTGATTGCCCGAGGGGAAGAACACCGGCGCGAAATAAAGGGTGAAAGCCGAATAGACATACCAGTCGTACCATTCGACGAGATTACCCGCCGATCCGCCGATAATGGATTTCAAACGGGTTTTCTGGTCCGGCGCGGCGGCGGGACCATTTGCCATAATATTCACGGGTTGACTCCAATTCATCTTCGTCTGGAGATGGAAGGGCGAACGGAAGGTGTGATAATTTGTCGCTCCTGTCGAGGGTATATACCCGCCATGCTGCGATGCGCAAGTTTATACCGCGTTGCAATATTGCTGAAAAGCAGCCGTGGCGTCTGAAAGACTTCCTCCTCCCCGGCATTTTCGCCACCCGTTTTTATCACGATTGCGGGGCAGAAACCATCGAAGGAAAACTGGACGACCTTGAACCGCCTTGTAAGCCGCGCCAGCTCAAACTAAAATATATCAATGATTTACCACATATCCGACATCCAGCTCGAAAAGCTCCTCATCGCCGCCGCCCGCGCGGGCGAAGCGCTGGCGCGGCTGGACGAGCGGATAAGCAGATCGCCGATGAAACAGGGCTTCATCGAAAGGCAGGATTTCACCGACGCCATCTCCTCCATGTGGGTGGACGGCGAACTTGTGCACATGGAAGACCTCGTGTTGCATGACGCGCATATGGATGTGCGTGCGCCAAGCCATGAAATGACGGCGGCACACCGAATCCTCCGCTCGCGGCGGCTGATCTTTGCCAATGCGGCCGGCTGGGCTTTCACTGCACCGGGTCTTTCCCGGCTGCGCGGCAGGGCGTCGCCCGCCGCCGAAGAGATGCTGCCCGCACGGCAGACCGTCGATCAGCCTGCGGGTGAGGAGGCACATGAGGCTGAGACATCGCTGGACGGCGCTTTTTCCGAACTCGACGCCCTTCTGGCGCGAAGCGCAGCCACGCTCGATGCGATCACCACGGGAAACGCGCTTCCGTCGATACACAGGGAGGAAAGCCATGCGCTCATCAACGAGCCTGACTGGGACGAAGACGAACGGCTGAAAGAATGGTGGGACGTGCAGTCGCGGACGGAGGAACTGCCGGCAATTCTGCGCACCGCCATCCTGCTTGATTCCTGGAACATGATAGAGGTGCTCCAGCGCAGCCCCTGGCTTGGGCGGCTTCTGGCCTCGGCTTTTCTGCGCGATGGCGCTGTCACGCCCGATCACCTGCCGGCCCTGAGCGCCGGTCTTCGTGCCATCCCGAGGGAGCGGCGGCACGCCAGGAACCAGACACAGCGCATCCTCGCACTTCTCGACAGTTTTTATGAGGCGGCGCTGGCCAGCATGAAGGAACACGACCGGCTGAGCCATGCGCGGGAGCGGATGATGCGCAAGTTGGCCGGCCGCCGTTCCTCTTCGCGATTGCCCGAACTCGTCGAGCTGGTCGTCTCCCGCCCTGTGGTCTCGGCAGCCATGATCGTGAAGGAACTCGGCACCACGCCACAGGGCGCAATCGGCCTCGCCAACCAGCTGGAATTGCGGGAGGTTACCGGTCGCGGTCGTTTCCGCGCCTGGGGCATGCTGTAGCGGCCCCTTGCAGACGATCCGGAAGGTAAAAAGGACCGTTTCGCAGCCGCTTTCGCATGGAAACGTGCCTCGTCAATTCGGCGATCACGAATCTTAACAAAATTTAACTATTGCGTAGGTCAACGAAGCGGCTATGTTCCTCGCTGCGTTGCAACACCGATTTCTTCTCCGGCAACGCGGTCGCATTCGGCCCGGCAACTTTTCTCTGCCGCCCGCATTTAAGTGTCCATCATCAGGGAGATGCAATAATGACAATTTCAGTTTCACAACCCGATTCCGATCACGAAACCGATGCTCCTTTCGCCAAAAAGGTCCTGGCAGCGCGTAATCTTGCCGGCTATACGATCGAGCAGCTTGCCGTGACCTGTGGCCTCACCACGAGCGAAATACGTGCCCTGGAAGACGGCACGGACAGCGATCCCCTGCGCATCCGGCGTGTTGCCGCCGCGCTGCATATTCCGGTCGAAACCGTTATCTGATCTTTCCTATCGATCACGAAAAATCTCGGCGCCGCCGGGAAGATGCTCCCGGGAACATCGAGGCGGCGCACGCAGCCCGGAGGCTGCCGATTCTTTCGGAACATTTTCCGCATCCGCTCCCTTAACATTTTCGTTATCCGGCACCACATGCAATTCGCGAGCGGGGACGTTCAGCGACATTCGACATGTATCCCGCCCGCCGAGAGCAGCAACAACCTCCGGAATCCTGCCATGACATTTACGCTCGACACCGAAGAACGGGTTTCTTCAGCATTGGCTGAATTGTGGCCGGCGGAGAAAACCGAGACTCTCGACTGGCTGGTCACCGGCACCAAGGACGAACGCTTCATCGACGAAATCTTCGTGGAGCTTTGCAACCGCTTGCGGGCAAGCGGAATTTCGGTGGCGCGCGGCGTTCTGGCTTTCCGTATCCGCCATCCGCAATGGCTGGGCGCGCGGATTTTATGGAAAGCCGGCATGTCCGAAGCCGAGATCGTCACTTATGGCTACGGCTCGGAAAACACCCCCGAATATCTTAACAGCCCGATCAGGGACATTCACCAGGGCGCCAGCGAAATCCGTCATCGCCTGAACGTCGACGCCATCAACGAAACAGGTTACACGATCTATGAGGAGCTGCGGTCGGAAGGGCTGACGGATTATTGCGCCTGGCCTATCGAGCACACGTTCGGCAAACGCCACGTCGCATCGTTTTCCAGCGATCGCCCCGGCGGCTTTTCCGACGAGGAGATCGTCGCGCTGAAAAACCTCCTGCCCGCGCTCGCGCTGGTGAGCGAGATACGCCTGAAGAACAGGATGACACGCACCCTTCTGGAAACCTATGTGGGACCACATGCGGGCGAAAAAATCCTGAACGGCGCCACGACACGCGGCAGCGGCATGACGGTGGGAGCAGCAATCCTGATCTGCGACCTGCGCAATTTCACCCATATTTCCGATCTATGGCCGCGTGACGATGTGATCGAGCTTCTGAACGGTTATTTCGACGCCATGTGTGATCCGATCGAGGAATTTGGCGGGGAAATCCTGAAATTCATGGGCGACGGGCTGCTGGCGATCTTCCCGCTCAGCAACCCGGATGCTTGCGGAAACCTCCTGAAGGCCATTGCCAGGGCGCAACGGAGCCTGATCGCACTCAACGAGATCAACCGGCAAAAAGGCCATGACCCCTTGGGTTACGGCATCGGCGTTCACGTCGGCGATGTCATGTACGGCAATATCGGCTCGAAAACCCGGCTCGATTTCACCGTCATCGGACCCGCCGTCAACATCGCATCGCGGCTTGAGACGCTGACCAAGGAAACAGGGCGCAACGTTCTCTTCTCCGAAGAATTCGTGCGCATGGCTGGCAACGGGACCGGGTTCGAAAGTCTGGGCCCTTGGCTGTTGCGCGGCCTCGAAACCCCGGTCGAAGTTTACGCTCTTCCGCAAAATCCCGCATCGGCGCCCGTCGCCGCCTGATGGGCTGCGCCTGCTGCCCAGCTTGTAACGGCGCATTTTAAGCCGAACGGCATCTCCCCGACACCCTCCGGAGCCGTGATTTCGGCTGCCCTGCGCGACGTCAAATCGCTTGACACGCCATGCCTGTCGATCTAGCAAAATGGAACATATATTCTATATCGAAACATTGTTTGCATTCATATTCTGCCTGTCCGGGAGTGACGGGCGGACGCGTGAAGGAACCGGAGGAAAAATGGTTACGAAATTGGCCCTGCTTGGCGCCGGACGGATCGGCAAGGTCCATGCAAAGGCGATCACCACCGACAGCCGCGCGCAGCTGGTGGCTGTCGTGGACGCCATGGCCGGCGCTGCGGAAGCAATCGCGCGGGAGGCCCACTGCAAGGTCAGCACAATCGAGGAGGTTCTGGCCGACGAAACGATCGACGCGGTCATCATCTGCACGCCGACCAACACCCATGCGGATCTGATCGAGCGTTTCGCCCGCGCCGGCAAGGCGATCTTCTGCGAAAAGCCCGTTGATCTCGATGTTGCCCGCGCGGAAGCCTGCGCCAAGGTGGTGGAAGAGACCGGTGCGAAGGTCATGCTCGGTTTCAACCGGCGTTTTGACCCGCATTTTCAGGCTGTTCACAAGGCGATCGACGACGGCCGCATCGGCAAGGTCGAAATGGTGACAATCACCAGTCGCGATCCCGGCCCGCCCCCGGCCGAATATATCAAGGTTTCCGGCGGCATTTTCCGCGACATGACCATTCATGATTTCGACATGGCCCGTTTCCTGCTCGGTGAGGAAGTGGAAAGCGTGTTCGCCACCGGTTCCGTTCTGGTCAATCCGGAGATCGGCGCGCTCGGTGATTTCGACAGCGCCAGCATCGTTCTGACGACGAAAAGCGGCAGGCAGGCGATTATTTCAAACTCTCGCCGCGCGACCTATGGTTACGACCAGCGCATCGAGGTACACGGTTCGCTCGGTTCGGCAGCGGCCGAAAACCAGCGCCCGGTTTCCATCGAAATCGCCAATGCGGATGGTTACACCCGGCCACCGCTGCATGATTTCTTCATGACGCGTTACACGGCAGCCTATGCCGCGGAAATCACTGCTTTCATTGACAGCATTGAAAATAACACCGCGCCCTCTCCTTCCATCAAGGACGGTTTGATCGCGCTGAAGCTCGCCGATGCGGCGCTGAAATCCGCAACGTCGAAAACGGTCGTGACGATCGCCTGAGGTAGCGGCCGGAGCGCCGCGCGTCTTGCCGAACTCTCTGTCCGCCGCGCAATTATCGACGGCGGACAGCCGTGCCTCTCCCAAGGCCTCGCCAGCGGGTATATCGGGCACATCGTCCAGATCCCACATTGATCGGCGGCGCTCAAATCCACAACAGGCTGCTTCCGGGCTTGCATGGCTGCTATTCGGAAAATAAGGTTGTCTGACAAGGTGCGGCCATAACATATGGCCATATCCATCTCATTCACGCCGAATCCTTTTTTTGCCGGCAAACTCCGGACAGCGGTTTTTCCATGCCATCAGCCAAGACCGGTTTTCTTTATGCGCTTGTCGCCTTCACGATCTTTGCGGCGCAGGATGGCATATCGAAACATCTGGGCAGCGCCTATCCACCGGTCTTCGTCGCCATGTTGCGCTATTGGGCCTTTGCCGTTTTCGTTCTGCTGATGGCGGCAAAGTCTTCAGGCGGCATTCGCGGTGCCGCCATCGCCAATCGCCCCTGGCTGCAGATCAGCCGTGGTGTCCTCCTTGCCGTACAGATCGTCTTTTCGATTTTCTCCTTCGCAATCGTCGGCCTTGCCCACAGCCATTCCATCATCGCTTCCGCCCCGCTCATCGTCGCGGCGCTTTCCGTGCCGCTGCTGGGAGAAAAAGTGGGCTGGCGGCGTTGGTGCGCTATTTTTGTCGGTTTCATCGGCGTTCTCGTTATTCTCAAACCCGATGGCGAAGGTTTCGACAAGAGCCTGCTGATCACCTTCGTCGCCGCATTCATGCTGGCGCTTTATGGTGTGCTGACGCGGCTCGGCAGCCGGAGCGATACGGCCATGACAAGCTTCTTTTATACCGGCGTGGCGGGCGCGGCCGCCCTGACGCTGGTTGGCCCGTTTTATTGGGTCAGTCTGGCGCCCCATGACTGGGGATGGATGCTGGCCCTGTGCATTACCGGCATGAGCGGCCATTACTGCCTGATTAAAGCCTTCGAACTGTCGGATGCGGCTTCCGTGCAGCCTTTTTCCTATTACCAGCTCGTGCTCGTCTCCATCATCGGCGTCACCATCTATGGCGAGGTCGTGACTTCCAATATGGTGATCGGCGCGGCCATCGTCATAGCAGCAGGTCTTTTCACCATCTGGCGGGAACACATGACCGCAAGGAAGGGTCGCCGGCAAGGCTGATATGCTTGCCGGCCGGAGCCGGCCTAGACGAGAGCCGCCTCGCAGCGCAGCAGCATGCCGAAAAGATCCCGCGGCTCATCCGGGTCCGCCAGCAGGTCCAACTCCGTATAGAGCCCGGTGGACGGCAGTTTTGAGCGTACATAACGCAGCGCCGAAAAATCCTCAGTCGCGAAACCCACGCTGTCGAACAGTGTGATCTGCCTGTCGTTTGCCCGGCCTTGCTGTTCACCCGTTATGACCCGCCACAGCTCGGTAACGGGGTAGTCCGGCGGCAATTGCTGAATTTCGCCCTCAATACGCGTCTGCGGCGGATATTCGACAAAAATGTCGGATCGCAACAGAATATCCCGGTGCAATTCCGTCTTGCCGGGACAATCCCCGCCAACAGCGTTGATGTGGATGCCGGGGCCGACCATGTTGTCAGTCAGGATCGTCGCATATTGCTTGTCGGCAGTGACCGTCGTGACGATATCCGCGCCTTCCACCGCTTCTTCCGCACTGTCGCAGATCTTGATGGCAAGACCCTGCCCGGCGAGATTGCGGGTGCATTTCTCGCTGGCGGAGCGGTCGATGTCAAACAGCCGCAACGTATCGATGCCGAGAATGGCCTTGAACGCCCGCGCCTGGAATTCGCTCTGTGCGCCATTGCCGATAATGGCCATGGAACGGGCGTTTTGGCGGGCGAGATATTTCGCCGCAACGGCGGAGGTGGCGGCAGTGCGCAGCGCGGTCAGGATCGTCATTTCGGTTAGAAGCAGCGGATAACCACTGCCGACATCGGAAAGCACGCCGAAGGCCGTCACGGTCTGGCGGCCCTCCTTCATGTTCTTCGGGTGACCGTTGACATATTTGAAGCCATAAAGCGTGCCGTCGCTGGTCGGCATCAGCTCGATGACACCCTCCGTCGAATGGGAGGCGATGCGCGGGGTCTTGTCGAAGCTTTGCCAGCGACGGAAATCCTCCTCCACCACATCGGCGAGCTCACGCAGGAACGTGTCGATGCCCACCTTGAGCACCAGCTTCATCATGTGATCGACGCTGACGAAAGGCACGATATTGAGGTTTGGTATCACGGTCATCACATCACCCCTTTCAGCCGGCCCGCGTCGGGCGGTCCATGACCCGCTTGCCCATCAGGCTGGTGGCAAGATCCACCATCAGCGTCGCGGTCCTGCCGCGCTCATCAAGAAACGGATTGAGTTCCACGAGATCGAGGCTGCAGACCAGCCCGCTGTCATGCAGCATCTCCATGACAAGATGGGCTTCGCGGAATGTCGCGCCGCCCGGAACCGTGGTGCCGACAGCCGGCGCGATGGACGGCTCCAGAAAATCGACATCGAGGCTGACATGCAAAAGCCCGTTTGCCGCCTGAACCCGCGCCAGGAATTCACGCAGCAGCACGGCAACGCCATGCTCGTCAATCGAACGCATGTCGTGAACGGTGATGCCGCTTTTTTCCAGAGCGGCCCTCTCGGCAGGGTCGACGCTGCGGATGCCGATCATGCCGATATTCTCTTCCGGAACAGCATGGGAAAGCGGCGGGAAATAACCGGAAAAACCGTCACGCCCGCTGAAATAGGCGACCGGCGTGCCATGCAGATTGCCGCTGCGTGTGGTTTCAAGGGTGTGATAATCTGTATGAGCATCGAGCCAGAGGACGAAGAATGGCCGACCCGTCTCAGCCACGCGGCGCGCCATGCCGGCAACCGTCCCCGCCGAAATCGCATGGTCGCCGCCGAGGAAGATCGGCACGGCGTCCGCGCTTTCGCGATAGGCCGCTTCCGTCAGCGCCTCTGTCCAGGCCACTGTTTCGGAAAGATGGTGTACGGCAGGATTCGGATGGCAAAATTCCCGAAGCGGCGCGGGCGTCACATTGCCCGTATCCACCACCCGATGCCCCAGCTCTTCGAGGGCATGGGCAAGCCCCGCGACGCGATAGGCGCTCGGCCCCATTTCGCATCCCAATTGCCCGGCCCCGATCTGCAACGGCGCACCAACAAGCCTGATATCCATTCCCGTCCTCATTTTCCCGACCGATAACTCCACTAGACCACGGAGACATGGCAGAACGAACATCAAAGATTGGCAATATTATCGAAATAAGCTACCGTTTTGGTAAAATCATTTTATCGAAATGGCAGGTATGGACAAACTCGACGAACGCCTCATCACCCTTCTGCGGCATAATGGCCGGCGCAGCATCTCCGACCTGGCCGTGGAGACTGAAACCTCGCGCGCGACGGTTCGCTCGCGCGTCGAAAGAATGGAAAATGACGGTACGATCATCGGTTATACCGTTATCCTGCGCGCCGACGCCGTGGAGGCCGCAATCCGCGGCATCATGATGATCGAGATCGAAGGCCATGTGACGGACCGCGTCATCCGCACACTCGGCGGTTTTCCGGAAATCTCCGAAATCCACACCACTAACGGCCGCTGGGATCTGATCGTGGAACTGAATGCCGCGACACTTAGCGATTTCGACGCCGTGCTCCGCCGCATCCGCCTCGTGCCCGGGATTACCGGCAGCGAGACCAGCCTGCTGCTCTCCACCCCGCGTTCCACCCGCGCAAGGCTCTGACACAGAGACGAAAGGCAAAAGCAGGATAAAACGCATTTTTCGATTTTTTCGACTTGCGCCCCGGAATAAATCATCTATATGACGACCCACCAAAGCGAACGCGACAACGCGTTTCAGGCTTTTGGGGAATAGTTCAATGGTAGAACAGCGGACTCTGACTCCGTCGATCTTGGTTCGAATCCAGGTTCCCCAGCCAACACCTTAACTCCCTTTACATCCTCGATTTTTGTCTCGTAGCGGATATCATTCCGACGCTACTCGCCCGCGGCGGATATCGCGGCGGCGAGCGCCCTGATGGCTGAGGCGTGGGCCGGTGTGCGCGCGCGGGAGAGAAGCACGATGTCAGAGATTGGCAACGGTGGCAGGCCCAGCTCGGGGCCACGATCCGGCAAGCCTCGGGCGCTGATCTCGCCGAGGGCTGCGATGCCTGCGCCGGCAAGCACTCCTTCCAGAAGCGCAGAACAGCTTCCAGCGGTGAATGCATCGCGCCAGGCGACGCCAGCCTTTCCGAGCTCGGCTATCGCAATATCCCGGACACCACACCCCGCCCCAAGAGAGACGAGCGGAACGGCGCTGTTGGTGCGCGGTCGCCAGTCTGGGGCCACGCGCCATCCCAACCTGTCGGTGCGCAGCACTTCGCCATCGGACCCGCCGCCATTGCGACGGATGATGGCGGCATCGGCCAGTCCGGAAGCGAAGCTTTCCTTCACCCGCCGGGAAAAACCCAAGGTCACATCAATCACAGCATTGGCCGGCAGCGACGCGCGCATTGCTCTTATCGCCGCCGAAAGGCGGGTCCCGATCGCGTGATCGCTGGCCGCCAGTGCAAAGTGCAGCGGTGGCTCGTCACTGAAGTTCAGCGCATCCTCATGTTTGGCCAGCAGCTCGCGGGCCTTCGGCAGAAACACCTGCCCATCCTCCGTCAGCCGAAGGTGGCGTGGCGAGCGGTCGATCAACCGTCTGCCGAGACGCTGCTCCAGCATCTTCAGCTTCTGACTGACGACGGGCTGCACGGTTCCCGCAGCGTCGGCCGCCCTAGTCAGGCTGCCCAGTTCAACGGCGAAAATGAAGAGGCGGACGCTTTCAAGGTCAATCATATAAAATCGCTATGAATAGAATAGTATTCATTATCTTCTCATTATGATGAAATTTACGCAAGGTGGTTTTCGGCAACAAGGAGAAACACCATGCCCATGATCAAAACCCGCTACACCAAACCTCAAGACGCTGACGATCCGAAGCTGGAAATCGCCGCTCTCCTGTCCCGGTTGACTGCGGACATCCTGCACAAAGACCCGGCGGTTACCGCCGTTCTCGTCGAAAGTGCCGATCCCGCCGACTGGATCATCGCCGGATCGAGCGTCGCCGAACAGAAGGTCGGCACATTTTATGTCGAGGTTTCGATTACCGATCACACAAACATCAAGGACGAGACGACCGAATGGGTACGCCGTGTTTATGAAGAGATGAACAGGCTGCTTGGCCCCGTGCACGAAGCAAGCTATGTGCTGGTTCACGCCGTGGATGGCGACACCTATGGTTATGGCGGGCAAACGCAGAACCTGCGGTGGGCGCAAGCACGCATGATCGGGGCGGGTTAATAAGAAAAGCCCGCGGAGCAGTGGAACGAGATGGTACTCTATGAACTGGCCGCCGTGGGCGCTGCAACCTGCTGGGCGATAACGGGACTGCTCGCCGCCCGCCCGGCGGGGCATCTTGGTGCGCTTGCCTTCAACAGGACAAGGCAGCTTTTTGTCGCCTCGGTGCTCGGTCTTTACGTCCTCGCTTCAGGAACCTGGCGGGACCTGCAACCGGATGCGCTGTGGGCGCTGTTGCTTTCCGGCTTCATCGGCATCTTCGTTGGCGACACGCTGCTTTTCACCTGCCTCAACCGGCTGGGGCCACGCCGCTCCGGAATCCTGTTTGCGCTCAACGCTCCCATCGCCGCCGTGCTTGGCTGGGCTGTTCTCGGGGAACAGCTTTCCGTGACAGCCATAGCCGGCATAGGACTCACCCTTGCGGGCGTTCTGCTGGCCATCCTTTTCGGCAAGCGCAAGTCGCAGCTGCACGCATGGGAAAGCGTGAAGGGACCGCTCTGGCTCGGCGTCCTCGTCGGCCTTCTCGCAGCTCTCAGCCAAGCCGTTGGCTCGCTGATCGCGAGGCCTGTGATGGCAGCAGGTGTCGATCCCATCGCCGCATCCATGCTGCGGGTGGGCGTCGCCGCAATCTGCCTTACGATGTTGACAATGCTCCCCATCAAGGCCGTAAAACCCAAGGGGCCATTGACGGGCAGCATTTTCCTCCAGACGGCGCTGACCGGCACGATCGCGCTCGGCTTCGGCATGACGCTGCTGCTGTTTGCGCTTTCTGGCGGAAAGGTCGGCATTGTCTCCACACTTTCGGCCACCACGCCGGTCATCATCCTGCCATTGCTCTGGCTCAGAACCGGGGAGCGGCCCGCATTTGGTGCCTGGGTGGGAGCCGCTCTTGTCGTTATCGGCATGGCGCTCGTGTTCTGGCGCTGAGGGCCGCCGCGAGGTTAGATGCGGTAAACAACCGCTCCGCCCGTCATGCCCGCGCCGGCTGCCGTCAGAAGCAGATTTTCGCCGCTCGCGAAAGGTCGTCCGCTGTTGGTCATGGACAGCGAAAGCGGAATGGTTGCGGCGGAAGAATTGCCGAAGCTTTCTATGGTGCGAACCGTCTTTCCCCGCTCGATACCAAGATTGCCACAGACGGCATCAAACATGCGGGCATTGGCCTGATGCGGTACGAAACGGCCGATATCGGCTGCGGTCAGTTCCGCCTCTTCCAGCACGCGCTGTGAGGTCTCGCTCATCAGCGCCACGGCGCGGGAGAAAACCTCCCGGCCATCGCGCATCGTCATCAGGGCATCTTCGGCGGAAATATCAGCGCAAAAGGGCCGGCTGCTGCCGCCTGCCGCAATCTGGATGAGATCGTAACCGCTTCCATCGGCAACGAGATCGGCCGACAACAGCCCGCGTTTCGCCTCAGGGCTAGGGGTGAGCACCACCGCGCCGGCGGCATCGGCAAACAGGACGGCGCTCGCCCTTTCCGCCGGATTGATGCGACGGCTGAGAATATTGGCCGCGACAACAAGGACGGCGCGGCCATGGGTACGGACAAAACCATCCGCGAGGGTGAGCGCATAAAGAAAACCGGAACAGGCGCCAGCAAGATCGATCGCACCGGAGCGCGTCAAACCGAGCCTGTGTGCCAGCAGCGGCGCGGAAGGCGGCAGAAGATGGTCCGGCGTGGAGGTGGCAAGCAGCGTAAGCGCAATGTTATCGGGATCGATCTTGGCATCCGCCAGCGCCATCCGGCCCGCCTTTTCCGCAAGGCCACTCAGCGTGTCGTCCTTCTCTGCCCAATAACGGGAGCGAATGCCGGTGCGCCGCTCGATCCAGCCGGCCTCCAACCCGAGGTTGGCCTCTATTTCGGCATTGCCGACGCAACGGGCAGGAACGGCATGGCCGAAACCAGCCATACGGGAAGAGCGTGTCTGCATTGTCATGACTTTCGCAACGGTCCTGGCATCTCCCATTTCTAGCTCCCGGCGGCGCGCGAATTTACCGGTGCAGCCTGAGTAACGATCCCGGCAACCTCACCGATGACGTCAAAGGCGCGTGTCAGGTCGTCAGGCGTCGAACAATAGGGCGGCATCAGGTAAAGTACGTTGCCGAGCGGGCGGATGAGGAAACCGCGCTCGCGGAACAACTGGCGCATGCGTGGCCCCGCTGCGGAAAGATACCCCCCAGCCGGCACCACAAGATCGAGCGCGGCGATGGTGCCCGCCTGCCGGATATTGGCGAAACGGCCATCATCTGCAAATCGCCCGATATTATCGCCCAGCGCCTGTTGCACCTGCCCGATGCGCTGGAGAACCGGTTCATCCCGCCAGACCTGAAGATTGGCGACGGCAGCGGCGCAGGCGATCGGATTGGCCGTATAGGAGCTCGAATGGAAAAAGGTTTTGCGACGGTCGGTCGAAAAATGCGCATCGAAAATCTTTGCGCTGCACAGCGTTGCCGCCAGCGGCAGGGAACCGCCTGTGAGCCCCTTGGAGGTGCAGAGAATATCCGGCGAAATTGCCGCCTGCTCGCAGGCAAACAGGGTTCCGGTCCTGCCCCAGCCGGTCATCACCTCATCGGCGATGACGAGGCAGCCGTGGCGTTCGGCTATCTGTTTCAGCCCGGCAAGAACATGGGCGCCATAGATCTTCATGCCGCCGGCTCCGAGCACCAGGGGTTCGATCAGCAGGGCGGCAATGCGGCCCGAGCGGCAATAGACCTCGAACATATCCAGTGTGCGCTGCTCGCGATCAGCCTCCGGGAAGGCCAGACGGTCGACGCCGAAAAGCAGCGGCTCATAGGCGGCATTGAACACACCGCGTTCGCCTGTCGACATGGTGCCGATCGTATCACCATGATAGCCATGCTCCATCACCACGATACGATCGCGCTTTTCACCGCGATTGTGGAAATAACCGAGCGCCATTTTCAGCGCCACCTCCACCGCCGTCGAGCCGCTGTCGGAATAAAACACATGGTTTAAGCCCGCGGGAGCAAGCTCAATCAGCCCCCGGGCGAGCGTCTCAGCGGACTCATGGGAAAATTCGGCAAAAATAACTTGGTCCAATGTTTCGGTCGCGGCGCGGATGGCCGCCATGATTGCCGGATGCCGGTGCCCGTGGGTGGTGACCCACCAGGATGAAATGGCGTCGAACAGGCGATTGCCATCCTCATCCACCAGAAACGCCCCTTGCGCCGAGACCACATGTTTCATCGGCGGTTCCAGCCCATGCTGGGTGAAGGGATGCCAGACCGGGGAACGGCTCATTCCGGTGCCTCCAGAAAATCAGCGAGATTGAAGTGTTGGGCGAAGGCCTGATGCAGCGCGTCGCTGGTCAGATCCGCCAGGCGTGGCAACCGGCCGAGCGGACGCACCGCGCCTATATTCGAAATAACGCGCTGGTTTTCCTTGTCTTCCTCACCGATGAAAACCACGCCCTGCACCGGAATGGCGCGTTGCCGCAGCGCCTCGAGCGACAACAGCGTGTGGTTGATGGTGCCGAGCGCAGTTCTGGCGCACAGAATGAGCGGAATTTGCCAGCGGGCAAAGATATCGACGAAGAGCACGCTCTCCGTCAGCGGCACCAGAAGCCCGCCTGCGCCTTCGATGACAAGCGGTCCATCCAGTCGCGGCGGCTGTAAAAATGCGGGATCGATCGTGGCATTGTCGAGACGAGCCGAAAGATGCGGCGAGGCTGGCGTCTTCAACCGATAGGCTTCCGGCAGGATGCGCGTAGGCGCGACGCCGGCAAGCCTTGCCACCGTCTCGCTGTCGGTTACTTCCTCAAGCCCTGACTGCACGGGCTTCCAATAATGGGCCCGCAGGGCATGGGTGAGCGCTGCGGCAAAAACCGTCTTGCCGATGCCAGTATCGGTGCCAGAGATGACAAAACGGGGGCTCATGCTGCATGCTCCCGCAACGAGAGGGCAAGCAACCCGATCATAGCGGCAATCTGGCTTTCCTCCAGATTGAGCGTGGTGGCGATGCGCAGCCGCGCCGTGCCTTCCGGCACCGTCGGCGGGCGGATCGCCCGCACATCGAAGCCCCCTTGCCGCAGCCGCGCGGCAATCTTCAGCGAGCGTGCATTGTCGCCGATCATCACCGGAAGGATCTGTGAACCGCTTGGCGTCACGCCGAGTTGGCGCTGTAACTCCTCGCCGGTAAAACTGACCAGATCCGCCAGTCGCGACCGCCGCCAGGGCTCGTCCGCGACGACGCGCAGGGCTTCCCGCACCGCCGCCGCCATCAGCGGCGAAGGGGCGGTGGAATAGATGAACCCGCGGGCGCGGTTGACGAGGTAATCGGCAAGAACCGCAGGCAGGCTCAAAAGCGCGCCGGAGGCCCCGAGCGCCTTGCCGCAGGTGTGAAGCGCCACCACATTGCCACGGCCTTCCAGTGCCGCAGCAAGTCCACGCCCACCGGGGCCGAAGACGCCGGTGGCATGGGCTTCATCGACAACCAGAAAACCACCATGCCGTTCGGCAAGATCGGCAAGCGCCGCGAGCGGCGCGCAATCGCCATCCATGGAATAAAGGCTTTCGACAGCGATCCATGGTCGCCCCTTACCGCCCGCCTGCCGCCAGCGGATTATTTCCCGCTCGAATGCCTCGACCTCATTATGCGGCACAGCCACCGCCTTGGCCTTTCCCGCCGCAATGCCATCATGCACGCTGGCGTGGATAAGGGCATCATGGAGGACAAGATCGTCCCGCAGCGGCAGGGTGGAAAAAAGTGCGACATTGGCGGCAAAACCGCTGCTGAAATAGATCGCTTTTTCGGCCCCAAAGAACGCCGCCGCTTCCGCTTCCAACGCCTCGTGTTCGGGGTGATTGCCACGCAGCAATCGCGAGCCACCGGCGCCCACCGGCACGCCTCTTGCCATGGCATCAACGATTGCCGCCTTCAGGCGCGGCGCTTCGGCAAGGCCGAGATAATCGTTCGAAGTGAAATCGACCCCCTCGCGCGGTGCAAGCGCACGAAGCCGCGATTTGCGGCTGAGGCCGGCAAGCTTCGCCTCATAGGGGGAGAGCGCCGCAAGGTTCACCGGCAGCCTCCTGCTTCCACAGGCGGCAATTCCATCGGCTTCAGGCCAAGCCGCCGGAAGAGCGCCGTATCGTGATCTTCCCCCGGATTATCCGCCGTCAGCAGCGTTTCGCCGATGAAGATGGAATTGGCGCCGGCCAGGAAACAGAGCGCCTGCGTCTCATCGCTCATCTCGGTACGCCCGGCAGAAAGCCTTACATGCGAACGCGGCATCAGGATGCGGGCAAGCGCGATGGTGCGGACGAATTCGATCGGATCGACAGGATCGGCATTGGCCAGTTTCGAGCCGGGGATCGGGATCAGCATGTTGATCGGAACGCTTTCCGGCGGAGCCGGAAGGTTGGCGAGCGTCACCAGCATCGAAATCCGGTCTTCGACCGTCTCCCCCATGCCGAGAATGCCGCCGGCACAGACTTTGATGCCGGCATCGCGGACATTGGCGAGCGTCGCCAGCCGGTCCTCGAAGGTGCGGGTCGTAATGATCTCGGAATAAAACCGCTCTGACGTATCAACGTTGTGATTATAATAATCCAGCCCGGCATCGGCCAGCCGCTCGGATTGCTCCGGCGTCAGCATGCCAAGCGTCATGCAGGTTTCCATGCCAAGCGCCTTCACGCCTTCGACCATGGCGACAACAGCCTCCATGTCGCGCTCCTTGGGATTACGCCAGGCCGCGCCCATGCAATAACGCGTCGCCCCACCCTCTTTTGCCTTGCGCGCCTCCGCCAGTACCCGCTCGACTTCCATGAGTTTGGAAGCCTTCAGACCGGTCGGATTTCGGGCGGACTGACTGCAGTAACTGCAATCTTCGGGGCAGCCGCCCGTTTTGATCGAAATAAGCCGGCTCATCTGGATTGTATTGGCATCGAAATGACGCCGGTGCACCTGCTGCGCTCGAAACAACAGATCGTTGAAGGGTAAATTATAGATAATTTTCGCCTCTTCGTTGGCGGAATTCGGCTCAGCATCGCTCAAAGCAACCGGTTTTTCGTCAGTCCGCAGCGCCATCTGATCCATACGTCACTCCCAATCCTTTAAATAAATAGATAGAACTTGTTTTTATCTATTTTTTTCCGATGGCATTTTGCAAGCACTTTTTTCTTGAGAGTTTTTTCGACGCGAAATGCAGACACGACCGAGCGGGACAGACAGGCCGCATTTCGAGGGTGGCAATTCCCCACATATTTGCGCACGAAAAGATCGAGCAGGCCCATGGCGCGAAACCGTCCGAATTGCTAAAGCTCGGGAATGATATCACTTCGCACCTCCACCAATGGCGACGCGGCGCGCATCCTCGACATATGGAGCAGGGCCGTTGACGCAACCCACGGCTTTCTACTTCCGCAGGATCGCGTTGCGATCGGCGAGGAAGTCAGGGCATTTTTGCCGCAGGCGCCGTTGACGCTTGCCGTCGACGAGACAGACCGCGCCCTGGGTTTCATGTTTTTGCATGAAGGCCATATGGAGGCGCTGTTCATCGATCCGGACCATCACGGCAAAGGCATCGGCAAGGCCCTGGTGGAAAGTGCGCTTGCGCTTCACCCGGCACTGACAACCGACGTTAACGAGCAAAACGGCGAAGCACTGGGCTTTTATCGCCGGCTGGGCTTCAAGCCGACGGGACGCTCCGATCTCGACGGACAGGGGCGGCCCTATCCGCTCATCCATCTTCGATTTCGCCCGACGGAAGAATAGACCGCCGGCGGCGCGGGGGATGACAGTGCCATGCACACCATCATCCATTTCTGAGCCCGCATTTTCTGCGACGGAGCCGCTTTGCGCTGCCTCCTCCCGAATTCATCGCCGAGGCCGATATTACCTGCATCGTCGGCGAAAGGGCCGCATCAGGCTGTGGTCTTTCGCATGAAATCGGATGGGCGATCAGCTTCACGTCAAGGTTTTCATCAATGGTTATGAACCATATCCATTGACAAATCACGGGACAGCGGCTTTTCTAAAGGCCATGCGTGAAACGTTGCGAGCATCGAAATTGCTGGCCCTTATGTTTAGACTGGTGATGATCCTATCACTGGCTGGCTACAGCGTTTCCACCGTGAATGCCGCAATGCATGGTCCCGACGCCGGAGGAACGCAGCACGCTCGTTCCGCCACGATGGATCACGGCAAGATGATGGATCATGGCGGCTCGGCGATGATGTCCGACACTCATGGTCGCCACGGCGTCCAGGACCTGCAGGGAATGTCCGACGAGGACGGTGGTGTCAAAAAAACCGCGAAGCCACAATGCTGCGGCGATTTCTGTCTCGGCATGGCGGTTCTGATCGATCACGGCACAGTCGGCACGCCCGTCGTCAGCGGCATCCGCTCCTTCCTCGACGACAGCAAGGCGCTGGGGCAGACCCCGCTTCTTCACCGCCCCCCGAACATCTGAACAGGCAAAGCCCGCCTTTGGGCAATGACCGTGCGTGAGCGGCTGTAACGCTGCTACGCCGTTACATCTCCTGTTCGGAAACGACCCATGAACCCAATTTATATTGTGGTTGCGGCGCCCCTGCTTCTGGGCGGCTGCACAGCCACATCGATGATGAATGACGCCGCCTCCTATGACGACGCGGCAAACCCGACGCTTGCCGTCGCCCCCCTCCGCTACCAAAGCCCGGTCTCGGCTTACACGGCCCGCATGCCGGTCGATCCCAAACCCTGGCGTGACCAGAACGATGCGCAGGCTCCAAAAGGAGACGCATCATGACACCACGTGCATTCAAACTCGGCGCAAAACTGGCAGCCGTTCTATCCATGCCGCTTTTTCTCAGTGGCTGTGTCTCGGCCGCACAATATGCGGCGTCGGATGCTGGGTTCATCAATGTTTCGGCAAAGACATCGGAAGCGACCGGCAAACAGGCCATTTGGGTGCAGAACCGGGTCGAAGCGCAGGCAGCACAGGCCCGCGTCAAAACGCTGATGGCGGCCAGCAAGGTCCTTGATGCCGAAACCGCCGTACAGGTTGCGCTGCTGAACAACAAGGGCCTGCAGGCGGCCTATGCCGATCTGGGGGAAGCCGCTGCCACCGCCTGGCAATCGACCATGCTGGTCAATCCGCGGGTCGGCATCGGGCTGACGGGGATCGGCACCCCCGGCCTCAGGGCCTATAAGTCAATCGAGGGCGTGGTCGTCACCAATATCCTGGCACTCGCCACCCTCAAGCAGAACGTGGCGATTGCCGATACCAACTTCCGCAAGGCGCAGCTTGCCGCCGCGCTGAAAACGCTGCAACTCGCGGCAGATACGCGCCGGGCATGGATCAACGCCGTTGCCGCCCTCGAAAATGTCGGCCAACTGGCGCAGGCGCAGACCGCGGCGGACGCCGCCTCTGAACTCGCCAAGAAGCTTGGCGAGGCGGGTTCGCTCAATAAGGAAGGCCAGGCCCGCGAACAGGTGTTTTATGCCGAGTTGACAGGCCAGATCGCCAAGGCGCGGCTTGAAGCCCGCCTTGCCAAGGAAGAACTGACGCGGCTGATGGGTCTATGGGGAGCGGATATCGAATACGCCATTCCCAGCCGCCTGCCGCAGCTTCCAAAAACACTCGCCAAGCGTGACATGATCGAGGCGGAGGCGCTGCAACGCCGCGTCGATCTGCAGATGGCAAAACTCGATCTTGAGGCGACTGCGCGCTCCTTCAAGCTCACGGAAGCCACCCGCTATGTCACCGATCTCGAGTTGCGCTCCGGTTTCGAGACCGAGCGCGAGCTGGAAGACGGCGAAAAGCACAAGCAGACGACCGGCAACGCGGAACTGGAATTCGTCATTCCGATCTTCGATTCCGGCCAGGCGCGCATGCGGGAATCCGAGCTCGCTTACATGCGTGCAGCCAATCTGCTGGCGGAAAAGGCGGTCAATATCCGCTCGGAGGCCCGCTCGGCCTATCAGGCGTATCGCTCGAATTACGATATCGCCCGGCATTACCGCAACAGCGTGGTGCCGCTGCGCACCAAGATCGAGGAAGAGTCGCTGCTGACCTATAACGGCATGCTCACCAACACGTTCGAGCTGCTGGCCGACAGCCGCGAGAAGGTCAATTCAAACCTGCTGGCCATCAATGCCAAACGCGACTTCTGGCTCGCCGAAGCCGGCCTCGCCCCTGCCATTTATGGCGGCGGCGCAGGCGCGTCTGGCGGAGAGACCGAGGTTGCCGCCGCTTCCGGCGGCGGTGGTGGCGGACATTGAGAAAGGGAAAGACCATGTTCAATAGAAGACAACTTCTGGGCGTCAGCGCCGCTATGGTCTCCTCGGCGGCCTGGGCGAAAACCTCGAACAGCAGCCTGCCGGAAGCGGCAGTGATGGAAACGGCGGCAACGCAGGCGCCGGTAAAGCCCACCGCCGGTCCCGATTATAATCCGGTCGTCACCTTGAATGGCTGGACCCTGCCCTTCCGGATGAACAATGGCGTCAAGGAATTCCACCTTGTCGCCGAGCCGGTGGAACGCGAAATGGCCGAGGGCATGACTGCCCGTCTATGGGGTTACAACGGCCAGTCACCGGGCCCCACCATCGAGGTCGTGGAAGGCGACCGGGTGCGCATTTTTGTTACCAACAAGCTGCCGGAACATACGACGATCCACTGGCACGGCATGATCCTGCCATCGGGCATGGACGGGGTGGGTGGACTGTCGCAGCCGCATATCCCCGTCGGCAAGACCTTCGTCTACGAGTTCGACCTCTTGAAGTCGGGCACCTTCATGTACCACCCGCATTCGGACGAGATGGTGCAGATGGCGATGGGCATGATGGGCTTCTTCGTTGTCCATCCGAAGGACCCCACCTTCATGCCGGTGGACCGCGATTTTGTGTTCCTGCTCAACGCCTTCGACATCAATCCCGGCACCTCCGTCCCCAAAATCATGACGATGACGGATTTCAATCTTTGGGCATGGAACAGCCGGGTGTTTCCGGGCATCGATCCGCTGGTGGTTTCCAGGGACGACCGGGTGCGCGTGCGTGTCGGTAACCTGACCATGACCAACCATCCGATCCACATGCACGGTTACGATTTCGAGGTGACCTGCACGGATGGCGGCTGGGTGCGGCCGGAGGCGCGCTGGCCGGAGGTCAGCATCGATATTCCCGTCGGCGCCATGCGGGCTTATGAATTCGACGCCAAATATGTCGGCGACTGGGCGATCCATTGCCACAAGTCACACCATACGATGAACGCCATGGGACATGACGTCCCCACCTTCATCGGCGTCGACAAAAAAAGCGTCACCGAAAAGATCCGCAAGGTCCGGCCGGAATATATGCCGATGGGCACCGCCGGCATGGCGGATATGGGCGCGATGGAAATGGAAATCCCCGAAAATACCGTTCCGATGATGACGGGGTGGGGCCCGCACGGCCCGATCGAAATGGGCGGAATGTTCTCTGTCGTGAAGGTTCGCGAAGGCATTTCCGCGGGCGATTACGCAGACCCCGGCTGGTACGAAAATCCGCCCGGCACGCAGGCCTGGGAGTGGACCGGCGAATTGCCGGACAGCCAAAAAAACACCGACCCCAAAACGCAGATCACGCCGCATCCGATGAAACACGGCTGAATATGACCCACCCTTACAAACCAAGGAACAATGACATGACCAGACTGAAAATTGCACTGCTTCTCACCACTCTTGCCACGCCAGCGCTCGCATCCGGCACCCACGGCGGCGGCCATGAAGCGATGGCGGTGGGCGAACCGGGCGACAAGGCAAAGGTGACCCAGACCATTCAGGTGACGATGAAAGAGACACCCGATGGCAAGATGCTGTTCACGCCCGCCAAATTCGAATTCAGGAAGGGCAAGACGGTTCGCTTCGCTGTCAAGAATGCCGGCGAGCTGGACCATGAATTCATCATGGACGAGCAGAAAGCCAATCTGGAGCACAAGGCTGCAATGGCCAAGGTGCCGGAGATGGAACACGACAACCCGAATGCTATCACCCTCGCGCCGGGAGAAAGCGGCGAAATCATCTGGAAATTCACCAATGACGGCATGTTCGAATTCGCCTGCCTGAAACCCGGACATTACGAGGCCGGCATGCGCGGCGATCTCAAAGTATCCGCCAAGTAACCCACGACCGAAGGAATCTCACCATGAAGACCGTCATTAAGATCACCGTCGCAGCCGCACTTCTACTCACCGCTCCATTCAGCGCATTTGCAGAGGAATTCACCAAGGGAACAGTCAAGAAAGTCGATGCTGCCGCCAAGAAGGTCACGATCATCCATGAAGAACTGAAGAACCTCGACATGCCAGCCATGACCATGGTGTTCCGCGTCAAGGACGATGCGATGCTCGGCAAGCTCAAGGAAGGCGCCAATATCGAGTTCATCGCCGAACGCGCCGACGGCAAGCTTGTCGTCGCAAAGGTGAAATAAGGCTGCCATCATCTGCGCAGAAGAAACGGAAGGGGCAGCGGTTTCCGCTGCCCTTTTGATATTAGCGGTCGGATGCCCGACGGGCGTTATTGTTCGGCAAACGGTCTTGTTTCGGCGGAGCGCCGCGCACCATCGCTCTTGCGCGAAAAAGTCGCGTCGATCGCACGCCGATTGTTGATGAACGGCCGATGGAGCAGAAGAAATACCGCAAACATCAAAGGCCATGCAATCAGGACATCCGAGAGGAAATGAGCTCCCATCGCCACCCTGTTCAGGGAGAAAATCACGATGAACGGCGTCAATATCGCGGTGCCGATCAGGCGAAATTTCCCTGGCAGGAGAATGATGAAGGCCAGAAGGGCGATTGCGGAAGCGCTTTCACCGGAAGGAAAAGAGCAGTTTCGGGTGCAGCTGCCACCGAGGGAAAGAACCGGTGTAAAAACCAGCTCTCCCCCGAACTCTGCGAGATGCCGCGGCCTTGCCCTGCCGAACAGGTTTTTCAGGGCATGCACCGCAGCGCCCGGTCCCAGAGCAAAAAAGACGATAATAAGCAGCAGCCTGTGTGGTGGAAAAAGCCGTGGCAAGCCGCGCGAGAAGGGCATTACGACAAGCATGCACACAAGTCCGGACAGCAAGACCCAGGGAAGCCTGCGGTTCAGATCGCGAACGGAAATCAGGAACTCGTCCTCGCCGAGTGTGAAACCTTCCGCCCAGAATTGCCGGCTTACTCCAAGATCGATATCCGGCCTGATCGTAAAGACAATCATCATCGCAAGGGCGACCAGAAGAGCCAGCACAAAGGGACTGCCGGAGGCACGCGCAAATGCCTGACGAACGACAGAAATAAAGTTGACACGAAATTTCGACCGTTGGGTCAAACGCCGCTTTTTGGGGTGGGTTTTATGGGTGAGAGACTGGTGCATGGCCAGTTCTCTCCCGCAGAAATGTCAAGGCTCTGCGGAGAAAGACACAAGAGCGTATGGAAAGGAGTGCCGGTGGCATCCATTCGGGCACAGCGGCTCTTGCCCGATGTTCCGCATCCGCTTAGCGTCCCGGCGCTGCCACGGCCGACACCAGTACATTTGCGGATTGAGTATGGACAAAGGACTAATTCTAATCGTCGAAGACGACCCCGATATTATTCAGATCCTGGACGCCTATCTCGTTCGCGAAGGATACAGAACCGTCAGAGCCAGCGACGGAGAAACGGCGCTGACCCATTTCTCCATGTTGAGACCTGATCTGGTTCTCCTCGACATTCGCCTGCCGAAATTCGACGGCATCGAGGTTTTGAACCGCATCCGGCGGGAACGGGAGACGCCTGTCATCATGGTCACATCTCTCGCCGAGGACATGGACAAGCTGACGGGCCTTCGCCTCGGCGCTGACGACTACATCGTCAAACCTTTCAATCCGCATGAATTGATCGCGCGGGTGAATGCCGTGCTGAAACGCACGCGGCAACCGGGCTCTGGCGGGGTTTTGCGCTTCGGGCCCATTGAGGTTGACACCGAAGCCTATGTCGCAGCCGTCTGCAACGACGGTCAGCGGGCCGTTCTGCCGCTCACGCTGAGCGAGTTCAGGATCCTCGCCCATATGGCGCGTCGTCCCACCCACGCCTTTCAGCGTGCCGATATTCTTGACGCCTGCCTGCCGGAAAGCGATGCGCTGGCGCGCACCATCGACACACACATCGCCAATCTGCGCAAAAAACTGACGGACCATGGCGCCTGCGGTTATCTCGTCTCGGTGCGCAGCATCGGTTATCGGCTGGCAGGGGAGCAAAAACCATGAAGCCTTGGCGGCTCCGCCTGCGGACGATGACGGCGATCACGATCACTACAATGCTCATCTTTGCGGTTGCGTTGGTCTATTTCGGCGTTTCCTGGTATGCCGACAATATTCAGGAGCGCATGATCGCCCAGCTATCGCCGGATGCCTCCAAGGCCTTCTCGGATATAGACCGGGGTGTGATGCCGGACCAGCGTCAGCTTGAGGCCCTTGTCAGGGTTTTGCCGGGCCTCGAGGACGAGGCCGATAACGAGCTTATCAAATCCGTGTTCATTTTCGGATTGCTCGGTGTCTTTCTCTGCAGCTTGCTTGGTTACTTCATCTCTCGGCGCATTGCGGCACCTCTCGGCGAACTTGCCGATGCAGCGCGGCGCATGGCGACCGGCAACTTCAGCGGAGGAGCAAAGATCAGGGGGAGCCACATCGCAGAGGTCGCATTTCTCGTCGACAGTTTCGAGAGCTTGGTCCGGGAACTTCAGATGATGGAGCACCGGTTGAAGTTCAACACGATGGCGGTAGCCCATGAACTGCGCACCCCGCTCACGATCCTGCAGGGCCGTTTGCACGGCATTGCCGATGATCTCTTTCCCCTCGACAAGGAAGCCATTCGCCACCTCATCGTCCATGTGGAGGGGCTGGCACGTCTCGTGGATGATTTGCGCACGCTTTCTCTGGCCGAAACCAACAGCCTCGTCAAAGACACCGAGCCACTTGATCTTGCCGCCGAATGCGCGGCCGTGGCGGAGGCGGCACGGCCGCTCATGAACGAAGCAGGCATTGATCTCGAGATGTCGCTGGAGGCAGCATCAGTTTGCGGCGACCGTCAACGCCTTCGGCAGCTGCTGCTGATCCTGATGGACAATGTGCGCCGCTACGCGGCGAGCGGCGGATTTATGCGTTGCTCGACCGGGCTTCAGGACGGGCGCGCCTTCGTCTCGATCGAGGATAAAGGGCCGGGCTTCCCCGCCGGCGTCGAGGCGCACGGCATCGAACTCTTCTGGCGCATGGAACCGTCACGCGCGCGTAAGACCGGCGGGACAGGTCTCGGCCTGTCCATTGCCCGCGCAATCGCACAGGCGCATGACAGCGATCTGCAAATAAAGGCGCGCCCGGACGGCGGAACGATCGTGACCGTCATTTTCCGGGAGGCATCCTGAACTCCACCCTAGTCATGGGCAGGCTTTCGCGCCGGCCCGAAGATCATGAAGCTGATGGCGGCGAGTAGCCATACACTGATGCCGGCATAGAGCATGACCAGGCCGAACCCATCCGCAAGCGCCCGGTGGACAAGCTCTTCCGAAACGCCCTGCGCCGAGGCGCCAGCAGTTCCCGCGGCGATCTTTTCCGCCAGCGACTGCACATGAGACACATCCGCCCCGATCGGCAGGTTCGCCCGAAGCGACGCCCCCACGCCCTCGACCAGAATAAAGCCCATGATCGGAATGTTGATGGCAAGCGAGATCATGCGTGCGCTCATGTCGATGCCCGAAGCCATGCCCGAACGGGCGGGCGAAACCGCGCCCGTGGTCGTGTTGGTAACGGGGGTGTTGGTAAGTCCGAGCCCTATTCCCGCGAGGATGCAGCCGGGCAGCATTGTAACCCAGTTCGCCTCTTCGATACCGCTTCCCAGCTTCATCAGCATGAAGCCGAGGCCGATAGTGAACAGTCCTGCCGGAATGACGAGGCGGGGTTGGTAGCGCAGCGACAGGCGTTCCGCCAGAGGCGGGACCACCAAGGCTGGCAGCGTATAGGCAAGCAGGCCGAGCCCGGCGGTGACGCTGTCATAACCGAGGCCAGCCTGAAACCAGATCGGCAGATAGATCATGAACGGCCAGAAGCTGATATTCATCGCCGCTGAACCGATGATCGCCCCGGAAAAAGGCCGGATGCGGAACACTGAGAAGTCGAACATCGGTCTTGAACTAAGCTTTTCGGCAATCAGGAAGGCGATGAAGCTCGCAGCCGAGGCGCCAAGGATCAGAAGCGCCGCCGGGCTCGCAAAACCAAGCTCGGGTCCCTGTGTGATGAAAAAGGCAAGGCAAAAAACGGACAGCGAAAGCGTGGCCATGCCGGCGATATCCAGACGTGCCGCCTCCGGGTCACGCGATTCTCTCACACCGCCCGAAGCAAGCAGCCACGTCACGATGGCGAGCGCTACGTGAACGAGGAAAACCCATTCCCAGCTCCACAGCGCAACAATGGCACCACCGATGATCGGGCCGAAACCGAGCCCAACGCCCGAGATGATGCCCCACCAGCCGAAGGCCATGCCGCGCTCCCGCGCCGTACGGAACTGGTGCGACAGAATGGCGATCTGGCACACCAGCATCGCCCCGCCGCTCAAGCCCTGAAAGAAGCGCGCGCCGATCAGCACCGGAACATTCTGCGTCATTCCGCAGGCAAGGGAAGACAGGGCAAAGGCAGCAATACTGGCAATAAAGACACGTTTGCGGCCGAAGCGGTCGGCCAGCGCACCGGTTGCCATCAGCACCATGGTCACGCCGATGGTATAGGCATTCATGATCCACTGGAGTTGCCGGAAATCCGCGTGCAGTAGCTCTTCCAGTGTCGGCAGGATCGCAGGAACGCTGGAGATTTCCAGTCCGAACATAAGAGCGGAGAGACAAACGGCAGAGAGCGCCATGGCGCTTCTGCTGCCCGTTTGTTCGGTAATAACAAGGGTCATTCTTCAGCCTTTCTTGGCTCGGCTCGCAACTGTGAAACCGATCTACGAGGCGACAGGCTAGACAAAGCTTGACCATAACTGAATTGGATGATTGGCTATTTCAGAGACAACAAATTGGAATAGTCGACATGAGCACGCTGGATGTGGAGGCCGTCGAAGCCTTCGTTACCATCGCCGATATGCAGAGCTTCACCCGCGCGGCCGAAGCGCTCGGCACCACCCAGGGCGCGATCAGCGTCAAGCTCAAGCGATTGGAAGACAGGCTGGGCCAGCGGCTGCTCGAACGCACACCGCGTTCGGTGCGGCTATCCGCGCAGGGTGCAGTGTTTTTGGCGCCCGCCCGCGAGTTTCTCGCCGCACACGATCGCGCATTGGCAGGACTTTCCTCACCGCGCCGTCGTTTTGGCCTCGGCATTGCCGCCCACGTGGCAGGACCGGAGGTGCCAACCCTTCTGGCCCGCCTCAACGACCATGATCCGGGCCTGACGATTGAAGTGCGGATGGACCATTCGCGCTCCCTGCTCGACGCGTTCGACCGTGGGGAAATCGATGCGGCCATCATCAGACGCGAGGACGACCGGCGCGACGGCGAGGTTCTCGGACCGGAGCATTTCGGCTGGTATGCAACCCCGCAATTCGAACATCGTCAGGGTGAACCGTTGCGGCTTGCGGCACTGTCTCCCGCCTGTGGCGTGCGTGATATAGCCACCCGCGCCCTGGACGGGGCTGGCATAGCCTGGACGGAGGTTTTCCTCGGCGGCACATCGTCCATGGTAACCGCGGCCGTTTCGGCGGGACTTGCGATTTCCGCCTTCTCCTCCCGTCTTGCCCCACCCGGCACCGTGGAGGTGAGCCAGCGTTTTGGGCTGCCTTCCCTGCCTTCCACCGAAATCATCATGTTCTCGACCCTGACGGACAGCAGATCGCGTGAGGCGTTGCGAACGCTCGCTGCCGCTTTTCGCGAGCATCGGCCGACCTAAGTGCCGTGGCGTCACAGATGGCCCGACCGCCTGTCGACATTTACCGGTGGAAAATCTAGCATCGCGCCAAACTGGAAGGACCGACCATCTCTCGATCCAGCCGCCACAGTGGAGTATTCATGTCCCTGCCCCAAAAAATCGGTTTTATCGGAACAGGCGCCATCACCGACGCGATGGTACGCGGCCTGCTTGCCAGACCCGCCGCCGTACCACATGTCATGGTGTCCCAGCGCAGCGCGGATGTTTCGGCTGAACTGGCTGCCGATTTTTCGCAGGTGATCGTCTCAAGCGACAATCAGGCGATCGTCGATGGCTGCGATACCGTCATGCTGGCAATCCGTCCCCAGATCGCCGAGGAGGTCATCCGGCCGCTACGGTTCAGGGACGAACAGAAAGTAATCAGCGTCGTGGCTGCGACCAGCCGGGAAGCCCTTCTCGACTGGATCGATGCGGATGTACATCTCACCCAGGCGATCCCGCTGCCCTTCGTCGCCCGCCGCAAAGGCGTCACCGCCATTTATCCCGCCGATAGGGATACGGCAGCAATCTTCAACGTGCTCGGCAATGCGGTGGAATGCGAGACCAAGGCCGAATACGACCTTCTGGCCGCCGGAAGCGCTCTGATGGCTACTTATTTCGGCATCATGCAGACGGCAACGGAATGGTTGGCCGAAAACGGACTGCCGGAAGAAAAGGCGCGCGCCTATCTTGCACCCCTCTTTGGCGGCCTCTCCGAGGTGGCGGTGTTGGCCGGAAGCAAGGCGGATTTTAACGAGATCAGCCGTGAATTCGCCACCAAAGGCGGCCTCAACGAACAGGTGCTCAAAGACTTCGATGGCAAAGGCGGTTCAAAGGCCTTGAAAGATGCATTGAGCCGCGTGCTCGAGCGGATTGCGCGATAGCAGCCGGTGCAACGGTAGGAGCAAAAAAGGGGCCTTTCGGCCCCTTCTGTTTATGCCTTGCCCGGACGGTTGATCGTCAGGAAGTGGCGCACGACAGGCTTTTCCAGCCCGGAATGATAAGCCAGCACCTTGCCCTGCAAATCTGCATCGGCATTGGAAACCCGCTTGTGCTGGCGAAGATGTTCCGCCCAGGATTCCACCATGAACCATTCGACGATCTTCTGCGGATCGGCGGAGTCTTCCGTGACACCCCAGCCATAGGCGCCATCGCGGCGACGCTCCTGGGAAAGCTCGTCGAGTGCATGGAGGAAAGCGGAGCGGTGATGCTTTTCGACATTATATTCGATCAGGATCAGAACCGGGCCGCGATCATGGGCCACCGGCTCGGCAACGAGCGGTTCCGGCCAATGGTTTGATGGCACCATATCCGCATCACCCGCAGGCAGTTTCAGGCGGTGCATGACAAGGCCCGCAACCAGCAGTCCCGCAGCACCGATCAGCAATGCACCCGGCACACCTGTGGCTTCACCAACAGCACCCCAGCCAAGGCTGCCGGCTGTCATCGCGCCGTTGAAGACGGTGAGATAGACAGCAAGGCCACGGCCACGCACCCAGTTTGGCAGAACTGCCTGGGCGGCCCCGTTCAGCGTCGTCAGAGCGGTGATCCATGCGCCGCCGAGGAACAGCAGGACGATGATGGCAAGCCACTTCGGCGGTGCGAGTGAAAGCGCGGCCATGACCAGTGCGGTAATGACGGCAGCACCGAGAAGCAGGGCATCTGCATCGAAACGTTCGCGCAGCTTCGGCATGACCAGCGCGCCGCCGATGGCGCCAGCGCCGACAGCACCGAGCAGGATACCGTAGAAGCTGGCGTCTCCGCCGAGCAATTGCCGGGCAACCAGGGGCAGCAGCGCCCAGACGGCGCTGGCGAAAGCGAAGAAGATCGCGGCCCGCAGCAGCACGACATGAAGCGGCTTGCTGGCACGGGTGTAACGAAGGCCCGCCCGGAAAGCGCCGAGGAAACCTTCGGCCAGCGCATCATCAGCGTTCTTTACCCGTGGCCACCACAAAAGGGCGGCGATGACGACGAAGTAACTGGCGACATCGGCGCCATAGGTAAAGGCCGCGCCGAAGGCCGCAAGCAGGATGCCGCCAGCAGCCGGACCGATGGAACGGGCGATATTGATGCCGAGCGAGTTCAGAGCCACGGCGCTCTTGATATCCTCGCGCTTCACCAGCTCCGGCACGATGGCCTGCCAGGTCGGTCCCATCAGCGCCGCACCGATACCGCCGAGGAAGGTGAGACCGATCAGGGCGCTGACGGACAAAAGGCCGGTGTGCGCAAGAACCATGAGTGTGACGCTGACAGAGGCCAGCAACAGCTGAACTGCGATCAGGAACTTGCGGCGGTCGAGAATATCGGTCAGCACGCCGGCCGGGATCGCCAGAAGAAAGATCGGCAGGGTTCCAGCGGCCTGCACCATGGCCACAGCCGCCGGAGAGGCCGAAAGATCGGTCATCAACCATGAACTCGCGACATCACGCATGAAGCTGCCGGTATTGCCCAGCACCGTCGCGGCCCAGAGGACGGCGAAGACCGGTTGTGCAAGCGGAGCAAAACTGCTTGCGGAGGATTTTGCGGTGCTCATTTGCCCGTTCCTTTCGTGAGATCGATTGCAGCGACGACAACAAATGCGCCAGCGAGACCTAGATGTTCAAAGAAGGCATTGGTGGCCATCATGCGGTCCATGCCCGGCGCCATTTCCCAGAAGCGGAGAGCGATGAAGGTGGCGACAAGAGTGAAGCCCGCCAGTGCCAGAGCTCCGGCCCAGCGCAGGAAGCCCGACATGACCAGAGCGGAGGCGGTGAGTTCGAACAGGATGACGACGACGGCGAATGCGGCCGCCGGCTGAAGGCCAAAATGGTTCATCTCGGCAATCGCCCCTGGAAAGTCGAAAATCTTCGTCAGCGGTCCCTGAATATAGGCCGAGCAAAGCGCCAGAAGCGCAAGGGTTTTTGTGGCGGGTGCGGCAACGATATCCGCAAGGAAGCCCCGAGGGCGAAGGGTTGAAGACGGCTCAGTCATAATGTGCTCCTACTGGCCGTTCGGTTCGAGCGGCGCTGGCGTTCATCTGATGGAGCGATATTGGCGCAAAGGATTATCGCCAACAATTGCATCAATAGTTTCGATATAATTGCGTAATTTGTAATATTCTTTTATCGGCTATTGGTCGTATCCCACGGGCGGCACATGCGCCGCCCGTGGGTGGGTTTCTTTGCCGATGAGGCTTATACCGCCCAGCAGGAGCAGCCCAGAGCACCGAAGAAGCCTTTGAGATCGGCAATCGGCAGCTTCGATGTCCAGGCACCGGCATGGTCGTGACCATGCACACCGCAATCGCTGGCGCAGCCGCAGGTGGAGATGGCCGTGCGGCGCAGCGAGCGGGCGCCGGCGCCATCCGGTTCACCCCAGGCGGCGTAGCCGCCGAACTTGCGCACTGGCGACCAGTCTGGCATGGCCGGCGGAATATTGCTCTCGTCCAGTGCCTTGAAGTCACCGGCGCCATAGACGACCTTGCCACCCACCATCGTCAGTTCCGAGGTAAGGAAGGAGATTTCATCCTCCGCACAGGAGAAGAAGTCCTTGTCCGGCACCACGAGATCGGCGAACTGGCCTTTCTCGATGCGGCCCTTCTTGCCTTCTTCATTCGAGAACCAGGTGACTTTTTCCGTCCACATGCGCAGCGCCGTTTCGCGGTCGAGGCAATTGGCGCGCGGGTAAAGCTGCATGCCGCCAACGGTCTTGCCGGTCACCATCCAGAAGAGCGACACCCACGGATTGTAGGAGGCGACGCGCGTTGCATCCGTTCCGGCCGAAACGTTCACACCCTTATCGAGCATGCGCCGGATCGGTGGTGTGGCTTCGGCCACGCCTTGGCCATAACGCTCGACGAAATATTCGCCCTGATAGGCCATGCGGTGCTGGGTGGCGATGCCACCGCCAAGCGCGGCGATACGGTCGATGGAGCGGTCAGAAATGGTTTCAGCATGGTCGAAGAACCAGTTAAGCCCTTCGAGCGGGATATCACGATTGACCTTTTCGAAGACATCCAGCGCCCGCGAAATGGTCTCGTCATAGGTGGCATGCAGACGCCAGGGCCAGCGGTTTTCCGCGAGAATCCGGACAACATCTTCAAGTTCGCCTTCCATCTCCGGCGGCATATCGGGCCGCGGCTGACGGAAATCCTCGAAATCGGCCGCGGAAAAGACCAGCATTTCACCCGCACCATTGTGCCGGAAATAATCGTTGCCCTGCTTGTATTTGACCGATTGCGTCCAGTTGAGGAAGTCTTCCTTTTCCTGTTTCGGCTTCTGCGTGAAGAGGTTGTAGGCCAGCCGAACGGTCATCTGGTTCTCATCCGACAGCTTCTGGATCACCTCGTAATCATCCGGATAATTCTGGAAGCCGCCGCCGGCATCGATCACGCCGGTCACACCCAGCCGGTTCAGTTCGCGCATGAAATGGCGGGTGGAATTGACCTGATAGTCGAGCGGCAGTTTCGGCCCCTTGGCAAGCGTCGAATAGAGAATGCCGGCATTCGGCTTGGCGAGCAGCAGGCCGGTGGGATTGCCGTTGGCATCACGGGTGATTTCGCCACCGGGCGGGTTCGGCGTGTCCTTGGTATAACCGACGGCACGCAGCGCCGCGCCGTTCAGCAGCGCCCTGTCGTAAAGATGCAGAAGGAAGACCGGCGTATCCGGCGCGACCGCATTGATCTCCTCGATGGTCGGCAGGCGCTTTTCGACGAATTGGTGCTCGGTGAAACCGCCGACGACGCGCACCCATTGCGGGGCTGGCGTTATCGCGACCTGGCGTTTCAGCATGTCCATGGCATCGGCAAGCGAGCGCACGCCGTCCCAGCGCAGTTCCATATTGAAGTTCAGGCCCCCACGCACGACGTGGGTGTGGTTGTCGATCAGGCCCGGCAGAACCCGCTTGCCCCTGAGGTCGATGATCTTCGTTTCCGGCCCGGCAAGGGCCATGACCTCGGTATCGCTTCCCACCTCGAGAAACAGACCATCCTTGATGGCGACTGCCGTTGCATTCGGATTGCCACGATCAAGTGTCGTGACGCGGCCATTGTGAAGGATGGTATCTGGATGCATGGACGAAGCTCCGCTCTTGATGGGATCAGCGGCCTTAGCCGGTGAAAACAGATTCGGAAAGGCGAGACTGGATGCCGCGCCGAGGAAAGTGCGTCGTGTCGGCATCAGCTTCTCTCCCTCTCGATGGGTGCGTTGCCCTTGGCAATATCTACCGTTTCGACACCACCCCTGGGCATATGGCCGAACATGTGCGGCTTGATCTGGTTGAACCACGAAACGGCGGCCGGTTCCCTGTCGATGATCGTTCTTGCGAAAGGGATGATCTGTTCTCCGACCAGGATGCCCAGCAGACCGACCAAGGCAATGACGGGCGGCGCGGGCGAACGCACATTGAGCAGGCTGTAAACGATGCCGACGAGCAGGCCGGCGCCAAGCGACAGAAGATAGACTTTCATGGAAACCTCCTTTGGGTGGATAAAGCCGCGCCGGCCGGTATATTGATCCCGCCGGCGCGTCAGGGTTGAAAGCTTATTTCGCGGGGTTAGGGCCGATGCGCTTGCCGTGCTTGACGCGCTCAGCACCGCCATGAACATGCGTGACCGCATAATCGATGCCCATGCCGTAAGCGCCTGAATGTTCCTTCACCAGCGAGGTGACGGCGTCATAGGTTTCCTTGCGGGCCCAGTCGCGCTGCCATTCCAGCAGCACCTGCTGCCAGGTGACGGGGATGACGCCCGCCTGCACCATGCGGTCCATGGCATATTTATGCGCATCGACAGAGGTGCCGCCAGATGCATCCGCCACCATGTAGATTTCGTAATCGGCGACATCATGCAGCGCCGAAAGAGCGAAGGTGGTGTTGCACACTTCCGTCCAGAGGCCGGAAACAACAATCTTCTTGCGACCGTTGGCAGCATTCTTCGCCAGGGCATCGCGGACATTCTGGTCATCCCAGGAATTCATCGAGGTACGTTCGAGAATGTCGTTTTCCGGGAATACTGCCAGCAGTTCCGGGAAGGTGTTGCCGGAGAAGCTTTCCGTTTCAACCGTGGTGATTGTCGTCGGAATGTTGAAGATCTTTGCAGCCTTGGCGAGGCCGACGACATTGTTCTTCAGGGTCTGGCGATCGATCGACTGCACACCGAAAGCCATCTGCGGCTGCTGGTCGATGAAGATGATCTGGCTGTTGGCGGGAGTAAGGACTTCAAGCTTCGACATGGTGGTTCTCCGTTCAGGTGGTGATTGCCGATCGACGGCGGTGAAATTGACAAGGCTTCGCCGGTCAGCTGCCCGGCAGGGGCAGCCGCCTTGAAAGCGTGGATATGATTTCTTCAGTGGATGCGGATCAAGGACCCGCTTTATGCCGCAAGGGGAGCGAGGTTCGCCTCGATCTGATTGCGGAAAGGCTCATAACGGCTTGGCAGCTTGAGCGCTTCGCCCAGATGCGCGGTATCCTCGTCGCGATCGAAACCGGGTTCGTTGGTGGCGATTTCGAACAGGATGCCGCCCGGCGTGCGGAAATAGATCGCCCAGAAGTAATCGCGGTCGATGACAGGGGTGACCTGATAGCCGGTGTCCATCAGCGCCTTGCGCACGTCCAGCTGCTTTTGACGGTTTTCAACCGCGAAAGCGATGTGATGAACCGAACCGGCTCCCGGACGGGCAAAGGGCGTCGTTGGCAGTGTGGCGAGATCAATCGTATCGGCGCCGTTGCCGCCGGGAATGACGAAGCGGGTTACATCGCCTTCTACATCGGCGCGCTCATATCCCATGAAGCGAAGCAGTTCCTCGGTCGCGGCCGTATCATTCAGATTGAAGCGCGCACCGGTGAAGCCGCGTATGGCGTTGTCTTCTGAGATGCCCTCGGCAAGCCATGGAGCGCGAGCATCGTTATCCGTTTCGATCAGCGCGAGTCCATCGCCATCCGGACCGGTAAAACGCAGGCGCTGTGCACCGAAGACCGTATCGGCCTGAAGGCCGGCGGCACCTTTCGTAATGAGACGATCTTTCCAGAAGCCGAGCGAACCCTTGGGGACGGAAAACTGTGTCTCGCCCACTTCGCCGACGCCCGGACGGCCGGCCATCATGTTGGCGAAGGGAAAATACGTCATGACAGTGCCCGGGGTTCCCTTCTCGTCACCGTAATAAAGGTGATAGACGCTTGGCTCGTCGAAGTTGACGGTTTTCTTGACCCGGCGCAGGCCAAGCGTATCGGTGAAGAAGCTGTTGTTCTGCCGCGCATCCGACGCCATCGAGGTAACGTGGTGCAGGCCCTTGATATCCTTGATCATCGTCGGCGCCTTTCGCTGTTGGTATGCCCGTTTCGATGGAGAAAGATGTAACCCGCTTGATTGCATCGCGGAATTGCAATATTTTTCTCGAATGAATTGCGATTTTTGAAATAATAGAGATGAACGATCACAAAGCTCTCAAAACCTTCCTGATGGCGGCCGAAAAGCGCAACTTCGCGCAGGTGGCCCGTGAACTCGGCATGACGGCAGCGGCCGTCACCCGTGCGATTGCAGCACTTGAAGATGATCTCGGCGTGCAATTATTCGTCCGGACCACCCGTCAGGTATCGCTCACGACGGACGGGGCCGTCTTCGCCGCACAGATTCAGCCGGCGGTCGAGGCTTTGGAGAACGCCCGGCGCGATGTTCGCAACGCCCACAAGGCCGACGAGGGACGCCTGAGGATCAGCGCGCCGACATGGCTCGGCAAAACGGTGCTGCCGCCGATCCTGTCGGGCTTCCGGGAACTCTATCCGAAAATGTGCTTCGAGATTTCGTTATCGGATGGCCTGGTCAATATCGTGGATGATGACTACGATCTGGCGATCCGTATCTCGTCCGCCCCATCGGACAAATTCACCATATGGCGCAAGATCAGGGCTGTACCGCGCATATTGGTGGCGGCTCCGGGCAGCCGGTTCGCGCAGATGAAACACCCCGCTGAACTGACGCCTGACGATTGCCTTGCCTACAGCGGCGAGAGCCGTCGGGAGAATTGGGTTCTGTCAGATGGCGGGTCAAGTATCACGATAGCGGCAGGTCGTGCCTTCAGCGCCAATAGCGGCGAGGTTCTGGCCGATATGGCTGCGGATGGCGCAGGGGTCGCCTTGCTGCCGGGCTTCAACATCGCACAGCATATCCACAGCGGCCGCCTCGTCCATGTCCTGCCCGGCTGGTCGCCGCCGGAACTCTGGCTGACGCTCTATTATCCGCCCTATCAGGCCCTGCCGCCCCGCATCGCAACTTTCTCGAAATTTTTCGAAGAACAGTTACCAGCCTACATGGTGGCGCTGGAGTAGAGCTGCCCGGATCTGCGCATTTTAATGACGGCGCGGGAGCGGCGCGCTCCCTCGCGGGATCGAGCGCGCGCCTTCTGTTATGCGCCATCCTGCCCAACGATATTGGACCGGGAAGTCACCGGACAACACACCAGTAAAATTCCGCTTGATTAAATACCGACTAGTCTGTATTTTATCAAGCAAGGGAGATTTGATGTGGCAAGGAAACAGAACCCATTGACCAGGCCGGGCCTGCTGGAGGCGGCATTTACCGTCATCCGGACGAAAGGTTACGCCGCGACGACAGTTGACGACGTCTGCGCCAAGGCCGAGCTGTCCAAAGGTGCATTCTTTCACCATTTCTCCAGCAAGGAGGAAATGGCGGTCGCGGCTGCCCAGCACTGGTCGGAGGTAACCGGTGCCGTGTTCGAAACCGCGTCCTATCATGATGCCGCTGATCCACTGGAGCGACTGCTGAACTACGTCGCCTTCCGCAAGCAGTTGATACAGGGCGACTTGCCGGATTTTACCTGCTTTGTCGGCACCATGGCGCAGGAGGTTTACGAGACCAGCGAGGCGATCCGGCAAGCGTGCTGGACCAGCATTTCAGGCCACGCCGAAACACTTGTCAGCGATATCGAAGCAGCCCTGGATCAATACAGGATAACAGAGACATTTACGGCGGAAAGTCTTGCCCTGCACATTCAAGCCGTCATCCAGGGCGCCTTCATTCTGGCAAAAGCGAGCGGGAATCCGCAGCAAGCCGTCGAAAGCCTCGACCATCTTCACCGCTATATCCGGCTGCTGTTCAGCCCGACAATGATCGACCACGTTGAATGACAACGCATCAACAGGAGGAAACCATGCCAAGCGTCATTCGTCTACATCGCGTCTTCGCAACGAAACCCGAAAAGCTCTATCGCGCTTTCATCGAACCGGATGCGATTTCAAGCTGGCTCCCGCCATTCGGGTTCACCTGTACCGTTCATGAACTGAATGCGAAGGTCGGCGGCAATCACCGGATGTCTTTCCGAAATTTCACGACGGGCGACAGTCATCCCTTTGGCGGGACCTATGTTGAACTCGTGCCCGGAGAGCGCCTTGTCTACACGGACCGCTTCGACGATCCCAACCTGCCTGGCGAAATGAAAGTCACGGTGAACATGAAGGCAGTGGCATCCGGCACCGAAGTGAATATCGAACAGGAGGGCGTGCCGGATATCATTCCGGCTGATGCGTGTTATCTCGGCTGGCAGGAGTCACTGCGCAAGCTTGCCAAACTCGTGGAACCCGAAATCACGCAATAGCGCGCGACAATGTTCCAAATTGCGAGCGCATGATCTGCCTGCGCAGGGCTTACATGAACTCCCAGCTCCCGGGGGCTCCGGATCTGTCATCGCACGGATATCCGGGCCTCCTACCTTTCCCCGCTGCTTGGGCAGGGTCTTGCAGCCCGTCCAGAACTAGAACGACCGTACAAAAGGCGGAAGTCCCGACACAGACATGTTAGCAGGCCTCTGGCCGGTCAGTCTTCGATAGGAAAGGCGAATCCGGCCTTCACGCGGTCCATGACGACCATTGTCTTGAACCCTTTAATGTCGTGGTTTTCATAAAAGAAGCGGCGGGTGAAGGCCTCGTAGTCCTCCATGTCCTTTGCCGTGATTACCAGAATGAAATCGGCATCGCCGGTGACATAATAGCCGATCATGACTTCGCGCGTCGCACGGATCGCCGCCTTGAAGCGATCGACGATGTCCGCGCGCTCCCGTTCCAGCGACACGAGGACGATCATGGTGATGCCCCGTCCCACGGCTTTGGGCGAGATGATCGCCACATCCGCCTCGATCACTCCCTCCTCCCGTAATCGCTTGAGCCGCCTCTGGCAGGCCGTCGGCGAGAGATTGACGATCCGCGCCAGCTCCTCCGACGTCAGACGGTTGTTCTTTTGCACGGCGTCAAGCAGCGCCCTGTCAGCTCGATCAATATTGGTCATGCAGAATTCCTGCGTATTTGGGTAAAATTAGCATTATTCCTGCGTCAAACAGGAAATAAATGCCGGAGATCGATCATGCAGCGACGCTAAGCTCCACGCAAATGAAAACGGAGCATATTCATGAAAGGTATTGCCAGCGCCGCGTTGAAGAACCTTCGCCGGCCCGATCTGATCGAGCATCGCGCCTTTTTGGACGGGGTATGGGTGGAGCGCAGCGAGAGGCTGAGCGTCATCGACCCAGCAGGCGGCGACCATCTCGTGGATGTGACCGCCTGCTCTCTCGATGATGTCGATTCCGCCATAGAGGCCGCCAGCGCAGCCTTCCTTCACTGGCGCGAGACGCTGCCGGTAGAACGCGGCGACATCCTGCGGAGCTGGGGCAGACTGATGCGCGACAATGCGCGCGATCTCGCCATTATCATCAGCGCCGAGCAGGGCAAGCCGTTTGAAGAATCGCTGGGGGAAATTTCCTACGCGGCCAATTTTCTCGACTGGTTCGCGAGCGAAGGCGAGCGATCCTATGGCGAGACAATACCGAGCCACCTGAAAGGTGGCAATCTCTCCGTACGGATGCAGCCGATCGGCGTAACGGCAGCGATCACGCCATGGAACTTCCCGTCAGCCATGATAGCCCGCAAGGCAGGAGCGGCCCTTGCCGCCGGTTGCACCATGATCGTCAAGCCGGCACCCGAAACTCCGCTCTCGGCGCTGGCTCTGGCAAAACTTGCGGAGGAGGCAGGCATGCCGGCCGGCGTATTGCAGGTACTGCCCGGTGAAGCCGCGCCTCTGGCGCGTCGTCTTCTGGAGCATACCGATGTGCGGGCGTTCTCCTTCACTGGCTCGACGGAGGTCGGGCGGCTGCTCCTTACCCAGTCGGCGGCAACCGTCAAGAAAGCGTCGCTGGAGCTGGGTGGTCATGCACCCTTCATCGTATTTGGGGATTCTGATCTTTCTCAAGCGGTGGCGGGGTGCATCAGCGCCAAATTCGCTACATCTGGCCAGGACTGCCTGGCGGCAAATCGCATCTATGTTCAGCGAGCGCTGTATGACCGCTTCATCGATCGGTTTGCCGACGCAACTTCCAGACTGACCGTTGGCCACGGCCTTGAACCGGGCATCGACATTGGGCCAATGACACGGCCATCGGTCGCCGAAAAGTGCCGTCAGCAGATCGCACAGGCGCTCTCCGCTGGCGCGCGCCTCGTCTGCGGCGGGCAGGACAGTCCGCTCGGCGGCAATTTCGTAACGCCAACCGTGCTGGCTGATGTGACTGACGACATGCTGATCGCACGTGAGGAAACCTTCGGGCCTGTGGCCGCCATCCTTCCCTTCGATGACGAGAATGAGGTCGTCCGCCGCGCCAATGCAACCGAGATGGGACTTGCGGCCTATGTCTACACCAACGATCTGGGCCGGGCGATGCGACTGACCGACCAGCTAGAATACGGCATGGTTGCCGTCAATACGCCGAAATTCACCGGTGCGCCAATTCCCTTCGGCGGCTGGAAACAATCCGGCCTCGGTCGCGAAGGCTCGCGCCACGGCCTGATGGAATATCTTGAACCCAAATATGTTTGCTTCGGCAATCTGGCTGCCTGAAAGGAACCCGCCTATGACCATCGACATCAAAAATATCGCGGAAATGGATCGAAATGCGGTTCTGCACCCCTTCACGCAGCTGAAAGACTTCGCCAGCGGCAAGCTCGGGGAACCGACCATCGTTGAAACCGGCAAGGGCATCCGCATTCAGGACGCCCACGGCAAGCAGTTGATCGATGGCTTTGCCGGTCTTTATTGCGTCAATGTCGGTTACGGTCGCACCGAGGTGGCGGAAGCCATTTCCCGTCAGGCCTATCGGCTCGCCTATTATCATTCCTACGCCGCTCACACGACGGACGAACTGGCGATCCTGTCCGACCGGCTGGTGAAGATGGCGCCCGGCAAGATGAGCAAGGTGTTTTACGGCATGTCCGGCTCGGACGCCAACGAGACCCAGGCCAAGCTCGTCTGGTATTACAACAATCTGCGCGGCAAGCCGGAGAAGAAGAAGATCATTTCCCGCGAGCGGGGATATCACGGCTGTAGCGTCGTTTCCGGTTCCATGACCGGCATGAGCTTTTATCATGACCACATGGACCTGCCGCGCGCTGGCGTGCTGCATACGGGCGTCCCCCACCATTATTGGGGCGCTGAAGCCGGTGAAACCGAACAGGAATTTTCAAAACGGCGCGCCGACGAACTGGAAGAGCTCATTCTGCGCGAAGGCCCCGACACCATCGGTGCCTTTATTGCTGAACCGGTGCTTGGCACGGGGGGTATCACGCCGCCGCCGGAAGGCTACTGGTCGGCGATACAGGATGTTCTCAGAAAATACGATGTCCTGTTGATCGCCGATGAGGTGATTACCGGCTTCGGGCGTACAGGCTCCATGTTCGGCTCACAACATTACGGCATCGAGCCGGATCTGATCACCGTCGCCAAAGGGCTGACATCAGCCTATTTCCCGCTCTCCGGCGCGATCGTAGGAGAGAAAGTCTACAAGGTGATGGAGGACGGCGCTGATCGCGTCGGCGCCTTCTCGCACGGCTACACCTATTCCGGACATCCCATCGGTGCGGCTGCGGCAAACGCCGTGCTTGATATCGTGGAAAAGGAAGACCTGCCGGGCAATGCACGGGCCGTCGGCAACTATTTTCAGGAGCAGTTGAAGGCAAGGTTCGCACAGCTTCCAATCGTCGGCGAGGTGCGTGGCGTGGGCCTGATGGGCGCCATCGAATTCGTGGCGGACAGGGAAAAGAAGACACGTTTTGCACCGGGTCTTGCGGTTGGTGCACGCGTTTCGAAGGCAGCACGCAATGGCGGCCTTATTGCGCGGGCCATGCCGCATGGCGATATTCTGGGCTTTGCACCGCCGCTCGTGACGACGAAGGCGGAGGTGGACGAGATCATCGCCATCGCCGAAGCCGCCGTCCGCAGCGTCATGGATGATCTGGTCCAGGCTGGCGAAAAAATCTGATCACCAGCGAGGCTTTTACCGGACCGGGAACTGCTCGTCTGGACAGCAGGGAGATGACGATTGCGCCTGTTTTGGATGCAATTGTCATCTACGCTGCATAAGGCTTCATCTTTTCACCGAACCGTGCATAATGTCATGAAATCATCTTCGTCTAAAACGAGACAATTTCATGCGCCGTCAAGCCAATCCGCTCAGCCTCGATCCGGTTCCCGCAACGAAACCGGTGGCATGGCGACCAGTTCTCGCCAAGCAGAAGGGCGAAACGAAACATTCGGCACTGACCGAACGCATCATCGCCGATATCGACGCCGGCGTTCTGAAGCCGATGGACCGCATGCCGACCCATCGCGACCTCGCCCGTGAACTCGGCCTTTCCGTCCAGACCGTCAGCCTCTCCTACAAGGAGGCCGAGCGGCTGGGCTATCTCAGTGGCGAAATCGGCCGAGGCACCTTCGTGAAGACACGGGTGACGGACCGGGCGGGCCGCATGATGCTCGACCACAGCCCGACTGAGGTCCTCGATCTCTCCATTATCCGCGGCGTCTATCTCGACGAGCATGAAAACGCCTCACGCGCCATCCTTCGTGAATTGGCCGATGGCGACAATTCGGGTTTCATGCGCCCCTGCCGGCCGGTGGCCGGCCTCGACAGCCATCGCGAAACCGCCCGAACCTGGCTCACCATGATGGGCGTGACCGCCGGTGCGGAGCGTATCCTCGTCACTAACGGCGCAGCCCACGGCATTTTCCTTGCCCTGAGCTGCATCATTCGATCGAACGACGTGGTTCTCTGCGAGAACCTCACGGACCACGGCATTATCGGCCTGTCGAACATTCTCGGTTTCAGCCTCAAGGGCCTGCCCACGGATGGCGAGGGCATATTGCCCGATGCGCTGGAGGCCGCGTGCGCAGCCGGCGGTGTGCGAGCGCTGGTGCTCATTCCGACCCTCAACAATCCCACCGGACATGTATCGGGCCCGGCGCGACGGCAGGCGATCGCCGCGATAGCTGAACGCTATGGCATCTTCGTCATTGAAGACGAAGTCTATCGGCCGATCATCGAGGAGGATCTGCCATCCATCACTGAAATGCTTCCTGATCTCGGCTTTTTCGTCACCAGCTTCACCAAGACGGTGCTAACCGGGCTGCGCGTTGGTTATCTCGTCGTACCACCCGCCTATTCCATCCGCGCCGCCTCCATCCTGCGTGTATCGAGCTGGAGCGGAACCTATCTCACGGCCGAAATAGCGACGCGCTGGGTCGAAAACGGCACTGCCTTGCGGCTGCTGGACGTCCAGCGCGCCGAAGCGCGGGCGCGGCAGAAAATTGCCCTAGATATCTTAGGCCAGCATATCGCCTCGACCCATCCCCTTTCCCTCTGCGCTTGGCTGAAGGTCCCGACGCGCTGGACGGAGGACGGCCTGGTGCGCGCGCTGACGACCCAGAATGTCGCCGTGACCCCATCAGAACCATTCATAGCCGGTCCCGGCCACGGCGGCGGCATCCGCATATGCCTCGGCGGCCGCCTCAATCATGCAACCCTTATCAAAGCTCTGACCACGGTGCGGCAGACCTTCGAACAACTGCCGCCCGTCTACGATATCGGCTCGATCGGCTGAGGCTGTCGATCGAAAATCATTGAATCATTACAATATAATAATTGACATGATTTTACTTCGCTCACAACATGACAATCATGAAGAGCGAAAACCTGTCCATATCCGCCGAAAAAAGCCCGCTTCCGGTCTCGCTGGCCGCGATAGAGCAGGCGGCCGGGCGGCTTGCCGGACAGGTGGAGCGAACCCCGCTGGTCCGCTCGGACAATCTGTCCGAACGCTGTGGCCATCCCGTTCATCTGAAGCTTGAAACCCTTCAGCCTATTGGCGCCTTCAAACTGCGCGGCGCGATGAATGCCATATTCTCGCTTGACGATGAGGCGCGCAAACGGGGCCTCGTCACCGCCTCGACAGGCAATCATGGCCGGGCGGTGGCCTATGCGGCAGAGAAACTCGGTATTCCTGCCACGATCTGCATGTCGGAGCTGGTGCCGACAAACAAGGTGGAGGCAATCCGCGCGCTTGGCGCCGACATCCGGATCGTCGGCAGATCACAGGATGACGCGCAGGAGGAAGTGGAGCGCCTGACCAGAAGCCGTGGCCTGACCGCTATACCTCCGTTCGATCATAGCGACGTCGTGGCGGGCCAAGGCACGATTGGTCTCGAGGTTGTCGAGGACATGCCTGAACTGGCGACAATTCTCGTTCCCTTATCGGGCGGAGGCCTTGCGGGCGGTATCGCCGTTGCGGTGAAAGCGTTGAAGCCGAGGGCGCGGGTCGTCGGTATTTCCATGGAGCGGGGTGCTGCCATGCATGCGTCGGTTAAAGCCGGTCGCCCCGTCTCGGTCCAGGAGGAAGAAACGCTGGCGGATTCGCTCGGCGGCGGGATTGGACTGGCGAACCGTGTGACCTTTGCACTTTGCCAGGCATTGCTTGATGACATCGTGCTGGTTTCCGAAGACGAGATCGCAGCAGGCATCCGCCATGCGGCGCACGAGGAAGGCCTGAGGGTGGAAGGCGCGGGCGCCGTTGCCTTCGCTGCCGTCCTGTCGGGCAAAGTCAACATCAGCGGCCCGACCGCGATCATCGTATCGGGCGAAAACATCGATCCGGCGCTCCACAAGACCATCATCGACAGGGGAGCCGCATGAGCCGCATCACCATCCTCACCGAAAAAGACCTGCGCGCCGTCGTTAAGCTCGACCTTTCCGCGGTCGACTGTGTCGAGCAGGCCTTTGGCGCCCTTGCCACAAAAGCTGTCGCCATGCCGCCGATCCTCCGGCTCGATATTCCCGAATTTCGCGGCGAAGTGGATGTTAAGACTGCCTATGTGCCGGGTTTCGACGGCTTTGCCATCAAGGTCAGCCCCGGCTTCTTCGACAATCCGACGCTTGGGCTACCGAGCCTCAATGGCCTGATGATCCTCTTCAGCGCGAGGACCGGCGTGGTGGAGGCCCTGCTTCTCGACAACGGTTATCTTACCGATGTGCGCACCGCTGCGGCCGGTGCAGTTGCGGCGCGGCACATGGCACGAAAGGACGCGTCCGTCGCAACGATTTTCGGGGCGGGCATGCAGGCGCGTCTGCAGCTCGAGGCTTTGACGCTGGTGCGGTCGATTAAAACTGCGAGGATCTGGGCACGAAACCATGACAAGGCTGAAAAGCTCGCTAGCGATTTTGCCAGGGAGCACGGCATCGAAGTTTCCGCCGTGGCTGATCCACAGGCAGCGGTGCGAAACGCTGACATCATCGTCACCACGACACCGGCCGAAAAGCCAATCCTGCGCGCCGACTGGCTGGAACAAGGCCAGCATCTGACCGCGATGGGATCGGATGCCGAACACAAGAACGAGATCGATCCGGCCGTATTCGCCAGAGTGCGCTATGTCGCGGACAGGCTTACGCAGACCCGCATTCTCGGCGAATTGCATCACGCGATTGCCGCGGGTTACGTCGAGCGGGATCAGCCATTCGCCGAGCTTGGAGAGGTGATTGCCGGCAAGTCACAGGGCCGCCTCTCGAACGAAGACATCACCTTTGCCGATCTGACCGGCACCGGCGTGCAGGACACAGCCATCGCCAATCTCGCCTTTGCCCGCGCCAAAGACGCTGGCAGCGGCCAAGTCATCGAAAACAGCGTAAAAATGGGAGACGCAGCGTGAGTGTAACGCTGAACTTTACGCGCGAGGAATATGCCGCGCGCCTGGCTAAAACCCGTAAAGCCATGGAAAGTGCCGGTATCGACCTGCTTGTCGTCACCGACCCGTCCAACATGCATTGGCTGACGGGTTATGACGGCTGGTCCTTCTACGTCCACCAATCTGTGCTCGTGCCGCCTGATGGTGAGCCGATCTGGTACGGTCGCAAACAGGATGCGAATGGCGCCAAGCGCACGGCATACCTCGCCCACGACAACATCATCGGCTATCCCGATCACTATGTTCAATCGACCGAGCGGCACCCGATGGACCTGTTGTCGCAGATCATCGAGGAACGGGGCTGGTCAGGCCTGACGGTCGGTGTCGAAATGGACAATTATTACTTCTCGGCAGCAGCTTTCGCATCACTGAACAAACATCTGCCAAACGCACGTTTCAAGGATGCCGCCGGCCTCGTGAACTGGCAGCGTGCTGTCAAAAGCCCGACCGAACTCGACTATATGCGCAAGGCGGGCAAGATCGTCGAACTGATGCACAAGCGTATCGTTGACGTCGTTGAACCGGGCATGCGCAAGTGCGATCTCGTGGCAGAGATATACGATGCCGGCATTCGGGGCACCGCAGAATTCGGCGGCGATTACCCCGCCATCGTGCCGCTCCTTCCTTCCGGTGCCGACGCTTCCGCCCCGCACCTGACATGGGACGACAAGCCGATGCGCTCAGGCGAAGGTACCTTCTTCGAAATCGCCGGCGCGTACCGTCGTTATCATTGCCCGCTGTCACGCACGGTCTTTCTCGGCAAACCGACACAGGCATTCCTTGACGCAGAGAAAGCAACGCTCGAGGGCATGGAGGCCGGTCTTTCCGCAGCCAAGCCCGGCAATACCTGCGAAGACATCGCCAATGCCTTTTTTGCCGTGCTGAAAAAATACGGGATCATCAAGGACAACCGCACCGGCTATCCGATCGGACTTTCTTATCCGCCTGATTGGGGCGAGCGCACCATGAGCCTTCGCCCCGGCGACCGCACGGAGCTGAAACCCGGCATGACGTTCCATTTCATGACCGGCCTGTGGCTGGAAGACATGGGGCTCGAAATCACCGAAAGCATCGCCATTACTGACACCGGTGTCGAATGCCTTTCCAATGTACCGCGGCAACTCTTCGTGAAGGGCTGAGACGATGCTGAAGACCGCGCTTCGCCCCTCCCCGATCACGCCCTCCGTCGATTTCGACGGCAAGGGCGTGCAACACGGTCATTTGCGGCTGCCCTACAGCCGCGATGACAGTGCCTGGGGCTCGGTGATGATCCCGATCTGCGTTATCGCCAATGGTGAGGGGCCGACCGCCCTTTTGACCGGCGCCAATCACGGCGATGAATATGAGGGGCCGGCGGCGCTTTTCGAACTCGCCCAGACGCTCGATCCGGCCGAAGTGAAAGGCCGCATCATCATTGTCCCAGCACTCAACTACCCGGCCTTTCGCGCAGGTACACGCACCTCACCCATCGACCGGGGAAACCTCAACCGCAGCTTCCCCGGTCGCCCTGACGGTACCGTGACGGAGAAGATCGCCGACTACGTCACCCGTCATCTGATACCGCTCGCGGATATCGTTCTCGATTTTCATTCCGGCGGCAGGACGCTTGATTTCCTGCCCTATGCAGCGGCGCACGAATTGCCCGACAAAACTCAGGAAAGCCGTTGCTTTGATGCCGTGGCCGCTTTTGCTGCCCCCTATTCGATGAAGATGCTGGAAATCGACGCCGTCGGCATGCTGGACACGACCGTCGAGGAAATGGGCAAGGTCTTTGTCACCACCGAACTCGGCGGCGCCGGCACGGCGAGCGCGAAATCGATCGATATCGCCCGCAGGGGCACCATCAATCTGCTGCGACATGCAGGCATATTGGCCGGTTCACCCGTTGCCGCGCCAAGCCGTTGGCTGGATATGCCCTCCAGCGACTGCTTCACCTTTGCCGAAGACGACGGTCTCGTCGCCTTTGTCCGCGATCTGGGAGACGCGGTCACGGTTGGTGAGACAATCGCACGGGTTTATCCCATCGGGAAAACCGGCCTAGCACCGGTCGATTACCGTGCCTCCATGTCAGGGCTGCTTGCCGCGCGCCACGTACCCGGCCTCATCAAGGCTGGAGACTGCCTTTCCGTCATCGCCACGGTCACGGAGAATACCTAGCCACTAGAACACCGTGAGATCCGAAAACGGGCCACGCAACCCAACCAGAGGAGTTAGAACATGAAGATCACCAAATTCGCCGGCCTTTCCGCCCTCGCCCTTACCATCGGCGTGACGTCAGCCAGCGCGCTCACCGTCGAAGAAGTCAAAAGCCAGGGCTACATTCGCGCCGCCACGGCTAATGAAGTGCCCTATTCCTACATGCAGCCGGATGGCACCTCCGCTGGCATCGGCCCGGATGTGGCCAATGCGGTTTTGAAATCGATGGGCATCGAAGAGGTCAACTGGACGGTGACGCCCTTTGGCACGCTGATCCCCGGCCTCAAGGCCCGTCGCTTCGATTTTGCGGCCGCAGAACAGAATATCTCGCCCGAGCGCTGCAAACAGGTTGCCTTCACCGAGCCGAACTCATCCTATGGCGAAGGCCTGCTGGTGAAGAAAGGTAATCCGAAAAAGCTGACCACCTACGCCGATATCGCAAAGGACCCTTCGTTGAAGGTGGCCGTCGTGTCGGGCGCGAACAATGTCGACTTCCTGCGCGCCGTTGGCGTGAAGGAAGAACAGATCGTCTTCATCCCAGCCAATGCCGATGCCATCCCAACCGTGCAGAGCCGCGCCGACGCCTATGCGGCCACGGAGTTGACGGTTTCGGAACTCGCCAAGGGTCAGGCGAACGTCGAGCAGGTAAAGCCTTTCACCGATCCGGTCGTGAAGGATGCGCCGGTGCGCAACTACGGCGGTTTCGCTTTCCGCCCGGAAGACAAGGAGCTGCGTGACGCCTTCAACGCTGCCCTCGTCGAATTCCGCAAGACGGACGACTACAAGAAAATCCTCGCCAAATACGGCCTCTCCGAACAGAGTATCGCGGCAGCGGCCGAAAAGAAGGTCGCCGATCTCTGCGCCGGCAAATAATGCCAGCCGGCGCCCGGGCATAACCGGGCGCCGTTCCTCGGGAATTCGGGAAAACTCCAGATGGACATGACTGCCTATCTGCCGATGTTGTGGCAAGGCGCCGTCGTCACCATGACGATTACGGTGGCAGCACTTGTCGTCGGCACCGTACTCGCTTTTTTCTTCGGCATTCTGCGCGTCGAGGGCGGACCCATCCTGTCGGCAATCGCGCTCTGTTATACGGAAGTGTTTCGCGGCACCTCGCTGCTGGTGCAGCTATTCTGGTTCTATTATGCCCTGCCGCTGGTCGGGTTGAGCTTCGATCCGATCACGACGGGGGTGCTGGTACTTGCCGCCCATGCTGGCGGCTACGGCGCGGAAATCGTTCGCGGCGCGCTGTCCTCCGTCTCGGTGCAACAGCTGGAAGCCGCACGCGCGCTGAACTTCACACGCATGCAGACGCTTTTTCGCATTTCGCTGCCGCAAGCTATCGTTGAGATGATGCCGGCCTTCGGTAATCTCGCCATCGAGACGCTAAAGCTTTCCTCGCTCGTCTCGCTGATCTCGATTGCCGACCTCACCTTCGCGGCGCAGTCGATCCGCAACCTCACGCTGGACAGCGCCAGCATCTATTCGATTACGCTGCTTTGTTATTTCGCGATGTCGCTGATCCTGATGGTCGTCATCCGGGCGATCGAACGCTTCGTGCGCCGTGGCAACGTCTTCCCGCGCACGCGCCATTCGTAAGGATATCTTCTCATGATGTATGGTTACGAATGGGACACGACCACCTGGCTTACCTACACGACCTCCATCCTGCCCATCATCCTGATCGGTCTGACCGTGACGCTGAAGGCAGCCGCCGCCGGTTTTGCCATCGCACTGGTTCTGGGACTTGTCTTTGCGCTGCTGCGCCGCAGCCAGGTAAAGATGATTTCCTGGCCGACTGCGCTGGTGGTCGAATTCCTGCGCGATACGCCGCTTCTGGTGCAGCTGTTCTTTCTTTATTACGTGCTTCCGGATTTCGGCATTGTCCTGCCCGCGTTTCTGACCGGCGCGCTGGCGCTCGGCCTGCAATATGCGGCCTATACTTCCGAGGTCTATCGCGGCGGCATAGAGGCGATACATCATGGCCAATGGGAAGCGGCGACCGCGCTTAACCTGACGCGCATGCAAACCTATCGTGATATCATCATTCCCCAGGCCATTCCGCGCATCGTTCCAGCCATGGGCAACTATCTCGTTGCCATGATCAAGGAAACGCCGGTGCTATCGGTCGTCACGGTTCTTGAGATGATGGGGCTTGCCAACATGATCGGCGAACGCACCTTCGAATATCTGGTGCCGCTGACGCTTGTCGGCCTGATCTTCCTCCTTCTGACCATAATCTGCTCGGCAGGCCTCAGCCGCCTGCAAAGGGCGCTCCCAAAAGCAGGAATACCCTTGCGATGACCAACACCACCAATCAGCCACTGATCGAATTTTCGGATGTCACGAAACGCTTCGGCATTCTGACGGTGCTCGACCAGTTCAATTTCAGCGTGGCGAAGGGTGAAAAAGTCACCCTCATCGGCCCTTCCGGCTCCGGCAAGTCGACGGTCCTGCGCATTCTCATGACACTCGAACCCTTCCAGGAGGGAAAACTGACGCTGGCTGACATGTCCTATCATGAGCCGGGAGGCAAGGGCCCCTTCATGGCCTCGGAAAAACACCTGCGCCAGATCCGCAACCACGTCGGCATGGTTTTCCAGAGCTTCAATCTCTTTCCGCATATGACCGTGCTGCGCAACATCGTGGAGGCGCCGGTGCGTGTTCTGGGGATCGCCCGTGGAGAGGCTGAGGCGCGTGCGATCGAACTATTGAAAATGGTGGGGCTTGCGGACAAGAAAGATCATTATCCGGTTCAGCTTTCCGGCGGACAACAGCAGCGTGTCGCCATCGCCCGCTCGCTCGCCATGCGCCCGCGTGTATTACTTTTTGATGAGCCGACCTCGGCGCTGGACCCGCAGCTGGTGGGCGAAGTGCTCTCCGTCATCCGCGATCTCGCGCATGAGCACGATCTGACGATGCTGCTTGTCACCCACGAAATGCGCTTTGCCCGTGAGGTATCGGACAGGGTCTGCTTCTTCGACAAGGGGCGCATCGGCGAACAGGGAAAGCCGGAGGAAATTTTTGGAGAGCCGAAAGAAGAGCGGACCCGCGAGTTTCTCTCTTCGGTTCTGCGGTAAGCATGGTTGCCCATAAAAAGCCAACTACGAAAAGCGTCCGCGTTCTCGCACCGTGCCACCGACCGCTGCCATTCTTCACCACGTATCGTAACAGGCGCGCGCACCACCGGCCTTGGTGTGAATTGGCTTTTCCAATCGATAATTTCACGCGGTTCGGGGATTTTGAATTCCCGTTACCCTGCGATCATGTCCAGATGCTTTCCGGCGTCAGGATTTCAAAGGGCACGATCCGCTGTTCGACGGAAGACGAATCCGCGTTCTCGATGCGCCGCAACATCACGTCGATCAATTGTTGCGGCATCCTGTCGAGGGGCAGTGGCAGCGAAGCGGTAATCAGCCCCTCATTCAAGCCCTTGCGCGTTTCCGGGCCGATATCGTTGCAGACGATCTTTATGCCGCGCTGTTTCTCCGCAGGCAGCTCCCTGAGCGCCCGCAAGACGCCCGATATGCCGCCGCCATTGACATATATCCCCCTGAGTCCTGGTTCGGCAGCAATGATGTCCCGAATGACGGCATAGGCATTTTCCGGCTCTTCATGGGTCAGCAGTGTTTCCGCTACCTGTAGTTCCGGCGTGTTCTCGCGCATGTAGGAGCGAAAACTGGCATCTGAAACATCCTGGCACTGATAACGGTTGCTGCCGATCAGGGGCACGACCACCCCCTCGCCTTTCACGGTCTGACTGAGGAACCAAGCGGCCGTCCGGCCGCGTTTCCAGCTATCGGTTCCGACAAAACCCGCCCGGCTCGCCGCTGACAGATCGGACACATAGGTCACCACGGGAACACCTTTGCTCCGCAACTCATCAATGGCCTGGCTCACCAGCGGGTGATCGGCAGTCACAACCGCAATTGCGTTGCAGGACTGCCCCATCTTCAGGAGATTGGCGGAAACGGCCTCCGGTGAAAGATCGTCCTCAAAAACCACGTCCGGCTCGATGACGCTTTCCAGCCTCTGATGTGCGGCAGTGACGATCCCTTCTCCCCAAAGGCGGTAAAGCGGCCGGTGGGATTGCTGCAGCAGGAAGCCCAGCCTGTAATGTGGCAAGGCCTCGCGCCTTCGGTCCTTGATGGTGCCCAGACCATAAAACCCAATCTCCTGCGCCGCCTTGAGAATCTGATCGATCGTATCCTGACGTACGGCGCTCGAACCGTGCAGCAGCCGGTTGACAGTGGAGATGCTGACGCCCGCGGCTCTCGCAAGATCGGCAATGGTGGGTCGATTCATGGCACCCTCAATCGTATCATTGATGAATGACATGAAATGATACGAAATGCAACGCCAAATGAAATATAAATTCCATTTCCGCGAAAATGAAAGATATAAATCGGCCTGTCATTCAGGCCCATCGGGAGGATGGGCGGGGAGGAAGCAATGGCATTTTTCAGAAAATCTTTCGCGATACGAACCGCGTCGCTTGTGATGGCGTCCAGTGCCTTTGCGGCCATCCGCCCTCGCCATCCAGTCGAGACATAAGAAGGATCAAGATCGATGAAAATCGCCATCGACCCCCACATGCACCGTTTCACCAGCCTCGATGAGCTGCCCGCCAAAGTTAAGGAGCTCGGTTACGACTGGATCGAACTCAGCCCGCGTGCCGATTTCCTCGAATGGTTCAAGGCGCCGCGCGTGTTTCCCGAACGTATCAGGTCCTTCAAGAAGGCTTTGAAAGAGGCCGATGTCGGCATCGCCGCGCTGCTGCCAATGTATCGCTGGGCCTCCAATGATGAAACCGAGCGGCAGGCAGCGGTCAAACACTGGAAACGCGCTATCGAGATCGCAATCGAACTTGAGGTCGACACGATGAACTCGGAGTTCGGCCGCGGACCGCATCCCGACAAGGGCTCATGTTATTGCTGCCATACGGGTTCGATGATCGAGGCCTGCGAGGATGCATGGTGGCGCTCGATGGAAGAGCTGGTACCGATCTTCGAGCGCGAGAACATCAGCCTGCATGTCGAGCCGCATCCGGAAGACTGGTGCGAAACGCTGCAGCCGGCGCTTGATATCATCCGCACGGTCAACTCCAGGAACGTCAAATTCCTCTATTGCGCGCCACACACCTTCTATTTCGGCGACGACACCAAGGCGATGCTTCGGGAAGCCAAGGACGTGCTGGCCCATGTGCATGTCGGCGACACCTTCAACCACAGGGCAAGTTCTGGGCTCCGCTACATTCTCAACCCGCCCGGTACACAGGCAAGGGTGCACCAGCACCTGAATATCGGTCAGGGCGAAGTGCCATGGGACGACTTCTTCGGCACGCTCGCTGAAATCGGTTTCGACGGCATCATGACCTCCTGCGTCTTCGCCTGGGAAGACAGGGCGGATGAATCGAGCCGGTTCATGCGCGCCAAGATGCAGGACTATATCGACCTCTATTTCAAGAAATAACGCGAAAAACCGGTGCCGGTGCCCAGGCGGAACCTGCCTCTGGCTACGCCATTCGAAACATCCGACGGAAAGACGATCGACATGATCAATGGAGAAAGACTGATTTCGCGACCGCTGCGCTGGGCCATGGTGGGCGGCGGCCGCACGGGACAGGTAGGATACAAGCACCGCACCGGCGCTCTGCGCGATGGCAATTACCAGCTCGTCGCCGGTGCCTTCGACCTCGATGCCGAAATGGGCCGCGATTTCGGCGTCAATCTCGGCGTGGCGGCGGAACGCTGCTATCCGGATTACAGGGCACTGATAGCTGGCGAAACCGCGCGCAAAGATGGTATCGACGTCGTCTCCATCGCCACCCCCAACTTTACCCATTACGAGATCACCAAGGCCTGCCTTGAAGCCGGGCTGCACGTCATCTGCGAAAAACCGTTATTCTTCACCGTTGCAGAATGTGACGAGGTGGCGCGGCTGGCCGAACAGAAGGGACTGATCGTCGGCGTCACCTATGGCTATACCGGCCATCCGCTGGTGCACCAGATGGCGGCCATGGTCAAAAAGGGGATGCTGGGCGATATCCGCATCGTCGATCTGCAATATACCCACGGCTTCAATGCCGGCGACGATGTTGGCGCTGGCGAGGCCGTCAAATGGCGTACCAATCCCCGTACCGCTGGCCCGACCTTCGTGCTCGGCGATATCGGTACGCATCTCTATTATCTCTCGGAAATCGTGCTGCCGCACATGAAGGTGGAACGACTGCTTTGCGACCGGAAGGCCTTCATCCCGACGCGGGCGCCGCTGGAGGACCATGCGACGGTTCTCATGCATTATGATAATGGCGCACGCGGGCGTCTGTGGGTTTCTTCCGTCAATGCCGGCAATATGGGGTCGCAGCGTTACCGCTTCATCGGCTCCAGGGCGTCGCTTGAATGGTCCGATTCGCGTCCCGATCAACTGATCTATCAGGTTCAGGGCGAGCCGGAGCGTATCCTGCATCACGGCATGCCGTATCTGGAAGAGGAGAGCCTTGCTATCGATCGTATGGGCGCGCTGCACACCGAAGGTCTCGGTGATAGCTGGTCGAACATTTACCTCTGGATCGCCCAGGCAATCGATGCGGCCAATCGCGGTGACAGGGCTTTTCTCAAGACCCATCACTATCCCGGCATCGCAGCCGGCACAGAAGGCGTTCGCTGGCTGGAAAACTGCGTTCGTTCGGCCGATGCCGGTGCCACCTGGGTCGATTTCGCATAATGGATTTAAGGGCATTCCGGATCAATCCTCCTCCGGCTGGGTCAGCCTTCAAGTGAGGATTTCACCATATTCACCAAGCGGACAGCCGACCCTCCATCGTTGCCCTGCAAGCCGCCATCAACCGCTGAGACGTTGCAACGGGCTAGAGAACTGGCCGATGCCGCTGCCGCCATGAGGATCAAATGACCAACCCGATCACCATCACCACCGCTCCCTGCTGCTGGGGTGTCGACGACGTCAAGAACCCGCATCTTCCCCATTGGGAAAGGGTGCTGGACGAAGCGAAAGCAGCCGGTTTCGGCGGTCTGGAACTCGGCCCCTACGGTTATCTGCCGCTCGACCTCAGGCGCGTTTCGCAGGCGCTGGATGAACGAGGCCTCAAGATCGTCGCCGGCACCATCTTCGACGATCTGGTCTCACCCGGAAATCGCGACAATCTGCTACGCCAGACTGAGGAGATCTGCGCGCTGATAACGCGCCTGCCAAAGCCGGAAACCCATGCGGGCCAACGTTTTTCCGCCCCCTATCTGACGGTGATGGACTGGGGCCATGACGAGCGTGATTATGCCGCCGGACATTCTGACCGCGCGCCACGTCTCGATAAAACCGCCTGGCGGGGCATGGTCGAGAACATCCGGGCCATCGCAACGCTCGCCCGGGACAAATATGGCGTGCGCGCCACCTTACATCCCCATGCCGGCGGCTACATCGAGTTTGCCGATGAGTTGCAGCAGATCGTTGAGGACATTCCCGCAGATCTTGCGGGTCTCTGCCTCGATACCGGCCATATGGCCTATTCCGGCATGGACCCCGTCGCCACGTTGCGCCGCTATTGGGATCGCGTCGACTACATTCATTTCAAGGATATCGACGCCGCGGTCTTTCAGGAGGTGATGGCGGAGCGCATCCGCTTCTTCGAGGCCTGCGCCAAGGGCGTGATGTGTCCGATCGGCCGCGGCTCGATTGACTATCCAGCCATCCGCAGCCTCCTGACCGAACTTGGTTATGGCGGCTATATCACCATCGAACAGGAACGCGATCCGCGTAATACTGGCAGCATTCTCGATGATCTGGCAGCCAGCAGGGCATTTCTTGCAAAAAGCGGCTTCTGAACCCGAATGGCGCGGCCAGCTGCCGCGTCTCCCGTTTTCATACCATGGCTGCCTCAATCTTCAACGATCGTTCGATCATATGCGAGAGCTTTTGAAGCGAGAGACTATTCCCGCAACGCCAATATCTCGACGCCATGAAAGGCCGGGCTACCTGACGGCAGAGCCGGCGCTGTGAACTAAACCTCGACAGGCTCGCGGACATCATCCAGCAGAAAGTGCACGATCACATAAGGCGTGGTATATTTTTGACCGCTATCCGACACGCTTTCGACACTGCCGCCATCGGAGGGATGCCACTTCTGGTAATGGGGATTATTGGCGATCAGCGTAATGGCCTTGCCCGCAAACCTGCCGTTCAACCGATAGCGAGCCTCGGCAAGCGGCCAAATTTTCTCGAAGTCCTGCTGGCTGATACGAACTTTCAAGGCTTTCCTGGAAATGGTTTTTCCCGGCGATCCATCCTCATGTGCCACCGGTGGAATATGCAAGTCGACCTCTTCCGCATCGTCCAGCAGAAAGGCAAATTCATCTGGCCACATCCGTCTCACGTATCGCTCCTCCCAAAGCTTAGCGCCCCACAGCATCCCCATGATAGCGCCTCAGCCGCTACAGGCAATGACAGAGATGTGTTGTTGCGAACAGACGGAAGCCCGGGATGCAACAGAAACCATACTCATGGCTCTGCAATTAAACGCAGGACCCGGTCCAACGAGACGATATTACTTGCTACAAGCCGCATAAGCTATCCGTCTCAGACCGGCTCGCGCTTCAAAGAAAGCCCCGGAGCGCCAAAGGGGTTTACATGACCACATCACCCGTCTGGATGTCAGCTGACTGCTCATACGCCAGTGCAAATTCAAGGGTTGCCCGGTCACTGCGTGGTGATCCCACCAGCTGTATACCAGTCGGCAACCCGTTAACCCCGAATCCCGCGGGAACGGCCGCCACGGGAAGTCCAGCCAGCGTGGGACCGATCACGACCTCCATCCAGCGATGATAGGTGTCCATGGCTTTTCCGTCGATTTCGGTCGGCCACGAGAGATCGATATCGAAAGGGAATACCTGTGCACTCGGCATCAAAATAAAATCGTACCGTTCAAACAATTTGCAGAGATACTGGTACCAGGCTGTCCGGACGACGGACGCATTAAAGATATCGGCGGCACTGCACGAAAGCGCGATGTCGAATTCAAACATCTGTTGCCGATTGAGAAGCGACCGTGTTTCCGGCTGGTCATAAAAGGCGCGCAGGCCGTGGGTCACGCTGAAGCTGCGCAATGTCATCCACGCTTCCCAGAGTTTCGGCAGTTCGAAATCCGGCACGAGTTCATCGATATCGCAGCCCATGTTCGCCAGGACGGCGAGAGCCTTGCAATCAACATCCAGAACCCCGGGCTCAAAGGGAAGATATCCACCGAAATCACCAAACCAGGCGACTTTCGTTCCCTGTGTCGTTGCAGGACCTCGGATTGCGAGACTTTCGTCCGCCAGGGATAGCGGGTCGCGCCGGTCATAACCTGCCTGTGTTGCGAGAAGCAAAGCGGCGTCCTCCACCGTCTTGCCCATGGGGCCTGAAGTGGCAAGCTGGCCAAGGAAAAGCTCGTTCCCTTTTGGGCCTGGAACCCTCCCAAAACTCGGCCGGAAGCCGACAACGTTGTTGAAGGCGGCAGGATTGCGCAGCGAGCCCATCATATCAGAGCCATCTGCGACCGGCAGCATCCGGCATGCGAGCGCCGCCGCCGCGCCACCGGAAGAACCGCCGGCGCTTCTGGTCCTGTCATAGGGGTTTCGGGTTGGGCCATGGACAGGGTTGGTCGTATGGGACCCAAGGCCGAATTCGGGCGTGTTGGTCTTGCCAATGAAAATCGCGCCGGCGGCGCGAACACGTTCCACATGGAGACTGTCGGCGGTGGAAACAAAATTGTCAAAGAGCGGCGACCCCCAAGAGCACGGCAGGCCCTGAACTTCGGAGAGATCTTTTACCGCCTGGGGGAACCCGTGCATCCATCCGCGCGAGCGACCCCCCTCAAGTTCCCGGTCACAGGCGCGCGCCTCCTCCAGCAACTCTGTGCTTGGTCGACGAAAGACGATCGCATTCACGGCCGGATTGAGACTGTCGATGCGATCGAGATAGGTTTCCATCACGGAGAGGCAGGAAACCTGCCGCAGGTGGATTGCCCTGGAAAGCGCGGCTGCGGAGAGCCGGGTGATGTCGCCTGTCATTACTCTGTCCTCAATCCAGCGTCGCCAGAAGACCGGACATCAGCCTGCCGCGATCAATCAGGCTGTCAATTTCGATGTGCTCTTCGAGGGTGTGATAACCTGCGCCACGCAGCCCCAGGCCACAGAGCGTGGCAATGCCGAGCGCGCCCGTAAAATTGCCGTCGGAACCGCCGCCTGAACTGCCGTGGGGAAGGCAAACCCCAAGACTGTCGGCAAGCAAACGAGCCTTTTCGTAAAGCGCCATGGTTTCCGGACGGTCCGGTGGCCAGACGGGTCTGGTGACGCCGCAGGTGACCGAGAACTCCACCTCGTTTTCCACCCCTGACAAATTGAGCATTCGGGCGACACCGGACGCGAGATCGTCATCGGTTTTCGCCATGGACAGCGCCTCGGCCGTGCACAGCGAAGAGACACAATTGACCCATTGCCCGCCATGCATGACGCCAACGGAAAAAGTGCAGTCGTCGTCGCTCATTGCATCTATTTCAATCACCCTGCGGGCCATTTCGCGAATTGCAGACCGCCCGGATTTCGGCGAAACGCCGGCATGCGAGGGTCTGCCGCGGGCCACCAGGTTGTAGCGGGCGATGGCATAGCGACCGGTGACCACCCCGTTCTCCTCCCGTGCCGGTTCGGGAACCAGCACGTATTTGTTGCGCCGGGCCTCAGCCTCGATCAGGTCCCGCGTCGAGGGTGTGCCGATCTCTTCGTCGGGGGTCAGCAAGACGGTGACCGGCAGGCGGGTGCCGATGCCCGTGTTCAGAAGCTGCCTCATTGCCTCGAAGACCAGAAAGTTGCCACCCTTCATGTCGAGTATGCCCGGGCCGTAGGCACGTGTATCCTCGATACGAAACGGGAGTTCTTTCAGCGTGCCAACCGGATGAACCGTATCGAGATGACCGGAGACGAGAATTCCGGGCGTGTCGCGGGTGTCGCCAAAATGTGCACGAAGGCTGCCGCCAAGTCCCATACGGCCGGGGATTCGTTCTATTGTGCCACCGATTGTTGCGAAATCGGTGGCAGCAAGATCCATCATGCGATCTACGGCTGCAGCATCGAATGTCGGGCTTTCGCATTCTATCCAGGGCCTGAGACGCTTCAGCATGGCGTCTGTATCAAGGGGAAGTTTGGTGAAATCCATAATAGGGGGCTCGTTTCATCGTGACAGGACGCCCGCGCTCAAGGGAGGGGGCAATCCCGATCTTGTGGCAGGGCATGGGCGTCAGGCGGCCAGACGTTTTTCGACGACACGCGCCAGAAGGCTCGCACCAACCGGCAGAATATTGTCATCCAGAACAAAGCCCGGATTGTGCAGCTGTACCGATCCGGCATGGCCAACGGTGCAGTAGACGCCGGGCACCTTGTAGAGCATATCGGCAAAGTCCTCGCTGCCCATGACAGGCTCGTCCTTCGTATAGACAAGGTCTGCACCCACGATGTCGCGGGCGGCATCAGCGAAGCCCTCTACAAGTTCTTCCGTATTGATGAGGACGTCGAAAACATTGCGAATGTCTGTTACAATTTCGACTTCGAAAGACGCGGCAAGGCCGGCTGCGATGGTGCGCATACGCTCACGGATTTGTTCGTTCACCTCGCGATCGAGATAACGCACGGTGCCGGAGACTGTCGCCTCTTCCGGAACGACATTATAGGCGGAGCCGGCATGAATCTGCGTGACCGACACCACGGCTGACCGAAGTGGAGAAATGTTGCGCGACACGATCGATTGCAGAGCCGAGACCAGGTGAGTTGCGACAATGACGGGATCCTTCGACCCTTCGGGACGCGCACCGTGGCTGCCGCGTCCCTTGATGTGAAAATCGAAGAAATCAGCGCCGGCCATTGCGGTGCCCGGCTTGATGCCGATCTTGTTCGGCTCCTCGTTCGGCATATTGTGCAACCCGTAGAGCTCGTCACAGGGGAAACGTTCAAACAGGCCGTCTGCAAGCATGGCGCGAGCCCCTCCGCAGCCTTCTTCGCCGGGCTGAAAAATGAATACGGCCGTGCCGGCAAAATTGCGGGTTTCGGCGAGGTATCGCGCGGCACCAAGTAACATGGTCGTGTGACCGTCATGGCCGCAGCCGTGGAAGCGGTTCGCGATTTTCGACGAGTAAGGCAGGTTGGTACGCTCCTCCATCGGCAGCGCGTCCATGTCGGCACGCAGGCCGATGGTACGCCCCCTCCCCTTAGCCCCCTTCAAAACGCCGACAACGCCGGTCTTGCCGATGCCGCGATGCACCTCGATGCCGTAGCTCACCAGCTTGTCGGCAACGATGGCGGAAGTTCGTATCTCCTCAAAACCGATTTCCGGATGAGCGTGAATGTCACGGCGAAGGGCAGTCATTTCATCGTGCCAGGCGGCAATTTTCTCGATAACGGGCATTGCTGTATCCTTGAATTCAAAAAAGTGACGGATCAGGAGAGGGCGGCAGAGAGAGGGGAGAGGCGGACGCCCGGGCGAAGCCTCCTCCATGGAAGGGCAGCCGGGTCAACGGCCATTGGACCGGGTGCGGCACAAACGAGAATTGTCTCGGCAAACGGTTCGAAATCTGCGCGGAAGTGCACCGAGCTCTTGTTGACGAGAATGCTCGACGTTTCCGGCTCAATGCCGAGATAACGGAACAGGCCGCGGTCGGCCATCTGCACCTTGTGAGAGGCTACGGCTACGCGAACGCCACCGATCCTGAGGCACGCTGAAGGTCCAAGCCGCATCAGGGTGTCGCCGTAGTAGGGACCGGTGACGCGTGTCAACCCGTCGGACAATGCTTCGACGATGAACTCCGCCTCAAGCGGCTCGTCACCTGGAATGCCGGATTTTCCACCGAGCGCGATGCGGATCGTTGCGCCAATCCCCGCTGCCTGTGCTGCCAGGGCAGCCTCAGGGTCATAGAGCAGGCCAAGCGCCGCGTTCTGTGCACCGTTGTCGATGAGAGCCCGCAGCATTCCGGTCGTATCGGAATCGCCACCGGCCCCGGGATTGTCCTGCGTATCTGCAAGCACGACAGGCTTTGCGGCGGTTGCGGAAAGACGGATTGCCTCCTTTACGCCCTCATCAGCGCTGTAGACGCGCCCGGCAAAGGCGGGCTCGCTGGCGTCGATCAGGGCCTTCAGCTCGTCGGCGGCAAGATCAGCTGCTTCCTGCGTCGTTCCATAGGAGAGAACAGTCGCACCGCAATCGTTGAAATCGGCAGCCGGGAAGCCGGGAAAGAAGGAGAGCGAGAGAATTGTTTTCTCTTCCTCCAGTCCTGCGAGGCGGGCGTAGATGGATTGCGCCGGCTCCATCTCAGTACATTGCCACGATATGGGGATCAGATAGTCGATCTGACGATAGGACTTCGCAAAACGCTCACCATCCATCAGGCGGTCAAGCAAACCCGCGGCACGTTTGCCAGTCAGGGCCATGTCCACATGCGGATAGGTGCGGTAGCCGATCATGACATCGGCGTCGTCGACCGACCGCCTAGTTATGTTGCCGTGCAGGTCGAGACTGACAGCGACGGGGATGTCGTGGCCGACTGCGCTTTTGATGCGGGCGAGAAGTTCGCCCTCGCCATCGTCCAGATGTTCACAGACCATGGCTCCATGAAGATCGAGGTAGATTCCGTCGACGGGCAGCGCTGCCACGATGCCGGCAACGATCTCACCGGCAATGCGCTCGAAAGCATCCTCGGTAACATGAGCAGAAGGAACGGCGCTTGCCCGCAGTATAGGAACAACTTCCCAGTTTGCTTGCCGGGCGTAATCGAGCGCGCCCTCGATACCGGTATTTGCGCCCCGGACGAGAGCGATCATCTCCTCGCCGCGGCAGAGCGGCAGATGGCCGGATCCCTTCAGAAAGGCGTCATAAGTGGCTTTGGTGGGAGCAAATGTATTGGTCTCATGAATGAAACCGGCAAAGGCGACACGCCGGGACGTCATCGGTCATTCTCCTGGAAATTATGCAGCTTCGGGGGCAAGCGGCCGGAAATTGGCGAAATCCCAATGCCGCCCCGGGGCGGCATCGATAAGCTGGCGGGTGTATGCATGAACCGGACTGGTGAGCACTTCGTAGCCGCTGGCATATTCCACAATGCGACCTTTCTGCATAACGATCACGTCGTCACATATCTGGGCGGCAACGCGAAGATCATGCGTGATGAACAGGATGGAAATACCGAGCTTTTCCTGCAAGTCCGCAAGAAGGTCGAGTACCTGTGCCTGAACCGATACGTCGAGTGCCGACACTGCCTCGTCGGCCACGAGAACCTTCGGGCTCATGGCAACGGCACGGGCGATCGCGATGCGCTGGCGCTGGCCGCCTGAGAACTGGTGAGGATAGCGGCTCACTGCGTCCGGGGGCAGGCCGACGATTGCGAGAAGTTCGCGCGCTCGCTTCAGGGCGTCCCGCCTCGGCGTACCGTAATTTACTGGCCCTTCAATGATGCTTTCCCCCACCGTGATACGCGGGTTGAGCGAGCGATAGGGATCCTGAAACACCATCTGGATATGCTGGCGATATGGCTGCAGGGTCCGGCGGGAGAAATCGGCGATTTCCTGTCCGGAAATGCGGATCGAGCCGGAGGTGGGATCGATCAGCCGCATAATACAGCGAGCGACGGTCGACTTGCCAGAGCCGCTTTCACCGACGATACCGAGAGTACGACCCTTCTTCAGTGTGAAGGACACATCCGTCGCGGCTTTTGTTCCGGCCGCGGTTTTTCCGAAAAAGCCTTTTTTGCCATACACCTTCTCAAGCTCCGAGGCCGAGAGCACGACCTCGTCCGAGAGCGCGGGGCGCGGCTCACGTGGTTGAAGGCTTGGCACGGAAGAAAGAAGCGTGCGGGTATAGTCCATTTCGGGCGCGCTTAAAATCCTGTCGACCGGACCACTCTCGACGAGATTGCCACGGTTCATGACGTAGACGGTGTCTGCAATCTCGGCCACTACGCCCATGTCGTGGGTTATAAAGAGAACGGCGGTACCCTGCTTTTCCTGAAGTTCATTGATGAGCTTGAGGATCTGCTTCTGGGTCGTCACATCAAGGGCTGTGGTCGGTTCGTCGGCGATCAGCAGTCTGGGTTTGAGGATCAAGGCCATGGCGATCATGATACGCTGGCGCTGTCCACCCGAGAGCTGATGGGGATAGGCTGCGAATATCCGCTCGACATCGGGCAGATGCACTTCCCGCATCATCTCAAGAACGGCGATCTTCTGCTCTCTTGCTGAAAGCGTCGTGTGCTCCTGAAGCACCTCGCAAATCTGCCTGCCAACCGTCAGCACCGGGTTGAGTGCTGTCATCGGCTCCTGGAAAATCATGGCAATATTTTTCGAGCGCAGTGCCCGCATGCGACCGGCGTCGGCCTTGAGGAGGTCTTCACCTTCAAAGAGGATTGTACCCCCTGCAGGTTCAAGAGAATTTCGCGGCAGGAGCCCCATCGTAGCGAGCGAGGTCACCGATTTGCCAGAACCGCTCTCGCCCACAAGGCACACAGTTTCTCCGGCTCGGATGGTGATCGAAATGCCGTTGAGGACCGGCACGCTGTCATCGTCTCCGGTCAGGCGGATGACGAGGTTCTCGACGCGCAATACTTCGGACGCGGTGGCGGGATCGAATGCAACAGCCGTCATTTCGCGGCCTCCCTTTTCTTCATGCGCGGATCGAGCAGATCGCGCGCCGTATCACCGAGAAGGTTGATGGATAGAATGCAGAGCGAGAGCACCAGACCTGGCCAGAAGATCAGTTGCGGATTGATCTGGAAATAGGCGCGTCCCTCGGCCATGATATTTCCCCATGTCGGTATTTCCGTGGAGACACCAGCCCCGAGGAAAGACAGGATCGCTTCTGTAAGGATCGCCGAGGCGCAGACATAGGTGGCCTGCACGATGAGCGGCGCCAGGGTATTCGGCATCAGATGCCGCCAGAGGATTTTCGGAAGGCCCGAACCGGCAGCGATCGCGGCCTCGACGTAGGGCTCTTCGCGTGCAGTCAGCACCACCGAGCGAACAAGACGCACCACACGAGGAATTTCCGGGACAGTAATGGCGAACATGACGGTCCAGATATTTGCCCCGGTGAGCGAAACCACGGCGATGGCGAGCAGCAGGCTTGGAATTGCCATCAGTGCGTCCATGATCCGCATGACCACGGCGTCGAGGAACCGAAAGAAGCCCGAGACCAGGCCAATCCCCAGTCCGACAGCCACCGAGATGACAGTCGCTCCGATACCAATAAAAAGGGAGATGCGAGCCCCGTAAAGCACACGCGACAGCAGGTCCCGTCCGTAGGCATCGGAACCGAGCGGGTAGATATCGCTGGCGGGCTTGAGGCGGGCAGAGGGCGTCATGGCCACGGGATCATGCGGAGCAAGCCATGGCGCGAGAACAGCCATGAGAATGATCAGGGTAAGAATTGCAAGCGCGATGGCAGGGACGAGGACAGCTTGTCCGCGTTTTTTTCTGCCGGCGAAGACGGGCAGCCGCATGGCGGCACCAAATAGCGTGGAATTGGCCATCAGTACCGTATCCTCGGATCGAAGAAGGAGTAGGAGAGGTCGATGAGGAGATTGACCATCACATAGATACCGCTTGTCAGCAGGATCATGCCCTGAATGACAGGGTAATCGCGGGCAAGAATGGCATCGACCGTGAGCCTTCCAATGCCGGGAATGTTGAATACGCTCTCCGTTACCACGACGCCGGAAATAAGCAGTGCGAAGCCGGTGCCGATAATGGTGAGCACAGGAACCGCGGCATTGCGCAGCGCGTGGCGGAACAGGACGGTATTTTCCTTCAGCCCTTTTGCGCGGGCGGTTCGCACATAATCCTCGCCCAGCACTTCGAGCACGGAGGCGCGTGTCATGCGGGCGATCAGCGCGATATAAATGGAAGCAAGTGTGAGGGCCGGCAAAATGGCGCGTTCCGCGAAAGGACCGACGCCCTTGGTGATGCTCCGGAAGCCCTGCACCGGAAACCATTTGAGGTCGATGGCGAAGACCTGGATGAGGATATAGCCGATCACGAAAACCGGCACGGAGAAGCCGACGACCGACACCGTCATGACGGCATAGTCGATCCACGTGCCGTGGCGCCACGCAGCGATGACCCCAAGTGGAACGGCAATCAGCACCGACAGGACGATCGTGACGAGCGCAAGGCTCACGGTCGGTTCGATGTGCTTGCCGATCATCGCAGTGACTGGCGTATTGGAAATCAGCGACACGCCAAGGTCGCCCTGGAGAAGCAACCAGAACCACGAGACGAATTGCACGACGATTGGTTTGTCGAGGCCGAGGGCAGCGCGGATTTTCTCAAGCTGCTCTGGCGTGGCCATGTCGCCGGCGATGATGGCGGCCGGATCGCCGGGCGTTATGCGCAGCAGGAGAAAAACGAAGACGGCGACCGTGATCATTACCGGAACGGAGGCCAGAATTCGGCGGAACGTATAGGCGAGCATAAGCATCCTCACGTCGGTTGGGCAGGCAGGGCAGCGGCATCCGCAGGATGCCGCCATGTTCTTCCACGAGGCTCAGTCTTCTGTTTTCTCGATGTTCCAGAACACGGGAACCGGCGATTCCAGGAAGCCGGAAAGCTGGTTGCGCCACACGGAGGGGTTCTTGTACTGGCCAAGCGGAACGTAGCTGACCTCGTCCATGGCATGGGCCTGAAGCTCGGCGGCCGCAGCCTTCTGCTCTTCAGCTGTCGCCGCGGCGATGTATTTGGCGCGCAACGCTTCCAGCTTCTCGTCTGTCTGCCAGCCAAAAAATCCCTTGGCGCCGCGACCGTTCAACATCGGATTGTTAAGCGGCGTCATGATTTCCGGCACAATCCAGTTGGTGAAGAACATGTTCCAGCCACCCTCAGCCACCGGCTTCTGCGAGGCGCGGCGAGTGACGAGCGTCTGCCAGTCCATGGGCTGAAGTTCTACGTTGAAGCCCGCACTCCTCAGCGCAGCCGCCGCCACGACGGGCTGGGCCTTGACGGTCACGACGTCGGTTGGCTGAAGGATGACAACGGGAGTTCCGTCGTAACCGGCCTCCTTGAGAAGTGCCTTTGCGCTTTCCATATCGCCCGCGCCGGTCAGGCTTTCCGAACCGGCCAGTGCTTCAAGCGGCGTACCGCAGCCGAAGACGGAGCCGCAGATGGTGTAGTAGTCCGGATTGCCGATCAGCGCGTCGAGAACATCCTTCTGGTTCATCGCTTTGAGAGCAGCCTGGCGGATCTTCTTGTTATCGAATGGCGGGTAGAGGAAATTCATGCGGCCCATGGTCTGCGAGCCAAGCGTGTTTAGCGTCTTGACGGTCAGTTCGTCATTGCTCTCGACAAGTGGTAGAAGATCAACCGGCGGAGCTTCGATATAGTCGATCTCCCCGGACTGGATAGCGTTGATTGCGGTCTGGGCATCGGGCATGCTCAACCATTCCACACGGTCGACCTTGACCACCTTTCCGCCGGCCAGCCAGCTCGCAGGCTCGTTGCGTGGTACGTAATCGGTGAATTTTTCATAGACCGCCTTGACGCCCGGCTGGTACTCGGCCGTGACGAACCTGAAGGGGCCGGAACCGACAAATTCGGTAATGGCGGTATCGGCCGGGGTTGCGGCAATACGTTTCGGCATCATGAACGGCACGACCGAAGACGGCTTGGCCAGAACGTCGGGCAAGAAGCCGAAGGGTTCCTTCAGCTTGAAAACAAAGGTCCTGTCGTCCGTAGCCGTCAGGCTTTCTGTCTTGTCGAAGAGGATCTGACCGGAAGTATCCCGCTTGCCCCAGCGCTGAAGCGAGGCAATGCAGTCTTCTGCTGTCACAGGTGTGCCGTCGTGCCATTTCAGACCGTCGCGCAGCGTGAATGTATAGGTCAGCTTGTCATCCGAAACAGTGTAGTCAGCCATCTGGGGCTGCGGTTTGAAATCGGCATCAAGCGCCAGCAGCGTGTCATAGATCATGTAGCCGTGATTGCGTACGATATGAGCGGTCGTGATGATCGGATCGAGAATACGCAGGCCAGAATGCGGTACGGCCATCATTGTTGTGGCCGAGGCATCCGTTCCAAAGCCCGCAACACAGGCTGAAAGGGCGATGATCGCCGCAACGAGCCGGCTTCTTGCCCGGCTTGCTTTTCTGGTCAACTGAGCGTGCATGATTTCGCTGTTCCCTTTTTTGTTTGGCAGGTAGCGACCGAAACGCGCGGGCATTGGCCCGCACGCAAGCGCACGGCACCCTTCCGATCCGGACCGTTTTCGATAATGTCGCTGCGATCCCTCAAAGTTTGCGCAGCGAAGAGCACTTGTACCGCCGCAAAGGTGCGGCAAAACATACGACTGCAATACCTTGCGCAACTGCGGCTGTGAGACCGCAACGCGAGAGGCTTGCAAGGTTCAGCTTACTGTCACATGGCGAGCATGTGGGCATAGCTGACTATGACGTCATTCCGATTGGCATAGAGTGCAAGGCGTTCCCCTTAGGATTATTTTACCGCGATGCGATTGCTATTCTCGACTATCGATTATAGGTTCGTTGAAAGCCTTGTCAACGATCTTGCTGCGTCGCAAAATGAATTTTACCAAACCCTCAGAAGGATCCGATCACCGGGCCCGCATTGCCGCGCTGGAAAAGGCATTTGCCGTGCTTGAGATGTTCGGGCCGGAAACGCCTGAACTGAGAATTGCCGATGTTGCGAGGCGAGGAGGGATGAACCGGTCCAGCGCCCAGCGTCTGGTCCATACACTTGTCAAATCCCGTTGGCTTGAACGCGACGCACTGAGCGGTGTCCTTTCTCTCGGGCACCGGGCGTGTTATCCCGCACATGTCTATCTTTACAGCAACGAGTTGATCGATCTCGTGATGCCGCTGGTCGTCGAACTGAATGCACGCACCGGCCTCAGCACCGACCTCTGGCTCCTCGACGGCAAGACCGCCGTTACGCTGGCCCGGGTCCCCTCACCCGCCGCATCCCTGGCACTTGCCCCGGTTGGCAGCCGCGTCGCACTTGCCGGGACCGCGCCCGGCCGGGCGCTGTTGTCTCTTATGGATGCCGCAACACTCGATACATTTCTGGCAACATGGACAGGCGACGCGGGTTTGCTGCGCGAGCGGATAGCCTCTGAGCGCAGCGTGGGATTTTCCTTTGACGGAACTGTCGAAGGCGGATCCCGCCAAGTCATTGCGACCGCTTTTCGCGATGCAGCCGGCCAGCCGCTTGCTGCGATTTCGCTTTCCGGTCCTGTAGACACAGAGGCAGCAGGCACGGTGACCGGGCAACTTTGCGAAACCGTCTCACGCATGGGGGAGTTGATGGTGACACGGGCGGTACGCCCGGCCAACCTCGAGCCAAATCCACGCACGCTGTGGCCGCTGGTCGACGACGAGAATGATCCGCTCGCGGTGACCGCAGTTTCCAAAAGCCTGCATTTATTGCAGTTTTTCCACCCACAAACGCCGCTGCTCACCCTGACGCAACTTTCACAGCAGACCGGTTTTCCGGTGCCGACTGTCCAGCGCATTACAGATACGCTGGCGGGACTGGGCTATCTGAAGAAAGACCAGCCCAAACGCGCTTTCCATGTCTCGGAGCGGGCGCTTGATCTTCTTTATCGTTTCCAGATGGGAAACGCGTTGCTCCGGTCGGTATGGCCTCGGCTTATAAGGCTGCGGGAAGAATGCGGGCTGCGTTGTTCCTTCTGCATCCTGGACGGCACGGAAATCATCCACCTGCTGCATGTTCAAAGCCGACCGCAACCGGCTTTCAGAACCGCCTATCCGGGCAGGCGACTTCCGGCCGTTTCATCTTCCGGTGGTCGGGCGATCCTGTCGTGGCTGCCACCTGGAGAGATTGACAGAATTCTTTCGGAAAGCCCCGTCCAGCCCGGTACTCCCTTTACCGTTACGAACAAGGACCAAATCCGCACAGAGATTCTGGAGGCAAGCGTTCGAGGCGTGGCTTTCACGGATCGCCAGTCGATCCGCGACGAGGTAAATGTTGCCGCTGCGGTACCAGGGCCAGAGGGTCGTCCGGCGGGAGCCATCGTCGTATCCGCTCCTGTGCACAGCTGGTCTGTCGAGCGGCTTGAGCGCGAAGTCGTGCCCCTGCTGGTGTCCCACGCCCGTGGCGGATAAGATCTGCCGATGTTCTGATCCGCATAGGCCTCCTAGGAAGGGGGGCGTCGAGATCAATTACGATCCTGACGGACTGCGTGTGACCATGCAGGCGCGGGTTTCACAGCTTGAGGAGTGACATCGAGCCGAAGCCATAATGATGAGCACCGATAATCGGCGAACCAGTTTTCGACCGACCGTCCATTGCTCCCGACTGCAACTGTCAGCATGAACGTTTCCAGACTCCCTCGGGCAAAGGCAGCCGTCCGAATCTTTAAATGTCGCTCATTGCGCAAAGTTACAATGGCGTCTGCCGCTCCCTCAGCCCGTTAGAAGACCGACACTGGCACCAACGAGCCCCGACCGGACTGGCTGAGCCGCGTTGCAAGGTCACGGAGGGGGCGGGTGATGGAACATCCCTCTGGCTTTAGCCTCCTCAGTCGCCGCGACAGCTCTGCGCCAAATGCGGTCGTTGGCTACATGCACCTTGATGATGTCTTCGATCAGTGTTGGCTGCTCGGCGCGGTGGGCGGTTTGGCACGGTCTGTCTGGCGTGCAATGTTCGCACGCAAAGCCAGTTCAGACGAAGGATGGATTTCATGCGCCTCGACAAGCTTTCCGAACCGATTTCAGCGGTGGCGTCGTGCGCGACAATCCGGCGGTAAACAAGATCGTCTCCGACATGACAGCGCTCGGCCGGCCTGGCGCCCGAGGATATCGGCGGGATCATCGCCTTGCTGTTGTCGGACGACAATCACTGGATCAATACGCAGCGAATTAAGGCCTCAGGCGGCATGCGGCTCTGACGCCGCTGCCGCAATCGCAACGATAATTGCCTCGCCGGCCCGACACCTATTTCAGTACGAGGTGTGGTCGGGGAGCACGTCAAGCACCCAAGTCACGCCGAACCGGTCCTTGAGCATCCCATAAAGCAGCGACCAAGGAGAGGCGCCGATGGGCGCTACGATAGTGGCACCATTGGAAAGCCCGTCCCACATCGCTTGGATTTCGGAAACGTCGTTGCCTCGGACAGAGACGAAGAAGGGGATTTCCCCGGGATTATGCGCGATGGCTGACGGCACGTCATAGGCCATTACGTGAAAGCCGGAAGGGGTCGAGACCTGCCCCCAACTGACGAGGTCGGCTTCTGCAGGTCCGATTGTTCCATAAGCTTGAGCGTGGGTGACGATCGTGATGTCACCGCCGGTCACTATTTGGTAAAACTCAAGCGCGGCTCGCGCATCGCCGCGAAAATTAAGGTGAGGCGTAGTGGTTAGTGTCATCTTTTATCTCCTTTGATTTGAAGGTTTGCTGCTGGTCGCAGCATCCTCAGAGCACCGCATGATCGATGTTCACCAGGGTATGGTCACGAGAAGAAGGCAGGCGATTACATTTGCGGTCAGGAAGTAAGGCGCGTTGAGCATCCCGTACTGGAGTGGACGCGGGAAAAGCGGATTGATTGCGATGTTGAAGATCATTGGGACCAGGAAACCGAGCCCGATTAGGCTCCCGAGCGTGGTAGCGTCGGCTATGTCGGTCACGCCAAGTGCCTGAATGAGAAAAGCGTCGGCGATCACGGTGATAAACGAGCAAATCAATGGCCCCACGAAGAATATGGGTGTCATGGGTTTGAGTTGTTCCTGCGGCAATTTTTCGCGTCCGGTGACGTAGATATACTGCTTGGGAACCAGAACACCGAAGTAAACACCCCCGAGGAAAAAGAAAGCGAAGGTTCCCGCAAGAACCCCTATCCAGGGTAGTTGGGCAAAGGTGGAAAGCATTTTTTTCTCCTTAATTTATGATCTCGCTGCCGTGGTAAGAGCATTGCTCCGGCATTTAGGTCTCAGGATTTGCATGGACTGGCGACGGCGAGCGCCGAGGTGCGACAGAGCGGAACTCTGCTTTCTGTAGACAGGGTCCTCCGGCGTCACTGCCAAAGTTGGGGTGGGGCGTGTTGTGAAGGTTACTTTTTCAACCGCGAAGCGCCCTGGCGGCTAGCAATCGTCAGGACGTCGGCGCAGGTAAGGACGGACAAAAGGCGTACAGAGAAAGAATTGCCGAAATTTTGAAGGCTCCTTTTACTGTCTGAGGGCACGCTAAGTCCCTCCCTCGAAGTACGCGGAGGGATGTCCTGAGGCGGCGGCGAAGTCTGCTGGCTTCTAGTCTCGACTAACCTTTCGCTTTCGTCGGAATCTTTGGGTCGCTTTTTCAAAGCTTTTTTGGGTCTTCCGTGGAACCGGCTCCAAGCAGAGCGGGCAACAGCACGCTGTCGATTGCGCTCGAGATAAAGGCAGCATCGATAGGCTTGCGCTCTATGGCCACACGGTAAGCCACAAGCGAAGGCAAAACCTGAGACATGAGTTCAACATCGATCGACGAGGAGATCTCGCCGCGTGCGATCGCGCGCTCAATTAGCTGCGCATTTATCGCTACCCACGGCCTAGCGCTGGCAGCTTGAGCTATACTTGCGGCCTCCGGCACAGACGCTATGGCCAACATGACCCTGAGCAGTCGCTCGCCGTCAACATCACTGTCAGGAGTTAGGAGTGCCAAAAGATCCTCCCTTAGGCTTCCGGTATCGGGTGTGGTTAATACCGCGCTTCGAATGCTCAACCGCTCGATAGCTGTCTGGACGAGGTCGACTTTGGATTGCCATCGCCGATAAACAGAAGCCTTTCCCGCTCCAGCCTTGGCGGCGACCATATCCATTGTCATTCCAGCAAACCCACTCTCGGACAGCACCTCAATCGTCGCGTCGAGCAAGGCCTCATCCAGTTCGCTATCGCGCTTGCGGCCAGTCTTGCCGGTCTTATTTGAAGGGACTTGGGACATCTAGGGACCTTGCCAAATCGGCACTATTCAGTATCGAAACTATCTATATCCGAAACTAATAAGTTTCGCAATAGGGTTCGGCGGGGCCTGTTCAACCTCACGGATAACGGTCTTCTCGACCTTCTCCATAACAGCGTCTCGCAGGGCGAAGGCGTGAGACACAGCTTTATGACCACGTCTTACAAGTGCTGAGACCGAAGCCCTTGGCGCTCAGCCGCAAGCTCGGCAGCTTGGAATAGAACGACGCCGAGAACAATTTCAGCGGCGACAAGGCTTCGTTTTGCAAAGGTTACGATGCTGCCATTGCGCGGGTCCGGGCGCACCCAAAGGAATACATACGTAAAGACGCCATCAATGGCGGAATGACCAAAAGCCGACGCCGCGCCATACCGCTCCGGTTCTTGACGAAGAACATTGCGTATAGCCTCTCTCCTGCGGGAGGCGACGGCAAGACAAAACGGCCCATCTCGTCTTGGAATGACTAGTCGGAAATCAACTCTGCGCGCTGGCCGGTTTCGATATTTCCTAATTTGACAGGTTCGCAGTAAACCCCGAATGCGCGACCTGCTTTTCTCAATACCGTTCTGAGAATCTCCGGCTGTTCCGGCAGATCAGGCTGTGCGGCAAGGATCATTCCGCACCGTTTTGTGAGGTCTGTCACCTCGACCTCCGCCAGCCCGAAACTAATGACCTTACCGATCCATTGAAACTCAGCAAAACCTGTCAGATTACTGGTTTCGAGTAGAATATTTGGCCGAAAGCGCAAACGATCAACCGTACTATCCGATAACATTTGTTGAAGCTCAGCTAGTGACGAAGTGGTGACCAAGTGAAGTGCCGATCTCGAGTATCGGTTCTCAACAGTGGGAAGAGAAGGGGCAAGCGGGTCCGCATCGATGTAACTTCCGATACCGACGTCGAACCCGAAATACTTCGAAAGTTCCAGTCGCAATTGAGAATCTTCAATATAGAAATTACACCCATTTGGAAACGTGATCCGCACACCGCCATCATCAATGGCGCTGCGGAGGAAAAGTGCCGGCCGCCATCGAACGTCTTTTTCCGGCGCCGCGGCGATGCCGGATACATTGTCGAACAGCGCAAAACGCCTGTCGCCGACGATGCCCGCTGGCTCTATTTCTTCGCATTTGCATCGTTCTCCACCAAGCGAGCTTACCGGGAAACGCCAGATCTCAGCGACTTTCCCAATAACGTGTTTTGAGCGAAAAGTGACCGTCATATCTATTCTGTCCGCTATGTCAGGCTGTGAGCAGCAAGTCGGCTGTCGTCGCCCGAATATCGTCGAGGATAGCCTGCGCGGCCGCCTGCCCCAACTCCGCGGCGCTGGTGATACCCTGTACAAAGGGGTTCTTATGCAACAGGAATGGTATCGCCACGCAATAAAGCCGGTTGGATAACAAGCCGGTATCGCGTGGACGATAGCATTCGTCGACCTCGATACCACCGGTCCTCTTGAAGTTGTGGCCTGTCGTATCGGCTATTAATCCAGTCGAAGCCACGCGCGTGACAGCCGGTTTGACAGCTGCCTGCTTCACGAGCGAAGGAAACGGGAGGTCCCGTGCCGATAACGCCGTTTGGCCGGTAGCATCGATGAAACTTTCGAAGACTTCTTCCGAGTCGCCCGTGGTCACTCTGGCGCCCCGCGCAAGGCCACACGTGTCTATTGCGTAATCTTCTCCCAGCGCGATAATTTCCAACCTGCCAGCGTTTCGAAGCGCAAGCAAACGCTTGATCGAAAGGTGGGGTACGGTCGCATATTCATCGATGAATATACTTTTAAACGATCGGTTGAACCGCGCTAGGTCACGCGTGTCCAGGTGCGGGATTGCTCTGGCGATGATTTCATGTGTGATGAGTATGGCGTAGCGCCAAGGCACAGTGAATCGCTGCTCTGCGTTGCGTTCGGCTTCGGCTAGGTTTGCTGCTGCCCAGACAAACGGATCCACTCCCGACCGGCGTGAGTAATATGCGTCAGCAAAAGTGTCCGCCGTCAGGCAATTTAGCCCTATTTCGGCTGCGTAGTCAGGATCGGCGGTCGCGATTTCCCGCTTGAAGAGCTCGAAAACCCTGTCGAGCAAACCAGCAGAGCCAATCTCGATTTCTCCATTGACAGCTTCCTGCGTGCAAACACTCGGTGTCCGGTAGGGAAGCGGGCAATAGAAATCCGCCTCCGGTAACAGTCCCTTGCGGGACATCATCACGGCTGTGAAGTTTTCGTGCCCGGTGGATGCGTGAAACCTCATTGTTCCCGTGTCGTCATAAACAAACGAACCGCAGGATACCGCGACGGTCAAAAGCGCGTCGATACTGCTGAGCGACGTCCCAAGTATCCCAAGCCTTCCATAGCAGGAACTTTTGAGCGCGGAAGCGGGCCACGGAGACGCAAAGTAGCCTGGCTGCACTTCGGTCTTATCAGGCCAATTATGGCCCGTTGCCATCACGACGTGGTCATAGATCGCGTCGAACTTTCCGTCAGGGCTTTCGACGCAAATTCGGATATGGTCGACGTCGAGCGATATATCACTGACGCGGTGCCCGGGGCGGATATCGATCTGGTGACCTTTCTCGACTCCATAATCCACAAGCGCACTGAACTGCTCTTGAAAATAATCACCGAGAACCAACCTCGGGTAAAACGCACGCTCGCTGATGGCATCGCGCACAATGGCAAAACGGTTAAGGTAATCGTCTTCCTGGCGAGATAGCCATTCCACCAGTGACAGCGGCAACGGCGGTATCTCGATGCTCGGAATGTTGGAAAGCATGACAGGATCATTTGAGCCGGGAAGATAGGGCGTTCCCTTCCCTGCCAACATTTCCGCTTCGAAAACAGTAATACTCATTGAGGAAGGAGAATGAATAAGTCGCTGAAGGGAAAAGATTCCGGTAGGCCCCGAACCGATAATGCAAATGCGACTGTTCATGCAAACCATCTCCAACGCCACCCTTTGCAGCGCCGGTTTATAACGGTGTGCAGCGCGGACTGTTCCAGTGACGGCAAACTTACATTCGATGGACGCGCCGTGACGCTGCGATTCTGCCAATGACGCTGGTGTGCAGATTCGCTACGGATAGGATATCGCCCGTTCCATCTTGTCACTACGATATCAGAATACCAAATCATGACGGTTAACTCACTGCGGTTTTCATGACAGTTATAGCTTCCTACATCTACCGCCTTGGCCAGCGTGCCGAAGAACTCCCCTTGACTGGCCGACCGTTCCCCGAGAGGGACGGCGAGTTTGCCTGGATCGGTATCACCGACCCGACCGTCGAGGAAATGGCGAGCCTGAAGTCGATGTTTGACCTGCATCCGCTTGCCGTCGAAGACGCACTGAACGGGAGGCAGGTGCCGAAAGTTGAGGTGTACGGCAATCAGCTCTTCGTCATCATCAAGACCGCTCATCTTGAGGGCGACAAGATTGCCTATGGCGAAACCTGTATTTTCGTCGGACGGCACCATGTGATTTCGGTCCGGCATGGTTCGGCACGCTCCCACAAGGAATTGAGGGAGCATCTCGAACAGTCTCCGCAACTCCTCGAACATGGCCCGGACTATGTCCTGCACGGTATCATCGATTTCGTCGTCGACGGTTATCTGCCGATGGTCGAGACGCTGGAGGACAAGGTGCTTGAGATGGAAAAGCACATGCTGATTGCATTTCTCGAAAGGGAGCAGATCAGACGGCTTTTCCGCATGCGACGGCAGGTGATCCGCTTTCAGCGCATTCTGGGCCCGATGGAGGAGGTCGCTGGCAAGCTCGCCAATCTGGAGCTGCCCTGTATTGACGAGAACGCCAAAGCCTATTTTCGGGACGTGCTTGACCATGTACGGCGCGTCGAATTCATGATGTCAGGCTTGCGGGAAGTTATCACTTCCGTGTTCGAGGCCTCGAACCTGCTTGAACAGCAGCGCCAGGGTATGATCACCCGCCAGCTTGCAGCCTGGGCCGCGATCCTGGCTGTCCCAACGGCGATCGCCGGCATTTATGGAATGAACTTCGAGCACATGCCGGAACTGAAATCGGAATACGGCTATTATGTCGTGATCGCCGTAATCATCACCCTTTGCGCGATACTTTATTACCGGTTCAAGAAGACAGGATGGCTATGATATATCGAGCAACCTTTACTCTCCATTCTGTGCAACGGCCCCAAATCACGGACAACGCTGAACCTGTTCAGGAGTTAAATTGGCTACCGGATTGATCGCATTGTTTGACGACGTGGCAGCGATAGCTAAGGCTGCCTCCGCGTCCCTCGACGACGTCGCAACCCAGACTGCCAAAGCCAGTGTGAAGGCGGCAGGTGTCGTGATCGACGACACCGCCGTCACGCCGGCCTACGTCGTCGGTCTGGCTCCCGCGCGTGAACTGCCGATCATTGGCAAAATTGCGCTTGGATCGCTTAAAAACAAGCTGATCTTCCTCCTGCCCATCGCTCTCGTCCTCGGATATTTCGCTCCCTGGCTCATCACACCGCTCCTGATGATCGGTGGCATATACTTGAGCTACGAAGGCGCGGAGAAGCTACATGAGGCATTTTTCGCTCATGCCCCGGAACACGGTCCGGACGACAACGCGGCGCTTGATGCAACAGATCTGGAAAACCGCAAGGTCGCAGGCGCGATCCGTACCGACTTTATCCTCTCGGCCGAGATCATGGCGCTGACACTGGCTGGTGTCTCCTCCTCCGGCATCTATACCCAGGCAGGGGTCCTGGCGGCGGTTGGCATCCTGCTCACCGCAGCAGTTTATGGCGTGGTCGCGCTCATCGTCAAAGCAGATGACGTCGGATTGCACCTGACGAAGTCCGGGGGACCTTTGTCAAGGACGGTCGGTGCCGGGCTGGTCAAAGGTGTACCGTTTCTTCTCAAGGCACTGGCAATCGTCGGAACGGCGGCGATGCTCTGGGTAGGCGGAAGCATTATCGTACACAGCCTGGCGGGGATGGGATGGCATCAGCCTGAACATCTGATCGAAACAGTCGCATCAAGGATAGAACAAACCCTGGTGATTGTCCCCTCCGTGACGAATTGGCTGGCCACCGCGTTTATTCAGGCAATAATCGGTATAGCGACCGGCGGCGTCGCGATTTTATTGCTGTCGATCTGGACAAAATTCGCGCGGCGTATCGAACGACCCTAGTCGCGTCTCCCGAACTTCTCGATCTATCCATGACGCTCGCCGAGCCACCTCCTCTCGGTGATCGTCGCACGCATTCTCGCCCTTTGCCTGTCGATAATCGTGCAAAGCGAGCGCTCCACAAAAACTCGCGGGCAAGTTTTGACCTGAGACACGTTTAGCGCCCGGTGGTTTGATAGGTCAAAGTCTATATGCGCCGGTTGTCATTTAACCGCGCGCTAACTCTGGGAGCGGGTTTTCTCAAGCAGGGTGAACCGATCCCCGGCCGTACGTTTTGTTAGGTAGATGCGGAGGAGGAAACATGAAGCTCATAAAGATCGGATTCGGTTTGTTGCTGATCTGCGGTGCTCTTTATGTGGTGCTTGGGGAGCAGCTTAGCGGCGCGAGTGCGAATGCGTTCATAAATGCCCGTTTGACGACGATACGCGCTCCCATCGCTGGCAAAATTGAATTGATTTCCAGGCCGCTGGGCGCCCAGGTTGCGCAAGGCGATCCACTGGGCTCTCTTGAGGATCCTCTTGTTGACGGCATCCGTCTCCTTGATCTCGAACTTCAACAGGCCGATGCTCAGACCGAAATAAAAAGGCTCGAGACCGTCGTCACGTCTTTCGATGAATCGATTGATGAGTTGCAGACCCGCGCGGCCATCTATCGTGAGGAAAGAAAACGCCAGCTCGCGGCTCAGGCTCAGTCTGCCGACGCCTCGCGTGCTGCATCCGAGGCACGTCTGAAATACGCGGAACTCAGCCGCGAGCGATCATCACGGCTAAGCGGTCAGGGCATTTCTACCGCACAGTCCCTTGAACAGGCCCAGTCACTTTCCGAGGTTTCCGCGCTGGAGGTCGCAAATGCAAAGGCTCAGGCCGCCGAAATCGTTGTGGCACAGAAGGCGGCCGAGCGGGGAGTATTCCTCGGAGACGGATTTAACGACGCCCCCTACTCCGAACAGAGGATTTCCGAGATCGACGTGCAGCGTCTGGAATTAAAAGCGCAACTTGAGGCGAAGAAACTGGCATTGGCTGCAATTTCCGATCGGCTGGCAAACGAGCGTCTTCGTGTAAACAGACTTTCTTCCTCAGATCTGGTGGCGAATGTGAATGGTGCGCTGTGGGAGTATCTCTCCGCTTCGGGCGAAACGGTCCAGCGCGGTCAGGACCTCATGCGCCTGATCGACTGCGACTCCGCAATTGTGACCTTATCCGTGTCGGAAAGCGTCTACAATTCCCTCAGGGTCGGCGCACCCGCGACCTTTCGCCTTAACCGAAGCCGTCAGGTTCTTCAGGGATCGGTAATCCGCCTTGCGGGTTCCGGCGCGGCTACGATCTATGAAAACATGGCAATAGCACCGAGTCAGCGCCACCTCCAAAGGTACGACGTGGCACTTGATGTGCCGGCTCTGCGGGACGACCCCGACCTTCGGTGCCTCGCAGGGCGCACGGGCAGGGTGTTTTTCGAAACGCGCGCTTTTGACTGGCTGCGAGGACTATGGAGATAGGACTTGGACAGTTTTCTCTATCTTAGCGAACTTCAGTCGAGCTTCGCTCATCTGGCTCTGGCCTTCGGGTGCGCACTCGTCCTGCCATACCTCCTGAACAATCGTAACTGGACCCACAGGACGTTCCTTTTCGCAATCGGAATGGCTTTAGCGGTGCGATATATCTGGTGGCGAGGAACCCAGACCCTGGCCCCGCCCGGCTTCACGCTGGACTGTCTGTTCAGTTGGTCATTCTTTGCTCTGGAAGCATTATCTGTTCTCTCGTCGCTGAGCGCGTTTACAATCCTGACCAGAACCACCGATCGGTCCCCTGAAGTCGAGGAGAATAAATCCTGGTGGCAACCGGATCCGCCTCCAAAAGTCGCGATTCTGATCGCCACATACAACGAGGAGCAAGCCGTTCTGGAACGGACGGTCGTCGGGGCAAAGGCCAGCGATCATCCGGACGTCCAGGTTCTTGTGCTGGATGACGGGCGCCGTGACTGGCTGCGTGACTTCTGCAAGGAGCACGACGTTCGATACCTTCGCAGGCCAGATAACAAGGGCTCGAAAGCCGGCAATATCAATCATGCCCTGGGCGTTCTTGCGCAAGACGATCAACCGCCAGACTTCATAGCCGTGCTGGACGCGGACTTCGTTCCTCACACGGATTTTGTCTCGCGCGCACTTGCGCTTTTCCACGACCAGGAGGTCGGACTGGTTCAAACACCCCAGCACTTCTTCAATCCGGATCCTATCCAGCATAATCTCGGGCTCAGCCGATCGTATCCCGACGAGCAGCGCTTTTTCTTTGACCATTTACAACCAAGCCGCGACGGGTGGGGCATCGCATTCTGCTGCGGCACGTCGTCGGTGATCAGATGGAGGGCAGTGCAGGCCTCCGGTGGGTTCCCGACAGACAGCATCACGGAAGATTTCATGCTGACGCTTCAGTTGCAGGAGCACGGCTATCGGACGGTCTATCTGAACGAAGCGTTGACCGAGGGCCTTGCTCCGGAGGGGTTGAAGGAATACGTCACTCAGCGAGCGCGATGGTGCCTGGGGCTCATGCAGATTGCCCGAGGAAGGCTAGGTCCCTTTTCGCGGAACAATTTGCGGCTGCGGGACCGCTGGAGTGTCGTTGACTCGGTATTTTTCTGGCTCACCACCTTCACATTCCGCATCGCCTCCATGACCTTTCCTCTCTTTTACTGGTTTTTCAACATCACGGTGGTCAACGCATCTGTTCCCGATGTCATCAGCTATTTCGGGGCGTATATGGTGTGGATCCTGTTCGTGTTGAACTTCATCTCGTCCGGAATGGTGATCCCCATCGTCAATGACGTCAGCCAGTTGCTTGGTGCGCTCCCCATATCGAGAGCCGCCATTGTGGGGCTTGTGAAGCCGAAAGGTCACCCTTTCAGTGTTACGGCAAAGGGAGGAGACCGAACCAAAGTCGTTGTCCAATGGCGTCTTATGCGCCCCTTCCTCCTTTTGACGTTTCTGACCGTCGCCGGAGTCCTGATCGGTCTGGTCTCTGACCGTTTCGCGTTCAATGACGCAGGAGACGGGAAGGTCGTTATCCTGTTCTGGACTGTTTACAATCTGGTGATCCTTGCCGTGACGCTGCTGGTCTGTGTCGAGTTGCCACGACGTGAGAAACACTATGCGGACCGTCCCGAGCGGGTCGTAATATCCCTCGGCGGTGCGCTGAAGCGCGTCTGGATGACGGACCTGACGCAGGAAACGGCCCGTCTCAGAGGGGTAGACGCGCCTATAGCTACCCAGATCATCATGAAACTCAAAGAAATCGGAGATTTCACCGCCACGGTGCTGGATCGGACCGACGACGGCCTGGTCGTTGCGCTGGGGTTGGATGAAACACAGTACCAGCTCTTGCTGAAAAGACTTTACGCTGGAGGGAGCGTACCAAGTGTCACGTCAACACGGCTATCGGCGATCATCAAGGATGCCACCACCCGTTTTGCCCGCCAGTAGTGGTCTAGCTTACTTAACCGCCGTCCTGCCGGTCTGCACTTGCCTGCAAGCGAGAAATTGCCGAGCCGATTGTAGCTAGTTCGGAAGTTCTCCTGCTCTCGTAGGGATATACGTTCTGTCCATCCGCAACGGCTTTGGCATTGACGGCGAGGTGATGGAACGGCCGGATAAACGAGACAATGAACAATGACATGAGGAGCAGAAGGAGCAGGGTCAGAAGAGACAAACTAATAAAAAGACCGCTGGAGAAGCTACTGGCCGCATTGCTGAATGCGTTCGCATCGATCCTCGCGACAATGGACCAACCGAACCTCGGTAGGCTTTGGTAGCTGGCCTCGGGAAGCGTGGCTACGAAGTAATTCTTGCCATCAGGCCATAACTCGAGGCTCACGCCGGTGGCACCTGTCCTTGCTCTTCGAAAGCTTGGCAGATCTAGGTTTGAAGGGCTCTCGTTCGTGGACGATATAACAGCCCTGCCCTCGGGATTGACTATGAGGACGTCGACGTCCAGGGCATCACTCAGCTCACGAATGTAGGCTTTTGCCCACTCCAGATTGAGATGAAGCCCAAGAACTCCTGTTACTGACTGACCAACACCGATTACAGGGGCTGCCAGGTCGAGGAACCGTAACGGCTCCCCACTTTCGGGAGCAGGAAGTTTAGCCGCAAGAAGAACCGCTTCGTGCGCATCCCCGGCGAAGTTGCCCTGAAGTCCCCTCTGAAACCACGGACGGGATGACACGTCGGCGCCGACCAACAGACCGTTTGACGCGACACGGACTTTGCCGTCATTTCCGGCATAACCTGCCCACGACACAACCCGTCCGCTTCCCACGAGCGTTGAAAGATCGTCCTGGATCTCTTCAGGCTGGCTCACCGCAAGCGACCTTCCCAGCGTTTCGAGGTTTGTCCATTCTCGATAAAGGGAAGCGGCGAAGGCTGTTTGAACGCCCCTTACCCTGGTTTCCACGGCAGTACGCAGACTTGCCTCCTGAAAACTGAGCATTCGATCGTCAATCACCTTGAACACAATCGCGGCACCGACGAGGATACAGGCAAACATGAAGCCCGCCGTGACCGCACTCAACGATGGCAGGCGACTTTTTGGTTCATTGGACATGGACACCCGCGCGTTTTGTCGTGTCAACCTCGACCGAAACTAGATAACGGCCGGCGGGCGAGCAATCTGCCGATTATCAGGGGTTGTTTTTTCGGCGTGAGGTCGCGAATTCGGATCAGCCATGCATCGCGACCAACCTCGTTCCTGCACGGAGCCAATGTGACGAGCTTGGAAGGCTTGCATCGCATTGGTGTTGAGGCGAACGACGCATTTCGCCAGAAGCAGGTCGTGTTTTGCGATAACAGGGCGAGGAACAAGCGGGGGAGCAGAGTTACCTGGCTCCGCCCGCCGCGGAGTGCGACGGTTGATCAGCGGCTTACGTTATACGACTGTCGGTCAGGCCAGAAACCCGCGTGACCAGGCAGCGTCGAGACGGGATCAGGGGCCGAGAGCAGCGCGCGAGCAGCATTCGGCGACAAGGGCCGTGCGAGTAGAAAGCCCTGCAGATGATGGCAACCGAGGCTCTCCAGAGCATCGCGCTGCTCCGTTGTCTCAACACCCTCAGCCGTAATCTTCAACCCCTTGGCCCGCGCGACATTGATCATGGCAGTGACGAGGGCCCTGTTGTCGCTTCTGTGGATTTCCTCGATGAATGATCTGTCAATCTTGATGCGATCCACCTCAATCTTTTGAACCCGCGAGAATGACGAATATCCTGTTCCGAAATCATCAATCGCAAATCTTACTCCGGCTGCGCGCAGGGCCGCAATGGTCCGTTCCGATCGGCCGTCCTCTCCGGTAGCTGCGCTTTCCGTTATTTCGATTTCCAGGCGGTTAGCCGAAACCTTCCATTTTTCGAGCGCAGCAATCACGTTCAGCGGATAGGCCGGCGAACACAGTTCCAGCAAGGAGGCGTTGAGCGCGATGTCGATGTCGGGAAAGTGCGCCAGCATGGAACAGGCGTCTTCTAGCACAATGGCTCCGATTTCGTGGATCAAACCGCACTCTTCGGCCAGCGGAATAAACTCGCCGGGGCTTACGTATCCAAGTGTGGGGTGGTTCCATCGGGCCAGCGCCTCGAGGGAACAGAGCATCCCGTCCCGTGCTGAGAAGACTGGCTGATAGAATATCTCTATCTCCGCGCGGCCGTTGACCGCCTTCCGCAGGTCAGCTTCCATAGCCCTTCTCTTGCGAAGCAACTCGTCCATGTGCTCGCCGAATATTGCGTAAGTATTCCTGCCAGCTGCTTTGGCGTGATACAGTGCGATGTCGGCCTGACGTATCGCCTCGTTTGCATCAAAGGCGCCGTCCTTTACGGCCACTCCGACGCTGGCACCAATTGTGACTTGCGTCTCCTCGATCTCGAACGGCAATCGAAGGTCGTCCACAATGGCTTTTGCAACCTGATCGGGCTGCAGCAAATCGTTCGATGTGACAAGGACGGTAAATTCATCACCACCAATCCGCGCAACAAGACTGTCGGGCAAAAGGCTCGTGAGCCGCGCCCCGACAAGTGATATCAATCTATCGCCTGCAGGATGTCCAAGCGAATCGTTCACCTCCTTGAACCTGTCGAGATCGATGAACAGCACGGCGTGTGCCTCGTCTTCCCTCGCATTTTGCGCGGCGGTCGCAACTCTCGCATTGAATTCCGATCGATTGGCAAGGCCGGTTAGAATGTCGTGTGCCGCCTGATACTGCAACTGCTCCTGGTTCGCCTTCAATCGGTTCGAGCGTCTCCAGAGGGCGTTTCCGCCGACGCTCGCTGCACTGAATATGGCAAAAAAAGCAAATGCGATCGCGGGAATGGTAGCTTCAAGGACTTGCTGGCCGGGCCTGAACGGCTGCCATTCGAAGTAGCCAACGACCTGTCCGGATCTCGAATGCAACGCAAGATAAGAAAAACGCGGGTCCGTTGGCTGATGAAGGGCAAATCGAAGATTTTCGAACTGGTATTCCTGACCCACCGTTGCTGCGAGATCTCCGTCCAGAAATCGGACCGCAACATGCAGATTTTGTCGCCCCGGTTGCTGCTCGATATCACCCGTGTCGGAAACGATCGGTTTTATGCTTACGATCGCCGGACGTGAGCCAACGTAGACGATGTCGGCTTCTCCTATGGAGAGCACCTTGCTACTCGTTCCGTCCTGATCGCCTGCGATAAGGCGTTCCTTCAGCTTCGTCGCTAACGGGAGATAGGCGGTCCGCAAACCATCGGCGGTGGACGCGTCATTGTGATCGACAAGAAATTGATAGATCGGATTAAGGTCCGCTGTCAGCACGATTGCTGCATCGTGTCCGAAATAGGTATTCATCCATACGCCGAGATTGGTTTCCATCCAGTCTGGATTACGGGCAAGGGAGTTCGTGACGGCGTCATCCCAGACAGTGGCGCTTTCCTGATCATGAGCAATCGATGACTTGAGTTTCGATACCGTCAGGGCGACCACGTCACGCTGCCTTGCAACTGCGATACCGTCGCTTGCGATCGCCGCAAAATAGAGTGACAAGAGAAGCAGCCCGCAGATGGCGAATGACGCCATGACGGGCAGGCTAAATCTCCAAAACCATTTCGACTGCAGAAGGGTTTGCATCGTTTCATATCCGCCTGTGTTTCGTCCAGACTACGTGAACGAAACTTAAAGCGGCTGGAACCAACATGGTTAAGTCCGGTCGAAATCGCTTTCGTACGGTGCCGCACAAAACGGTTTCGAAAGAGGGATTGCGCTGTCACGGAGCGACCTGGCAATCTCTCCATCGACATGGTTGTAACGCTGGTATTTTCATCCCGCAGGAGTAACACCCGGTGCCGGTCCGCTTCCAACCTGGCTGATGGCAACCTCTTGCCTTGCCGGCGCCTCAGCCCGACTGCAGAGTTGCCAGACGCGATGAGGCACCAAAATAACAGAAGATTTGGGCGACGGTATTTGTAAGTTCGGGCACGCGCTGCATCCGCTTCTCCTACCCCTGGCTCTGCAGTGGCAATTTTACCTGATGATTTCGTCTCGGTTGCGCTTCCTGGCGATTTGGCCATATTTGTCGGCTCAATAGTCACGGGGAAAGAAAAAATGTCGATAAATGCTAGGTCTAGGGTCGCGGTGGTGATGGCTGCGCTTCTCTTGGGGGCGAGCTCTGCGCTTGCAGAAACAGTGTTACACCGCGGTAATGCCGGCGAACCACAGACGCTCGATCAGGCACAGACCTCCATCAACATCGAGGCCTTCATCGTCAAGGATCTCTATGAAGGTCTGACCATCTATGACGCGACCGGCAAGATCATTCCGGGCACGGCCGAAAGCTGGACGCTGTCTGACGATGGTACCGTTTACACGTTCAAACTGCGCGCCGATGCGAAGTGGTCGGACGGTACACCCGTGACGGCGGAAGATTTTGTCTTCTCTTATAAGCGCGTCGAAGACCCGAAGACCGCAGCGAAATACGCCAATATTCTCTACCCGATCAAGAACGCCGAAAAGATCAACAAGGGCGAAACGCCTGTTGACCAGCTTGGCGTCAAGGCGGTGGATGACAAGACCCTGGAGATCACGCTTGAGCGGCCGACGCCGTTCTTCCTTGAACTGCTCGCCCATCAAACGGCTCTGCCCATTTCCAAGGCGAGTTACGAAAAGAACGGCGCGGATTTCGTGAAACCGGGCGTGATGGTGTCGAACGGCGCCTACAAACTCGAAGCTCATGTTCCGAACGACAGCCTCACTGTGGTCAAGAACACCAATTTCTGGGACGCTGCCAATACCAAGATCGACAAGGTGATCTTCTACCCGGTTGACGACCAGGCCGCCTCCGTTCGCCGTTTCGAGGCGAAGGAAATGGACCTCGCCTACAATTTTTCAGCTGACCAGATCGACCGTCTGCGCAAATCCTATGGCGACCAGGTGCACGTTTCACCGACGCTCGCGACCTACTACTACACCTTCGATACGCGCGAAGCGCCATATGACGACGTCCGCGTGCGCCGGGCGCTATCCATGGCTGTCGACCGCGACTTCCTCGCCAAGGAAATCTACAGCGGCTCGCAAGTTCCGGCCTATTCGATGGTTCCACCCGGCATGGATTCCTACGGTGAGCCCGCCAAGGCCGACTTTGCAACCCTGTCGCAGCTTGATCGCGAAGACGAAGCTCTAAAGCTCATGAAGGAGGCCGGTTACGGTGAAGGTGGCAAGCCTTTATCCATCGAAATCCGGTACAATACCAACCCCAACCACGAACGCGTTGCGACCGCCATTGCCGACATGTGGAAAAACACCTTCGGCGCCAAGGTCTCCCTCGTGAACCTCGACGTTGCCTCGCACTACGGCTACCTCCAGGAAGGCGGCAAGTTCAATGTGGCGCGTGCTGGCTGGGTCGCTGACTATGCGGATGCGGAAAACTTCCTTGCGCTCTCCATCTCGTCCAACAAGACCTTCAATTACTCGAAGTTCAACAACGCCGAGTATGATGCATTGCTGAAGAAGTCCTATGAGGAAAAGGATCCGGCAGCTCGCTCCAAGCTGCTGCACGAGGCCGAAACGATCCTCATGAAGGAACAGCCGGTAGCGCCGCTTCTGACGCAGGCCGATCTTTGGCTGGTGTCCAACCGCGTCAAGGGTTGGATGGACAACGCTGCCAATCAACACCTCAGCCGCTTCCTGAGCGTTTCCGAATAAGCAGCACTGGCACGGTGGCCCCGCCACCGTGCCATGCCGGAGCCCAAAAACATGATCTCGTTTATTCTGCGCCGTTTGGCGAGCGCCGTGCCGACGTTGTTTATCGTCGTCACGATCTCGTTTTTCCTGATGCGTTTTGCGCCCGGTGGTCCGTTCAATCTCGAACGCCCCCTCCCCCCGCAGACCATGGAAAATCTGATGAGAACCTATCATCTGGATGAGCCACTATGGCGCCAGTATCTCATCTATCTCGGCAATGCCGTCACCGGCGATTTTGGCCCAAGCTACATCTATAAGGACAACACCGTCGCGCAGCTGATCGGCAAGGGCCTGCCCTATTCGCTCGAACTGGGTTGTTATGCCCTGTTGCTGGCTCTGGTGGGCGGCGTGCTCGCCGGCACGCTCGCAGCACTCAGGCAAAACAGCGCTTTCGATTTCTCGATCATGTCAATCTCGACAGTGGGCGTCACCGTCCCGAACTTCGTCGTGGCCCCTGTTCTCACGCTTGTATTTGCCGTGCTGCTCGGGCTTCTTCCGGCAGGCAGCTGGGGTGACGGGTCGCTACGCTACCTCATTCTTCCGATGATCGCACTTGCGCTGCCGCAGCTTGCAGTCATTGCCCGGCTGACGCGCGGTGCCATGATCGAGGCACTGCGAATGGACCACATCCGCACGGCCAAGGCCTATGGCCTTCCCGCGCGCAGCGTCGTCGTTTTCCACGCCATGCGCGCGTCAATGCTGCCGGTCGTTTCCTATCTCGCTCCCTGCGCCGCCGCGCTTTTGACTGGCTCGGCAGTCATCGAAACGATCTTCACCATTCCCGGTGTCGGCCGCTACTTCGTTCTCGGCGCCATCAATCGTGACTATACGCTGGTGATGGGCACCGTTGTTCTCGTCGCCATTTTCGTCATCCTGTTCAATCTAGTCGTCGATATTCTCTACGGCCTTCTTGATCCGAGGGTCAGACATGACTGATAGCCCCGGCACTAACCCTCATTCGCAACAAATCAAAAGCCGCAGCCTGTTCCAGCTGGCAGTCCTGCGTTTCAGACGCAACAAGGCAGCCATGGCGGGTTCCGTCATGTTGCTCCTTATCACTCTGTTCTCGTTTGTCGGGCCTCATTTCCTGGCACATACCTATGATCAGGTGTTTTCCTCCTATGTCTCGGTGGCGCCCAGTCTCGAGCCACGCCCGGATGTGAATAACCTTCAGGACGTGATGGAGGGTGTTGCGAGCCGGGCCCGCGTCGAGCTGAAGGAATTTGCCGTTGAAGGCCAGACTTTCACGGCGACCATCACCTCCAGCAGCGCAATCGATCCGCGCGCAACACGCTACTTCGACCGTGCCAATGAATTCAAAAATACCAAGGTGACTGCGACCGAAGACGACGGACGCACGCTGAAGCTGGAAGGCGACGTCAACCGCGAATACTTTTTCTTCGGTACAGATTCCAACGGCCGCGACATGCTTGCGCGCGTCATGCTTGGCGGTCAGATTTCGATTGCGGTCGGTGTCCTGGCGAGCCTCGTTTCCTTGGGAATCGGCGTGGTCTACGGTGCAACAGCGGGCTATATTGGAGGGCGCGTGGACAATGTGATGATGCGCTTCGTCGAAATCCTCTATTCACTGCCCTTCGTCTTTCTGGTTGTGGTTCTGGTCGTCTTTTTTGGCCGCAGCTTCATCCTGATCTTCCTCGTCATCGGCGCGGTGGAATGGCTGGATATGGCGCGCATTGTCCGTGGCCAGACGCTTGCCCTGAAACGGCGGGAATTTGTCAGTGCGGCGCAGGCTCTGGGACTAAGCGACTGGCAGATTATCCGCCGTCATATCATCCCCAATACGATCGGACCCGTTGTCGTGTTCGTGACGGTCGTCGTGCCCAAAGTCATTCTTCTGGAGAGCTTCCTGTCCTTCCTCGGTCTCGGCGTTCAGGCGCCGCTCACAAGCTGGGGCGCGCTGATTTCCGAAGGTGCCAACAACATCCAGTCCGCCCCCTGGCTTCTGATATTCCCGGCGATCTTTTTCGTGCTGACCCTGTTTTCGCTGAATTTCGTCGGCGATGGGTTGCGTGATGCACTCGATCCCAAGGATCGTTGACATGAAGACGACAACTGACACCATTCTTTCCGTTCGCGACCTGAAGGTCGACTTCAACACACCGGACGGAACCGTCCATGCCGTCAAGGGCATCGACCTTGACGTCAAACAGGGCGAAACGCTCGCTGTCGTCGGCGAGTCCGGTTCTGGCAAAAGCCAGACGATGATGGGCATCATGGGATTGCTTGCATCCAATGGCGCCATCAGCGGCTCCGCGAAATATCGCGGAAAGGAACTTCTTGGACTGCCTGTCGGCGAGCTCAACAAAATCCGTGGCGCGAAAGTCACCATGATCTTCCAGGAGCCGATGACCTCGCTCGATCCTCTCTACCGGATCGGTGCGCAGATTGCCGAGCCGATCATTCACCACCGCGGTGGCAGTAAAAAGGAGGCGCGCGCACGCGTTCTCGAACTGCTGAGGCTCGTCGGAATTCCGGAGCCCGAGCGGCGTATAGACAGCTATCCTCACGAGCTTTCCGGTGGTCAGCGCCAGCGCGTCATGATCGCCATGGCGCTCGCGAACGAGCCGGACATCCTAATAGCGGATGAGCCGACCACCGCACTCGACGTTACGATCCAGGCCCAGATCCTTGATCTTTTGAAGTCGCTGCAGCAGCGTTTCGGGATGGCCATCGTGCTGATCACGCATGATCTCGGCGTCGTCCGCCACTTTGCCGATCGCGTCGCGGTCATGCGCCGGGGGGAAATCGTGGAGGCTGGGACAACGGAGGATATCTTCGAGCGCCCGAAGGCGGATTATACCCGGATGCTTCTCGATGCCGAACCCCGTGGGAACAAGCCCGCAGTCAGTCGAGAGGCTCCAATCGTGCTTTCCGGCCAGACCGTAACGATCGATTACACAATTCCGGGCGGCTTCCTGTCGAAGTCGAGCAAGTTCCGGGCCGTTGATGGCGTGAACGTCAATCTTCATCAGGGACAGACGATCGGCATTGTTGGCGAATCCGGGTCAGGCAAATCCACGCTCGGTCGCGCTCTGCTGCGCCTGATCCAGGCCGATGGCCGGATTTTTTTCGGAAAACAGGAAATCACCGGGCTTGATCGAAAGGCCATGCGGCCGCTACGGCGGCATCTCCAGCTCGTGTTCCAGGACCCCTATGGTTCGCTTTCGCCGCGACAGACAGTAGGCGAGATCATCACCGAGGGGCTCTTCGTCCACGACCAGGACCTCAACCGTGCGGAACGGGACAGGCGCGCAATCGAGGCGCTGAAGGAAGTCGGCCTCGATCCCGCCGCCCGCAACCGCTATCCCCATGAATTTTCCGGGGGGCAACGCCAACGTATCGCCATTGCCCGCGCCATTATTCTCAAACCAGAGGTCATCATTCTTGACGAACCCACGTCGGCGCTGGACCGGTCCGTTCAGGGCCAGGTTATCGACCTCCTGCGTGATCTACAGAAGGCCCACGGCCTTTCCTACATCTTCATCAGCCACGACCTGTCCGTCATCAAGGCCATTTCAGATTACGTCATCGTCATGAGAAACGGAAAGATTGTCGAGGAGGGAGAGACAAACGCCATCTTCAACCGGCCTTCGGCTGAGTACACTAGAACACTTATCAAATCAGCTTTTTCGCCCGCCGTCGTGCCGTAGATAAAAAAAGGAGCGCACGCAGACCGCAGCGCCGTAGTCCCGCCTGTGCGAAACCAGTTGCTTTTGGCAGGTGCTCATCAGGCTATGACGTCCGGCGCGGGTGGCACAGTGCAACATATCGGGGTTAGCACCTCCTTAGTCGCTCGATTGTGAGGCTCGCGACTTGTCAGAGCCTGCCGACCGTTGAGAGGTCGATGCGCTCGTTGCGCGCGTCATTGCAACCGGTATTGAACGCCGGACACTATCGAGGGTGCTGATTTCGCAAAAACCTCAGGGCGCCTCGCCATTGCGGACGTGCGAGCTGACGACCACGCGTCATTCCTTAGGAGCACAGGAGCCCGTTATTACCCGCCTGTCGCTGGTCGTTATTTGTTTACTCGCTCTTCGAATGTTCGATGACGTGTAAACGCCAGGAAAGACCGGCAATCGGACCATGCAAACTTCCGCCCTCATCAGCCGTTGAGCGCCACTCGACCGATCAGAGGCGATCGTCCTCCTTGACCTTGCCCCCAAGTTTTATCCAGTTTTGAGTTCGCTCCAGCGGTTTTGGGTTGCTGTATTCGGGGCGGTAGCGGCGGGGTGTGGTGCGGAGCCATTTCGGCTGCGCAGCACCGCATCACGTCGCGGGTTGATTATCTGAGCGAACTCGGCGGGTGTCAGCCAGCCGAGGCCAGAGTGTGGGCGGTGATCGTTGTAATCGTAGCGCCAGTTTGAAAGCGCTGATCGAGCATGAGCTAGCGACGAGAAGAGAGTCTCATTCAGGAACTCGTCTCGCAACCGCCCATTGAAGCTTTCGATGAAGGCGTTCTGGATCGGCTTGCCCGGTGCGATATAGTGCCATTCCACCTTGGTCCGATCCGTCCATTGCAAGATCGCGTTGCTGGTGAACTCGCTACCATTGTCGCTGACGATCATCTTCGGCTTGCCTCGTCCCTCGATGATCCGGTCCAGCTCACGGGCAACCCGCAGACCGGAAAGCGACGTATCGGCGACGAGAGCCAAGCACTCCCTGGTGCAATCGTCGACCACCGTAAGCACCCGGAACCTGCGACCATCGGTGAGCTGATCCGACACGAAGTCCAGTGACCAGCGATCATTGGCGGCAAGCGGGATCAGCATCGGTGCTCGTGTGCCTATCGCTCGTTTCCGACCGCCGCGCTTGCGCACCGTCAGTTTCTCTTCCCGATAGAGCCGGAAGAGCCGCTTGTGGTTCACAAGGTGACCCTCACGCCTGAGCAGCACGTGAAGGCGTCGATATCCAAAGCGGCGACGTTCATGCGCCAGCGCCTTCATCCGCTCACGAAGGTCATAGTCATCGCTGCGCCTGGTTTCGTAACGGATCGTCATCCGGCAAAAGTCGATGGCTTTACACGCCCGCCGTTCGCTCATCTGGTGGTGATCCATCAGATGAGCGACAGCTTTTCGCCTTGCTGCGGGCGTCACCACTTCTTTCCCAAAAGGTCTTTCAAAGCCGCATTGTCCAGCATCGCATCTGCCAGGAGCCGTTTCAGCTTCGTGTTCTCGTCTTCCAGCGTCTTCAAGCGCTTGGCTTCGGATACGTCCATGCCGCCGAACTTGGCTTTCCACTTATAGATGCTGGCATCGCTGACGCCGTGCTTGCGGCAAAGCTCCGAGACCGGCGTGCCAGCCTCGTGCTCCTTCAGAATGCCGATGATCTGTTCTTCTGTAAAACGATTGCGCTTCATTCCCTGGTCCTCTCAATGGGCCAGAGCTTACTTCAAAATGGATTATTTCAACGGGGCAAGGTCACCATTACCAGCTCCACTCACGTCGATTTCAATCTGAACACGTTTAATCATGTGGATCGCGTGATGGTCCTCCGGGTCAACATCGATGAGGACAAAGGGGTCTCGGTGGAGGAGCTTTTGGACGAGCCAGTTGAGGCCGCTCGTCAATTAATGCGGGGACAGGGTGGCAAGCTTGTCTATCCCATCAAACGTGCAGCCCGCGAAGAGCGCCCCCTTGAGTCGCTCGAAATAGCTGGAAGAGCCTCTTACTCCGACTTCGAGATTGTAAAATATGAAAACGGTGTGATCCGAATCCTTCGCAACGGAGAACCGCAGCACGTAGTCGTTAAAGAGACGCTACGTTCGGTCTCGGCAGAAATCGGTGTTGATTTGTTCAATTCGAAAGGGGGATTGAAAAATACCCAACAGCTTGGTGCTGATGTAATTCGCACATTGAGCGCAGCATCTGCTTTTTAAACGTTTACGCGTAAGATTCCGCTAGCAAATCCAAGTGTCGTGAAAACTACGTCAATAACAGCTGTGAATTGTGGCCACTCACGAATTGACCACAAGTTGAATTTTCAGTTTCTTATAATAGAAAAATTAGAAGTCTGATTCTCGAAGACACAAGGTTTAAACGCATGGCGATAATCCATTATCGGTTCTGTAGCCGCCAGACTCCAACAGTGACAACGGCATCATTACGGGACGCTATCGCTAGTGTGATGGACACTCGGCTTGCAACCGGTAGATTCGTCAGACAAAGTATTGCTGCCCGCAAACAGGTGTGTGATGATCAGCACGAGATTGTGTTGAATGCGTATACACAAACAAACGACTGGATTTTTGCAGAGTTCTTGCGCGCGGAGCCCGGAGCGTTGCTGATTACGGTAGAAGATGATGGCCAAGATGAGCATGTTGTTGTCAGACAGCATCCTGCCCCTGCTGGAAATTCTCCACATCGGGGCTCGCTCTACGCTCTTATATACGGCGATCATGTGCTTTTTTCTTCGAAAGGCTACTTTTCTTCTCGCTCGCTAGAAAGCTATCTGACATGGCTAGCGCATAAAGACGCGAGTATCTTAGCCGCAGATCGGCGCATTATGCTGTCGACAAGAACGCCGACAACTGAAAGATATAGAGCTGACACCGTAAAATTGAGGCTCGACCCGTTACAAGCAGAAGATGTCGTTCCACAAGCTGTTCCCGGAAGCGAAATTGTTCATCGTCCCACCTCCCAAGGTTTGTTGCAGGCGCTTCTGGTTGCTGATGCTGATTTGCGTCGCTTGGTAGAAGATGGCCAAGTCGAGGTAGATGTGCTTCTGAAATTCAAAACCGGAAAGCGCAAGCGGAGCATCTCAGTTGGTGACTTAAATAATGTGTTCCGTAACGTCGAGGATGTGGAGGATGTTTCATTCGAAGGTCCCGATGGTCCTGTAAACGGCCTTGGCGCTAGGCTCCAGGGCAAACGACCTATAGAACTTATCGGATCGCTTTATGACGCCAATGATGCAAGGCGCAAGCTGATCGAACAGTTTGACGATTGGAGAAGAGAAGGACACATTTAGAACTCGTAAATATAAGTAGTATGCGAAATGGACAAGCGACTGGCACTACAGCTGTTGGGAGCCTGCTTGGCAGGAGGGCTGAGTGCGCACTTTTTAGAGAGGAATGCGTTAGATCTTCCTTCAAGCAATATCGTTTCAGCGTTAAGTATTATCAATGCTGCTATTTTCCCGACAGTGGTGTTGAGTGCAACCGTGGTCAAAAGCAGCGGCATGTCTTCCGCTCTTATCGAGCGTTACCGATCAGCATTGAGAAGGCAGATTTCATTTTTCTTTGGCATACTATTATTTTAGATTTTTACAATTTCGACCATTATCGTGGCACAAGCCGTTAAATGGCATCTCGCCATTGATTTGCCAAACCTGGAATATGATCTCGACCTGAGTGCCACCTTCAACTTCCTGATCATTTTCTTTGGCTCATTCGTTGCACTACGCCTACCTGCATTTCTTCGGGCTTTGGTTAGTTTGCTCGATGTTCACATCGATGGTGTTGCCGAAGAGGTTACTGAACGCGATCAACGTAAACGCGAAGATAGAAAGCGTGAGCTAGATTCGCTCCCTGACATATCACAACATCTAAGGCCACCGGAGAGCAAACCTATCGGCTCGTAACCCGTTCGTGCCGTGAGTGTGGCTTACATTTAAAAACGAGTAGAAGTATCGCGAGATTATACGCAATGGCATGGCGCATAAAAGCGATTATCGTTATTGCCCAAGGCAAATTATGGCGGAGAGGGTGGGATTCGAACCCACGATACCCTTGCAGGTATGCCGCATTTCGAGTGCGGTGCATTCGACCACTCTGCCACCTCTCCGCATGCGCGAACGCTTGCGTTGCGCGCTCCTCTTAAACATCAATGGCCGGGCTGACAAGCGGAATTTCGCGTTTGTGTCACAAATTATTCGTCTTGAACGCGCTCACGGAATGGGGTTGGAGTTTGATTGTTTTTGCCGATATTTACTGATGACACGCCTCGGATTTTGCCAGGCGCGTGTGATTGATCGATCAGGGTCTACAGGCGCTGATAGCGCCGGAGGATGTCCATGATCCGGTCATCCTGATCAGGATCCGGCAGGAGCGCCGGCTGTCGGCTGGCGCCGACGGAAGGGTCCTGGAGATAAAGCGAACGTTTTACCATGGCCGGCGCGAAACCGAGGGCATAGAGATCGGTGCGGAAAGCCGCATAAATGGCCTGCTGGCGTTCGGCTTCGGCGATGTCGCCGGCGTTGAAAGCATCGAGAATGCCGGCGAGCACATCCGGAAGCGCGTTGCCGAGACCGGAAATGCAGCCTGCCGCACCGTTCTGCAGCGACCACAGAACGAGATGGTCCGGGCCGGAATAGACCTCGAAGCCGGGCACATCCTTCGCCACCCGAAGATAGGCTTCGAGCGTCTGCTGTGCACCGCCGGAATCCTTGATGCCGGCGATATTGCCGTGAGTGGCGAGTTTGCGGGCGGTTTCCGGTTCTATGTGGTTCTGGGTGCGGGCGGGAATGTCATAGAGATAGACCGGCGTGTCGACAGCGTCGGCCACCGTCGAGAAATGGCGGATCAGGCCATCCTGCGTACAGGCGATGAAGAAGGGCGTGATGACGGCGATGCCGTCGACACCGATACGGTCGAAGGATCTCGCGAGCTGCAGGGTTTCGAATGTGGCCGGCATGCCAGCATTCACGATGACCCTGGCGCGGCCGGCCACCTCATCCACCACCTCCTCCGTCAGCCGGATCTTTTCATCATGCGTCAGCGCGGTAAAATCGCCGTTGGTACCGGCGCACATGATGTTGTTGCCGGCGGCTACCTGGCGGCGCACCTGCGCACGCGTCGCCTCATAATTGATGGTTTCGTCTTCATTAAAACAGGTGACGAGCGCAACGAAGGCTTGTTTGCTCATGAAAGAACTCCGCTTGAATTTCCGGTGGCCTGGACAGGCGACGCAGCGTTATGCCCGGCCTCCCTATCGGGGTCGGGGTCGAGACTGGCTGAAAGAAGCGCGCGCGTGTAAGCCTCGCCCGGTGCTTCGAAAATCTGGCGGACGGTGCCGAATTCCACCACCTCCCCGCGCTGCATGACCATGACGTGATCGGCAAAATCCCGCACCACCGGCAGGTCGTGAGCGATGAAGATGAAAGAGAGGCCCATTTCGCGGCGCAGCTTGTCCAGCAGCGCAATGACCTGCGCCTGAACCGAAACGTCGAGTGCAGAAACCGCTTCGTCGCAGATGATCAGCTTCGGCTCCAGCGCCAGCGCCCGGGCAATGGCGATGCGCTGCCGCTGGCCGCCGGAAAACTGGTGCGGATACCGGCGCATATGATCCGGTGAAAGACCGACCTGCTGTAGCAACTCGCCAACCCGTTCACGCCATTTCGCCCTCGGCACTATGTCCGGATGGATGACCCAGGCTTCGGAAATCAGCTGGAACACCGTCATGCGGGGATTGAGCGACTGGGTAGGGTCCTGAAACACCATCTGCAGATCGCGCCGAAGCGCATAAAGCTCCGCTGGCGACAGCCTGAACAGGTCACGCCCCTTCCAGATGGCGCTGCCGGCATCCGGCTCATCGAGCCGCAGCAGGATGCGGGCGAGCGTCGACTTGCCGGAACCGCTTTCGCCGACGACGGCGATGGTTTCTCCGGCCATCAGGTCGAAAGAGACACCTTTCAACGCCTCGAAGGCGCCGTAACGCTTGCGCACATTGCGCACGCTGAGCAATGGCTCACCCGTTGCTTTCGGCTCATGCATCTCGCCCCGGCCGGGGGCGGCGTTGATCAGCTTGCGGGTGTAGGGGTGCTGCGGATTGCTGTAAACCTCGCGAACGGTGCCGGCCTCTACCAGAACGCCCTTCTCCATCACCACGACCCGGTCGGCAATTTCGGCGACTACGCCGAGATCATGGGTAATGATGAGCACTGCCATGCCCGTTTCCCGCTGCAATTCCTTGAGCAGCGAAAGCACCTCCGCCTGCACCGTCACGTCGAGCGCAGTGGTGGGTTCGTCGGCGATCAGAAGATCGGGGCGCAAAGCCAGCGCCATGGCGATCATCACGCGCTGGCGCTGGCCGCCGGAAAATTCATGCGGATATTTCGTCAGCGCCTTGTCAGGATCGGGAATGCCCACACGCGCTATAAGCCGCCTCGCTTCCGCTTCAGCCGCGGCCTTGCCCATGCCATGCGTGGTCATTGCCTCGCGGATCTGCCAGCCAATAGTGTAAACCGGGTTGAGATGGCTGAGCGGATCCTGAAAGATCATGGCGATGCGCCGGCCGTTGATCTCGCGGCGCGCCTCGGTCGGCATGGTCAGCAGGTCCTTGCCGTCGAGCAATATTTCTCCACCGCCGATGCGGCCGGGCGGCATGTCGATGAGGTTCATGATGGCCGACGAGGATACCGACTTGCCGGAACCGCTTTCGCCAAGGATCGCCAGCGTCTCACCTCGGTCGATATGGTAGGAGACATCCTTCACCGCATGCACGACACCGCTTACGGTGTGGAATTCCACGGAAAGATTGCGCACCTCGAGAAGATGGTCAGCCATTTTTACGGCCCTTCATTTCCAGCCGCCAGCGCTGCACCGGGTCGAGCGCGATGCGCAGCCAGTTGGACAGCAGGTTGAGCGACAGGGTGGTGAGAATGATGGCGAGCCCCGGCCAGAAGGACAGCCACCAGGCATTGGTGAGATATTGCCGCCCCTGCGAAATCATCAGGCCCCAGGTGATTTCCGGAGGCTGAATGCCGATGCCGAGGAAGGACAGCGCGCTTTCCGCGAGCATAACATAAGCGAAATCAAGCGTTGCCAAGGTCGTCAGTGTCGGCAGCACCACGGGCAAGATGTGGCGGAAGAGGATGCGTTTTCCCGAAGCGCCCATGACCCTTGCCGCCTGCACGAACATCCGTTCGCGCACCTCCAGCACCTCCGCCCGGGTGGTGCGGATATAAACGGGAATCCGTGTGATGGCGAGTACCAGCATCAGGTTGAGGATGGAGGAGCCCAGCAGATAAAGCACGATGACCGCAATCAGCAGCGATGGAAAGGACATGATCACATCCGCAAGCCGCATGATGATTTGGCCGGTGCGGCTGGAGGAAAAACCGGCGATGAGGCCGAGTACGGTTCCGGTAACGGCGGAGAGAAAAACCGCGCCGGCGGCGATCATCACCGTGTTTTGTGTGGCGGCGACGATGCGCGCGAGAAGCGGGCGGCCGAGTGCATCCGCCCCCAGCCAGAAATACCACTCGCGCTGCCAGTCGAACGGTGCAAGGTTGCGCCCGCGCAGGTTCTGTTTCGTCGCGAGATCGCCGAGCCAGGCCGGGCCGACAAAAGCGAGAATGACGACAATGACGAGAAAGATGGCCGCGCAGAGCGCAAACTTGTCCGCCCACAACATGCGCAGCATGCGGGTTGCGAAAGACGGTTCATCGATGATCTCAGTATCGGCGTTCATAAGGCTCATGGCTGGACGACCTCCTCAGTGCCGGATGCGCGGATCGAGCAGCGCATAGGCGATATCGATCAGAAGGTTCATCAGGAAGATGGCCAACGCCGTGACGAGGATGGCGGCCAGAACGACATTGAAATCCCGCTGAAGGATGGAATCGATCATCAGCTTGCCGACACCGGGGAAACCAAAGATGGTTTCAACCACGACGGCGCCGTTAAGAAGGCTCGCCGCCTGATCGCCGATAACGGTGATCACGGGCAACATGGCATTGCGCAAGGCGTGGATGAAGATGATCGGACCCGATTTCACACCCTTGGCGCGCGCCGTTTTGACATAGGCCGAGGACAGAGCGCCGATCATCGAGCCGCGCACCACCTGCACGATAATGCCGAAGGGGCGCACAAACAGAACCGCGACAGGCAATATCCAGTGCAGCACGGACCCTGTGCCCGACGTGGGCAGCCAGGCCAGGTTGACGGAAAAAACCACGATCGCAACGATCGCCAGCCAGAAATCCGGCACGGATGCCCCGATGAGTGAGATACTCGAAGCGACGCGGTCAAAAAAGCCGCCGGAACGGAACGCCGCGAGCGAGCCGATGATGATGGCCGCCGTGGTGACCAGCGACATGGTGATAACGGCAAGCCAAAGCGTCCAGACGAAAGCCTCCAGCACCACATCCAGCGCCGGGCGCGCCTTTCGGAGGGATTCACCCAGATCACCCGTCATCACATCGCCCGCATAGCGCAGAAACTGCACCATCAGCGGGTCGTTCAAACCGTGCAAGGCGCGAAACTGCTGCTTCAATTCCTCGGACGCTTCCACCGGCAGAAACAGCGCCGCAGGGTCCCCCGTCAGACGGGACAGGAAGAAAACCATCACGATGAGGCCGATCAGGGAGATCAGGCTCGCAAAGGAACGTTTTCGGATGAAGCTCAGCATTGTTGCCTCCGGTTTTTCAATGCGGCGGCGAAGCTTCCGCCGCGCCGCCGCTTCTTCATTGACAGGACGCGGGACCTTATTTGATGCCGATTTCCGAAAGCTGCAGCATCGAGTTGGTGGCAATGGTCGGCTTGAAGTCCAGCCGCTCGGAGACACGGGAGAAACCGACCATGTGGAACAGCAACACATCCGCCACCACGTCATCATGCAGATAGGCGATGAGTTCGGACCAGAGCTTGGCGCGCTCGTCACCCACGGCTGCGGAGGCGCGTTCGATCAGATCATCCACCTTCTTGTCAGAAAAGCCGGACTGGGTACCCTTGGTGGCATATTTGAAGAACATCGTGAAGGACGGGTCGCCCTTGGAATTGTCATGCATGGCGGCGACGATCTGCGGTCCACGGCCTTCCTTGAATGGCTTCGAATAATAGCTTTCGTGCTCGGCCACTTCCACGAATTTCAGGTCGATCTTGAAGCCGACTTCCTGCAATTGCTGCTGGATCGCTTCCATGATCTCGGTAACGTTCGGGAAATTCGCCGTGCGCGCGATGACGGTGATCGGTGTATCCACCTTTACGCCGGCGGCCTTTGCCTCTTCGAGCAGCTTTTTTGCACCCTCAGGGTCATAGGGGAAGACCTTGACGTCGGGATTCCAGCCGAGCGTGGTCGGCGGAACCAGCGCCGTTGCCAGGACCGCTCCTTCGGGAACCAGCGTGCCGAGAAATGCCTGCCTGTCGATGGCAAGGTTAAGCGCGCGGCGCACCCTGACATCGTTCAGAGGCGCGATATTATGATCGAGGCGCATATAGACCGTTTCACTGTCGAGATAGGAAAAATCGGTCTTCGGATTTGTCGCGTCTAGCTGTGAAATGGAGGGGGAGAGATCCGCCTCGCCAGTCTGCACCATGGCGGCCCGCACCGAGGGATCGGCGCGAAAGAGATAGGTCGCTTCCGTGACCTGCGGCTTCTTGCCCCAATAATCATCACGCGACGTCAGTACGATCTGCTGGCCGGGAGTCCAGTTGGTCAGCTTGTAGGGCCCGGTGCCGACAGGCTCGCGGATGAATTCCATCTTGGTTTCTTCGGGAACGATGGTCACGAGCGACATCAGCAGCGGCAGAATCGGCTGGGCCGGATCCGTCTTGAAATCGATCGTATGGTCGTCGACAACCGTCGGCGTCACCGTCATGCCGCCGAAATAGCGACGGGACTCGCAGGCGTTCTTGTCGCTCATGATGCGCTCGAAGCTGTGCTTCACATCCTTGGCGTCAAAATCCGTACCGTCGGAAAATTTCACGCCCTGACGCAGGTGGAAGCGCCAGCTGCCATCCGAGTTCTGCTCCCATTTTTCAGCAAGGCGCGGCTGAACGCCGTTCTTGCCGCGCACATCAAGCTCGGTCAGGGTCTCACTGACATTTTCCATAATGATACGGCCAATGTTGGAGCGCGTGGCCATGCAGGGCTCAAGCAGGTCCGCTTCTTCCGCCAGCACGATCTTGATCGGCCCCGAAGCTGCAAACGCCGGCGAGCCGGCGGCGCTGAGGGAACCCAAAACAAGGGCGCCCGCAATCAATGACTTCTTCATTCCGTTCTCCTCCCAGATCAGAAATTCAGCAACATGGCGGTGGACCGCAAGAGGCAGTTGAAGGCCCCGTCTCCCGCATCGGGGAGCATGGCGTGCGGATGATCATCTCCTCCACCCGTCATCAAAGCATCGACGCTATCGCATTTTTTGTCAATTTATTTTTCCTTACCGATTTCAGATCAGTCTCTGTTTATAATTTTTATTGTTGTAAATCAATATATTAGATATAAAACTGCGAATGAATATCACGATATTTTTTTCATAATAAACTTGACAACTTTTTGAATATGTCATTTTCATCTGCCCAAGAGGAGATCAAGATGACCCCTGATGACATCGCTCAGGCCATGACCGGAGATATCCACGTCACGTCAGAAAAACGGCGTGAAGCCTTTCTGCCATCGCCCATGATCCAGAACCATGCGAGCTTCCTGCATCTTCTGGACGATGGCGTGCTGCTCTGCGCATGGTTCGGGGGAACGCTCGAGGGAAAGTCGGATATTTCCATCTTCGCATCCGTGCTGACGCCCGGAGCCGGACGCTGGGGAGCGCCGCAGCGCCTCAGTCATGATACGGCCCGCTCCGAACAGAATCCTGTTCTTTTCACCGCGCCGGATGGCGCTCTCTGGCTGTTTCACACCGCCCAGCCCTCCGGCAATCAAGATGAGTGCCGCATCCGCATGGCGAAAATCCATCGTAATCGGTCGGAACCGGAGAAGCTCATTTCAGAGGATGGACGATTTCTCGATCTTCCCAAGGGCTGTTTCATCCGCGCGCCGCTGCGCATCCGCGACGATGGAGCATGGCTGTTGCCGATCTTCCGTTGCGTTCAGCGACCCGGACAGAAATGGAACGGCAGCCACGATACGGCAGCGCTCGGCATTTCCACGGACGATGGCGAGACATGGACATTGCAGGAATTGCCGGACTCGATCGGCTGCGTGCATATGAGCCCGGTGGCGGGAACGGACGGGCAACACTCCGCTTTTTTCCGCCGCCGCCAGGCCGATTTTGTCTACCGCACCGAAAGCAAGGATGGCGGTCGCTCATGGTCAAGGCCGCATCCGACCGATGTGCCGAACAACAATTCTTCCATCGCCGTGACAAGGCTCGGTAGCGGCCGGCTGGCAATGATTTGCAATCCCGTCAACGCCGCCCAGTCGAGCGACCGCCGCGCCTCGCTTTATGACGAACTCGGAGAGGACGATGGCAGGCCGGATGCTGATCCAAGCGGCGGATGCGTGCCCGTCTGGGGTGTGCCGCGCGCACCCGTCACAATCTGCCTTTCCGATGACGACGGGCGCAGCTTTCCGACCCGTATCCTGATCGAGGACGGGCCGGGCACGTGTCTGTCGAACGATTCGACAGATGGCCGAAACCTGGAAATGTCCTATCCATGGCTTCTGGAGACACCTGACGGTGCGCTGCACGCAAGCTACACCTATCATCGTCGCGCCATCAAATATGTGCGGCTGGAGCCCGGCTGGGCCGAAACTGCGGACGGGAGAAAAAGATGAGCAATATTATCGGCATCACGATGGGCGATCCTTGCGGGGTTGGCCCCGAGATCACTGTCCGGGCATTTGCTGAAATGTCCGCTTCCGACCAGGCCGCAACGCGGATTTACGGAAACCTCGCCACGCTGGAGGCAGCAAGGCAGGCGCTCGGTCTCGATATCGATCTTGCCCCGCACGTGGCAGACTTGCCCGTTGAGGGTGCGCCTTTGCCCTGGGGCACGCTTTCACCGGTGGCCGGCGACGCCGCATTCCGCTTCATCGAAACGGCTGTGCGGGACGCCGAGGCAGGGCGGATCGGCTGCATCGTCACCGCGCCGATCAATAAGGAAGCGTTGAACCTTGCGGGCCATCATTATGACGGCCACACCGGCATGCTGCGCAGCCTGACAGGTGCCTCGGCCGCTTATATGCTGCTCGCGTCCGAGCGGCTGAAGGTCATTCATGTTTCGACCCACGTTTCGCTGCAGGAGGCCATACGCCGGGCGACGACGGAGCGGGTGCTGGCCACCATTCGCGCCGGCAACGCCCACTTGAAGCGCATCGGCTACGAACGACCCCGCATCGCGGTGGCGGGCATCAATCCGCATTGCGGCGAAAACGGTCTTTTCGGCACCGAGGACGACGATCAGATCGCGCCGGCGGTTGCGGCCGCACGCGCCGAAGGCATCGAGGTACAGGGGCCTGTTTCCGCCGATACCGTATTTCATCGCGCCTATTCAGGCGCTTTCGATCTCGTCGTCGCGCAATATCATGATCAGGGGCATATCCCCATCAAACTCGTCGCCTTTGACACCGCCGTCAATGTCTCCGTCGACCTGCCGATAGACCGTACCTCCGTCGATCACGGCACCGCCTTCGACATAGCCGGCAAGGGCATCGCCAATCACGGCAACATGAATGCGGCCATCGCCTATGCGCGCAAGCTCGTGGCAGGCAAGGGTGGAAAGGGATGAGCACCATGTCTACGGCTCCCATTCTTATCCACCAGCCGCGCAGGCTCGCGGTTGGCGCAGGCACCGTCACGCAGGTTGGTGACTGGGCCGGCAAAACCGCCTCAACACTGGTAATCGCAACGCCGCTGACGGCAAAATTCGCCGAACGTCTGCAACTGCAAGGGCCCTTTGCCGTCTTCGACGCCATTCCGGGTGAGCCGGATACGGCGACACTGGACGCCGCTCTCAACGCGGCGCGCACTGCCAGGCCCGATCTCATCATCGGCCTCGGCGGCGGTTCGGTGATGGATGTGGCAAAGCTTGTCGCCGCATTGTGGAATTCAGATCAGACGCTCGAGGACGTCGCCGGACCTAACAAGGTCGCCCGTCGCGATACGCGCCTCGTGCAGATAGCAACCACGGCCGGCACCGGCTCGGAAGCAGGCATCCGCTCACTGATCACCGATCCCCTCAGGGGCACCAAGATCGCCGTCGAAAGCCCATATCTGATCGCGGATTTCGCTATTCTCGATCCGGAACTCACCTACTCCGTACCATCGGCCGTAACTGCGGCAACAGGCATCGACGCCATGGCCCATTGCGTCGAAGCCTTTACCAACCGCAAGGCCCATCCGATGATTGACGGCTTTGCCCGCATGGGCTTCACGCTGGTCGGGAAATATCTCGCCCGCGCCGTTCGCGACGGATCGGATACGGAAGCGCGGGAAGGCATGATGCTCGCCTCCTATTATGGCGGCATTTGCCTCGGGCCGGTCAACACGGCGGCCGGCCACGCCATCGCCTATCCGCTCGGCACGCGTCTCAGCCTGCCGCACGGGCTGGCCAACGCCATCGTCTTTCCACATGTGCTGGCCTTCAATCAGCCTGCGGTTTCCGCGAAGACGGCGGAAGTGGCCAGAGCGCTGGGGCTTCGTGACCATCTCTCGCCCGGTGATCTGCGCAAGGCAGCAACCGATTTCTGCGCGGCGCTCGGCATCGAAATGTCGCTTGCCAAACACGGAGCAGCCGAGGCCGATCTGACCCGCTATGCCGAGGATGCCCATGCCATCCGCAGGTTGATGGATAACAACCCCGTCGACATGACCCTGCAGGACGTGCTGGGAATTTACCGTCACGCCTACTGAAGCAGAACCGATGCGCGTGACCGCGCATCGGTTCTCGGGCCGTTTACTTGAGCCGCCTAATCTCCGTGCGATGACTCGAAAAGCCGGTCGCGCGATCCTGTCAGGTGCTGCAGCATCAATTGGCGGGCTGAATCGGCATCTCCATCCGCGATCGCCTTTGCGATGGCCTCGTGCTCGGCAAAAACGCGGGTCAGGCCTGAGGCCTCGCGCTTTACGGACATGCCGTGGAATTTCATCCCGACCGCGATATGATCCTTGAGAGCCTCCATCGCGGTGGAGAAATAGCTGTTCCGCGCCGCCCGCGCGATGGCAAGGTGGAACTGATAGTCGGCATCCTCGCGGTGGGACTGGCGGTTGGTCGCATCCCGCATCAGCTCAAGCGCCTTCCTGATGGCCGCAAGTCTTTCGGCGTCATGCCGTAATGCCGCGGCAGCGGCCGCCGCGGGCTCGAGCGTCAGCCTGAATTCGTAGCAATTCAGAAGGTCCGCAACGTTTTCCAGCTGTCCGAAGCCAAGCGGTTCACGCAAACCGAAGGCCCGGACATAGCTGCCGGAACCCCTGCGGGAGTAAATGAAACCCTGCTCGCGTAATCGCCGTAGTGCCTCGCGAACGACCGGCCGGGACACTTCGAATTCCATGGCGAGTTCATGTTCGGTCGGCAATCTTTCATCCGGCTTGTAGGCGCCGGATTTTATCGCCCGGTGCATCCTTTCGAAAATAATGTCCGGAAGTGCCTTGCGCGCCGTTTCTTTCATCAGCCCCATCTGGTCAGCTCTCTCCAGCATCTGTCGCGCCAAGCATCATTTTCGCGATACGTTTCAGTGTGTCAGCTTGCCCAAAACCGCCCGATTTCGCAATGATGCATTGGTTTCCCGCCCAGCCGACACCGAGGCCCGGCAGGCACTCGCCGGCAAGACGCAGCCGCAAAATGCCCATCGCGCGCAGCACCGCCTCGGCCGTTGCCCCGCCCGACAGAAGCAGCCTGCCCGCGCCGGCCGTGAAGTGCGGAACGACCCCTTCCGCCAGCCGGTCTGAAACTTCAAGCGAAGAAAGATACTGATCCCCCTGGGTTGCCTGAATGAGGGAAAGGTCGACGTCTTCATCCGCGTCCCGAGGAACGGCACCGTTGGGCGCTTCAATGATCGACACCAGATCCGCGCTCTTGAGGACGTCAATCTGCTCCAATGTAATCGGATCGCGGGAACCGATGACAAAGATCCCCTTGCCAGGTGGAACGGTTGCAACATCGGGCAGGACGCGCGCCGCCATCACCGAAGCCAGCGTCTCTGCAAGACCACGCGCGCCAATGAAAAGATCAACCCCTTCAGCCTGCGCGGCAGAAAGGGCCTGCCTGATATCCTCAGTCGTTCGCGTATCGGGTATTGAACAACGCAGGGCATGTCTTCCCAGTTTTTCATCAATCGCGATGGCGGTTTCAACCCCAAAGCCCGAGACGGCGCCGCCGCTGACGATACGTCCGAAATCCGGAATTGCCGGCACGACAAGAGCGCGCCGGAAAGAAATTGCATCCATTTCAGCCGCAATATGTCCCTTCAGGCGGGAATCGATCTTTTTGAACAGGATCGTGTCGGCTGGAACCAGTGCCAGTAGTTCCTGTGTGCGACGTCGGGCCTCGTCCGCCTTCCCATCGCGGCATCCAAGATTGACGCTGAGAACGGCAGGGGCAGCGGCCAGCGCCGCATGCACGCCTTCCAGCCCCGTTGCCACCTCTGTCACCATTCCGCGCCCGGCAAAGGGGGCGGCCGCGTCGAGCGCGCCGGTCAGATCATCGGCAAAAATCAACAGCACGGCATCGCCTTCAAAAAGTTGTAAGGTTTTACGTCGATAAATTTATTTATATTCAATAGATAAAGAGATGTGAATAACAAAATTGATCGCACGGACCTTTCAAGTCGCCGGAGAGAAATGGAAAGCAAGATCAGCCATGCCCACCGGTAGCGGGGTGCCAGCAAGGATGACGAACCCTCGCGTCGCTAAACGAAGCGGAAAGGCAGACCGGAGATAAGGGCTTTGACGAAGCGCTTTTTCTGAAAGCGGCCGTTCAGTGAAACACGCGGCAAGAGTGTGGGCTTTTCGAGACTGCCGAGGCCGAGAACCCCCGCCTGTGTGGTGACTGCCGCGGAAAACCCTGCGTCCGATACCGCCTTCGCCTCGCGCTCGCCCACCGCCTTCGTCCAACCATAGGGATAAGAAAAGGAGCGCGGTGTATGGCCCGCATATTCCTTTACCCGGCGCTTCGATTCCACAATCTCGTAAGCCAGGCGCTCAGCGTCGATCTTGCGCATATTCACATGGGTCATGGTATGGGCGCCGAGATGCACCAGAGGATCCTCCGACAGCGCTCTGAGTTCTGCCGCATCCATGATGAGTTCGTCCACGATGGCAACCGGATCGATGCCACACTGTCGAGCGGCGCGATCGATCCTCTCCACCGCTTCATCTTCGGCGGCACTTTGGACAAAATTTTCCAGCCGCGCGAATGCATCCGCTTTTTGCAGGAGCGTTCCGCATGTCACGTGCTCCGGCCCTGCCCCGAAATCGAAATCGAACGACGCCGCCTTCTGCGTCAAGGCGGCGGCGGTCTCCCACCACAGGCCGCGTGTACGCTCGACAAAACCGGGCGTGATGAAGACCGTGTAGGGAACGTTATATTTGCGAAAGATCGGCGCGGCGTAGTCTGCGTTGTTGCGATAGCCATCATCAAGCGTGAAGGCACAAAACGACCGGTCTTCTCCGCTGCCGGCAAGCAGTGCCGGAAGATCATGCAGGTGAACGGGAACGAGACCCGATTCGAGCGCCGCCTGTATGGCCTCTTCGAGGAACTCCGGCGTGACGGACAATTGTACATTGGGCGCGAAAGCCGAAACAGCGCCGCCCGGACGCACGTGGTGAAGCGTGAAGATGACACCTCGCCCGGCAAGCGAAGGGAATGCCGAGCGGACAGCCGGAAGGGAACTCACCTCCAGCCCGGCCCTTATGACGGTGTATTTCACAAGGCGTTTTACCGGCTGCAGCAAAAGGTCCGCGGGTTGTCGCGACGACAGGCCGGGTAATATCCGCTTTTTCAACACCCTGAAAGCTGTGAGCGGCAGGTCGATCAGGCCCGGCAGCGGGTCATTCAGCGCAAATGCAGCCCAACTGCGGACTTTGGCGAGGGACGCAAGATAGTCGGCAGCCCGCACCTCACCTCTCCGCCCCAGGGTAAATGCGGCAACAAGATCACGGACAAGATAGGACCACGACGTGCCGTTGCGGGGCTTGACCGGCTCGCCGGTCGGCTCTTCGTTGGCGGCACGCCATAACAATGCGCCAAGATCAATGCCGGCAGCAGAACAGAGGCCGAACCACGACCAAGGACGCGGATTCACATCGAGAAGTTTCAGCGTCCCGTCCCGGTCATCGAACTTGAATTCCACCTCGACCATTCCGCTATGACCGGCGGACCTCAATATTGTCCGGGCGGCATCGATCGCCGACGGGTTGTCGACAATCTCGACCCGAGTGCTGGTGTAACCGAAATCGACGGGATACTGACGGACGCGCCGGGCGGTGAATTCCGCCACTGGTTCTCCGTTCAGCCACAGGGCAGCATAGGAGAACTGGTTTCGTCCGCCACCTGGAATGAGTTCCTGCACCACCACATTGCCGGCGCCGATCTCTTCGCTGGCCTCGGCAAAGGCGGCTTTCAGGGCCTGCCGATCTTCGGCGCGGACGACCTTGGCGCGGGCGATCGCGGTATCGCCGCCGCCCATATTTGGCTTGAGAATGACGGGAAACAGCACGTCAAGCGCATCGATATCAGCGGCTGATGCCAGCGCATAGGTCCTGGGAATGCTGACGCCGAGTTCCGCCGCACGCCTGTATAGCAGCGGTTTTTCACACAGCCATTGCAGCGCCGCCCAGTCCGGCAGAACGATCTTGTAGAGAGCCGAAAGTTCATCGTGATGCTGCGAAACGAGCTGAACCTCACCATCGCCGGATGGGACCAGCAGCCAACCCTTGAGATGATGCCTGTCGGCCATCTGCCGCAGGAAAGACATTGCCCCTGCGTCGTGCGGACCGGCCCAGCGTATTGTCTCCCGCACGAAACGCGACCAGCTAGGCAGGGGTGAGTCATGGGTGAGGTAATAAACAGGCACATTCAGGGCCCCGAGGCTGCGCGCGAGGGCGAGCGTGCCATGAGCGCCGCCGACAATAACAACACCTGGAATGGTCAAAGCCTGATCCCCGTCCTACTCCATATCTTGATCGCAAAAATTGATAAATAAATTCGATATTTCCGAAATATGGGGGTCGCGGAAAGGCCAAGGCGCTTGCGCTGCCGGTCTCTCCACGATGCGTTCCGGACAGCATCCGGAAGGAAAATCAACGCCTCATACGTCTTTCCGAACCGGGCGCGGCTCACCGTTCTCATCGACGGCGACCATGATGAAGACGGCCTCTGTCACCTTTTCACGCGAATCCCGATAGTGCCGGCGCGTCCAAGCTTCGATCTTGAGCGTGACGGAGGTGCGGCCAATCTTTTCGATGCGGGTATAGACGCACAATGTATCACCGATCTTGACCGGCTTCTTGAAGACGATCTCGTTGACTGCGACGGTGACGGTTCGGCCCCCGGCCACATCATTGGCGCGGACGAAAGCGGCAAGGTCCATCTGCGACATGACCCAGCCGCCGAAAATATCGCCGGCCGGATTGGCATCGGCAGGCATGGCAAGCGTTCTGAGCGTCAGTTCCATATCGGCGGGCGGCTGCTGATCCATCTGTCAAATTCCTTTCACAAACCTCCCGCTGCCGGACTTAAACAACCGCACCCCTTCCGCCAATAGCCGATTTGTCGCGGCAGCCCTTCCAAAACCGCAAGGAATCACAGGGGCATCGTAAGCTTCGGTTAACCATGATGGGGCACGATTCCAAAAAAAGTGCGGGGGCGTACAAATGGCCTATGACTGGAGTGGAAACAACACGATACAGCAGCGTTACGATCGTATAGTTCTGGCGGTCGCTAGCGTTGTCGCCATCAGCCTGGCAACAGGTACACTGGCTTTCCGCTCACAGGTGGAGCCGAACAACACCATAAGTATCGCCAAACAACAGCGGCTCAACTCTGAAAAATGGCATTTGCGGCTCTGATACGCCTCGATCGGCACACCCGGCAGCACGACCATTGAGCTATTGCGGGGCGCCGCCATCGCGCCTGTCGGTCCCGTCCTTCTGGGAGACGTGGTCTAGATGGGCGACCGCCGGAGAAAGAATCGACAGAAAAGTCTCGGACCGGCCGATATAAACAATCGCCGCGCCCTCGATCCCGTTCAAAACCCCGGCCAGCGTGTCCTGCGTCTGTTTTTCCAAGCCTTCCAGCAGATCGTCAATGACGATGAATTTCGGTTTCAGCAACAGCGCATTGGCAACCCGGATGCTGGCCTGTTCGTCCGAATCCAGTTTTTTGTCCCAACGGATGTTTTCATCAAGACGAGAGGCCATCTCGCCGAGACCCGATGCGGCGAGCGCCGAAACATAATCCTCATCCGCAAAGCGCTGGGGTGCACGCGGATAAGCCATGATTTCGCGCAGCGTTCCTGCCGGCAGATAACCGTGCTGAGCAATGAAAAGCGTGTCGGTTTGATCCGGCATCTCTATCCTGCCCTGGCCCCAGGGCCACAGCCCCGCCATAGCTGCGAACAAAAGCCGCCGGTTCACACCTTGCTCGCCATTGATCATCAGCCGTTCGCCCGGCCCGACCTCGACATCCGCCTCATGCAGCATGAACCCGCGTTCAATGTCCTGCCCGCCCGCATCGCGGCAGATCGTAACCGACTGAAGACGGATTCTGTCATTTTCCGCACTGCGTTGCAGATCGATCGTCAGGCCGTGCTGTTCCACGCTGTCCATCTGGATCAAAGCGTTCCGGAACACGGAGACACGCTGCAACGTCGCCTTCCAGCTGGCGATCGGCCCGAAATTGTCGATATACCAGCGTAGCGCCGTATTCACCTGATTGAAGGCGCCGACCGCCATCATCAGCCCGCCGAAAGTGAGATTGCCGGAAAAATAGACCGGAGCCGCGATCAGGATCGGCGCCACCACCGCCAGCCAGCCATATCCCGCCGAGACCCAGGTCAGATGTGTCAGCGCCATGGCGAGTCCCCGGATGACACCGAGGACGGCATCGATATCGACGCCAATCCGCCGCCTCTCATTTTTTTCGCCACGCGCAAGGGCAATGGCGGCAAGATTTTCGCTCGCCCGCATTAGCGAAAAGCGAAGCTCAGCCTCTTTGGAATAACGCTCCGCGTTCAGCCCCACCAGCCGATAACCGACGAGGTTGCTGAGCAGGGAAGCGGAACCGGCATAAAGGATTGCCGCCCAGACCATATAGCCGGGGATAGCATAGGTATCGCCGCTGATGGTAATGGCAAAGCCCGCCGAGAGCGACCAGAGGACGCCGATGAAGCTGACAAGCAGGATCGTCGCGTTCACAAGACCGATCGAAAGCGCCGTACTGCTTTCGGCGAGGTTGCGGACATCGTCATGGAGCCGCTGGTCCGGATTGATGGCTATCGTACCGAAACTGGCGAGGCGGGCGGCTCGACCCGGCTTCAGCCACTGGTCCACCATATCCTTGGCAAGACCCTCGCGCATGTTAAGCGCCGTCATCTGGTTGAGCCAGGTCTGAATGACGTTGAGGAGCAGCAACAGCCCGGCGATAACCGCGAAAACCTCGAGCTGATGAAGGAAGGCGTCGAGATCGCGCCGTTCCAGCGCGTTATAAAACGGCGCATTCCATTCGTTGAGCCTGATCTGCCCGTAGGCCGTCAGCAATATCACCGTGAGAAGGGCCATCGACAGCAAGATCAGACGGTTGCGCACCGGCGATGTCCAGAAGGCGCGCCCCATCACGCGCAGCTGAGCCGGAAAATCGAGATCGAAGCCCGAAAGGTTAGCCGCGCCCTTGCGCTGATCGTCGCTTACCGATGTTGCCATTCATCCATTCCGAAACGTCAGTGGGCAAAGAAAGCCGGTCGCGATTCTGCGCCTTTCGATGCCAAGCAATAACACGCCGTTCGACCATGTCCACAATGCCGGCGAAATCTCCGCGGCGACAACCTGAAAGCCCGCGCAATTCTTCGTGCAGGCAAATGAAGCGGCTTCGACCAACAATGCGATTGCCCCAGGAAATGATCCTTGCTTTCTTTTCCTGCATTGCACAAAATCCGAGTAATTTCAGAGGGGCGGACAAACCGCATAAGCCGGAAAACCGGGCAAGGCAGATTAATGGCGATCAAAGCGAGCATCTATCATCTGACGCATTATAAATACGACAATCCGGTTCGCCTTGGACCACAGATCATCAGACTGAAGCCCGCCTCACATTCCAGAACCAGCGTCATCAGCCATTCTCTCAAGGTTTCACCCTCCAATCACTTCGTGAACCTTCAGCAGGATCCCTACGGTAATTACCTTGCCCGCTTCGTTTTTCCGGAACCGGTGAGCGAATTCAAGATCGAGGTCGATCTTGTCGCCGATATGACGGTTTATAATCCGTTCGATTTCTTTGTGGAGGAAGAGGCGACAAAGTGGCCCTTCGACTATCCGCAGGAACTGCGCGACGATCTCTCCATCTACATGAAGCCGGAACCGACCGGCCCTCTGCTCGCCGCCTTCATGGCCACTGTCGACCGCACTCCAAGTCAGCAGACGGTGGACATGGTCGTCGGCCTCAACGCCCGCCTGCAGCAGGAGATCGGTTACGTCATCCGCATGGAACCCGGCGTCCAGACACCTGAGGAGACGCTTGCTTCCGGCAAGGGGTCCTGCCGCGATACCAGCTGGCTGCTCGTGCAGGTCCTGAGGCATCTTGGCCTCGCTGCCCGTTTCGTGTCGGGATATCTCATCCAGTTGACACCGGACCTCAAGGCGCTGGACGGCCCATCCGGCACCGAGGTGGACTTCACCGATCTGCACGCATGGGCCGAAGTTTATATGCCGGGTGCGGGCTGGATCGGCCTCGACCCCACGTCCGGTCTGTTGACCGGCGAGAGCCATATTCCCTTGGCGGCAACACCGCATTACCGCAACGCCGCGCCTATTTCCGGCGGCTATTACGGCCATGCCAACACGGAATTCGCCTTCGACATGCAGGTCCGGCGGGTTGCCGAGACGCCGCGCATCACCAAACCTTTTTCGGACGAAAGCTGGGACGAACTCAATGCGCTCGGCCAGGAGGTCGATGAGGTTCTGAATACCCATGATGTCCGGTTGACCATGGGCGGCGAACCGACCTTCGTTTCCATCGACGATTTCGAATCCGATGAGTGGAACACCGGTGCGGTGGGGCCGACAAAGCGCGAAAAGGCCGACCTGCTGATCCGCCGCCTGCGCGAGCGTTTCGCACCGGGTGGGTTTTTGCATTACGGCCAGGGAAAATGGTATCCGGGCGAAAGCCTGCCGCGCTGGACGTTCTCGCTCTATTGGCGCAAGGATGGACTGCCAATCTGGCAGAACCCGGCGCTTATCGCCGAGGAGGGCGCGAATACCGGCGCAAAGGCGGAAGACGCGCAGAAACTGCTGGGCGGCATCGCCTCCCATCTCGGCATCGAACGGGAGCTGGTGCTGCCGGCCTATGAGGATCCGGCGGAATGGATCATCAAGGAAGGAAGCCTTCCCGACAATGTTGACCCGTCAAATTCCAAGCTGAAGGACCCGGAGGAGCGAAACCGCATAGCCCGCGTCTTCGAGCGGGGACTGACGACACCGACCGGCTATATTCTTCCCGTTCAGGCGTGGAATGCGCGCGCCGCCGGCAAGCGCTGGATCAGCGAAAAATGGAAGACGCGGCGCGGTAAAATATTCCTCGTTCCGGGTGACAGCCCGGTGGGTTACCGCCTGCCACTGGGCACCCTGCCCTATGTGCCGCCATCCGCCTATCCCTATATTCACGAGGCAGACCCCTCGATCCCTCGCGGTCCGCTTCCCGACGTCTTCACGCCATCGGGCCGCGCCATGCCCGAAGCTTCTTTCCATGCCAGCGAAGCCGCGGGGCAGGAACGCGTAGAGCAGACGATCGGCGAAATCGGCGGCGCGGTGCGCACCGCCATGTCGGTGGAACCGCGTGATGGCAGGCTCTGCGTCTTCATGCCGCCAGTGGAACGCATCGAGGACTATCTCGAGCTGATTGCAGCAGCGGAGGCGGCTGCCGCCGAGCTTGGATTGCCAGTCCACATAGAGGGTTATGCGCCGCCGCATGATGAGCGTATCAATGTAATCCGCGTCGCGCCCGATCCCGGTGTCATAGAGGTCAACATCCACCCCGCTTCAAGCTGGAAGGACTGTGTCGACATTACCACCGCAGTCTACGAAGAGGCGCGCCAGTCACGTCTCGGTGCCGACAAATTCATGATCGATGGCCGTCATACCGGCACCGGCGGCGGCAACCATGTGGTGGTGGGCGGCGCCAATCCCAATGACAGCCCATTCCTGCGCCGACCCGATCTTCTGAAAAGTCTTGTGCTGCACTGGCAGCGGCACCCCTCGCTTTCCTATCTCTTCTCAGGGCTCTTCATCGGCCCGACGAGCCAGGCGCCACGTATCGACGAAGCCCGCCACGACAGTCTCTACGAACTGGAGATCGCGCTTGCGCAGGTGCCGCTGCCCGGTGAAGGCGTTCCGCCCTTGCCATGGCTGGTTGACCGCCTGTTCCGCAATCTTCTGACGGATGTAACGGGCAATACCCACCGCGCCGAAATCTGCATCGACAAGCTGTTTTCGCCTGATGGACCCACCGGCCGCCTCGGGCTGGTGGAATTTCGCGGTTTCGAAATGCCGCCGAATGCGCGCATGTCGCTTGCCCAGCAGTTGCTGGTGCGTGCTCTCATCGCGCGTTTCTGGAAAAACCCGGCCGTCGGCAAATTCGTGCGCTGGGGCACGGCACTCGCCGATCGTTTCATGCTACCGCATTATATCTGGGCGGATTTCCTGGATGTGCTTGCAGACCTCAGGGAAAACGGTTTCGACCTGAAGCCCGAATGGTTCACCGCCCAGCAGGAATTCCGTTTCCCCTTCTTCGGGGAGGTGGAATATGAAGGATCAAAGCTGGAATTGCGCCAGGCGCTGGAACCCTGGCATGTGATGGGCGAACAGGGCGCCATCGGCGGCACCGTGCGTTATGTCGACAGCTCCGTCGAGCGCCTGCAGGTGCGGCTCGAAACGTCCAATCCCGCCCGCTACGCGGTGGCCTGCAACGGCCGCGCCGTTCCGCTGACTCCGACGGAAAACCGCAGCGTCGCAGTTGCCGGCGTCCGCTTCAAGGCATGGCAGCCCGCTTCCGGCCTGCATCCCGTGCTGCCCGTCAATTCACCCTTGACCTTTGACATTTATGATACATGGTCGAGGCGATCGATCGGCGGATGCATCTATCATGTTGCTCATCCGGGCGGGCGCAATTACGAGACATTTCCCGTCAACGGCAATGAGGCGGAGGCACGCCGCCTCGCCCGTTTCGAACCATGGGGGCATACGGCAGGGCAATATCCGCTTCGGGCGGAAACCGTGTCGCCAGAATTTCCGCTGACGCTCGATCTGCGCCGGCCTTACGGAGTATAAATTGTCCAAAGCCCCGGCAACGGAACGCAAGACGGAAACGAGCGCGCGACCAAGCGGGCTTGAATATTCCCCTTTGCCTGGCGTTGCCGACGAAATGCTCGATAACAACGGCACGGTGAGACCGGTCTGGAAGACCCTGCTCGAGGCCCTCTCGCGCATGTCTGAGCGGGAGCTGCATGAGCGTTTTGCCCGCACTGACCGCTATCTGCGCGATGCCGGCGTGTTCTACCGCGATTACGGCAAGGGCAGCAGCGAAAGAAACTGGCCGATCTCCCATATTCCGGTGCTGATCGACGACCGGGAATGGACGGTTCTTGCCGAGGGGTTGAAGCAGCGCGCCAATCTTCTGGAAGCCATGGTCGCCGATTTTTACGGCGAAAACCGACTGGTGAAGGAAGGTTATGTGCCGCCGGCGCTGATTGCCTCCAATCCCGAATATCTGCGACCCATGGTCGGCGTAAAGCCGGCAAGCGGTCATTACCTGCATTTCTGTTCCTTCGAGATCGGGCGTGGGCCAGATGGCAACTGGTGGGTGCTGGCCGACAGGACACAGGCGCCCTCCGGTGCGGGTTTCGCGCTCGAAAACCGGGTGGCGACCACGCGTGCGCTCTCCGACATCTATGCCGAAACCCATGTTCACCGTCTGGCCTCGTTTTTTGGTGCTTTCCGCGACACGCTGCAGGCGCAAAGAAAACACCCTGACGACCGGATCGCCGTGTTAACGCCCGGCCCGGCCAACGAGACCTATTTCGAACACGCCTATATCGCCCGTTATCTTGGCTTCATGCTGCTGGAGGGCGAAGACCTGACCGTTGTCAATGGCCGCGTCATGGTCAGAACGGTTGCCGGGTTGAAGCCGATCGGCGTCCTCTGGCGGCGTCTCGACGCATCCTATTCCGATCCGCTGGAGCTCAACCAGCAATCCCATATCGGCACGCCGGGCATGGTACAGGCATTGCGCAATGAAGCGCTCACCATCGTCAACGCGCTCGGCAGCGGAATTCTGGAAACGCGGGCGCTGCTTGCCTTCATGCCGCGCATCTGCCGCCACATTCTCGGCGAAGAACTGAAATTGCCGTCCATCGCCACCTGGTGGTGCGGACAGGAGGCTGAACGCCGTCACGTCGCCGGCAATATCGAAGGCATGGTCATTGGCCCGGCCTATTCCCGGCTTCCGTTCTTCGACGATAACGGCCAGTCCGTGCTTGGCTCTTCCCTGAGAGAAACTGCAAAGGAATCGATCAGCGACTGGCTTGCCTCCGATGGCCACAGGCTGGTGGGCCAGGAAGTGGTGAAGCTTTCAACCACCCCGGCCTATATCGACAACAAGCTCGTGCCGCGCCCGATGAGCCTTCGTGTATTTGCCGCCCGTACCCAGGATGGCTGGCAGATCATGCCGGGTGGCTTTGCCCGGATCGGCAGCGGTGACGACGTGTCCGCCATCGCCATGCAATCGGGCGGAAGCGCGGCTGATGTCTGGATCGTCAGCGACAGACCGGTGGAGCGCACCACGCTTCTGCCGGCGGAAGAGAGCTTCACCCGCAACATGCCGGGCAGCCTGCCAAGCCGCGCGGCCGACAATCTCTTCTGGCTGGGTCGTTACATCGAGCGCTCTGAAGGCGCCTTGCGCATCCTTCGCGCCTGGCATGGGCGTTATGCCGAATCCGCTGATCCGCGCCAGCCGCTGCTCGCGCATGTCACGCGGTATCTCGAAGCGCTTGATGTGGAGATGAACGATGCCGTGCCGGAAAGCCTGCTTACCAACATCAACAGCGCGCTTTATTCCGCCAGCAACATTCGTGACCGCTTTTCGCCGGACGGATGGTTGGCGCTGAACGACCTTGCCAAGACAGCCCGCCGTTTCCACGCGAAAGTGGCTCCCGGCGACGACGCGACCCATGCCATGACGGTCCTCTTGCGCAAGCTTGCGGGCTTTGCCGGCTTGGTGCACGAAAACATGTATCGCTTTACCGGCTGGCGTTTCCTGTCGATCGGCCGTTATCTCGAACGCGGACTGCATATGACGCGTCTTCTCGGCCATATGACCGGCCCGGACGCGCCAGATGGATCCTATGACATGCTGCTTGAAATCGGCGACAGCGTCATGACCCATCGCCGGCGCTATAACGTCAATACGGCAGGTCTGACCGTGACCGATCTTCTGGCACTCGACCCGCTCAATCCCCGCTCGATCCTGTTCCAGCTGAACGAGATCCGCACCGAGGTGGAGCAGCTTCCAAACGCCTTCGTCAACGGCCAGATGTCGCCCTTCTACCGCGAGGCGATGCGTCTGCATTCCGGGTTGGCGGTCATGACGCCGGAAAACATGAATGGCGCGATCTACCGCCAGCTCGAAACCGACATGGAGCATCTTTCCGATGTTCTGGCCCGGACCTATCTCGGATAATCCTATGCTCTATGATCTTTCCCTGCATATGGGTTACACCTACGACACGCCGGCACATGGCGCACGCCACATCATCCGCGTCCTGCCGCTCTCCATCCCGGGTCGACAGCGGCTCGTCGCCGGCTCCATCGACGTTTCGCCGACGCCGGAAGAACGGGCCGTCTTCGAGGATTTCTTTCATCTCTCGGCAACATCGGTGCATCTGCGCGCACCGCATGAAAAGCTCGATATTCGCATGCAGGCGCGGGTGATGGTGGAAGCCCCGGCATTGACGGCGGATTTTTCGCCCGAGCTTTCCCGCCTGCCGCAGGACCTCGCCGGTGTGTGGTCGCTCGATTTCCAGTCACCGCACCACTTTATCGGCGCTAGTCCAAGGATCGGAATGGACACGGCGATATCCGCCTATGCCCGGGAAGTGCTGAAGCCCGGAATGACCATTCGCGAAATTGCGCTCTCTCTGTGCAAACGGATCCATAAGGACTTCACCTATGACGGCGAGGCGACGACCGTTGATACGACACCCGCGGAGGCCTTCAAACTAAAGCGCGGCGTGTGCCAGGATTTTTCGCATATCATGATCATGGCCTTGCGCAGCCTCGGCATTCCCGCCGGTTATGTCAGCGGTTTCCTGCGTACCATTCCTCCGCCCGGCAAGGAACGGCTTGAAGGCGCCGATGCAATGCACGCCTGGGTGCGCATCTGGTGCGGCGAGGCTGCCGGTTATCTGGAGCTCGATCCCACCAACGACATCGTGGCGGGGAGCGACCATATCGTCGTCGGTTATGGCAGGGATTATTCCGATGTCGCCCCCGTTATCGGGGTATTGAAGAGCTACGGCAACCAGCAGATAAAACAGGCGGTCGACGTGATCCCCATCCAGCAATGACACAACGTGTATTATTCCAGACCTTCGCGACGACAATTCTTGAAAATACTTTGAAAGCTGCGTCAATTTGACCACTGCGTAAAATTGAAGCGATCACCTTAGCGGATTTTACATCGTTTGCGGGTTTCCTGCGCTCAGTCGAATATTCTAATCGGTGAGCCCCCTATGACCGCCTCCGCCTCCGCACCTGACAAATTGAAGCGCCGTTTCCTGACCGATAAGAGCGGCAATTTCGGCATCATGACGGCAATCCTGCTGCCTGTCTTGCTCGGTTTTGCCGGTGCTGGCATGGAGTTGGCGAATGTGATGCAGGTGAAAGCGGACATGCAGAACACTGCGGATTCAGCCGCCCTTGCGGCGGCAACCGAGGCGCGGCTGAAAAAGGGCGATCTGACGGATGCGCAGATCAAGGAAATCGCCAAGGGCTTCATTGCCGCGCAGATGGAAAAAAGCCTGACCGAAGAAGAAAAGAAGAAACTGGAGGAGAATTCTCCAACCAGCATTACGACGACGGAAAATGCCCGCGGCAAGACCTACACGATCGAAACCACGATCAACCACAAGGTTCAGCTCAATCCGCTGCTCGGGTTCATTGGCGCAAAAACACTCGATCTTTCGGTAACCGGCACCGCAAAGAGCACCGTCAACAAGGGTGCTCCGATCTCCATGTATCTGGCGCTTGATCGTTCCGGCTCGATGTCGTTCAAGACGGATACCGTCAATGCCGCAAAAAAGTCGTGCCCGAACTATACCGCCAGCAACTGGGGCAAGAGCGAAGCGCAGGTTACGTCCAGCCCCTGCTATGTCAACAAGGCCACGTCGCTCAAAACCGCGGTCGGATTTCTCGTCGCCACATTGAACAAGGCCGACCCGACCTACACTGCCAACGGCAGTTCGCAACTGGTGCGGACAGGTGCCTCGGTCTATACGCACGAGACCTATGCCGCCCAGCCCCTTAGCTGGGGCACGAGCAGTGTTGTCAGCTATGTGGACAAACAGATTCCGGAATTTCCCACCGGCGGCACGGACGCCCGCAGCAGCCTGAACGCCGCCTATAACGCACTCAAGAAAGCCAATCCCGACGAAGCGAAGGCACATAAAACGCAGGGGAACGAATCCTTCGAGCGCTATATTGTTCTGATGACCGATGGCGAAATGACGGGAAACAGCGCCTCGTGGAATTCCAGCATCGACCAGTCGGTGCGCACCACCTGCGAGACTGCCAAGAAAGATGGAATAAAGATTTTCAGCGTCGCCTTCATGGCGCCAGACAAGGGCAAGGCGCTGCTGCAATATTGCGCATCGAGCGCTGACAATTATTACGCCCCTGAAAACATGGAGCAGATCGTAACAGCCTTTGGCGAAATCGCCCGCAAGGCTGCAGGCAGCATAGCCACGCTCACCAACTGATCCGCTTCCGGCGCCGCCGTGCCGGAGCGCCTTGTCCGCTGCATGGCTGACAGAACATGTGCGGCAGGTGACAGCGGCGGCGGCCCGTGGCATAGGAGGGCCGCTCCCATTCACAGGCCCTGTCATGATCCGCATCGAAAACATCAGCAAGTCGAACAGTCACCGCATTCTCTATATCGAGGCCTCCGCCGCGCTCAATCGCGGTGAGAAGATCGGCCTTGTCGGTCCGAACGGTGCCGGCAAGACAACGCTTTTCCGGATGATCACTGGCGAGGAGCAGCCGGATGAGGGTCAGATCGTCGTCGAAAAGGGCATGACGGTCGGCTATTTCGATCAGGATGTCGGTGAAATGTCCGGCCGCTCTGCCGTGGCCGAGGTTATGGAGGGTGCAGGCCCGGTCAGCGAGGTCGCGGCGGAGCTTCGGGAACTGGAAGCCGCCATGTCCGATCCCGACCGGATGGACGAGATGGACGCCATCATCGAACGTTACGGCGAAGTGCAGGCGCGGTACGAAGAGCTTGATGGTTACGCGCTGGAGGGCCGTGCGCGTGAGGTGCTGGACGGGTTGAGCTTCAGCCAGGAGATGATGGACGGCGATGTTTCCAAGCTTTCCGGCGGCTGGAAGATGCGCGTCGCGCTTGCCCGCATCCTTTTGATGCGGCCGGACGTGATGCTGCTTGACGAACCCTCCAACCATCTCGATCTTGAAAGCCTGATCTGGCTTGAGGATTTCCTGAAGAATTATGACGGCGCGCTGCTGATGACCTCGCACGACCGGGAATTCATGAACCGCATCGTCAACAAGATCATCGAAATCGACGGCGGGAGTCTCACCACCTATTCCGGCGACTACGGCTTTTACGAACAGCAGCGCGCGCAAAATGAAAAGCAGCAGCAGGCACAGTTTGAACGCCAGCAGGCCATGCTCGCCAAGGAAATCAAGTTCATCGAACGTTTCAAGGCGCGCGCCTCGCATGCCGCGCAGGTGCAGAGCCGCGTGAAAAAGCTCGACAAGATTGATCGCGTTGAGCCGCCACGCCGGCGCCAGACTGTTGCTTTCGAATTCGCGCCGGCGCCCCGCTCGGGTGAGGATGTCGTGGCGCTGAAGAAGGTGAACAAGGCCTATGGCAGCCGCACCATTTATGGCGATCTCGACTTCATGGTGCGGCGCAAGGAACGCTGGTGCATCATGGGCGTCAATGGTGCAGGAAAATCAACGCTGTTGAAGCTCGTGACCGGCACGGCGGAACCGGATTCCGGCAAGGTTACCCTCGGCGCCAGCGTCAAGCTCGGTTACTTCGCCCAGCACGCCATGGATGTTCTTGATGGTGACAGCACCATCCTGGAATGGCTGGAAGAGCGCTTTCCAAAGGCGGGGCAGGCACCGTTGCGCGCCCTTGCCGGCTGTTTCGGTTTTTCCGGCGACGACGTGGAAAAACGTTGCCGCGTTCTTTCCGGCGGTGAAAAGGCCCGTCTCGTCATGGCTGCCATGCTGTTCGATCCGCCGAATTTCCTCGTGCTGGATGAGCCGACCAACCATCTCGATCTCGACACCAAGGAAATGCTGATCAAGGCCCTCTCGGATTATGAAGGCACGATGCTGTTCGTTTCGCATGACCGTCATTTCCTGGCCGCCCTTTCGAACCGGGTTCTGGAACTGACGCCCGATGGTATCCATCAATATGGTGGCGGGTACACCGAATATGTCGAAAGCACCGGACAGGAAGCCCCGGGCCTTCACAGCTGAGCCATCTGCCGAACGCACCGCCCTGTGACGGCAGCTTTCTTTTGGAGACTGGAGAAGCAGATGCGGATCGTGGTTTACAGCGCCAAGCCCTATGACCGGCAGTTCCTTGACGCTGCCGCCCACCCTGGCATGAAGATGCAATATTGCGAAGCGCGCCTGTCTGCCGAAACGGTGGCGTTGGCGGAGGGAGCGATGGCGATCTGTGCCTTCGTCAATGACGACCTGTCCGGACCGGTGCTCGAGAAACTTGCGGCAATGGGTGTGCGACTTGTCGCCCTGCGATGCGCCGGGTTCAATCAGGTGGACCTTCAGGCCGCCGAAAAGCTTGGCCTCACCATTGCGCGCGTGCCGGCCTATTCGCCCTATGCGGTGGCGGAACACACCATGGCGCTCATCCTGTCGCTCAACCGCAAGATTCACCGCGCCTATAATCGCGTTCGCGAGGGAAATTTCGCACTTGACGGGCTGCTTGGCTTCGATCTTCACGGGAAGACGGTTGGTGTTGTGGGGACGGGAAAGATCGGAGCGATCTTCACGCGTATCGCGGCCGGCTTCGGCTGCCGTCTGCTCGGCCACGATATCCGCCAGAATCCGGATTGCGTGGCGCTGGGCATGACCTATGTCACGCGAGAGGAGCTGTTCCGCGCGTCGGACGTACTCACACTGATGTGCCCGCTGACACCGGAGACCCGCCATCTCATTCGTAGCGAAACGCTGCCGCTGCTGAAAAAGGGCGTAATGCTCATCAATACCAGCCGCGGCGCCATCATCGACACGCAGGCCGCGATTGCCGGATTAAAAGACGGCACAATCGGTTCCCTCGGCATTGACGTCTACGAGGAGGAAGCCGATCTCTTTTTCGAGGATCTGTCCAATGACGTGTTGCGCGATGACGTTTTCGCGCGGTTGTTGACCTTTCCCAATGTTCTGGTAACCGGTCATCAGGGTTTCTTCACACAGGAAGCACTCACAAACATTGCGGTCACGACAATCGCCAATATTGCGAGCTTTCTTGATACCGGCAAGGCGCTGCATGCCGTCTCGAGGGCCTAGGTCGCCGGGATCGCTAACCGCCTGAGAACTGCAAAATTCGCCCCGGACGCAATTGCCCGCCCCTGAGACCCGGTATAGGTTCACTCGATCTTTTTCGAGCTTTCAAAGCTGACCGGTCGGGCAACAGATGCAACTTAAAGACTGCTATAATTTCCACGATTTTCGCCGCATGGCCAAACAGCGTCTTCCCGGACCGATCTTCAACTACATCGACGGCGCAGCCGATGACGAGGTGACGTATCGACGGAACACGGCCGCCTTCGAAAAATGCGATCTGGTTCCGGACGTGCTGCGCGGCGTTGCCGATGTGGATATGTCGGTCACCGTCATGGGGCAGAAGCTGTCAATGCCGGTCTATTGTTCCCCGACGGCACTTCAGCGCCTCTTTCACCATCAGGGAGAACGGGCGGTTGCTGCGGCGGCCGGCAAATTCGGCACGATGTTCGGCGTGTCCTCTCTGGGCACCACAAGTCTGGAGGAAGCGCGCCGGATCAGCGGCGGGCCGCAGGTCTATCAGTTTTATTTCCACAAGGACCGTGGCCTCAACCGCGATATGATGGCGCGCGCAAAAAGCGCCGGTGTGGAAACCATGATGCTGACGGTGGACAGCATCACCGGCGGAAACCGCGAGCGCGACAAGCGCACCGGCTTTGCCATTCCCTTCAAGCTCAATCTTTCCGGCATTGCGCAATTTGCCATGAAGCCGGCATGGGGCATCAATTATCTGACCCATGAGCGCTTCAGCCTGCCGCAACTCGACGATCACATCAAGATGGACGGTGGAGCGCTCTCCATCAGCCGCTATTTCACTGAGATGCTCGATCCTTCCATGAATTGGGAGGACGTGGAGCAGATGGTGCGCGAATGGGGCGGACCTTTTTGCCTGAAAGGCATCATGTCGGTGGACGACGCCCGGCGTGCCGTCGAGATCGGCTGCAGCGGCATCGTGCTCTCCAATCATGGCGGCCGCCAGCTTGATGGTTCCCGCAGCGCTTTCGACCAGCTGGCCGAGATCGTCGATGCGGTCGGTGACCGGATTGACGTGATGATGGATGGCGGCATTCAGCGTGGCACCCATGTACTAAAAGCCCTGTCTCTGGGGGCAAAAGCCGTGGGGCTTGGCCGCTATTATCTTTTCCCGCTTGCCGCTGCAGGCCAGGCGGGGGTCGAGAGGGCCTTGGAAACAATGCGTATCGAAATCGAGCGCGGCATGAAGCTGATGGGCTGCACAACTGTCGAGCAACTGACCCGCCGCAACCTCCGGTTCCGGGACTAGGGAAGCGTTCCACGATCTCAGGGCAGGTCAAAGCCTGCCACTGCCACCGCAGACCATTTCAGCCGCGTTTCGTTGATGTTCCTGAAGCGCCAGACCGATGTTCCAAGTGAGCGCCAGGGATACCAGCACGCAAATGCCACCGGAAATCAGCGAACGATGGCGCCTGGCGCCAGACAAAAACAGCCAGCCGATGACGGCATAGGCCAAAAACGCCGGCACGGCAGCGACAAGAACCGATAGGGGGCCGTCGCAATCGATAGCCTCGATACCGACGGCGCGATATTCATTTGGCGTTCCCACAAGCCCGAGGGCGGCGACGGGGAACATCGCAACCAAAACGGCATAACGGAAAAAGCGGGGCGTATCGGGCATATCTGCTCCCTGACCGGATTATTGACCTCCCTGGTGCGGCCGAGAGGCGCTTTATCGGTGCATGGAAGGAGGATCGCCAATATTTGCCAAGAAAGCCAGTCCTTATGCCGAGATGGCCTTGGCAGACCGTTCCGCATGTGTATATAGTTGCATCACGCAACCATATTGGATTAACCATGCCTGAACAGCCCCTTCCCATACACGATATCCGCTCCATCTCGCGGCGGCTTGTTCGCGAACTCGGCTTTATGGGAGGAGATTTTGCCGGCACTGATCTGCCGCCCTCCGCCGTGCACGCGCTGATTGAGATCGAGGCGTGCCCCGGCATCACAGCTCGGGATCTGGCGAAGTTGCTCAGGCTGGAGAAATCGAGCGTCAGCCGAATGCTTCGCAAACTCGTCCTTTCAGGAGACCTCCTGGAGGAGACGGATATCGACGATAGCCGAATCAAACGGCTCCGCCTGACCAAACCCGGGCACAATAGGGTGGGAACCATTCACGCCTTCGCAAATCGGCAGGTATCGAGCGCCTTAACACGGATCGGCCCGGCGCAAGCTCTCACGGTTCTGGAAGGGCTACGCCTTTATGCCGATGCGCTGGGAGACAGGGGCGATGTCACGGCTCTCGCCGTCGAGGTCATCGAAGGCTACAGGCCAGGGCTCATCGCTCGCATCACGCAGATGCATGCGCTTTATTACGCCCAGACATCCGGCTTCGGCCAGCGTTTCGAATCCGTTGTAGCAGAGGGCCTCGCGGCTTTTTGCAACCGGCTGGACAGCCCGAAGAACGCGATCTGGGTTGCAATGCGCAGCCAGCAAATCATCGGCTCCGTCGCGATCGACGGTGAAGATCTCGGAGCGAATATTGCGCATCTGCGCTGGTTTATTGTCGACGACGGTGTGCGCGGCAGCGGTGTCGGACGCAGACTGCTCGAAACAGCACTGGCCTTTGTCGACAAAAATGGCTTCGCCGCAACCCATCTCTGGACATTCAACGGTCTCTCGACCGCACGCCACCTTTACGAAACCCATGGTTTTACATGCGTCGAGGAATATCCGGGCAGCCAATGGGGAAGCGAGGTCTTGGAGCAACGCTTTGTCCGGCGGCGGCCCGGTTGATCGTCTGCACGTGGTGCACTTTCAGGTTCGCGCCAGCCGCAAGGCGCTCCAGAAGCCACGCAACTGCGCGGTCAACTCCGCATAAAGACCATAACGCCGCGCATAATGCGAGACTTGCGCAGCGTCCGGCTGGTAGGCATTCGCAACCCGTGTCATCGCCGAAACCGCCTCCTCATAATCGGGATAAAGTCCAATCGCCACGGCCGCACCAATGGCAGCACCGAGCGCACCTGTCTCGCGGGCCTCCGCGACACGCAGCGGAATTTCCAGGACATCAGCCATGATCTGTGGCCAATGCTGGCTGCGGGAACCGCCGCCGGACATCACGGCGCTTTCCACCGGCAAGCCCGCTTCGCGCAAGACGCCGATGTGGCGGCGATGCTCAAAACACACACCCTCGAACAGGGCGCGCAACATGTGGCCTTCACCATGCCATCCCGCGAGGCCGTAAAAGCCGCCGCGAAATTCCGCACCCAGCCGTGAGCCGAAAATGAACGGATGGAAGAACGGATCGTCGGCGCGCGGAGTAACGGAGCCGACCAATTCGTTGCAGCGCTCGAAGGCGTGGGCGCCGTGGTCACCGCGAACACGATGCACGTACCATTCGAGATTGGCGGCGGAGGTGGCGCTGGATTCGATATTGACATAGCGGTTGCGGCCAAAGGTCGTAACCATGAAGACATCGGGACTGATGACCGGCCTGTCTGCGAAAACCTGGTTGATGCTCCAGGTGCCGGCGATGATCGAAGCTTCCCCGGCATTGATGACGCCCGACCCCATGGCGCTGGAGACCACATCGAAGAAACCGCCGATGACGGGTGTGCCTTCGGACAGCCCCGTGATGGCCGCAGCCTCGCCCGTCACCCGGCCGACGATGTCGGCCGATTCCACGCGATGGGGGAAAAACGCGAACGCGTCCTCGATATCGTAAAGAGACAGAAGCTCGCGGTCGAGCCGCGCTTCCGGCAAAGCCAAAAGTCCCGCGCCGCTGAGATCGGAAATATCATTGGCAAGGAGGCCCGTCAGGCGGAAATTGACGAAATCCTTGCAGAACAACACCGTGCCGGTCCGGGCGTAAAGATCGGGTGCATGTCGCTTCACCCAAGCCAAAAGGCTCGGGGTTTGCGCAGGCCATGGCCGCTGCAGGCAGCGGGCCTGCAATTGCGCTCCGCTTTTCCCGTCAAGCTCGGCCGCCACATCGGCGGCGCGGCTGTCGAGCGACTGGATGCCGATCAGGGGCTGTTGTTTCTTGTCTAGAAGATAAAGACCATTGCCATGGCCGGCGCAGCCTACCGCGAGGATACTGCGAGGATCGACAGCCGCTTTTACCAGAAGCTGACGGATCGCCTCGCAGCCGTTGCGCCACAATTCCTCAAGATCGCGCTCGACATAGCCGGGCTGCGGGAATGTCGACTGTCCGTCGATCGCGTGTTGCGCAACCTGTCGCCCCGCCGTGTCGAACAGCACGGCCTTGATGACCGTGTTGCCGACATCCAGACCCAATATGTGATTTTTGTCAGCCACGATTATAGATATCCCATGCTTCCTCACCACCCGCGCCCTGATGGATGATGGCCATCAACGCCGCAACAACGGCCTTGGGATTGTCGTGCTGGTAAATATTGCGCCCGTAAACCATGCCGTTTGCACCTTCGGCCACCAGAGCCGCCGATTTAGCCAATACATTGCGCAAGTCCTCACGCCCCCCGCCCCGCACCAGCACCGGGCACCGCGCCGCCTCGATCACCCTGTGAAAGTCCTGCGGGTTACTGGTCGGATCGGCCTTGATGATATCGGCTCCCATTTCCGAGGCAAGACGAACCAGCGTAACGATCTTTTCGGCATCGCCATCCACCTGATAACCGCCGCGCACATCATTCGGCAGCATGACCAAAGGTTCGATCATCAGCGGCATGCCGAAACGATGGCAATCGGCACGCACGCGGCTGATGTTTTCAACACATTGACGAAAGAGCTCAGGTTCGTCCGGCAGCATGAACAGGTTCACGACGACGCAGGCGGCATCCATTTCCAGCGCGCCGATGATCGGGTCATGATAATTCTGAAGCTGCGACCACATGGTCCTGTGGCGTGTTGAGTTATAGGGGTTGCCCATGTCGATGCGCATGACGAGCGCCGGCTTGTCGCGCTCCGGCCGCTGCTGCAGCAGGTCTGCCTGGCCGTAGGCCATCTGGATGGCGTCGGGGCGAGCCTCTACCAGCCGGTCCACGGTCTGCGACATATCCTCCAGCCCGACGAGGAAGCTCGGCTCGTTACAAACCCCGTGATCGATGGCCACATCCAGACAGCCGCCATTGCGGAACAGCCTGTTCATGCGCGCCTTCTTCGAAATCCGCATCATCATGCATTCTCCTTGCATCTGTGTTGAAGCATTGCCGGCGTGACCCCGTAAAAGGTCTCCAGCTCGTGAATGAGCCGCTGACGTTCCGCTGACGCCTGATTTGGCAGCCAGCCCAACTCGCGCGCTGCAACGGCGAGCATCGCGTCGATCAGATCGGCATCGATGACGCCGGTGATGGCGAGCGTCGTGCGACGCAGGACGAGATCGGTCAGGTGCCGCACCTGTTCGCAACGGATAAGCCAGACCATTTCCGCTGCCGTGATCGGCGATTTTTCTGAAAGCTGCACGTCATCCGAACGATCCCGGCAAAAACCCATCAGCTCAAACGCGCGGGAGCCGTAAGCCAGGGCCAGATGCTCCGCCCGGTCTTCGGCAATCGAAAACTCCTCCGACAACAAAGCAGGCAGGCCGCCTGCACCGGCCGGAAAATTCCTGCCGCCGCCGATTGCGCGGTCCATGGTGCCGGTCAGCCGCTTTCGTCCAAGAAAGGCCAGAACCTCGTCGGTCACCTGTTCGCCAAAAGCTCTGAAAGTGGTCCACTTGCCGCCGATCATGCAGAGCTGCGGCGGATCACCCGCAACGCGGTGGATGAAATGGCTGCGGGATATTTTCCCGGTGAAGGCGGCATCGCTTCGCGGCAATGGGCGTATACCGCTGAAACTGAAGACGATGTCGGAGCGATCGATGGCAATCTGCGGAAAGACCTGCCGGATCGCGTCCAGAATGTAGTCCCGTTCCTCGGGCTCGCAGCGTACCCGCTCGGGCCGATCCACCTTGATATCGGTCGATCCCGCAAGAACCCGGTCGAGATAAGGGAAGAGGATGCAGACCCGGTTGTCCGTGTTTTCAAAGAAAATCATGTGGCCGTTCAGCGCCTTGAGAAGTTCCTCATTGGCAAGGATCAGATGCGATCCCTTGGTGCCTGAAACGGTGGGTTTTGCCCTGTCCGACGCCGGGCCATCGGCCAATACGCCGATCGTCTCGTCGATCCAGGCTCCCGTTGCATTGATGATGATCCGGGGCCCTATCGGCAGGATTTCGTCCGCTTCCTCCGTCCGCAGACCATATTCATCGCCCACACGGACGAGTTCGGCATAGTTCAGTGCAACGCTTTGCGGCGCATCCGACTGGCTGTCGATCAGAAGCTCCAGAGCAAGCCGTTCGGGCTGGCTTATCCAAGCATCGTAATAGGTGGCGGAATATCTGATCTCCGGTGTCAGATCCGGCCAATGCTGCAAAGTATCGGCCGCGCCACGAAAGGCGTGACGGGGCAGGATGCGGTTTTTGCGAGTGACGAAATCATAGAGCATCAGACCCGCCTTGATGGCGAGCGCGCCCCGGCTTGCGGGTTTCCCACCGGAGCCGGCAAAGGTTGCTACCGCATTGAACAGGCCGCTGAAAGTCGAAAAAATCGGGATCGTGGTCGGCAGCGGCCGAACCATATGCGGTGCGAGCCTCAGAAGTGCATCGCGCTCCCGCAGGGATTCCGCCACCAGGCCGAATTCGCCGTTTTCTAGATAACGCAGGCCGCCATGGATCATCCGCGAGGGAGCAGCGCTGCAGCCCGAGGAGAAATCGCTGCGCTCGACCAGAAGAACTCTCAGCCCCTGCAGGGCAAGATCACGATAGGCGGCGATGCCATTGATACCGCCGCCGATGACCACGGCGTCGAAATCACCGTCTTGCCGGATGCGATGGAGAGCGTCCTCGCGAAAACTGGGCATAGGAATACCGTTCGCTGGCGATGACCAGCGTCCCAATGTTGTTGACCGTTAAGCGACATGAGAAAGGGAACGAAATTATGCGATGTGCGCCTGAAACCCCGTTCCAGCGACATAATCAGGTATCGAGACCCACGAGATGCTCCGCGACACCAGTGCTGATGAGCGCCAGCTCACTCTCTGTGAGGCGAAGACGCGCCGCGGCGGCGTTTTCAACCGCCTGAGCCGGGTCGCGTGCGCCACACAGCGAGAATGTTATACCCGGCTGGGCAATCGTCCAGGCAATCACCACCTGTGCCACTGAGGCGGAATGGGCGGCCGCCACCGGTTTCAGCACGCCGATCAAACGCGCGATCTTTTCACGGTTGGCCTGGCTGAAGCGCGGATTGCCGTGGCGCTGGTCATCTTCCGCAAAAACCCGCTCCGGCCCGACCTTGCCCGAGAGGAGACCGAGCGCCAGCGACGAATAGCTGAGAACCGAGACGGCATTCTCCCGGCAAACGGGCAGGAGCGCCGTCTCGATGTCGCGCTTTACCATGGAATATTCTTCCTGAATGGCATCCAGCGCCCCGGTGGCGATATAGGCTTCCAGATCGGCCTGCGAGACGTTGCTTGCCCCGATCGAACGGATCTTCCCCTCTTCCTTCAGCCGCACCAAAGCCCCGACTGTCTCGGCAATCGGCGTCGTGGCATCCTGCCAATGGGTGACGTAGTGGTCGATATAATCTGTCCCAAGCCGTTTCAGGCTCTCTTCGACCTCGTACCGGATGGATGCGGCGCCGAGATAACGATGAACCGGCTTGCCATCCTGATGGAAGAAATAAGCGCCCTCATTCACATGCCACACAAGCCCGCATTTGGTGACCAGCACCACCTTGTCGCGTCTGCCGGCAATTGCCTTGCCAACGATTGTTTCGGCAAGCCCCATGCCATAGGCTGGCGCAGTATCGATGAGGGAAATCCCCGCATCGATGGAGGCCTGGATGGCTGCTATGGACTGCCGCTCGTCGGTGCCGCCCCACATCCAGCCACCGATGGCCCAGGTTCCAAGCCCCACGGCAGATGAGTTGATACCGCTTTTGCCTATCGTCCGGGTCAATATTGCGTTGTCCGTCACGAGGTTTCCCCTCCTTCATGATCCAATAAGTAGCCGGCTATTGCTTCATCCACGACCAGCGAGGTCAGATAGTGGCCGGCAAGCGTGGCCGCCACCGGGCCGGCCTTGATGGCGCCTGCTGCGACACCGATGATGTTTGGGCACCGGGCAAGCTGCCCGGGGTCCAGCGCCACGACGCGCGAGTTGAGATCGATCCGGGCAAGCTGGCCGTCCGCCATGGTGAGGTGGGCGAGAAACTCGCCGGCAATGCCGGCATCCACCAGCGCCTTTCCGCCACGGGCGGCATCCGGCAGAAGATCGTAATAGCCAGAGCCTGGCGCCTCCACCGAACCAATGCCGACCAGCGCCACCTGCGCCTGACGCGCCAGATCGAAAACCTCACGGATCGATGCAACATTCATGAGGAGATCGCGCTGTTCCTCGTCTTCGGCGAATAACGGTGCGTGCAGCAGCGAGGCGCTGCCGCCAAGTTTTTCCGCCAGTTGCGTGGCGAGATGATTGACATCGGTGTAATGCTTGCCCTGCACCCCGCCGGTGAGCGGCACTACCCGCACATCGAAACGGCGCTCCGCCTGCAGATTGTCGACAACCGCACTCACCGCCTTGCCGCCCGTAATCGCGATCACATCGCCGTCGCGGATCGTTTCCAGCAAATGGTTTGCGGCCACCCGCCCGACCATTTGCAAGGCTGTTTCCGGATTGTCCGATACCGTTGGCGTAACGACGGATTGTCTAAGGCCAAACCGGCGGGTGATCTCGTTTTCAAGGTCCACAAGCCGCTGATAAGGACTGGAGATGCTGATCTTCACCATGCCCGCCTTGCGGCCGGCCGCAATCATGCGGTTCACCTTGGTGTGGGAAAGGTTGAGCCGCTCGGCGATTTCGGACTGTTTCACCCCTTCGATGAAATGCAGCACCAGGACGGAATACATCTGCCTCTGTTGATCGAAATCGTCCTTGATATCCAGCATGATCGTCTTTCTCCAGTTACCTTCGGGCGAGCGAACGGCGCTCAACGGCGGCGCCTGACCAGATAGTGGTCGAACAGTACCGCAGCCAGCAAGATGCTGCCCCTGATGATGTCCTGCCAGTAGACAGACACATTGAGCAAGGCAAGCGAACTGGAAACCACGGAGAGAAGGATGGCTCCCAGGATCGCGCCAAGAATCGTACCCGAACCGCCCGAAAGGCTGGCGCCGCCGATGACCGCGGCCGCAATGACGTTGAGTTCCATGCCGATGCCGAAGCTTGGCTGGGCAGAACCGAAGCGCGCCATGTAGATAACACCTGCAACACCGCAAAGCATCGAACAAAGCGTTGTGGTGGCGAAGACCACGCGGCCGACACGGATGCCGGAATAGGCCGCGGCCTTGGGATTGCTGCCGGTGTAAAAAACCTTGCGGAAGGCAGTCGTGCGCCGCAGCAGCAGATCGAAAGAAACGACCACCACCATAAATATGATCAGCACCAGCGGTATGCCGCCAATCACACCCTGACCGATGAACTTGAATTCCGGCGGCAGGGAGTAGAGCCCGAGCGGCCGCCCGCCGGTCGCCAGCAGGCAAACACCGCGCGCAATGACCATGACGCCCAGCGACACGATGAAATGATGCAGACCGATGACCGTGGTCAGAAATCCCATGACCATGCCGACCAATGTCGTCAGGCAGATTGCCAACCCCGCCGCCACCCAGGGGTCGACGCCGTTGAGGAAAAGCCAGCCGGCTGCCACCATCGCGAGCGCCGTAACGGATCCCACCGAAAGATCGATGCCACCAGAGATCAGAAGAATCGTCATGCCCACCACGACGATGCTTTCGATAGCGAAGACCATGGCCATGGCCCGCAGATTGTCCACGGTCAGGAAGTACGGCGAGATGAAGGACATCACGGCAAAAAGCGCGAGAATGATTACGATCAGCCCGGTTTCCCGCGCCTTGAGCGCCGGCTCCCACCACGCTGTCCGGCGAGCCGCCGTCCCGGCAAGGCTTGAAGGTGTTTCCGATGTTGCCATTTTCCCGCTCCCTCAGGCTTCCGCCGCATTCTGCACAATATTGATCGACGCGAGCTGCATGATCTTCTCCTCCGTCATGTCGTCCCCCTCGACCTCGCCGGTGATGCGCCCCTCGCGCACGACAAGCACACGATCGCTGACGCCGATGAGTTCCGGCAGTTCGGAGGAGATGACGACCACGCCAACCCCCTCACGCGCCAGTTCCCGAATCTGGCGGTGGATTTCCGCCTTGGCACCCACATCCACCCCCCGTGTCGGCTCATCCAGAAAGATGACCTTCGGTTCAACCGACAGCATCTTCGCCAGCGCCACCTTCTGCTGGTTGCCGCCGCTCAGGGTCGAGACGGAATCGCCGACGCTGTTCGCCCGCAGTTTCAGCCGGCGCCCCAGCTCATCTGCGCGCTTCATCTCTTTGCGCCGTTCGATGAAACCCATGCCATTCGATATCCTTCCTATGTCGAGCGCGGAGACATTGGCGGCGATGGACATGTTCAGGAACAGCCCGTCCCCCTTGCGGTCTTCGGAAAGATAAACGATCCCTTCCCGGATGCTGTCACGATAGTCTTTCAGACCAAGCCGCCGGCCACGTAACATAACCTCGCCTGTCGGCTTGCCCTCCAGCCGGCAGACCGCCCGCGCGATCTCGCTTCTTCCCGCACCGATCAGTCCAGCCAACCCCAGGATTTCACCCCGACGCAGATCGAAACCGACATCGAAAACGCGCTTTCCTTCATTCAGACCCCGAACAGAGAGAATGACGTCGTCAGATTTCTCATCATCCGAGAGCTTCGGCGGGTAGAGCTTGTCGAGTACCCGTCCCACCATGCTGTTAACGACTTCCTCAGGGGAAATATCAGCAATATTCTCCGTCCTGATATGGCAACCGTCGCGCATGACGGTGATGCGGTCGCAATGTTCGAAAATCTCCGCCATGCGATGCGAAATATAGATGATGGCAATGCCGCGCTCGGCCAGCCGGTGCATGATCCGGAAAAGTGTCTGGGCTTCGGTCTCTGTCAGCGCTGCCGTTGGCTCATCGAGGATCAGAATGCGGCAATCCAGCGTCAACGCCTTGGCAATCTCAACGATCTGCTGCTGCGAAATTGAGAGGCCGCCCGCGCGGCTGGCGGGATCGATGTCGCCGATCTCCCGCAGCACCGCTGCCGCCCGCTTTTCCAGGTCGCGGTAATTCATGAACCAGGAACGGCTTCGACCGGTCTCTGACATAAACATGTTTTCGGCAACCGAAATATCAGGGCAAAGAGCGATCTCCTGATGCACGAAACCGATGCCGAGCCGGTTCGCCACATTAGGCGAGGATATCTTGACCGGCTTGCCATCCAGCAGGATCTCCCCTCCATCGGGCTGCAGAATGCCGTCAATGATATGCATCAGCGTCGACTTTCCGGCACCGTTTTCCCCCGCCAGCGCGTGGATTTCGCCGCGCCGCAGGTCAAGTGCAGCACTCCGCAGCGCCTTCACGGGCCCGAATGCCTTATGAATATTCGTCATGCTGAGGATGACCTCACCCATAACGCCCTCCCGAACCGGCTTTCCACATGGCCGGCGAGGCGTAAACCTCGCCGGGTCCAGATCGACGCCTCAGCGCCCCTTCATATATTCGTTGAGATCGAAGGAGGCGGCGTTCGCCTTGGTGATGACGGCAAAACCATTGTCCATCGAAGGCACCTGCATCGGGTTGAAGCCGGAGACCTTGTAGTCGTTGAACGGGTCGATCAGGTCCGAATGAGCACCAAGAAACGTGTTCATGAAACCCATGAAGCCCTGAACCCCCTGATTGGGATTGATGGCCATATAGATATTACCCTGCTTGATGTGTTCCAGCGTTGCCGGCGTGATATCCGCATGCAGGATCAGGACCTTCTTTTTTGCCTCGAGAACGGCGGTCGTCGCACCTTCAGCCGAACCGGCCTCAGGGATCCACAATGCACCGAGATTGGGATTGGCCTGCAGTAGTGCGGCGGTTGCCTGATAAGCGACGTTTGCATCCTGGTTGGTCGCTTGCCGGCCAACGAGCTTCATCTGCGGATAAGTCCGCCCCATATAGTCTATGAGGGCGGTAACGCGCAGATCATGGTTGCTTTGGCCCGGATTTTCCAGAACGGCATATTCGCCTTTTTCACCAAGCTTCTTGACGATTTCGTCAGCCGCAAACTTCGCCTCTGCGACATTGTCCGAGGTAATATAGGCGGTGCGCTTCGACTTCGGAGAATCGGCGGCAAAAGTGGTGACGGATACACCTGAGGCGATCGCCTTGTTGATCGGCTCGATGAAAGGATCGGCCTGCATCGGGTGCAGGAGAACGCCTTTCGGCTTCTTCACCAGCTCCTGCTCGAAGGACGCGATCTGCTTTGTGATGTCATATTCCGGCGTGCCGGTGAAAACAGCTTCGCAGCCGAGCGCCTTGGCGGCCTGCTTGAACCCTTCAAATACCGGAACCCAATAGGGATGGCTGGAAACCATGACATTCATCACATAGGTTTCGCCGGGTTCACAGGCAAACTTGCCTGCGGCGGCGGCAGGCGAACCGGCGCCAGCCGCAAGCGCCACGGCCAATACACCCGCAGCAACGGTCGATTTCAGAAAAGCCAACATATTCCCCTCCCAAGGATAATGACTTGTCGTGCAATAAATTTTAGTCTCTGTAATTTATTGCACGCTGATGGGATAGCTGGAAAAACCGGATACGTCAACGGCATTGAATTTTATTTTTCAATGCGAAATTTATTGCAAGCATATCCCGCCACGCGGTGACTTGAAGCTCGTGCGCAGGCGAAAGCCAGCAGCGACAGAAATCGCTTCCGAGGAAAAAGGGCTGGGCTGAAGGAGAAACGAAAAAAGGTTTCTGACTGCTCAGAAACCCTTTTATGAATTCGGATGGTGGGCGTGACAGGGATTGAACCTGTGACCCCTACGATGTCAACGTAGTGCTCTCCCGCTGAGCTACACGCCCTCCGTGGCGGCGGATAGACCACAAAACCGGTTCATGCGTCAACTGCTTTTTTTCGGTTTTGTGAAGGTTTTTTGAGAGGCCTTACGCCACAAGGAGTTTGTTGACCTCATCCACCAGATCGCGCAGATGGAACGGCTTGGAAAGCACCTTGGCGTCCTTCGGAGCCTTCGAATCGGCATTCAGCGCAACCGCTGCAAAGCCGGTGATGAACATGACTTTCAGGTCCGGGTCGAGTTCGGTCGCGCGTCGTGCAAGCTCGATACCGTCCATTTCGGGCATGACGATATCGGTGAGCAGAAGGGAAAAGGGCTCCTCGCGCAGCCGGTCGTAAGCGCTTGCGCCATTGTCGAAGGAAGAAACCTTGTAGCCGGCTTTTTCCAGCGCCTTGACGAGGAAGCGGCGCATATCGTTATCGTCTTCAGCGAGAAGAATTTTCTGATTCATGGTTAAGTGACCGTAACTGCTTAATGTTTGGAATACCCTAGCCCGATTATAGGATTTTCACGGTAAATATCCTGTGAACACGTGAATCGGTATAGCGCTACTTGGGCGACAGTATGGACTTGCCGCACCGTAACTGGCAACATGAACCTCCTGATAGTTTGCGACATGGTAAATGGCCTGAATGGACTGGGTAACAGGTGAATATGAGCTGTTCGAAGTAACGGAACCTGCCGTTCAAACCCTGCCATTCGTCTATAATTCCCCTCATAGCGGCCGCTGCTATCCCATCTCCTTCCTAGAATCGGCGCGGCTCGATTCGCATGACATCCGTCGCTCCGAGGACCACTTCGTCGACGAGCTTTTCGGCGCCGCCCCAGAGATTGGCGCGCCGCTATTGAAAGCGAATTTTCCGCGCGCCTATCTCGACGTCAATCGAGAGCCCTATGAGCTCGATCCCCGCATGTTCGAGGGCACCTTGCCGCCCTACGCCAATATCGGCTCCATGCGGGTCGCAGGCGGCCTTGGCACCGTGCCGCGTATCGTTGCGGAAAACATGGATATTTATGCCCATCGCCTGCCGGTGGATGAAGCCCTCTCCCGTATCGAGACCATATACAAACCCTACCACGCCTGTCTGCGCCGCCTGCTGTCCCGCACGCACGCACATTTCGGCATGGCGGTGCTGATCGATTGCCATTCGATGCCCGGTAATATCCGGGTCACCGGGTCAAACCTCAGACCTGATATTATTATCGGCGACCGCTACGGCACCAGCGCCTCCCAGGAAGTCTCGCGTGCGGCCCTGCATTTCCTCGAAGAACTTGGCTTCGTCGCCGTCTGCAACAAGCCCTATGCCGGCGGCTTCATTACCGAACATTACGGCCGTCCCATACGCTCGCTTCACGCGCTGCAGATAGAGGTCAACCGGTCGCTTTATGTCGATGAAAAAACGCTTTTGAAGAAAGGCGATTTCCCCGCCATTCAGGCTTCGCTGGAAATATTCATGCGCCAGCTCGGGGCTTTCGTGTCGGAATATGCGATCGAAACTTCGCTCGCCGCCGAATAGCACAGCCAAGCTTCCCAATTAAATCCTTCGCCCCCTTGCCTGGCTGTGCGCCGGGCAAAAAAAACCGCGCCTTGGCGCGGTCAAGTCTAGGGAGGAAACACCCAAGGAGGGTATTTACAGTCAAAGACTGTAGCATCACGCTACGCAGTAATTGCACAATTGTCAATCATTTTATTTTTTGCATGTTTTTTGTGCTTTTGCCGAAAATATGGAAACCGCGGCTTCGTCACCATACGAGTGGACGGCGGATGTGATTCCGGTCTATGCATTTCGCCACACAATTGAGGCCATCAATTCACGCAATGAGGTTTCGCATGCTGCCCGACCGGAATTTCTTCTTCGAACTTGCTGATGCGGCCAGCGCCGAAACGCTTCCCCGCTTTCGCACGGGCGTTGCCGTTACCAACAAGCAGGATGGCGGCTATGATCCGGTGACGGAAGGCGATCAAGCGGCCGAAAGCGCCATTCGTGCGCTCATCGAGGCTCGTTTTCCCCAGCACGGCATCCTCGGGGAAGAACATGGCAATGTCGGTCTCGACCGCGAGCATGTCTGGGTCATCGACCCCATTGACGGCACACGCGCCTTCATTTCCGGCGTGCCCGTATGGGGAACTCTGATCGGCTTCCAGTCTGCCGGCCGCGCCACGATGGGTATGATGGACCAGCCCTTCACCAGGGAGCGTTACTTTGCCGACGGCACCTCCGCCTGGTATTTCGGACCCGAGGGCGAACGAACCATCCGCACGCGTGACTGCGCTTCGTTATCGGACGCAATACTTTTTACCACAACACCCCATATTTTCACCGCCGAGGAAAAGCCATTCTACGAAAAGGTGCAGGATCAGGTCCGCCTTTTCCGCTACGGCGTGGATTGTTACGCCTATTGCCTGCTGGCCGCGGGTCATGTCGATCTCGTCATTGAATCCGGCCTGAAGCCCTACGATGTGGGCGCACTTATTCCGGTCATCGAGCAGGCCGGCGGCATCATCACCACATGGGATGGTGGACGTCCTGAAAATGGCGGCCGCATTCTGGCCGCCGGCTCCAGATCCGTACACGAACAGGCGCTTGCCATTCTCTCCAGACTATAGACCTGCCCTTCAAGGCGGCCATCACTCCGGCGCGAAAAACGCGTCGATGGCGGCCAGTGCCTGCTTGCGGAAAACATCCCGCTCATGCAGCAGTTCATGACGCGCGCCGGTGATGGGAAGAAGCTGCGCTGCCCGGAAATTGCGCGACAGCTCTTCCTGCGCCTTATAGGGCGTTATCGTGTCCAGCATGGGCGCCAGAATGAGGGTAGGAATGGTTATGTTCGTCAGATGATCCTGACGGGTCACGCGGCCCATGGTCTTCAACGCCTCATAGACCCAGCGGGCCGTTGGCGCGCCAATGAACAGTTCCGGAAACTGCCTGTGCAGCGAGAGATTCCTTGCGAAACGTTTTGCGTCCGAGGTTAGCGGATTGCCGTCAAAATCCCGTTCGCGCTGGTCCCTGCCAAGCTGAACTTTTCCCAGGCCGGCAAGGCTCAAAGCCGTGGCGACCAGCCGGATAACGGATGACGGGACGGATTGCTGACTGTCGAGTTCTATGAAGGGCGAACAAAGCGCCAGCCGATCAATCCTGTTCGCGAGCCCGGGCGCTGCGGCAAGCGCGGCAAGCGCGCCGGTAGAATGTGCAATCATGAAGAACGGCAGCCTCGTATCCGGAAGCACCACCTGTTCCAGAAAAAGGCTGATGTCGTGCTGATAATCGGAAAAGCGCCGCACGTGCCCGGCACCCGGCCTTTTCAGCAGCCGTTCGGAACCGCCCTGCCCGCGCGTATCGAACGTCGCGACCCAGAAGCCCATGGCCGTCAGATCGGCCACTGTTTCAAAATATTTTTCGATACATTCGTTTCTGCCATGCAGCAGAACCACCGTTCCGCGGGCAACATGACGATGGGTCCGAAAGATCGCATAGCGGAGCTGTTTGCCGCCATGGCCAGAAAAATATCCAACCACATGGCTGTCGGGAACCGGATTGTCTTCACTGGCGCGCAATGTGGCTTCGATCATCGGTCTTTTTCCGGCTTTTCAACTCTTTTCGGATAGGTCGGCGGCGCGGGAAGGTCAAAGAAAAAATTGCCGGAACCGTCGGTTAAAGCAGTCGCGGTTCCGGCGAGTAAGACAGAAGAAGAAGGGACGTTATTGCTTCTGTCCACGGAGAATGTCTCCGATGACTGGAGTTTTATGGCTCTCAAACTGAACGATGCCGGAACCGGATGTTCAGACATGGTTCATGTTGCATCCACCCCTTGACGCCGCGCGACGCCATTCCCATCTCCTTCATGCGGTCGCCAAAGCGGGGCCGCGCCAAATGTCCGACCGTCGCCAGAATGGGATGGCGGACTTAACCGCAAACAGTCGCTTCTTAAGGAGGACACCATGCGTCACGTTGATTTTTCCCCTCTCTATCGTTCCACCGTGGGCTTCGACCGTCTTTTTTCGATGCTTGACGGCCTCGGCCAGCCTGAGCAGGCCCAGTCCTATCCGCCCTACAATATCGAGCGGACCGGTGAGAATACCTATCGCATCACCATGGCGGTTGCCGGTTTCGATGAAAATGAACTCAGCATCGAATCCCGCGCCAATGCGCTGACCGTGAAAGCCGAGAAAGCCACGGATGAGAAGACGACGGAAGGCGAATTTCTGTATCGCGGCATCGCCACGCGCGCCTTCGAACGCCGCTTCCAGCTCGCCGACCACGTAGAAGTGCAGACCGCTTCCCTGAAGAATGGCCTGCTTCACATCGATCTCGTTCGCAATATTCCGGAAGCCATGAAGCCGCGCCGCATTGCGATCTCGTCCGACAGCGCCGATGCGCCGAAGACCATCGAAGCCCAGGTTACCCCGGCTCAGGTTAACTAAGTATTCCACATGCAAGACAGACGGCCCCCTTGAGGGGCCGTTTTTGTTGGCGGGAGCGCGTTTTATCGAGCGGAGGCTGCGGCGCCTTCTGCCGCAGCCGCTTCGGCTATCGCTGCCTTTTCATGGGCCTTGCGGGCATAACGCTGGGCAAGGACAGCGCAGACCATCAACTGGATCTGATGAAAGAGCATGATCGGTAAAACGATGGCACCGATGCTCTGGCCGGCGAAGATCGCGCCGGCCATGGGCACGCCGCTGGCGAGGCTCTTTTTCGAGCCGCAGAAGGTGATGGTGATCTCATCGGCCTTGTCAAAACCCAATAGCCGGCTGCCGAACATCGTTACACATAGGACAAGCGCCAGCAGCAGGATATTGATGACGATGACCACACCGATATCCCGGAGCGAAAACGTGTGCCATATGCCCTCGATGACCGCATCGGAAAAGGCGAGATAAACGACCATCAGGATGGAGCCGCGATCGACCGGAGAAAGCAATTTCTTGCGCGCCCTTATCCAGTCACCAATCCAGGGCTGCAGGACCTGACCGACGATGAAAGGCAGAAGCAGCTGCAGGAAGATTTGCAGGAAAGCATCCAGCGAAAATCCGCCGCCATGGCCGCCGACCGTGAACAGCAGGCCAACCAGCAACGGCGTCAGGAACATGCCGAAAATATTCGAAGCCGAGGCTGAACAAATCGCCGCCGGCACGTTTCCGCCCGCCATTGACGTGAAGGCGATGGATGACTGCACGGTGGATGGCAGCACACAGAGAAACAGCACGCCCATATAGAGCGGTGCCGGCAGGATGCTTTCGGGAATGAAGCCTATCGCCACACCGAGAAGCGGGAAAAGGCCGAAGGTCACGAGCAGGATCGCCAGATGCAGACGCCAGTGCAGGATGCCCGCAATCACCACATCCCGCGAAAGCCGCGCGCCGTGCAGGAAGAACAGCAGAGCGATCGCGAGTTTTGTCGCAAGCCCGAAATATTCTGCCGGCTCGCCGCTGATCGGCAGGATGGAAGCCAGAATTACGGTGGCCACCAGCATCATGGTGAAACGGTCGGGCAGGAAGCGGGTCATGGGAGGTCTTTCCGGCAGCGGTTTTGCTTGAAACGCGCGCCACTATCGCTCATCATGATTTCGGATGCAAAGATTAACAGTTATCATGATTTGAGATAATGCTGAACCTTCAACATCTTGCCAGTTTCGTCATGCTCCAGCAAACCGGCAGTTTTACCCTTGCTGCCGAACGGCTCGGCATTGGCCAATCCACTGTCAGCCAGCATATTCAAAGGCTTGAAGCCTCCCTTGGCCGCCGATTGATCGCACGCAACACCCATCAGGTAAAACTGACCGGCGAGGGTGAGGCATTACTCGGTTACGCTCGCAACATGCTTGAAATCGATAGCAAGGTCTCTTCGCTCTTCAGCGAAAGCCGCCTGCGCGGTCGGCTGCGGCTTGGTGTGTCGGAAGATTTTGTCGCCAGTCGCCTTACGACCATTCTGGAGGAATTCATTCGGCTTTACCCGCTGGTTGACCTTGAACTAACGGTCTCGCTGAGCGGTGTGCTTTACCAGATGCAGGACAATGGCGAACTTGACGTGGTGTTGGCCAAGCGTCGTCTCGGCGACAAGCTTGGTCATTTCCTTTATCGCGAACCGCTCGTCTGGCTGGCGCGCGATCCTGAGCGGATGCTGAACCAGCCGGATGCGCTCCCGCTGATTGCCTTTCCGCCACCGAGCATCACCCGGAAGGCGGCGCAGGAGGCACTGGACCGGGCCGGTCTCGCCTGGCGAATCGTCTGCACCTGCGGCAGTCTCAGTGGACTAACCGCCGCAGCAAGGGCGGGCATGGGCATTCTGGTGCAGCCGCGCAGCATGGCGCCGGCTGGTCTGAAGGAGATTGCCGCAGGCGTGCTGCCGCTGCTGGAAGACGTGGAATTCGTGCTTCAACCGAGCAAGGGCGCGGAGGCGGAGCTGGTGCGCGCCCTTTCCGATCTCGTTTCCAGCAAGAGCATCGCACCCGGCAGTTTCGTGTAACCGGCCTTAATTGTCCCGTTTCGAGAGGCAACGGCCGACGCTGTCGCGCCAGCCTGCGATGGCGTTCTTCCGCTCGCTCTCTTCCATCTCGGGGCTGAAGCGGCGGTCGCGCCGCCAATGGTCGGCGAAGGCCTTGCGGTCCGGCCAGATGCCGGCACGTGAGGCCGCAAGCCAGGCGGCACCAAGGATTGTCGTCTCGAGAAACACCGGTCTATCGACGGGCGCGGCGAGAATATCTGCCAGCCGCTGCATCGTCCAATCGGAGGCGACCATGCCGCCGTCGACCCTCAGCACCGTCTTGCCATTGTCACCTGCCCAGTCCTTGCGCATCGCATCCAGCAGGTCGAACGTCTGATAGGCAACGCTTTCGAGCGCCGCGCGGGCAAATTCCGCCGGGCCCGTCCCGCGTGTGAGGCCGAAGATCGCACCCCGCGCCTCGGCATCCCAATAAGGCGCGCCAAGACCGGTAAACGCAGGCACGAGATAAACGCGCTGCTTCGGATCGGCCTTTTCGGCAAGCGCGCTGACTTCTGATGCAACCGAGATGAAACCAAGCTCGTCACGCAGCCACTGCACCGCCGCCCCGGCGATGAAGATAGAGCCTTCCAGCGCATAGGTCGTCACGCCGTCGAGACGATAAGCAATCGTCGTCAGCAGCCGGTTTGTGGAGGCCACCCGGTCTGTGCCCGTATTGAGAAGTGCGAAGCAGCCGGTGCCGTAGGTCGATTTCATCATGCCCGGCTCGAAGCAGGCATTGCCGATCACCGCCGCCTGCTGGTCGCCCGCAACGCCGAGGATCGGAATTTCCGCGCCCAGAAGCGACTTGTCAGTTACGCCGAAATCGGCGGCGCAATCCAGAACCTCCGGCAGCATGGCGCGGGGGATGTCGAGGATGGACAGGAGCTCATCATCCCAGACATTGTCTTCGATATTATAGATCAGCGTTCGCGAGGCGTTGGTGGCGTCGGTCACGTGCCGGCGGCCGCCGGTGAGACGGTAGATCAGGAAACTGTCGACGGTACCGAAGCAGATTTCTCCCTTGCCCGCCCTTTCGCGAAGACCGCTGACGCTGTCCAAGAGCCATTTCAGCTTCGTGCCGGAAAAATATGGATCGAGCAGCAGTCCGGTCTTTTTAGAGAAGAGCGGTTCCAGCCCCCTTCTTTTCAAATCCTCGCAGACCGGGGCGGCACGGCGATCCTGCCAGACCACGGCGCGGTGCACCGCTTCGCCGGTGTTGCGGTCCCACAGCACCGTCGTTTCCCGCTGATTGGTGATGCCTATCGCCTCTATATCGGTTGCGGCGATGCCGGCATCGGCAAGCGCCAGTCGGATGGTTTCAAGCACACTCTTCCAGATGTCTTCGGCATCGTGTTCGACCCAGCCGGAGGCAGGAAAATGCTGCGGAAATTCTCGCTGCCCGACACCGATGACCCGCATGTCGCGATCAAAGACCATCGACCTCGTCGATGTCGTGCCCTGATCGATCGCCAGAATATAACCGCCCATTATGTCACTCCCTTTCAAACGCAATGACGGGGCGGCAGAGCCGCCCCGATTTAAGATTTTATGCAGACATCACTTCTGCCAGCTTTTCACCAGTTCGTCGTAATTGACGGTGACCGGCTTTTCCTTTTCGTTGGCGATCTTCAGCTGCGGCGCGAGATTGCCCTTCGAAACGGCGTCCTTGTTCCAGTATTCGATATCATGCTCTTCCGCCAGCTTCGGGCCGATATCGCCCTGCACGCCAGCACGTTCCAGGCGGCTCATGACCTTTTCCTGTTCAGCGCAGAGCGAGTCCATGGCAGCCTGTGCGGTCTTGGCACCCGACGACGCATCGCCGATTGCCTGCCACCAGAGCTGCGCCAGCTTTGGATAATCAGGAACGTTCGTGCCGGTCGGCGACCACTGAACGCGGGCCGGCGAGCGATAGAACTCGACAAGACCACCGAGCTTGGAGGCGCGGTCCGTGAAGCTCTTGTGATGGATGGTACTGTCACGAATGAAGGTGAGACCGACATGGCTCTTCTTCACATCCACGGTCTTTGAGGTCACGAACTGCGCATAGAGCCATGCGGCCTTGGCGCGGTCGTCTGGCGTGGATTTCATCAACGTCCAGGAACCCACATCCTGATAACCGAGCTTCATGCCGTCCTTCCAGTAGACGCCGTGCGGCGAGGGTGCGACGCGCCATTTCGGCGAACCGTCCTCGTTCACCACAGGCAGGCCGGGCTTGGCCATGTCGGCAGTAAAGGCCGTGTACCAGAAGATCTGCTGGGCGATGTTGCCCTGTGCCGGCACCGGGCCTGACTCGGAGAAGGTCATGCCCTGCGCTTCCGGCGGCGCATATTTCTTCAGCCATTCGAGATATTTCTCGATGGAATAGACCGAAGCGGGACCGTTGGTATCGCCACCGCGCGCCACGCAGGAGCCGACCGGCTGCGACTTGTCATTGACCTTGATGCCCCATTCATCGACCGGCAGGCCGTTTGGCAGGCCCTTGTCGCCATTGCCGGCCATGGAAAGCCAGGCATCGGTGAAGCGCCAGCCGAGCGAGGGGTCCTTCTTGCCGTAGTCCATATGGCCGAAGACCTTCTTGCCGCCGACATCGCGGCCGGTGAAGAATTCGGCGATGTCCTCATAGGCCGACCAGTTGACGGGAACGCCGAGGTCGTAGCCGTACTTGGCCTTGAAGTCCGCTTTGTTCTTGTCGTCGTTGAACCAGTCGTAACGGAACCAGTAGAGGTTCGCGAACTGCTGGTCGGGAAGCTGGTAGAGCTTCTTGTCCGGTGCCGTCGTGAACGCGCTGCCGATGAAGTCCTTGAGGTCGAGACCGGGATTGGTGACATCCTTGCCTTCATTGGCCATGAAGTCCGTCAGGTTGCGCACCTGCTGGTAACGCCAATGGGTGCCGATGAGGTCGCTGTCGTTGACCCAGCCATCGTAAAGGTTCTGGCCGGTCTGCATCTGGGTCTGGATCTTTTCGACAACGTCACCTTCCTGGATAAGGTCGTGCGTCACCTTGATGCCGGTAATGGCGGTAAATGCAGGCGCCAGAACCTTTGATTCATATTCATGCGTGGTCAGGGATTCGGATACGACCTTGATCTCCATGCCCGCGAAAGGCTTCGCGGCATCAATGAACCATTGTACTTCCTTTTCCTGCTCTGCACGGGAAAGCGCCGACATGTCGCCGATTTCCTTGTCCAGAAACTGCTTTGCTTCCTCCATTCCGGCAAAAGCCGAACCTGTCATTGCCAGCAGCATGGCTGCCGTCGTCGTCATCAGATGCCGTCGCATATCAGTCCTCCCAAGGGTTGCGATTGCATGAAGTCTGCGAGATGCGGTTTTCCTCCGCCGCATCTTTTCCTGCTCTAGACAAAACGGAAAACGCCAACGGCGTAGACCACGGATAGAGCGAGAGCCCACCACAGGTTCGGGCCGACCAGCCCGAGCCATGCGAGATGAATGAAGGCGCTGCCAAGCAGCGAGATGAACAGCCTGTCACCACGCGTCGTTTCGAAGCGCAACAGGCCGAAGCGGGGATTGCCGCCGGGCGAGAGACGTTCCCAGAACCACATGCCGACCAGCAAAACCGCGATGGTGCCGAAAAAGGCCGCCGTCTGCCACGTCCACGCCATCCAGGTAAAATCGGGCATCTTCGTCATGGTCAAACCCTTCCCAGCGCAAAGCCTTTGGCGATGTAATTGCGCACGAACCAGATCACCAGAGCGCCGGGTATCAGCGTCAACACGCCGGCAGCGGCAAGCAGGCCCCAGTCCATGCCGGCGGCAGACACGGTGCGCGTCATCGTCGCGGCAATCGGCTTGGCGTCCGTCGTCGTCAGCGTACGGGCGATCAGAAGCTCGACCCACGAGAACATGAAGCTGAAGAAGCAGGCGACGCCGATGCCGGAAGCAATGAGCGGCATGAAGATCTTCACGAAGAATTTCGGAAAGGAGTAGCCGTCAATATAGGCGGTCTCGTCGATTTCCTTCGGCACGCCAGACATGAAACCTTCGAGAATCCACACCGCCAGCGGCACGTTGAACAGGCAATGCGCAAGCGCCACGGCAATGTGGGTGTCGATCAGCCCGAAAGCGGAATAGAGCTGGAAGAACGGCAGGGCAAAGACCGCCGGTGGCGCCATGCGGTTGGTCAAAAGCCAGAAGAACAGGTGCTTGTCGCCGAGAAAACGGTAACGCGAAAAGGCATAGGCCGCTGGCAGCGCGACAGCCACCGAGATCACCATGTTCATGACGACATAAATGATCGAATTGATATAGCCGGAATACCAGGATGAATCGGTGAAGATCGTCCTGTAGTTCTGCAGCGTCGGCTGATGCGGATAGAGCGTCATGGAAGAGACGATTTCCGCATTCGTCTTGAAGCTCATATTGATAAGCCAGTAGATCGGCACGAGCAGAAGCAGGATGTAGATGGTCGGCACCAGCCAGGAAAACCGGGATGGCCCGTGATGGCGGCGTGAGCGCGCCGTTGCGGCAAAGCTGGGTCTTGCCGACGTGGCAACGCCCGACGAGCCGGAGACCAAGCCGTTACGTTCCACGCCGGTCGTGACATTGGAGGCGCTCATGACTCAGGTCTCCGCGTCGTGGCTGGTCATCACGGTATAGAACACCCACGATAACAGCAGGATGATGAGGAAGTAGATCAGCGACATGGCCGCTGCCGGGCCGAGGTCGAACTGGCCAAGTGCCATCTTCACGAGATCTATGGACAGGAAGGTTGTGGAATTGCCCGGGCCGCCGCCAGTGACGACGAAGGGTTCGGTATAGATCATGAAACTGTCCATGAAGCGCAGCAGGAAGGCGATCAGCAGCACCCGTTTCATCTTCGGCAGCTGGATGAACCGGAACACCGCAAAACGCGACGCGCCATCGATCCTTGCCGCCTGATAATAGGCGTCAGGAATGGAAACGAGGCTGGCATAACACAGAAGCACGACAAGGCTCGTCCAGTGCCACACATCCATGATGACGACGGTAATCCAGGCATCGACGGGATCGTTGACATAGTTGTAGTCGAGCCCGAGCTGATTGGCGTAATAACCGAGAAGTCCGATATCGCTGCGCCCGAAGACCTGCCAGATCGTGCCCACCACATTCCACGGCACCAGCAGCGGCAGTGCCATGGTGACGAGGCAGATCGGCACGCCGATGCCGGATTTCGGCATTTTGAGTGCGATGAAGATGCCGAGCGGAATTTCAATCGCGAGGATGATGCCGGAGAATAGCAGGTTGCGCCCCAGCGCATCCCAGAACCGGTCCGACGCCAGGATTTCCTCGAACCATTGCGTTCCCGCCCAGAAGAACTGGTTGTTGCCGAAGGTGTCCTGCACCGAATAATTCACGACGGTCATCAGCGGAATGACAGCGGAGAAGGCGACCAGCACCAGCACCGGCAGCACCATGAACCATGCCTTGTTGTTCCAGCTTTTTTCCATGGTCAGGCCCCCATCTTTACACGCCAGGAATCGGCGAAAACACCGATGGCGGCCGGGTCGAAGCGCACACCGGCCTCCGCCGGGATTTCCTCGTCTTCCGCAACGACGATCGCGAGTTTCTGGCCGGCGAACCGGGCACGCACGATCTTCTGCCGGCCGATGTCCTCGACCTTATCGACAGTGATGGGCATGCCGCCGCGCTCCAGCCGGACGAATTCCGGGCGGATGCCGATTTCGATGCGCTGCCCCGATGCGATCGTCGGCGCACCTGCCAGCGGCACACCAAGGCCGCCGACTACAGCCGTCGTCCCCTCGATATTGGCGGGCAGAACATTCATGCCCGGCGAGCCGATAAAATAACCGACAAATGTATGCCCCGGCCGCTCGAAAAGCTCAGCCGGCGTGCCGATCTGGACAATCTGGCCGTCATACATCACCACCACCTTGTCGGCGAAGGTCAGCGCTTCGGTCTGGTCATGGGTGACGTAGACCATGGTAAAACCGGACTGGCGATGCAGGCGCTTCAGCTGCGAGCGCAGCACCCATTTCATATGCGGATCGATGACCGTCAGCGGCTCATCAAAGAGAATGGCGTTGACGTCGGAGCGTACGAGGCCGCGCGCCAGCGAGATCTTCTGCTTCTGGTCCGCCGTCAACCCGCGGGCCCTGCGTTTGGCCATACCGGAAAGGTCGGTCATCTCAAGGATTTCCCGCACGCGGCGGTCGACCTCGGCCTCCGGCACATGCCGGTTGCGCAGCGGAAAAGCAAGATTGTCGTAAACTGTCATCGTGTCGTAAACGACCGGGAACTGGAACACCTGGGCGATATTGCGATCTTCAGTCGCAAAATCCGTGACGTCTGTTCCGTCGAACGCGATACGGCCGTCGGAGGGGCGCAGCAGGCCAGAAATGATGTTGAGCAGCGTGGTCTTACCACAACCGGAGGGACCGAGAAGTGCATAGGCCCCGCCATCCTCCCATTCGTGATGAACCTCCTTCAGGGCATAATCGCCGGCAGCCTGCGCCTTGGCGTTATAGGCGTGGCGGATATGATCGAGCGTGATACGTGCCATGACCGATCCCCCTTACGCCGCTTCGCCGATGGCGCGGCCATTTGCGTCGAATGCCATCAGGTGGCTTGTATCGAGAAACAGCTCGATATCCCTGTCCGGTTCGATGTCGTGGATGCCATGCGCCAGCATGACCCAGCGTCGGCCCGAAAATTCCACATGCACGAAGCTTTCCGACCCGGCGATTTCAGAGATCAGCGTCCGCGCCCGTATGGATTGCCGTGCTTCACCCTTCGCCTGCGGGAAAAGATGATGCGGCTGGAAAGCGATGGTCAAAGGTCCATCCGGCACGGTGGCAAGGTGCGCCGGCACCGCGACAACGGCGCGATCAGCACGGGTAAAGGCTCCACCCGTCTTGATGACCTCGATGGTGTTGAGCGGCGGGTCGGCGAAAATTTCCGCCGTCACAATATCCACCGGGCGCCGGTAAACCTCGATGGTGCGACTGAACTGGGTTACCCTGCCCTCGTTGAGTGTTGCCGTATTGCCGCCCAACAGCAGCGCCTCTGACGGCTCTGTGGTGGCATAAACGAAGATCGCGCCCGACTCCGCGAAAATGCGCGGCAGCTCCTCGCGCAATTCTTCGCGCAGCTTGTAATCGAGATTGGCCAATGGCTCATCGAGCAGCACCAGAGTGGCGTTCTTGACGATGGCGCGGGCAAGTGCCGTGCGCTGCTGCTGGCCGCCGGAAAGATTGAGCGGCGTACGGTCGAGATAGGGTGTAAGCCTCAGAAGCTCCGCGGCTTTTCTCACTTCCCGGTCGATGGTTGCCTGATCCTTGCCCGCAACCCGCATCGGCGAGGCAATGTTTTCGTAAACGCTGAGCGCCGGATAGTTGATGAACTGTTGGTACACCATGGCGACGTTGCGCTTCTGGACCGGCCAGCCGGTCACATCCTCGCCGTTGACCAGGATCGAGCCGCTGCTTGGCTTGTCCAGCCCTGCCATTAGCCGCATGAGCGACGTCTTGCCCGAAAGCGTCGGTCCAAGCAGAACGTTCAGGCTTCCGCGCTGCAACGTCAGATCCGTGGGATGAATATGATAGTCACCGCCCACCATCTTCGAGACATTTCGCAATTCAAGCATGGTGATCCAAAGCCTCCTCCGCTTTTGTCCGGATCGTCAGATTGCCTTCAATCGTCCACCTGCAATGTCATCGATGTAGTCCTCCAACCCGCGCACCTCGTCGGGGGTCAAAAAAAGTCCCTGCTTGGTACGGCGCCACAAAATATCCTCCGCCGTCAGCGCCCATTCCCGCGCCATCAGCCAGCGAACTTCAGCTTCGTAGAGCGTGCCGCCGAAATGCCGCCCAAGCGCGGGCGCGTCTGTCGCATTGCCTATCATCGCCGCCACATCGGTGCCGTAGCAGCGGACAAGCCGCTCCGCATGACGCTTTTCCAGGAAGGGATAACGCGATAGCAGCGCAGAAACCTCCGCAGCATAAGCTTCTACATTGAAATTTCCGCCCGGCAGATGAGAACCCGCTGTCCATCGGGCTCCCTTTGTTCCCAGCGCATCGCCGATCTTTTCAAGAGCATGTTCGGCGAGTCGCCGATAAGTGGTGAGCTTGCCGCCGAAAATATTGAGAAGTGGTGCCTCGCCGTCGGTCCCCTCGGTCTTCAAGACATAATCACGCGTCGCCTCCTGCGCTTTTGACGCGCCGTCATCAAAAAGCGGCCGCACCCCGGAATATGTCCAGACGATATCGGACGGCTTCACCGGTTCGGCAAAATATTCACTCGCCGCGCTGCAGAGATAGCTGATTTCCTCGTCGCTGATCTTAACAGCCCGGGGGTCACCGGTATAGTCGCGATCCGTCGTGCCGATCAGGGTGAAATCCTGTTCGTAAGGGATGGCGAAAATGATGCGGCCATCCGGATTCTGAAAGAAGTAGGCGCGCGGATCGGAGAACTTCTTGCGCACGATGATATGGCTGCCCTGGACGAGGCGAACATTGTGAACGTTGTTTTTTCCGAAGGTCGCCGACAGAACCCTGTCGACCCATGGACCGGCGGCATTCACCAACATCCGCGCCCGGTGGACCTGCGTTTCTCCGGCGGCATTTCTCGTCTCGACCCGCCAGAACGCGCCGTCGCGCCGCGCGGAAACCACCTGCGTCCGACTGAGGATCAACGCGCCACGGTCAGCGGCATCACGGGCGTTCAGCACGACCAGGCGGGCGTCATCGACCCATCCGTCGGAATATTCGAAAGCCCGGGCGAAAATCGGTTTCAAAGGCTTTCCGGCCGGATCACGGCGCAGATCGAGCGAGCGGGTGGCGGGCAGAAGCTTGCGGCCGCCAAGATGATCGTAAAGGAAGAGCCCGAGACGCACGAGCCACGCCGGACGCACACCGCCCTTCTGGAAGGGCAGCACGAAACGCATGGGCCAGATGATATGAGGCGCCATGGCCCACAGAACCTCGCGTTCCATCAGTGCTTCGCGCACCAGACGAAACTCGTAATGTTCGAGATAACGCAGGCCGCCATGAATGAGCTTGGTTGCAGCAGACGACGTACCGGAGGCGAAATCGTTCATTTCCGCAAGTGCGACGGAATAGCCCCTGCCGACGGCGTCGCGCGCAATGCCGCAGCCATTGATACCGCCGCCGATCACGAAAATATCGTGAATTGCCTCGTCAGACATGCACCCTCCCGCGCTTTCATCGACGCTCTCCTCATCGATATATTGAAAGCACGACCATCTAATTCGAAGACAAAACGAATGTCAAACGAAATTCCGACAGCCCGTGGATCAGGTGCCGCGGGCCTCCGTCTCGATCAGCCGGACATCATGATCGGCGCAGATACCGCGGATGGAATCAATCGGACAATGATCGGTGATGAAGGTATGAACCTGCGAAAGATGGCCGATGCGGACAGGGGCCGTCCGTTCGAATTTGAGCGAATCCGATACCAGAATCACATGGCGCGCGTTGGAGATGATTGCCTGCGCAACCTTGACCTCGCGGAAATCGAAATCCAGCAGGGCGCCGTCCTCATCGATGGCGGACACGCCGATGACGGCGAAATCCACTTTGAACTGGCGAATGAAATCCACGGCCGCTTCGCCGACAATGCCGCCATCGGAGCCGCGCACGACACCACCGGCAATCACCACCTCAATACCCGGGAAAACACGTAACCTGTTGGCAACATTTATATTATTCGTGATGACCATCAGTTCGTGATGATCCGCCAGCGCTTCGCCCACCGCCTCCGTGGTCGTGCCGATGTTGATGAAAAGCGACGAATTGTTGGGAATGAGAGCGGCGGCAGCGGCTCCGATCGCCTGCTTTTCCACGGAAGCAATCGCCCGCCGAGCCTCGTATTTGACATTTTCATTGCCGCTTGGAAAAAGCGCGCCGCCGTGGATGCGGGTCAGAACACGGGTATCGCAGAGGTCGTTCAGGTCCTTGCGGATCGTCTGAGGGGTGACGGAAAACCGAGATGCCAGCTCGTCGACCAGCACTCGCCCGTTCGCTTTCGCCAGCGCGACGATTTCATCCTGACGCGGTGTGAGCAACATTTCGCCCTCCCTCCTCTTTCAATTTTTTCGTTTTATTGAAGAGCGAACGAAAAACCAATGTCAAGGGATGGTTTAGGCCGACCGTGGGTGGCCGCGTCGACGTCGTGTGTCAAAAATTTGCGCCGGGGCGGCGCGTGGTCCGTCAGCGAGCTATCAGAACGGGCGGAAGGATCTCCTTTGCGTCCATCACGGACAGCGCCGGGGAAGCGGCGCGGAACACATCGCCAATGCCGATCAGAACGGGCTCGTTTACCCCCAGCCGCTCGATTGCCGCAGACAGTTGCGTGAGTGTGCCGCACCAGCGCTGCTCATTCGCCCGGGTGACGGAAACCACGACGGCAACGGGCGTCGAGGCGTCCATGCCGTGGGCGAGCAAGGAGGACCGGATTGCCGCCGCGGTTCGCCCGCCCATGTAAAAAACCGTGGTTACGGCGGGGTCGGCAAGCGATGTCCAGTCAATATTCTCCGGCAGCTTTCCCTGACGGGAATGGCCGGTGATGAAGCGCACCGACTGGGCGTGGTCGCGATGGGTCAGGGAAATGCCCAGGCGGGAGGCCATGGCGCTTGCCGCGGTGATGCCGGGCACGACATCGACGGGAATGTTTTCAGCCGCCAGCGCGGCGATCTCCTCACCGGCGCGCCCGAAAATCATCGGATCGCCGGATTTCAGGCGCACCACCCTTTTTCCCGCCTTTGCAAGCCGGATCATCATGTCGTTGATATCTTCCTGCCTGCAGCTTTCGCGGCCGCCGCGCTTGCCAACCAGCATGCGCTTGGCCTCCCGCCGCGCCAGCTCCAGCACCTCGGCTGAGACAAGATCGTCAAACAGAATGACATCTGCCGCCTGCAGGGCGCGCACCGCTTTCAGCGTCAGAAGTTCGGCGTCTCCAGGGCCGGCGCCCACAAGCGTCACCCGCCCCCCAACCTCGCAAGCCTGCATTCCGGTAGCCGTCAGCAATCGTTCTTCGCTGTCTTCGTCCAGCCTTTCGGTAAAGGCCCGATCGACGAATTTCTCCCAGAACAGCCGCCGGGACGGACCTGGCGTCAGCCGCAGGTTAACCCGCTCACGGATGGTCCGGGCAAGCGCGCCCCAATCCCTGAGCGAGGGCGGCAGCAATGTCTCAATGCGCCGACGGATAGCCTGAGCCAGAATAGGTGCTGCGCCATCGGTGGAGATCGAGACGACCACTGGCGAGCGATTGACGATGGAGCCGAACTGGAACTGGCAGAATTCCGGCTTGTCGATGACGTTGACGGGAACACCCGCCGCCCGCGCAGCGGCATGAAAGGCTGCCGCCTCCGTATCCGTTTCGCAATCCGCCAGCGCCAGTTCCGCATTGGCGAATATGCCACTATGCCAGCGCATGGCATGGAAATGCAGGCGAGTGCTTCTGGCAACGAGCCATGCAAATGTCTCGGACAGGTCACCCCTCTCACAAAAGACATGCAATTCCGCGCCGCAGGCCAGCAACAGCTCCGCCTTCCAGGCGGCCCCATCCGATCCGCCCGCCAGCACCACGCGCTTGCCCTCAAGCCCCCAGAAAACCGGCAGCTTGGCGAGTTTCTCCATACGGGCCGGTTCATTCCGCTGCGGTTTTAAGGCATCCATTGATGACCTCCTTGATTTCGGCGCGGCACGAGCCGCAATTGGTGCCGGCATTCAACACCTTGCCGATGGCTTCGACGCTATGGCAGCCATCCCGGACTGCGGCCGTGATCTGGTTGACGCCGACATTGAAGCAAGAGCAGACCGTGGCCCCCGGATCGGGACGGCCGGCTCCGGGGCGACCGGCGATCAGCGCAAACCGCATTCGCAGATCCTCATGGCGCTCGGTCAGTTGCGAGATCGCCCAGTTGCGGGCAACAGCCACCGGCCGCCTTGCGATGAACAGCGCCGCCAGCAGTATATCGCCATCGAAAAAGGCAAGGCGCAGATCGCCAGTTTGCCGGTCGCTACAACCCAGCGGCTCGATCCCGGCGTCGATGCCGAAGACCTGTCGTGCCCAGAGCGTCCAGTCCTGCGGCTCTTCCGCAAAGGCAAGCTCCATGCGATAGCCGCCATCCGCCTTTGCAATGGCCCAATAGGCGCAGTCCGGCGCATCGGGCCGGGTGCGGGAAATGGCGAAACCGTAAGCCTTCGCTTCGAAACGTCTTGCCCTCACGCCCGTGTTTTTCGAGGCGGGCTGGCCGGAATAAGGGTCCGTGACCGGGGCCACAACCATATCGATCCGCGCCAGCGAGGCAAACTGGTCGTTCCAGTGCATCGGCGCGAACACCGATCCGCGCGCCTGCCTTTCGCTGATCAACGCCCGCAGCAGAACCTTACCATGTGGACTTTCCAGCTCTACCAGATCGGCGCTTTCGATGCCCCGCGCCTGTGCATCGCGCGGGTGAAGCTCGGCGAATGGCTCGGCGATATGGGCGGTAAGGCGTGCGCTTTTGCCGGTGCGGGTCATGGTATGCCACTGGTCGCGAATGCGCCCGGTATTCAGCGTCAGCGGATAGTCCGCCGACGTTCTGTCCACCTCCGGCAAGGCTGTGACGATGAACCGTGCCTTGCCATCGGCGTGATAAAACCGGCCATCTGCGAAGAAACGCGTCGTGCCGGCGTCGCCTGCCTGCGGTCTTGGCCATTGGAAGGGCGCCATCCCGTCATAGACTTTCGGGTCGACGCCACTGATGTCGAAATCGCGACTGCCCAGATTTTCGAAGCCAGACAGAGCCGCATGTTCGGCGAAAATCTCCGACGCGTGCCGGAAGGCAAAGGCTGCGCCGAAACCCATGCGCCGGCCCACTTCCGCCATCTGCCACCAGTCCGCTTTCGCTTCACCGGGTGTATCGAGAAAACCGCGCTGGCGGGAAATGCGCCGCTCGGAATTGGTGACCGTACCGTCTTTTTCCCCCCAGCCAAGCGATGGCAGAAGCACATGGGCATGGCGCGCCGTGTCGGTCTTTGCCATGACATCGGACACCACGACGAATGGACAGGCCTTGATGGCCGCTTCGACGGCACCGGCGTCAGGCATGGACACCACTGGATTGGTCGCCATGATCCACAGCGCCTTGATGCGGCCATCGGCCACGGCCCGAAACATATCAACGGCCTTGAGGCCGGGTTTTTCCGCAATGGCAGGCGAGGCCCAGAAGCGCTGCACGCGATCACGATCCCCGGCACTTTCGATGGCCATATGGGCGGCCAGCATGTTGGCCAGCCCGCCGACCTCGCGCCCGCCCATGGCGTTCGGCTGACCGGTCAGCGAAAACGGTCCCATGCCGGGCCTGCCGATGCGACCGGTCGCAAGGTGGCAATTGATGATAGCGTTGACCTTGTCGGTGCCGCTTTGCGACTGGTTGACGCCCTGGCTGTAACAGGTGACGGTTTTTTCGGTGCGTTCGAACAATTCGTAAAAGGAAATCAGTTCGGCAATCGTCAGCCCGGTGGCCTCAGCGATATCAGGCAGGCTATATTCGGTTGCTGCCTGCATCGCAGCATCAAAACCGACCGTGTGATCTTCCACAAAGGCGTGATCGACTGCAGGACTACCGGAAAGATGCGCCAGCAGGCCGGTAAACAAGGCCACGTCTCCATCCGGGCGGATGGCGAGGTGCATATCGGCAATATCGGCGCTAATCGTGCGACGCGGATCGATGACAACGACTTTCATTTCCGGCCGTGCCGCCTTTGCCGCCGCTAGCCTCTGGTAGAGGACGGGATGGCACCAGGCGAGATTTGAACCGGTGAGGATCACCAGATCGGCAAGCTCCATATCCTCATAGGTGCCCGGCACCGTATCGGCCCCGAAGGCGCGGCGATGGCCAGCGACCGAGGACGACATGCAGAGCCTTGAGTTGGTATCGATATTGGCCGAACCGATGAAACCTTTCATCAGCTTGTTGGCGAGGTAATAATCCTCCGTCAGCAATTGGCCGGAGACGTAAAAGGCGACCGAATCCGGGCCATGTTCGGCAATGGTGTCGGAGAAGCGGGAAGCGACGAGATCAAGCGCTTCGTCCCATGTCGCCCGTTTGCCATTGATCTCAGGGTGAAGAATGCGTCCTTCAAGGTCGATGGTTTCGGCGAGGGCCGAGCCCTTGGAGCACAGCCGGCCGAAATTGGCGGGGTGGTCCTGATCGCCTCTGATGGAAACGATGCCATCGTCGTTGACGGTGGCGATGACGCCGCAGCCGACGCCGCAATAGGGACAGGTGGTTTTGGTTTCAACGGGCATGGGTTTGCCCTCTCAGCGTGTGGCGGTTACGCCGCCTCAACGTGTGGCGCTTACCCCCCTCTGCCCTGCCGGGCATCTCCCCCTCAAGGGGGGAGATCAATCGCGGCACAAACTTCCATTCACAACTGGCGTCGTCGCCGGTGGAGAGGGAACGAGGAGCCCTCCGCTTGTCGATCTCCCCGCTTGAGGGGGAGATGCCCGGCAGGGCAAAGGAGGGTAAAGCCGCCGCCATCGCAATTCACTCCGCCGCAATCATCAGCGTTTCAAGCGCTATCGAAAGCCTCCCATCCAGATTACGCACCGGGATGGTCCGCACCTCGCCCTCGTCTGCTCCCAGCGCTTTGCCGGTCTCCAGCGAAATGACCCAATTGTGCAGCGGACACGTCACTGAAGCCCCATGCACGATGCCTTGGCTCAACGGCCCGCCCTTGTGCGGGCAATGATCCTCGATGGCGAAGACATGATTTTCCGCTGTGCGGAACACGGCGATCTTGCCCATCGGCGTTTTTACGCACCGTGCGCCGCGTAGTGGGATGTCGGAGATGTCACCAATATCGATCCAGTTGACGTCCATCGTTCTCACTCCGCTGCCTCGCTGAAACCGATTGCCGCCATGGGCCTGAATTCGTGCTTGTCGTGGCCGGACACACGCTCGGACCAGGGATCGACCTGTGCGAATTTCTGGCTGAAGAGGAAGCGTTCGAAATAGGCCCGACGCTTCTCCGCATCATTCATGATCTGGCGACGAACCTCGTCGTAGCCGATGCGCTTGGCCCATTTGTAGATGCGCTCAAGGTAGCGCGCCTGCTCACGGTACATTTGGGTGAGCGCCACGATATGCTCCAGCGCCTCATCCTCGGTTCTGACAAGACCCAGAACTTCAGTGCCCTTGATATCGAGACCGGCGGCGCCGGCGAAGTGGATCTCGAACCCGGAATCGACGCAGATGACGCCAATATCCTTGCAGGTGGCCTCGGCGCAGTTGCGCGGACAGCCGGAAACGGCAAGCTTCAGCTTGGCGGGTGTCCACGATCCCCACATGAATTTTTCAATGCGGATGCCAAGCCCGGTGGAATCCTGCGTGCCGAAGCGGCACCATTGCTGGCCGACACAGGTCTTCACGGTGCGCAAGCCCTTGGCATAGGCCTGGCCGGAAATGAACCCGGCCTTGCCGAGATCGGCCCAGACGGCGGGCAAATCCTCCTTTTCGATGCCGAGAAGGTCGATGCGCTGGCCGCCCGTCACCTTAACCATTGGGATTTCGAACTTGTCGACCACATCGGCAATCGCCCGAAGTTCGGAAGAGGATGTCACACCGCCCCACATGCGCGGCACGACGGAATAGGTCCCATCCTTCTGGATATTGGCGTGAACACGCTCATTGATGTAACGCGACTGGTAATCATCGGCATACTCATCCGGCCAGTCGCAGACGAGGTAATAATTGAGCGCCGGCCGGCATTTCGCACAGCCGCAGGAGGTTTTCCACTCAAGCTCCTGCATCACGGCTGGAATGGTCTTAAGACCCTTGGCCTTGATGAGACGGCGTACATCGTCGTGGCCGAGATCGGTGCATTTGCACATGGGCTGCACGGCAGCGGGGTTATAACTGTCGCCGAGCGTCAGCGTCATCAGCTGTTCGACAAGACCGGTGCAATTGCCGCAGGAGGCGGAAGCCTTGGTGTGGGCGCGCACATCATCCAGAGACGTCAATCCCTTGGAGGTGATGGACGAGGTGATCTTACCCTTGCAAACGCCGTTGCAGCCGCAGATTTCCGCATCATCCGGCAAGGCTGCAACGGCCGCCATAGGGTCCAGCGGGGACCCTCCCTGATAGGCCTGGCCGAAAATCAGGGTTTCGCGCATGGCGGAAATATCGGTGGACTTTTTCATCAGATCGAAGAACCACGACCCATCCGCCGTCTCGCCGTAGAGCACCGCACCGATGATGCGGTTTTCTTTCAGGATGAGGCGCTTATAGACGCCGGCTGTGGCATCGCGCAGCACGATTTCCTCGCGGTCGTCGCCTTCTGCGAAATCGCCGGCGGAAAACAGGTTGATGCCGGTGACCTTGAGCTTCGTGTTAGTGACGGAGCCGTGATATTCGGCCGAACCGCCGCAAAGGCGGTCGGCTAACACCCGGGCCGATTCATAAAGCGGGGCAACCAGCCCGTAGCATATGCCGCGATGTTCCGCGCATTCGCCAAGCGCATAGATCGAGGCGTCCGACGTCATCATGCCATCGTCAACGACGATACCGCGATTGACGGCAAGACCGGCTTCCCTGGCAAGACCGGAAGCGGGACGGATACCGACCGCCATCACCACCATGTCGCCTTTGATGATCCTGCCGTCTTCCAGCTCGATGCCCTCGACCTTCTCCTTGCCAAGAATGCATTTGGTATTGGCCTTGGTGATGATGTCGATGCCGCGCTCGGTGAGCGCCTTTTCCAGAAGATAGGCCGCTGCCGGATCAAGCTGACGCTCCATGATCGTCGGCATCAGGTGGACGACGGTGACGTCCATTCCCTGACGCTTGAGACCATAGGCGGCTTCCAGCCCGAGAAGCCCGGCGCCGATGACAATGGCGCGGCCCTTTCCTTCTGCGATCTCCAGCATCTTCGTCACATCATCGAGATCGCGATAGGCGAGCACGCCGGGCAATTGATGGCCGGGGACGGGAATGATGAAGGGCAGAGAACCGGTGGCGATCACCAGCTTGTCATAGGAAGCCGTAATACCGTTTTCGCTGGTGACGGTCTTTTTGTCCCGATCGATACCGGTGACCTTCGCACCCTTGTGCAGCGTCACATTATTGGCCGCATACCAGTCGTCATTGTGGATGACGATGTCCTCGTAGCTCTTTTCGCCTGAAAGCACCGGCGAGAGCATGATGCGATCGTAATTGACGCGCGGCTCGGCGTTGAAAATGGTGACATCGTAGAGGCCGGGCGCGGTTTCGAACAGGTTTTCCAGCATGCGCCCCGGCGCCATGCCATTACCGATGATGACGAGTTTTTGCGTCATGGTCGTTACTCCGCGGCTTCGACGAAGCGGTGCCGTTCGTAAAGGAACTTCAGCACGGCCTCACGGCATTTGAGGTAGGTCTTGTCGGATGCAAGCTCGATGCGGTGGCGCGGACGTGCCAGCGGCACCTCAAGCACTTCGCCGATGTGAGCTGCGGGACCGTTGGTCATCATCACGATACGGTCGGAGAGCAGCACAGCCTCGTCCACATCATGGGTGATCATGACCATGGTGTTGCCGAGCCGGGTGTGAATTTCCATCACCGCGTCCTGAAGATGGGCGCGGGTCAGCGCATCCAGCGCCCCGAACGGCTCGTCCAGCAGCAGGATTTTCGGCTCCATGGCGAGCGCGCGAGCAATACCGACACGCTGTTTCATGCCGCCGGAAATTTCCGAAGGCTTCTTGTCTTTCGCGTGCCCCATCTGAACGAGATCGAGATTGCGCATGACCCAGTCGTGCCGCTCGGTCCGTGTCTTGGTGTTGCGAAAGACCTTCTCGACGGCAAGATTGACGTTTTCATAAACCGAAAGCCAGGGCAGCAGGCTGTGGTTCTGAAACACCACGGCGCGTTCCGGACCTGGCTCGTTGACCTCCCGGTTTTCGAGCAGAACGGCACCGGCTGACACCTTCGTCAACCCGGCGATGAGGTTCAGCATGGTGGATTTGCCGCAACCGGAATGGCCGATGACCGAGACGAATTCACCCTTTTCGATAGTGAGGTTGATGCCTTTCAGCACCTCGGCGCGCGAGCCGCCCTTGTCGAAATATTTGTCGATGTGATCGAGCTTGAGATATGCGTTCATAGTTATCGCCCTTTCAGTTGGCCGCAGCGCCGCGGGTGATGACCTTGCCGAGCGCCGCCACCAGCTTGTCGAGCATGAAGCCGACGACGCCGATGTAGGCGAGTGCCACGATGATGTCGGGCAGGCGCGAGGAATTCCAAGCGTCCCAGATGAAGAAGCCGATGCCGACGCCGCCGGTCAACATTTCCGCCGCCACGATGGCGAGCCATGACAGGCCGATGCCGATGCGCAGGCCGGTGAAGATGTAGGGTGCTGCTGATGGCAGCATGATCTTGAAGAAAAATTCGCGCTGGTTCAGCCGCAGCACCTGCGCCACGTTGCGGTAGTCCTGCGGAATGTTGCGCACGCCGACTGCGGTATTGATGATGACCGGCCAGATGGAGGTGATGAAGATCACGAAAATGGCCGACGGATTGCTGTCCTGAAAGGCGGCCAGTGAAAGCGGCAGCCAGGCGAGCGGCGGCACGGTGCGCAGCACCTGAAAGATCGGATCAAGCCCGCGCATCGCCCAGACCGACTGGCCGATGACAGCCCCGAGAATGATGCCGGCGATGGCGGCAAGGCCGAAACCGTAGGCCACCCGCTCCAGCGACACCAGCACGCGCAGGCCGAGACCTATATCCTGCGAGCCGTTATGGAAGAACGGCGATACGATGAGATCGTAGCTCTCCTCGAAAACCTGGCTCGGCGGCGGCAGGGAGGCGCCGGGGGCGGAACAGAGCAGCTGCCAGACAGCAAGCAGAATGGCGAGAACGACAAACGGCGGGATGATGTTGCGGGCCGCTACCACAGCCCATTTGCGCAGATCAATCCGCGGCGACTGTTTCGGCGCAAGCGCCACGACATTTGCCTTCTTCGCTGCCTGCTGCTGCGGCTCTTCGTTGAATTTTCGGGCCAATGCGGACATGGGCATTTCCTCTTGATGTCGGTTACGGTCTGGGCTCGCCCCTCACCCGGTCTTCAGCCGCACCGGTTGGGAAGCGCGGCCGGCGGATGAAGGGCGACGCCCGGGTCTCCTCCTCAGGAGGCCGCCTTGATGGACAGGCTCTCGAGATAGGCCGACGGGTTTTCCGGGTCGAAGACCTTGCCGTCGAAGAAGGTTTCCTTGCCGCGCGAGGTGGAGGCGGGAAGATCGGTTACGCCGAGATCCTTGGCGGCCGCGCGCCAGATATCCTCTCGATTCACCTTCGCAACCAGCGCCTTCACATCGGTGTCGGGCGCGAATTTGCCCCAGCGGATGTTTTCCGCGATGAACCAGCTGTCGTGGCTGCGGAAGGGATAGGAGGCATGGTCCTGCCAGAACTTCATCTGCAGACCGGTGTTTTCGAGCACGCGGCCGTTGCCGAAATTGATATTGCCCTTCAGACGGCCAAGAACATCCTTTGGCGGCACGTTGAACCACTGGCGTTTGCCGAGGATGGTGGACATTTCCTCCTTGTTCGCCATCTCGTCACACCACATCTGTGCTTCCATGACCGCCATCAGCAGCGCCTTGGTGGCGTTGGGGTTCTTTTCCACCCAGTCGGCGCGCATGCCGAGCGCCTTTTCCGGATGGCCCTTCCAGAGTTCGCCTGTCGTACAGGCAGTAAAGCCGATGCCCTGATTGACCAGCTGCTCGTTCCAGGGCTCGCCCACACAGAAGACGTCCATGTTGCCAACCTTCATGTTGGCGACCATCTGCGGCGGCGGAACGACGATGGTGGAAACGTCCTTGTCGGGATCGATACCGCCGGCGGCAAGCCAATAGCGGATCCAGAGATCATGCGTGCCGCCCGGGAACGTCATCGCGGCCTTGATTTCCTTGCCTTCCGCCTTCTTTTTCTCGAACGCCACCTTCAGTTTGGAGGCATCGAGTTGAACGCCGGTATCTGCATATTCCCTGGCGACGGAGATGCCCTGGCTGTCGAGGTTCAGGCGGGCGAGGATTGTCATCGGCACCGGCACATTGTTCTGGGTTACCTTGCCCGTATGCATCAGATACGGCATCGGCGTCAGAATATGCGCGCCGTCAATACCGTTCGAAGCGCCGCCGAGCACCAGATTGTCGCGCGTTGCGCCCCATGACGCCTGCTTCAGAACCTCGACGTCAGGCATGCCATGCTTGGCGAAGAGGCCCTTTTCCGCGGCGATAACGAGCGGTGCGGCGTCGGTGAGTGCGATGAAGCCGAGTTTTGCACCTTTGACCTCAGGCTCGGCGGTGGCTGCGAAAGCCCCGGAGGGAAACGCGCCACGTACCGCAGTGACAAGGGCTGCGGTGGTCGTGGTCTTCAAAATCGCGCGGCGGCTGACAGCGCCGGAGAATATCTTTTTCATTCGCATGTTCCCCTTATTGGGCCACCCGTAGGTGACGTTTTCGCTTGCGAAAAAACCGGAAAATAAAAAAACGCCGCTCGGTGTTTGCGTCTGCGGACGGGAGAAGTCCGGACTGCAAAACCTTGCGACGTCTGTGTCTTTGAAAGCGCCTATGCCGCGCCCTGCTCGCTCCGATCGCCGTTGACCGGTGCGAAAAACAAAAAGCAAAAGGCGTGCCAGTTTATCAAAACTAGATTATAACCCTGAAAAGAAAGGCGTATTTCAGGAGATGAGCTTTATGACTAAATTTTAATCAGGGATTTTCTTGGCTTGCATTTGGGCAAATGGAGAAATCCCGCGCTTGAATTTTACGCAGCTTGACCAGCTTGGGGGCCGTTTATGCCTCACCGGAAGGTTGAGAAACAGCCGTAGATGTACGTACTGAAAATTCCTTCACATAGCCTTCTATGTCGGCGGGATCGAATATGAGGCCATCTACGAAACGATCACCCTCTTCCTGCCCTTCGACACGGATATCGGCATCATCAGGTGCATTGGCGTCGCCCAGCACCGCCCGGTAAATATCCGGCCGGTAGGAAGACAAGGCGGCCGCCACGCCTTTGCGAGAAAATTCCGCCTGCCCCCAGCGGATCATCTGGCTGTAAATCCACAAAGCCTGACTTTGCCGGGGATAATTCGCATGGCCGCCATGAAAGGTGAAATATTTGTCGATCACGCGCCTATTCCCCCGGCTATCAATGCTGAATTCACCGGCAAGCACACGACGGATAATCGCCTCAGGCGCTCCAATGTAACGCGGATCGGCAAGGGCCCGGCTTAGTTCATCGTGATTTTCTGCAAGGTCGCACCAGCGAGCGGCCGCATCAAGCGCCGTCAGCAGCCGTCCGACCGCTTCTTGTTGGTTTGCCGCCCATTCGGGCCGCATGCCGACGACCTTTTCGGGTGCGGAAGGCCACAAATCCTGCTTGGCGGCAACGATCCGGCCGACACCGCGTTCGGCGGCGACGATATTCCACGGCGCTCCAACGCAGAAACCGTCAATCGCTCCCGCAGCGAGCGCATCCGATGTCAACGGCGGCGGCACGACCACAAGCTTGACGTCGTTGTCGGGGTGAATGCCGCCAGCGGCAAGCCAGTAGCGAAATTCGTAATTATGCGAGGAAAACGGGTAAGTCATGCCAAGCGTCGGTGGCGGCTCGCCGCGGGCACGCATATCATCAAGCACACGCTTCAGCGCCTCAGCATTTTCGAGCGCTCCCGCCGTTTCGGAAAGTCCGGTCACGGCCTTCATGCGGTCAAACAGGCGGGTCGAAAGCGTGATCGCATTGCCGCCGCGTCCGAGTGAAAAAGGCGTAATCGTCGGCGACGGGTTGGAACCGAGCCCGAGCATGGAGGCGACGGGCATTGGCGATAGCATATGGGCAATGTCGAATTGCCGGAACGCCAGCCGGTCACGCGCATTTGCCCAGGAAACGTCTTTCACGAGATCGAGCGTAATGCCCTCGCGTTCTGCAAAGCCGAATTCGGCCGCTGCGATAAGAACCGATGCGTCAACAAGGGGTATAAAGCCAGCACGCAGGATTTTCTGCCGGTCACTGCCGACCCTTGCCGGTGCGCCCGGGGCTTTCGTCGCTCCGCTGTCTGGTCCTGCCGTTTGTTCCGGTGCCGCCATGTTATTCACTCCACGCTGTCCGGCTGGTCTTCGTCACATCAACAGACCGGCCGCGGTGACCACGCTTTGCGCGATCTCGGATATCTTCTTTTTCTCGTTCATTGCCGTTTGCCGCAGAAGTGCAAAGGCCTCTTCTTCGGAAAGGCCGCGCATCTTCATCAATATGCCTTTGGCGCGTTCGATGACCTTGCGCTCCTCAAGCGCCGATTTCGCATCGGCCAGCTCCCGCTGCAGGCGGCTGAAAGCATTGAAGCGGCTGACCGCCATATCGAGAATCGGTTTCACACGCTCTTTCTTCAACCCGTCCACCACATAGGCGGAGACACCGGCCTCGACGGCTGCCTCGATGGAGGCGGTGTCGGAACGATCGACAAACATGGCGATAGGCCGGCCAACCGTGCGGGTGAGCTGAAACAGATGCTCCATCATGTCACGATTGGGATTTTCAAGATCGATGAAAATGACATCAGGCTGCAGCGTCTCGATGGTGCGCGCCACCCCGTTCACCTCGTGGATGACGGTAACGCGCTGATAGCCCGCCTCGCGCAGGCCCTCCTCTATGATGGAAGCGCGGATCGCGTTTTCGTCGATAACGAGAATTGTCAGGTCGCGAAGCGTCATGCCAGCATTGATGACGCAGCGCAGCAAACTTGGCAATCGCCCTGATCGGCAAAAGTGAAACAGTACGGCACGAGACTTTCGCCGCCGCCGCCGCTATGTCAGGAGGCGTGTTCCACGGCACGTTCGAGCGCTTTCAGGACCGTACGCTCTGAAAGATTGAGATAGGTGTCCATCTCGTCGCCCGCTTCCTGCGCCTTGCCTTCCTCCATCAGTGACAGAATTTTGCTGTTCATGTCGACAAATGGAGAATGAAGCTGTTCGGGATCTTTCAAGAGACCGAAACACAGCCGGAGTTCAGCGGCGATACGCTCGTAAAAATCGCTGATCCGGGCACTGTCGAGGAGATCAACGACAGCGGCATGAAATTTCATATTGGCGCTGCCCACGCCCAGCCAATCAGCAGCCTCACGCTTCACCTTCGCATCCTCAACCGCCGCCCGCATCGTTTTGATCGCGGGGTGCTTGTGCCAGGCCTGCCGCAGCGCGCCGCATTCCACCATGCGCCGCACCCGGTAGATATCGATGACCGAGGAGATGGTGGGAACTGCGACGAACACACCGCGATTGGCCTCATGACGCAGAAGCCCATCCTTGGTCAAAAGCCGGAATGCCTCGCGCAGCGAATTGCGGGAGACATCGAAACGTTCACTGAAGGCTGCCTCTGACAGGCGCTGCCCCGGCGCCAGCTCACCTGATATCAGCAGGGTACGAATACCCTTGGCCAATCGATCCGCAAGCGGCAGCCCCTCTATCGTTTCCGTCATGGCGCTCCTTTCCTAAGAGCAATGCAGCGTCGGGAATTCCGTGACAGGCATGTTCGGACACGGCATGTTCTGCCCATAGCACAAAGCATTAGCAAAGCACGAAAAAAACATGCTGAATTCATGCGCGTAACGTCCAACAAATAGACAAAATAAGAGAACGATTATTATTTATTGTTGAACAATGTTGACAATTTCGCGGAACAGGCCAAACTCGGTCTCATAAAGCATCCGCGAGGGGCGGATTGCAAATGGAGCGGAGAAAATCCAATGGAGCAGAATAAGCTCTCGCCCGCCGACCCTAACGAGGTTGCGCGAAAGGCGAAGAATCAACGGTATGCCTTGCTTTCGGCAATGTTCTTGATGTCGATGTCGGCCGTTGGGCCGGGCTTCATCACACAGACCGCAAATTTCACGGTTAAACTGGGCGCCGCATTCGCATTCGCCATCGTCATTTCCGTCCTCATCGACTTTGTCGTGCAGGCCAATATCTGGCGCATCGTCACCATTACCCGCATGCGGGCACCGGCCATTGCCAATGCCGCTATTCCGGGTTCGGGTTATCTGCTTGCGATTCTCGTCATTATCGGCGGCCTGTTCTTCAACATCGGCAATATTGGCGGCGCGGGCCTCGGCTTCAACGCCATGATCGATCTCGATCCGAAGATCGGCGGTGCAATCGGTGCACTGGCGGCCATCGGAATCTTCCTGTCCCGCCGCGCCGGCATTGCCATGGACCGCGTGGTTTTCGTCGCGGCCTTTGTCAAGCTGGCGTTGATCGTTTATGCGGCATATGTTTCCGGCCCGCCGGTCGCGGAAGCCTTCCGCCAGACTTTCCTGCCAGACACCATCGATTTCGTCACCATCACCACCATCGTAGGCGGCACGGTTGGCGGCTACATCACCTATGCCGGTGCGCATCGCCTGCTGGACAAGGGCATGGTGGGCATTGAAAATATCAACGCGGTCAATCGCGCGGCGCTCAGCGGCATCGCCATCACCGGCGTCCTGCGCTACGTCCTGTTCCTTGCCATCCTCGGCGTTGTCGCAAGTGGCGTGGTCATCGATCTCTCCGGCAAGGCGGCGAATCCGGCCGGCCAGGCTTTCCATGCCGCCGCCGGCAATATCGGCTACCGCCTGTTCGGCGCCGTCTTCCTCGCCTCGGCCATGACCAGCATCATCGGCGCGGCCTATACCTCCGTGTCATTCCTGACAGCTTTCAAGCCTGACATAACGGAGCGTCAGCGTAATCTGGCAACGGTCGGCTTCATCGCCATTTCGCTGATTGCCTATGTCATCATCACCACCCCGCCTGCAGCCATGCTCGTCTTCGTCGGCGGTCTCAACGGTCTCGTCCTGCCGATCGGTCTTTCGATCTTCATGTATGCCGCCTGGAAGCGCGCGGATCTGATGCACGGGTACCACTACCCGCGCTGGCTGCTGGTGCTTGGCGTGCTGACCTGCGCGCTCACCTGGTATATGGCCTATAAATCGGCGGGCGCGATCTTTGCCCTGCTCGGCTACTGATGGAATAAGGGAGGCAAACATGGCCGCTATCGATCTCAACAGCGATCTTGGCGAAAGTTACGGCGCATGGCGTATGGGTGATGACGAGGCGATGCTCGCCATCGTTTCCAGCGCCAACATCGCCTGCGGATTTCACGCAGGCGACCCGGCCGGCATCTACCGCACCGTCAAGGCCGCTGCCGAAAAGGGCGTGGTCGTTGGCGCCCATGTCTCCTATCCTGACCGCGTCGGCTTCGGCCGCCGCGATCTGGACGCCACCTCGGAAGAACTGATTGCCGATGTCATCTACCAGATAGGCGCGCTGAAGGGTGTTGCCGCCGCTGCGGGCACCACGGTGCGTTACGTAAAGCCGCATGGCGCACTTTACAACCGCATCGCCAATGATGCGAAACAGGGGCGGGCCGTGATCGACGGCATCAAGGCCATAGATTCTTCACTGGTGTTGATGGGCCTTGCGAACGCGCCCATCCTCGATCTCGCCCGCAAGTCCGGTCTTGCCGTCGTTGCCGAAGCTTTTGCCGACCGCGCCTATACGCCTCAGGGCCAGCTCGTTTCCCGCCGGGAAGCCGGTGCCGTATTGCATGACGCGGCAAAAATTGCCGACCGTATGGTGCAGCTTGCCCGCGAAGGCACGCTGGAGGCGATCGATGGCAGTATTATAAAAATCGAGGCGCAATCCATCTGTGTACATGGCGACAGCCCCGGTGCGGTCGCCATCGCCCAGGAAATCCGCCGGCGCTTCGAGGCTGATGGCATCGACATCCGCTCTTTTGCATCCAATCGCTGAAAGGATAGCCGATGACGATACCCACATCCTATCTCAATCACACGGACGCGGACGCCGCCCGCAAGGCCCGCGCCACCTATCGCGGCGGTATTGTCGCCCCTACCTCCGGCATCGCGCCCGGCTTCACGCAGGCGAACATGATCGTGCTGCCGCGCGACTGGGCTTTCGATTTCCTGCTTTATGCGCAACGCAATCCCAAGCCCTGCCCGGTACTCGACGTGTCCGATCCGGGATCGCCGACCACTCTTCTGGCGCCTGGCGCCGATCTCAGGACTGATCTGCCGCTTTATCGCATCTGGCGTGACGGCAAGCTTGTTGAGGAAACCGCTGATGCCACCGCCGCATGGGCTGAGCGCGACGATCTCGTCGCCTTCCTCATTGGCTGCAGCTTCACCTTCGAAACACCGATGGTGGAGGCGGGTATCGAAATCCGCCATATGACGGACAAGAGCAATGTGCCCATGTATCTCACCAACCGCCCCTGCCGTCCGGCCGGTCGGCTGAAGGGCAATATGGTCGTTTCCATGCGGCCGATCCCGGCGTCGCGCGTCGCTGATGCGGCGACCATTTCGGGACGTTTTCCAGCGGTGCATGGTTCGCCCGTGCATGTGGGTGCGCCCGAGGAGATCGGCATTACCGATCTCGCAAAGCCCGATTTCGGCGACGCGGTGCGGATCGAACCCGGCGAGGTTCCGGTCTTCTGGGCCTGCGGCGTCACCCCACAGGCCGCCGTGATGGCATCCGGTGTTCCCTTTGCCATTACCCATGCGCCGGGACACATGTTCATTACCGATATTCCCGATTCCGCCTACCACGCGTGAGGATATGATGCGTTTTCTTCCCGTCAGCCTCGCCACCATTCTTGTCGAACTCGCCGATCTCGATGAAACGCTTGCGCTTTTCGCCTCGCTGCAGAACGATCCCATCGAAGGCATAGAAGAGACGGTGCCGGCTGCCCGCACGCTGATGATCCGGTTCCGGCCCGAGAAGATCGGCTCCGAAGGGCTGGCTGCGCGGCTTGCGAGCCGCGATCTCTCGGCAAAGATCGCGCCGTCGGACAATCTTGTCGAAATCCCCGTCCGTTATAATGGCGAAGACCTTGCAGATGTTGCCGAACTAACCGGCCTGAGCATCGAAGAGGTTATCCGCCGGCACACCGAAAGCGAATTCACCGTTGCCTTCTGCGGCTTCGCTCCCGGTTTTGGTTATCTGGTCGGAGGCGATCCCGCGCTGCATGTCCCGCGCCGGCAAAGCCCGCGCACCCGTATTCCGGCCGGCTCCGTAGCATTGGCCGGTGCTTTCAGCGGCGTCTACCCGCAAAACAGCCCTGGCGGCTGGCAGATCATCGGCACGACGCCGGTGAAGATGTGGGATATAGACCGCGACCCCGGCGCGCTGTTTCAGCCGGGCTACCGTGTGCGTTTCTTCGACATGGACAAGACCGGTCGAACGGTAGATATCCCAGCTCCGGCACCGGACAGGAAAGTACCAAAAAAGGATGGCCCGCATTTCGAGGTGCTTGCCGCGCCAATGCCAGCCATCTTTCAGGACCTCGGCCGTTTCGGCCAGACCGGGCAGGGTGTCTCCGCCTCCGGCGCGCTGGATCGCGGCGCATTTAATGCCGCAAACCGCATCGTCGGCAATCCGGTCAACACGCCCTGTCTCGAACTGACGCTCGGCGGCTTTTCCTTCAAAAGCGCGAACCGTACCGTTATCGGCATAACCGGCGCCCCCTGCCCCGTCACGATCAAGACGGCAGAGCGCAGTTTCGCTGCCAAAACCCCGGGCCCGGTCTCCCTTGAAGCCGGTGACGTGATCACTTTCGGCCAGCCGCCGAAGGGAATGCGCTGTTATCTTGCCGTGCGCGGCGGCTTCGACGTCGAGCCGGTGCTCGGCAGTTTTGCAACCGATACTCTGGCTGTCGTCGGTCCCGAGCCAGTGGGTGCAGGTGCCATCCTGCCGCTCAAGGGCGAAAAGTCAGGTCTATCCAGCGTATCGATCAACGAGGCTCCGGCTTTCGAGCCGCCGGCAACGGGCGAGATCGTGACACTGGATATCGTTCTCGGGCCCCGAACGGACTGGTTTACGCTGAAGGGTATCGACACGCTGACCGGCCAGCTCTGGCAGGTCACCCCGCAATCGAACCGCGTCGGCATTCGCCTTGCCGGCGACGTGCCGGTGGAACGCAAGGACAGCGCCGAGTTGCCGAGCGAAGGCACGGCAACGGGCGCGATCCAGATTCCCCATAGCGGCCAGCCGGTTCTTTTCCTTGCTGATCACCCCCTGACTGGTGGTTATCCCGTTATAGGCTCAGTGGCCGAATATCATCTCGATCTTGCCGGGCAGATCCCGGTCAACGCCAAAATCAAATTCCGCCCGATCGGCCCCTTTGCCGAAATCGCGGCCAAAAACACATAGTTCCGAGGAGAAAAGCGATGAAAAAAGTGCTGATTGCCAATCGCGGCGAGATCGCGGTGCGCATCATCCGCGCCTGTCGCGATTACGGCCTGAAATCGGTCGCCGTTTATGCCGATCCCGATCAGGACGCGCTTTTCGTCCGGCTGGCGGATGAAGCCTATGCGCTGGAAGGCGTGCGGCCCGCCGAGACGTATCTCGATATCAACAAGCTGATCTCGATTGCCAAACGCGCCGGCGCAGATGCCGTCCATCCGGGTTACGGCTTCCTTTCTGAACGCGCGGAATTCGCAAAGGCCGTCATCGATGCCGGCCTGATCTGGATTGGGCCGGATCCTCATGTCATCGAGGCGCTGGGCGACAAGGTCGAAGCACGGCGCATCGCCACCGGCGTTGGCGCACCGCTGGTGGCCGGCAGCGACGGTCCGGTCTCTTCTGCCACAGAAGTCATCGCTTTTGCCGAACAACACGGCCTGCCCGTCGCCATCAAAGCCGCCCATGGCGGTGGCGGCCGAGGTCTGAAAGTTGCATGGAAAATGGAGGAGATCGCCGACCTCTACGAATCCGCCGTGCGCGAAGCAACCGCCGCCTTCGGTCGTGGCGAATGCTTTCTCGAGCGCTTCCTTGACCGGCCGCGCCATATAGAAGCGCAGGTTCTGGCCGATAAACACGGCAATGTGCTTGTCCTCGGCACCCGTGACTGCTCGCTGCAACGCCGGAACCAGAAACTGATCGAAGAGGCCCCCGCCCCCTTCCTGTCCGATGAGCAGCGCCAAAAAATCCATGACGCCGCCAAGGCGATCTGCGCCGCAGCCGGTTATTCCGGCGCCGGCACCGTCGAGTTCCTGCTCGGCGTTGACGGCACCATTTCTTTCCTCGAGGTCAATACGCGCCTGCAGGTGGAACATCCTGTCACCGAGGAAACCACCGGCATCGATCTCGTCATCGAACAGTTCCGTATTGCCGAAGGCCAGAAGCTGCGTGTCCTCGAAACGCCCGAACCGCGCGGGCACTCCATGGAGTTCCGCATCAATGCCGAAGACCCTGGCCGCGGCTTCCTGCCGACGCCCGGCTCGATCTCGGTTTTCGACGCGCCGTCCGGTCCCGGCATTCGCATGGATAGCGGTGTCGTCAGCGGCTCCGTCGTGCCTGGTGTCTTCGACTCGCTGATGGCGAAGCTCATCGTGACAGGTGTCGACCGAGATCAGGTCCTGCGCCGTGCCCGCCGCGCGCTGAAGGAATTCCGCATCGAGGGTATCGCGACCGTTCTTCCGTTCCATCGCGCCGCGATCGAGACGGACGACTTCATCGGCACGGATGGGTTCAAGGTTCACACCCGCTGGATCGAAACCGATTTTGCCGCCATGCCCGACGCCATGGAGCGCCCGGCACCGGCCGACGATCCTTCCATGACACGAACCTATCTCGAGATTGACGGAAAGCGTGTTTCGGTCGGCCTGCCCAGCATTCTCCTTTCCAGCCTCGGCAGCGTCAACGGCGGCCAGGCGTCCGTTTCCGGCACTGCGGTCGACAGGAACGAGGGTGAAATCACTGCTCCCGTTTCCGGCACCCTGCAGTCCTTCAAGGTAAAAGATGGCGACACGGTCTCGGAAGGTGACCTCCTGGCAATCATGGAAGCAATGAAGATGGAGACGCAGATTGTCGCCACCAGGGCCGGCAGGGTCCGCCTGATCGGCAAGGAAGGCGACTATCTTCAGGCCGGCGATAGGGTGCTGGAAGTAGCCGGCTAATATTGAAGCGCCGCAACGACCTCATAATCGCAGATCGCGCATCCCCGGTGGCGGAACCCTTTCGTCACCGGGCCGTTTATGGCGCGACCTGCTAACCATCGTGAGGGACATATGGCCGGACGCACCTTGCTTCAATTCTTCCATTGGTATTATCCGGACGGAGGGAAATTATGGAGCGAGGTGGCCGAGAAGGCCGAAAGCCTTGCCAAAATGGGCATTACCGACGTCTGGCTGCCGCCCGCCTACAAGGGCGCCGCCGGCGGTTATTCGGTTGGATATGACACCTACGATCTCTTCGACCTCGGCGAATTTGACCAGAAGGGCACCGTCGCCACCAAATACGGTGATCGTGGCGCCCTAGAGCATGCGGGCAAGACGCTGAAAGAGAATGGCATCCGTGTCATTCACGACGTCGTTCTCAATCACAAGATGGGTGCCGACGAGAAGGAAAAGGTACGGGTTCGCCGCGTCAATCCCGACGATCGCACGGATATCGACGACGAGGATTTTTCCGCACTCGCTTACACACGTTTCACCTTTCCCGGCCGAGGCGGCGCGCATTCCAAATTCATCTGGGACCAGAAATGTTTCAGCGGCGTCGATCACATCGAAGAGCCGACCGAAGACGGCATTTTCCGGCTCGTCAACGAATATGGCGACGGTGAGTGGAACGAGGAAGTCGACCAGGAGAACGGCAATTTCGACTATCTGATGGGCGCGGATGTCGAGTTTCGCAATCGGGCCGTCTATGAAGAGCTCAAATATTGGGGCCGCTGGCTTTCCGAGCAGGTCCAGGTGGACGGCTTCCGTCTGGATGCCGCGAAACATATTCCGGCATGGTTCTTCCGCGACTGGGTCGGCCATATGCGCGAGACTATTGACCCCGATCTTTTCGTCGTAGCGGAATATTGGCACCCCGATCTTGAGGCCTTGAAGAGCTATCTCGAACTCGTCGACAAGCAGCTGATGCTTTTCGATGTCGCCCTTCACCACAGCTTCCACGACGCGTCGAAACAGGGGGGTGATTTTGACATGCGCAGCATTTTCGATGGTGCGCTTGTTTCCGCCGTTCCCGATCACGCCGTCACGCTTGTCGATAACCACGACACCCAGCCATTGCAATCGCTGGAGGCTCCGGTGGAACCCTGGTTCAAGCCCCTCGCCTATGCGATCATATTGCTGCGTGAAAACGGCGTGCCTTGCGTTTTTTATCCCGATCTGTTCGGCACGAGCTATACCGACACGGGTAATGACGGCAATGAGTACAAAATCGATATGCCGGCCATCGAATGCCTGCCGAAGCTCATAGAGGCGCGCAGCCGTTTCGCCAATGGCGTACAGACGGACATTTTCGATGACCCGAACTGCATCGCCTTCATTCGCCATGGCACCGCCGATGCGCCGGGCTGTGTCGTGGTGATGTCGAATGGCGAACCGGCGGAAAAGCATGTCGATCTCGGTCCGGATCATGCAAGGGCGGTCTGGCGCGACTTCCTCGGGCACCGTCAAGAGGAGATCACCCTCGATGAGAGCGGCAAGGGCGTCTTCCCCACCAATGGCGGCAGTGTCAGTGTTTGGGTGCCAGCCGAATCCGGGTGAGCAACAAGGCTAACGGTCCGAAAATTATGCTCACTCTGCCGAAACGAGGCGGCGCGGACCTGCGCCGTTATCGGCGAGAACATCGTTCGGATTGCGCAACGGACAATCATCCAGCGAAAGGCACCCGCAACCGATACAGCCGGTAAGCTGGTCGCGCAGCATGATCAGGTTGTTGATGCGAAGCTGGAGCATTTCCCGCCAGGATTGGGAGAACCTGCGCCAGTCGGCTGTTGTCGCCACCCGATCCTGCGGCAGGTCGGCCATTGCGTCCCTGATGATGCTCAGCTGTATACCCGCCCGCTGCGCAATGCGGATGATGGCGATGCGCCTCAGAACGGCGCGATGATAACGGCGTTGATTGCCGGCGGTGCGCCAGCCCTCGATCAATCCCTTCGCCTCGTAAAAATGGATGGTGGAGACGGCGATGCCGCTGCGGCGGGCAACCTCTCCCACCGTCAGGCTGTGTTTGAGTATGGTATTTTCCATTCTGGCTCCTGCTTCCGGACCGATTTCCGCTCGGAAACGCGGAAACACAACGAAGAGCAGCCGGTATAATTCCTCAACCATAGTTGAGGTCAATAGACAACGGTCAAAAAAAGAGGCGCCCGATGGCGCCTCCGAATTTCGCGACTATGACTGGATCAGAATTTCGCTGTCATGCTGATCCAGAAACGACGGCCTTCCATGACGGTGTTGAAATCGTCGGTGCCGACATCCTTGTCGAAGACGTTGTAGACGGCGGCATTGAGATCGACATTTTCGGCGACCGCATATTTCGCGCCGATATCCAGCGTGGTGTAGGCGTCATATTTTCGACCGGCCTTGCCGTTGATCGTCACCGGCGTGCCGTTCGTGCCGATGCGCGGGCCGGCATTGATTTCCGATCCGTGGTAATTCAGCGAGGCCCAGGCTTCAAGACCATCGATCGGTGTCACCCAGTCGCCGCGCAGATTGGCCATATGCTCCGGTGTCCGCGCCAATGGAAAACCTTGGTAATCACCGGTCTTCTGTTCGGAATGCGTATAGGTATAGTTGCCGCGCAGCGTCAGTTCCGGCGTCGCGTACCAGGTCGCCGTCAATTCCACACCCTGAATGACCGCATCGTCGATATTGTAATTATACCAGAGGCGGTAGTTGCGGTCTTCGCTCCAGCGGACTGGCGTTCCATCGGGATTGAGCACCAGCGCGTTGGAAATCTTGTCCTTGAAATCGGTGTAGAAATAGGTGGCCCCCAGAGCGACGTCACCATTCTCCCAAAGTGCCGCCACTTCGTAGCTCGTGCTTTTTTCCGCTTCGAGGTTGGGATCGCCGATGATCACACCGCAAGTGCCGCTCGGACCATAGGTGCAACCGCCCCCACCTGTCGTATAGGCATAACCCGGCGCGATCTGACGGATTTCCGGTGCGCGGAAACCGGTGGAAACGCCGCCCTTGATGGTCAGCTCTTCCGTGGCGCTCCAGACGCCATAAAGACGCGGGCTGAAATGATTGCCGTATTTTTCATGGTTATCGAGGCGAAGCCCGCCCGTCAGCGCGAAATTGTCAACGATGCGCCACTCATCCTCAAGGAATAGAGCCCATTGCGTGGCCGAAAACGTCTCGTCCCGGCCGGTACGGCGGCCCGGGTTCTGGTCCGTCAGCCGTGCCTCAAAATATTGGCCGCCCGTGACCAGTGTGTGGTTGCCGAAAAGCTCGAAAGGCGTGGTGAACTTGCCATCGAGCACGGTATTGCGCACCTCCGGCGAGCGTGCATTTTCAGTCACGCGGCCGGTTCGGATGTTTCTGGTGAAATTGGTGCGTTCCGCCCATTCCTGCTGCAACGAGAATTCGGATGTGGTCGGTCCCCAGCGGCCGGTATGCGAGAGTGACCAGTGGTCACGCGTGTTGATGTTGTAGGTGCCGTCGCTATTGGCCGCGAGCGATTCGCCAGGCTCGGCGCTCCGGCGCAGCCTTGTCTTGCCACCTTCGAGATAGATGTCGTGATCTTCGTTCGGCGTAAACGTCAGGCGGCCGTTGAAATCATATTCCTTGGCGCCGGTGGTCCCGCTCAAAATGCGGTCTTCGCCGCGCGTGAAGCCCCTGCCCCAGAGCTGCAGACCAAGCTGATCCTTGAGGATCGGACCGTTCGCATACCAGGAGACCTGGCCGCTGTTGCCGAATTTCGAATGTTGTTGAACCGTGCCCTCGGTGGTGACGGAGCCCGACCAGACGTCGCCGACCTTGCGGGTGATGATGTTGATCACGCCGCCCATGGCATCCGAGCCATAAAGTGAGGACATGGGACCGCGCACCACTTCGATACGTTCGATCGCCGAAACCGGCGGCACGAAGCTCTGTTCGAAGCCGGAGTTGCCATTCGTGCGGGCATCGCGCGTGCTCTGCCGCTTGCCGTCAACGAGGATCAACGTATAGGCGCCCGGCAAGCCGCGGATGAAAACATCCTTTTCGTTGGCGATCCCGGTGACGGACACGCCCTGCACTTCGCGCAAGGCGTCAGTCAGGTCGCGATACGCCCCCTTTTCCAGATCCTCCCGTGTGACGACGGTGATGCTGGCCGGAGCGTCTTTTACATTCTGCTCGAAACCGGACGCGGTGACGACGATCTGCTCAAGAACAGTGGTATTTTCGGATGCCTGCTGCGCAAAAGCGGGCAGAGCAATATTTAACGCGGTTCCCGCCATTGCTGCCGAAAAAGTAGTCTTTATTGTCATCGAAGCCTTTTTGCAGCCCCGGTACTTCAATTCCATGTTATGCCCCCGCATTTAACTTGAGAATTTCACCCCACTTATTTACGAGGGGGGTGCAGGTGCAACAGGTTTGTTTTCGAACAGTTCTAAATTCTAGAAATTGCAAAAAGGGCTCCCTCTTAAGAGGAGTGGAGTAAAAATTCGCCAGATGACAACCAGCAAGAGAAAAGACGGACCAGCTTCCACGGCAAAACCCGACAGGCTTGGGCAGCTGAAACTGCTTGTCGCTTTTGATGCGTTGTTGCGGGAAGGTAGTGTCAGCCGCGCCGCGGCGGGCATGGGACTTCCAACATCATCGATGAGCCGGATCTTGCAGCAGCTACGGGAAAAATACGGGGACCAGCTCTTTCTCCGCACCGGCCAAGGCCTGCGCCCCACCCCCTTTGCCGAAGCCATGCGCCTGCGCATCCGCTCCCTGGCGGCAGAGGCCGAAAATCTGATCGATTATTCGCAGGAAGAACCCGAGGCGCCGGCCACCATCAATAAGAGCGGCTGGGAGCAGCCGGCATTGATGAAAGCACCGCCACTTTCCCTTCGCCCCAGCATTCTTCTTGAAGGTCAGCCGACGCCGGAAAACATTGCCGAGCGTCTCGCCCGCATCGGCCACAATTCCGCCCCACAGGAACGGCTCGCCAAGTATATTGCAACGTCTGCGATGGGAATAGGCAACAGCCGTCCGCTCAGCCAATCGGAGGCGACGGATGCACTGTCGATCATTCTGGAAGGGGATGCCGATCCGATACAGATCGGGGCACTGCTCGCCACCATGCATTATCGCGGCGTGACGGCGGCCGAACTGGCCGGCTTCATCCAGGCGACGTGGCGACATGTCGGGCGAGACCGCTACCGGCCTGTCACCGTCGATCTCGACTGGCCGGCTTATATGTCCCCCAAACACCGCGACGCGCCATGGTTCGTGCATTCTGCCCGCCTCGTTTCCATGGCGGGATACAGGGTGCTGTTGCACGGCCATGTTGGTCAGGGCGAAAATGGCGGCAAGCTTGAACGCGCCGCACAAGCCTGCGGTATTCCCCTTTGCGATTCGCTTTCGCAGGCGGCCGAGGCCACGTCATCCGAACGGATCGCCTATCTACCCTTGGGCGGCCTGTCTCTGCAATTCCAGAGCCTGCTCAGTCTCCATGGCATTCTGGAAATGCGCCTGCCGGTGCATACTGTCGTCCACCTTCTCAATCCACTGCGCGCAAGGAGCACCATTATAGGGCTTGCCCGTCCGGCCTATCAGGAGCTGCATCGCGATACCGCCCGCCTGCTCGCCGTGGAGAATCTCGCCATACTCGGTAACACGCGGGATTTCGCACAGTTCACGCCATTCCGCAGCACACGGATTTTCGGTCTTTCAAGCGGAAGGGACGTGGAGGTCCTGGTCCCCGCCCGCGAAGCACCGCCTGCCGAAATGCCAACCATGTTCACCACCTTCGAATATTGGCGTGCAGTCTGGACGGGAGCCGCGAAAGACGAAAGGGCGGAAACCATCATCATATCCACCGCCGCCGCCGCGTTGATGCTCGTCAATGACATGGGGCTTTCCTTTGACGAAGCTTACGCGAAAAGCCTCAAGCTCTGGAACGAGAGGACGCGCAATCTGGTCAGCGTCTGAGCATTCGAGATCACGCCGTGGCGACTGACTTTTTCAGAGCCAGATATTCCCACAGAGCAACAAGCAGCAGAATACCCGTGCTGGCCAGCTGCAGGATGAATAGCGGAATGCCCGGCACCGGCAACAATAGGCAGAGCGCTGCCACGCCCGCAAAATGCGAGACGGGGCGCTGATAGGTCGCGGCGATCTTGACACCGATATTGCCTGCCAGAAAGAGGACGGGACCACCGACGATTGCGATGGCCTCCCTTATCGTTGCGGCCTCATGGGCGTGGGACAGGCTGAAATCCTCTCCCACCGCCGTCAGAATGATACCGGCGACGATTGGCAAATGTCCGTAATTGAAGAGATTATGGGCGATCTTCGCCTTCTCGTCGGCGTTCTCGGCTTTTCTGGAGGCTTCCGCCTGTCCGTGATGGAAATAGATCCACCACATCGCGACGGTGCTTATGAAGGCGGAGCAGAAAACGACAAACGTCAGCCCGGAGTTCATATATTCGGTTGCCGTCCGGCCGGTGGTCAGAATTGTTTCCCCCAGACAGATGATGACAAACAGGGCGCAACGTTCCGCCAGATGCTCTCCGGAAAGATGCAGACTGTCGTCATCGCGAGAACGCAAGCCAGGGACAACATAGCGGCAGGCCGGACCGGCATACTCGATTGCGAGCGCCATGCCCCACAGGAGAATGCGTTCCCCCAGACCGCAAAACCCGCCTGCCAGCCAGAACAGGCTCGATATGGCCAGCCAGATCGTCACCCTCACGAACACCAGAAACGACTGCCGGTCTTCATCCCTGAAGGCATAGAGAGCAAACAGGCTTCGACCGATCTGCATGACGCTGTAAATCAGCGCGAAGACCAGGCCCTGTTCGGCAAAGGCTTCCGGCAAGGCGATGGCCAGCAGTACACCGCCAAACATCAGCACGAAGAGCAAAATCCTGACCGGTTCTTTCTCAGTATTCAGCAGATTGGTTATCCAGGTGGTGTGTATCCACAGCCACCACAGGGACAATATCAGGATGCCGGCTTCCAGCACCGCCGTTGGCCCAAAGTCCTTCGCCAGAGAATGGGATAACTGAATAAGAGCGAAAACGAAAACCAGATCAAAGAACAGCTCAGGAAATGTCGCCTTTCCCGTCTCCTGGCCGTCATGCCGGATCCAGCTTTCTGCACTCGGCGCCCGTCGGGAAATCTGGGTTCTTGTTCTCATTCTGCTTCCGTTTGCGGAGCATAGATCATCGCAATCCCTCACTGTCGCAAGACGTGGGTTTCAGCCCCGGTATTGTTATGATCTGACCCGCGGCCGGGGAATTCCAGCCCACGCGCGCTGTCGGGAAGGAACTGCGGTCCCACCAGCCGCACCGTTTTTCCGGAGACATCAGTAATGTAACTTTGGGCGGAAGGCGCCGATGAAACCGCTGCGTTACCGGCTTTTTTATCTTCCAGCCGGCTGATTTCCAGGGACTGGGAAAATACCGGCACGACCGTTACGCAGACGAGGCCGGCGGCGAGAAAGAGGGGCTTGGGTAACATCGAAATTCCCTGACGCTTTTATCTGCGCCAATAACAGCCATCCCCTGCATTTGTTCCGCGCAGCTTCAGGTATCGCCGTCAAGGTAAGTGCGGTATTGCACGTAATCACCGCTCGATTGCCCATCGACGACTTCAGGCGGCCGCCCCTCGCCCCCTGGGAGATAGCCGGTGTCTTCGAGGACCGATTTCACGAGCTCTGCAATCGCAATATGTCGGGGCATAGCTTTATCCGCCATGTAAAGGGCGACGGCCAGTTCTATATCATCCGGAAATGTCATGAGCGTGGCGTTCCGTTAAACCATGGACTGGAACGCGCAGTGCCAGCGAAAGTTCAATTCGTCGGCGCCAAGGTAGCGCGGATTGGCGACATATCGCGGAACTTTTTTCGAGGGAGGAACTTCTGCCCGAAATGAACAGGCTGATGTTCACCGTACGATTTTCAGTCCGGCCCCGTCGCAATTTAATTGACCCTGGAATGCGGCGAGACGGCTACTTTGCATTCAAAATGCTCCAGACTCAAGCAATTGAAACCAATCATGGAAACGCGCAAACGAAAACTAAATTGGACTTAACTTTCGTTACTTTGCATTAACCACGGGAAGCCCCGATCGGACACAAAGTGTTCTAGCAGCTTCGTTCCAACGAATCTTTTGGTGTTTGCGTGAACAGCAAGAATCTAACCAAATAGCCGGTTTTTCGCAAGCTGCCGCCGCTCCGCTCATCACGCCCTCATGATCTCGTTCCCGCCTCCTGCTTGTCTGTCCGGCCACGCAGTTGCGCCATGAGCATGGCCTGGAGATCGAAACTGCCTTCCTGGGCCTTACGTGTGAGATTGCGCAGATATCCGCCAAGCGAACTGATTTGATCAGCCTTCTGCAACAGGCAAGCGAGGATGGCCGCTGTTCCCTGCCTCCCGAAGGTGGCCAAAGCATCCTGATAGGCCGACTGGCTGATGCTGAACATGGTTCTGATGACGGAAGTTGCAACCTCCATATCTCTCCAGCCAGTCACCGCACCTCCGGGTGCATAGAGTGAGATATCCGGGCACGCTTTCAAAACCAAAACAATATCAGGAACAAAAAATTGCTTATGAAGATCGTTCCTGGGTGTTGGCTTTGGAGGTGTGACGCCAGTGACCGCGGCATCTGCGGATATGGACGCGATTGTTGCAGCAGTTCGAACCGGCGCGGCATCCTCCAATTCCTGCGGTTCAGATATGGATTCGGATTCTGAATTCTTTATGAGGCGCTCATTTTGGCAGTCATTGCCGCTCAAATTTTCCGATTTTTCAAGATTTTCCAGATAGTTGGTCACTTCTGTGCGCAGTGAAGCCAGAAAACCGGCGATTTCCTTGAGTTCAGCTGTCTTCGAATTGCGCCCGAGAGCCCGCGCGATGTCGTTGTAACGGGCCTGAAACCCGTCAAAGATCTCGATCTCGCCGCTGGCAGCAATCATTTCGCAGAGTTTCTGGATGTCCCGCCGGCAGAGGCTGATCGTCTCGCGAAGCCGTTGAATATCGAGCCGTTCGCGAATGATGCGTTCGGCCAGTTCCTCTATTTCCGTTTTACGGGCAAGAAGCGGTGCGAGTGAGAACCCGTAGGCTTCGCTGATCTCGCCACCCCTGTGCTTCCGTGCGTAACGTTTCCCATTCGGGCTGTCCTTGCGGATGATGAGGCCGGCTTCGACAAGAGCCGAAAGATGCCGGCGCAATGTCTGTTCCGCCATGCCATGTGCCCTGAGCGACAACTGCGTATTGGATGGAAACACCACCAATCCGGCTTCGCTGGAAAGCTCATTTTTGGGATAAAAGCTCAGGAGCGCGTTCAGAACGGCAAGCGAGCGATCGGTTACGCCGAGCAGCGGTCTTGCTTCACAGACCGACCGATAGAGTTTCCATTTGTCGACTGCTTCGCATTTTCTGTTTTTCTGCGCGGCAAACTGGGTTGCGAGCACGCCAAACGACATCGCTCGCCGCCCAAAGGGCGTCGTTACACATGTGCTGTCCATGTCTTTCACCTTTCACAAGGCAAAAGAAAATCGCTCACCGAAAAATTCGATGCCAAGACTCTTGACTATGATTCGCGGAAATGAGATTCTTCGGGTGCTTAAATCAAAGAAAGGCTTCCGCGCGGCAACGTTCGGGGGCTTTTTTCTTTTGTGATGCGTCTCCTGTTAGTCGTTCGGGTTAGAAATCACTGCTTGGACCGATACTCGGCAAACAGCGTCTGAAGATGTTCCAGAACGAATTCGGCAAATTCCGGTGCTTCGTTCTTGTCGATCGATATATCCAACTTCCGGTCGCTCTCGACCACTTTCGCCAGGCGACGGCCCGTATCCGAAGACCATACGCCGGTTTTCTTGGCCTGTGCCTTTGGCTTCAAAAAGTCCAGAAGCGCCTTGAAGCGTTCTTCGGAAGGAAGCGAGGCAACCGCCGGTTCGCCGACATATGCGCGGGCCGCCTCCTTGACCTGTGAGGAGGAAAGCTGGTCGGCAAGATCCATCCAGTTGCGGCGGCCGACAGTGGGTGCGGGGCCTATGAGATCGACCAGATCCTCTGGAATGCGTCCAACGACCGAAAGCATATTGGACAGATCGCCCTTATGAAGCGACATTGCCGCCATGATCGTGTCTCGAGGGAACCGCATCTGCAGTTTCTGCGCAAAGCGCGCTTTCTCGATATAGGTCAGGTCGCGGCGTTCGTTATTTTCCTGGCCCTGGGCCACCACCAGCTGTTCATCGCTGAGATCCCGCACAACGGCCTTGACCGGAATGCCAAGACTTGAAACGGCGCGAAGGCGGCGATGACCGAAGGCGACCTGATAACGGCCCGGAAAATCGGGATGCGGGCGCACGAGAATCGGCACCTGCTGCCCCTGCTCACGAATTGCCTCCACCAGACCGGCATCGGCCTCTTCGGAAGCGGGCATACGATCCGGTATGAAGGAGGGATCGATATCCGCGGGGTCGAGAGAGACAATCGTCAGTCCTTCGGCGAGCTGCTTTTCAATGGCTTCAGCCCGTTTGGCGCGCTCCGAGACTTCATTCAGCGATTGACCGATCATACCGACGGGGGAGTTCAAAACATCCGTCACCAGCTCAGGGGAGCCGAGGATAGGCCTGATACGGGGTCGCGAACGCTCCGGCGTGGTATCGTTGTTGTCGGTACCCGGTGTGCCAAGATTTGCGAAGATTTGTTTTCTGCTCATGCTGCCCTACCCCACGCTTTTTTAATCAGTCCTTCGATTTCAGCGTTCACATTGTTCATGGCTTCCAGCGCGCGATCATAGGTCGACCGGGTGAATTGCGTCCTCTCCACTTCGAAGAGCGTCTGGTTGGTCAATCCAGCGTCCGAGACCGCCGTGCTTTTCAGCATCGGATGATTGAGGACGTTTTCACCAAAGATCGATCGCAGGAAAGCGACCATCTGGTTCTGCGGCCCGTCGCTCGGTTCGAAACGGGTGATCAGGTAACGCATCCAGTTATAATCCGACCGAGCACCGGCCCGGCCAATTTCTGCCAGAAGGTCGCCGGTCATGGCGAGGAACTGGTTCATCGACATCACGTCAAGCATCTGCGGATGGACGGTGACGAGCACCGATGTCGCCGCTGTCAGAGCCGAAAGCGTCAGATAACCGAGTTGCGGTGGGCAATCGATGACGACAACGTCGTAGAAATTTTGCGCTTGGGCGATCGCCTGGCCGATACGGGCGAAGAACAGCGTGTCACCCGGTGCACGGCGCATCAGCGCACGCGGAGTATCGTGTTCGAACTCCATAAGTTCCAGATTGCCAGGAACAATGTGGAGATCGGGAATATAGGTGCCACGGACAATCTCGGCGATGGGGCGGCGTTCATCGTCATAACGGATCGCGCCATAAAGCGTCTCGTTCGGCCCGACATCAATCTCGGGCTGGTGACCAAAAAGCGCGGAAAGGCTGGCCTGGGGGTCGAGATCGATGGCAAGAACCCGATAGCCACGTAGTGCCAGATATTGCGCCAGATGGGCAGAGGTGGTTGTCTTTCCCGAACCACCCTTGAAATTCATGACGGCGATGACCTGTAACTCTTCGCCCTCCCGGCGGTGGGGCAGGTAGCGGCGTGTGCCACGCGCACCTTGGTCCAGAAAACCCCTGATATCGCGCATGTCTTCTACGGAATAGGAGCGACGCCCGGATACCTGCGCGGCATCAAGCTCAGGCAACTCGGAAGCGATCTGGCGCAGATAGGCTTCGCCAATGCCGATGAGCTTTGCGGTCTCCGCCGGAGAGAAATGCCGCATGCTCTTTTCGGTATGGGGGGAAAATGTATTTGCGTTATGCGCCTGCAACTGGGCTGACAACGCAGCCGAATGCTGTTGTATAAGACTCGTCAGGTCAGGTGCTCCTGCGGCACGTCTTAAATCGGCACTCTGTGTCATCGGTCTTCTTTCGCTCGAAATTGCAGTAGCGGTTTTTTTCGAAAAAGGCGGTTTTTTCCGCAACTGAGATATAAGCGCCGATTCTCTTTTTGGCGCAATAGGCTTTTTTCTCATGTGCGGAGAGGCGGCTAAAGCATTGTGGAAGAATCACTTTTTCCTTCTTGGGCGTTTTCCGGTTTGCCGCGGCTAACTTGGCCTCGTTTTCCCTCGCTCCCTCGCTCCCTCGCTCCCTCGGCTTGAGTTATGACAGCAGGTGGGCCGGAAGTTTGCCGCGGCTAACTTTCGCTATCTCGCTAGGGCGGGGCAGTTGGGAAATTCAAGGGTAGACATTCGCAGCTGGTTAATCTCTACTGCATGACTAGAGTATGGGACGCCTCGCGCCGGTTGCCGGGCAATTCCATTGTCGTTGGTTGGAGGATTGAATGTCCTATGACGTCGCTCTAGTCGGTTCGGGTTTCTCGGCCATTTGTACAGCAGCCCATCTCCTGTCATCACTGCCAGCGGAGGCGTCGATTGCCATCGTTGGTGACGAGTCGGATTTTGGCCGCGGAACCGCCTATCGCACGGAACTACCCTATCATCGGCTGAATGTGCCTGCGGGGCGTATGAGCGTCTTCCCGGACCGCCCGGACGATTTTGTCGAATGGTTGGCGCAGAACGGGCTGGGAAACGATCCCCTTCTATTCGCGTCGAGGGGCGATTATGGGCTCTATCTGCGGGACCGGCTCGCCAGTCTTCTCAGAAGCCGGGAACAGCGGGCGCGTGTGGATTTTATTCGGGCGAAGGCATCCGCTTGCCGGCCCGAATCACAAGGCGGCTTTACCTTCACCCTGGAAAATGGCGAGACATTGCAGGCACGCAATGTCGTTCTGTGTCTCGGCGTTGGTGCTGCAAGTTTGCCGGTGCAAACTGCAGCAAAACGTGAAGAGGGCGTGCAGCGCGTGGTGAGCCATTGCTGGCAGCCGGGATGGTTGTCCCGGGTGAAGAGCGGGGATCGTATCTGTATCCTTGGTTCCGGCCTCACAATGATCGATCAGGTGTTGACGCTGCGCGGAAAAGGTCACCGGGGCCCGATCCATGTCCTGTCCCGCCGCGGGCTCATTCCGCATCCGCATGTTAGTCCGCCTGTGCCGCCTAGCGCTCCGCGTCTGCCTGAAGGTTCCACTGAGATAAGCGAGCTATTACGATCTCTCCGTCAACAGGTGACCAACGGGGCGCCATGGCGCTCGGTTATGGACGGTTTGCGGCCAAAAACACAATCGCTATGGCAGAGCCTCAGCTCACAGCAACGCGCAAGGTTTTTGCGGCATGCGCTGCCTTGGTGGAATATCCATAGACATCGCATCGCGCCTGAGGTGCATGACGCCTTTGACAGGCTGTTGTCAGACGGCGTTCTCACTATCCACGCGGGTTATCTCCAGGCGATCGATGAACAGGAGGAGAGCATCTCCATTCGTCATCGCGTTCGGCATACGCAGATGATTAAGGAACTGCAGGTCGATTGGGTCATCAATTGCACCGGCATGGAACGCGCGGGTATCGGCCACTCTCGCCTTCTGGAAAGCATGCGATCTGACGGGGTGCTTCGGCTCGATTCCTTTGGCCTTGGTGTCGAGGTCGACGGCGATTCCCGGCTGCTTCGCACGGATGGCCAGGCATGGCCAGGCCTCTTCGCCGTCGGCGCGCTGACGGCAGGCCGGTTCTGGGAAATTACCGCCGTTCCGGATATACGGATCCAGGCTCGTGATATAGCGCATTTCATCACTGACAGAGTGATCGGTAAGCGCCTCATATCCGCGCAAGGCTGATGCCTGTTGCGGACCCAACAATGGTGCCGGACTCTCCGGCTTCCTCATTTATACTGCGTAGTTTGCCGCGGCAAACTCGTCGGTTGAGTCACGGTCACCGCGTGGATGACGCTCTTTGGCCTGGATGCAATAGGTCATATTCGACGCGTGGCGAAAAATCGCCGGCCGTTAAGTAAGTATCCGCAACATTCAAAAAATGTCGCGAAAAGCGAACGAATCTCATCATTTGCTAAATAATTTACATGGGTTATGGAGTATCGTCGTTAAACCGGCTATAAATGCAAGAAAAATTGAACATCATGAAAATAATTTGCGAGGCTTGAATGGTGAAAAATAATTTGGTGCGGTTCGAGGTCGCAGATAGCCAGGCCGGTGGGCAGCGTCGGCCCTTCGCCAAGGCCGTCCGGGCCGGTGATTTCGTCTATGTGTCCGGACAGGTGCCCACCATTGATGGCGAAGTGGTGACTGGCGGTATCGTCGCCCAGACCGAGCAGGTGGTGGCCAATCTCAAGGATGTCCTGGCGCTGGCTGATTGTACGCTTGCCGATGTGGTGAAGGTGAATGTCTGGCTGGATGACGCCAGGGATTTCTCCAGTTTTAACGCCGTGTTCCAGAAACATTTCATCGATCATCCGCCTGCACGCTCAACCGTACAATCCCCGCTGATGGTTGACGCCAAGGTGGAAATGGACGTTATCGCTTATAAGCCTTTGGCTTAAGTATCTGATTTATTTCGCTTAGAGAGCATATGATGACCTATCCATGGCCTGACGAGGGCGCAAAGCTTGATGCCATTTCGACGCCAATGCCGGTGATCGACGAAGACCGGCTTGCCGCAAATATAAAGAAAGCGCAGGCCTATCTCGACAGTCATGGCAAGGCCTTCCGGCCGCATATCAAGACACACAAGATACCGGCCATCGCCCGACAGCAGCTTCAGGCCGGCGCTATAGGCATCAATTGCCAGAAAGTTAGCGAAGCGGAGGTTTTCGCAGACGCCGGTTTTGACGATATCCTGATTACCTACAATATTCTTGGTGCCGCGAAACTGTCGCGGTTGAAAGCGCTGAATTCCCGTATAGCTCAGCTGAGCGTCGTTGCTGATAGCGATGTGACGGTTGCCGGCCTCGCTGCCACATTTGATGAGGGGCGGCCGCTCGCCGTGCTCGTTGAATGTGATACCGGCGGAAAGCGTTGCGGTGTGCAGACACCGGAGGCGGCAGCGGCACTTGCTGAGAAAATCGTCGCCGCGCCGGGACTTATATTCAAGGGTATCTTGACCTATCCGGCACCGGGCGGAGCTGAAAAGGTGGAAAGCTTCCTGCGCGACACCATGGCGCTGCTTGCGGCAAAAGGCGTGGACTGCCCGGTTCGTTCCAGCGGCGGCTCGCCGGACTTCTATGCAGCGCATCTCGTTCCCACTGCAACCGAACACCGGGCAGGCACCTATGTCTATAATGACCGGGCGATGTTGCGTGCCGGCCATTGCACGGCCGATGATCTGGCAATGCATGTTCTCGCTACCGTTGTCTCGCGGCCTGCAGCGGACCGCGCCGTGCTTGATTGCGGCTCCAAGGCTTTGACCTCCGATCTCCTCGGCTTCAACGATTATGGGCTGATCGAAGGCCACGAAGGTGCAAAAATCATCTCACTCTCTGAAGAACACGCGGTTGTCGATCTTTCCGGCTGCGCGTCCGGCGGTCCCCGGATCGGCGATGTCGTCAGGGTCGTACCGAACCATACATGCGTCGTCAGCAACCTTTTCGACAGGATGGTGTTCCATCGAAACGGCGTTGTTACCCGCGTCGAAGAGGTCGCTGCACGCGGCACGGTCTGGTAATGTTATCCGGCTAATTAACTTGAGGAAACGAGCTCAGCCCGCAGGCAGCTCCGGCAACGAGACCCCATAAATGCGCATATTCACGGCGTCGCTCGCCACCGAAACCAACACGTTTTCACCTGTTCCCACGGATATGGATGCCTTTCGTGCGGCTTTTTATGCCGGGCCGGGTGAACATCCGGACACGCCGACGCTATGCTCCTCGCCGGTCCCTATTCTCCGGCGCCGCGGCAAGGCGGAAGGGTTCACGGTCATCGAGGGCACGTCCTGCTGGGCGGAGCCTGCCGGCCTCATCCAGCGCCAGACGTATGAAACACTGCGAGACACCATTCTTTCGGAGCTCCGGGCAGCCCTGCCGGTCGATGCTGTGGTTCTTGGCCTGCATGGCGCCATGGTGGCGCAGGGCTATGACGATCCTGAAGGGGATTTCCTGTCGCGGATGCGGGCAATGGTGGGCCCGGACGTCTTGATTGCGGCGGAGTTCGATCCTCATAGCCATCTCACGGCATTAAGGATTGAAAGCCTGGATATCATGGCGACGTTCCTGGAATTTCCCCATACCGATTTTGAGGAACGCGGCGAACATGTCGTCGAAATGGCGTTGCGTACTCTGCGCGGCGAAATCAGGCCCGTCATCTCGACTTTCGATTGCCGAATGATCACCATTTATCCGACCAGCCGCGAGCCGATGCGTTCTTATGTGGACCGGCTGAAGGCGATGGAGGGCAAAGACGGTATTCTCTCCATCTCCGTTATTCATGGATTCATGGCAGGTGATGTACCGGACATGGGCACACGCATCGTCGTTGTTACGGATGACGACAGGACCAAAGGGGACGCGCTGGCCGAAAAGCTGGGCCGTGAACTTTATGCCATGCGCAGGCTGACCGCCATGCCGATGCTGGATACGGAAGCTGGTCTCGACCAGGCCGTTGCCATTCGCAGCGCAAATTCGCAAAGGCCGGTGGTGGTTTCGGATATATGGGACAATCCCGGCGGCGGTGTCGCGGGTGACGCGACCCACATTCTGCGCCGCATGGTAGAGCGCGGCATGGACAGGATCGGCGTCGCGACGATCTGGGATCCCATCGCAGTCTCTTTTTGCCATGCAGCGGGGGAGGGCGCAGAGCTCGATCTTCGCATAGGTGGCAAATCCAGTCCGCAGGGCGGCGATCCGCTGGATTTCCGAGTAATGGTTATGCGCACCGTCGAGACGGGCTGGCAGAGTTTCCGTAATAGTCGCGTCACGCTCGGCCGCGCCGCCGTTGTCCGGCCGCTCGGCACCGAAATCGACATCATTCTCATTACCAGTCGAACGCAAACTTATGAGCCGGATATCTTTTCCAATCTTGGAATCGATTTCGCGAAAAAAGACGTGTTGCTCGTCAAGTCGACCAACCATTTTCACGCGGGTTTTGCGCCGATCGCTTCAGAGATCGTCTATATCGCGGCCCCGACCTCCTATCCCACCGACCCGGCAAAAACACCTTACCGCAAGGCAAGCCTTGGCCTATGGCCACGGGTTGCCGACCCGCTCGGTCTCGATTGAGGGAAGCAGCTTAGACCTGATCAAACGTCACGACGAAGAAACGACCAGCCTCTTCCATGCCCTCCACCGCAAATCCGGCGCCGCGCTCCAGCAAGAGGCTGTCGCGTCGCTGCAAATGCACCGTTTGGCCGGCTGATGAGACGCTGACGGGATCAACGGCAAAAATTATTGTCGCCGTTGACCCCGTCGACTGGACAGTGAGTGTGGTGCGGTGTCTTTCGACGCGATGCGAATATTGCTCGCGACGGGACATGACATTGAGATCGACGATGGGACCATCTGCCAAAACGGCGTCCACCGGAACATCCGCGGCGAAGGGCAGGGGATCGCTTGCCATCGTCAACGCCACCGGCTCGCGTGCGTCGATGCTGAGGCTCATGCCTTTCCCTTCGAGGATGCAAAGGGTGCGATCAACTCCGGGAAATATGGAAAAAGGCCCGTCTTGCGCAACGTTCGCCATGCTGATGCGCCAGTCGAAATCCGCCATAGAGGCTTTTGCGGGATGAACGATGATCTCCGTCGTTACACCGCCGCCGTTTTTCCAGGGCATTGATGTATAGGCGGTGTTTTCTAGGTGTCTCATCTTCTGCATTCCCTGGTCGTTTGTCTGGACGATGGCACTATTTATCGCGGTCGCCAGCGATACGTTGTTCAAGCTTTTTTTGCGCGGCGCGTAGATCAACACTTTTTCCGGCGAGTTTTTCGATTGCCGCGACCACAAGATCACGCGCAACGTAGTCCGACTTGTGTCCGAGATTCCTCACAATGATCAAGCTCGACCCATCAATAGCGCGTGCAAGCTGGCGGGAATGAATTTCCGGTGAAACAACATTGTCGGTGTCGCCGGTTATAATGATGGTCGGCGCCTTGATTTTGGAGTAGTTCGGTGAGGCGCTCCGCGCCCATGTGTTCAGCGCGGCGACTTCCTGCGCGTTATGGCGAAAAGCCTGCGGTCTCAACGCCCCCCATGCGCGCGTTGCCTCCACATAGCCAGGAGGACGATGATTGGGGGCGAAAACCCCGCGCGTCGCCCGGTCGAGCGCAAGGAAACCCACGGGCGGTGCGACGAAGATCGAAAAAAGCGGGCCTGTCACCCGGGCGCTTGCCGCCGTGTAATACCAGGCAATGCCTCCAGGCCAGGGGTAAACCGCCGGAGAAAGAAACACCAGGCCCGACACCATTTCCGGGTGGCGAAGCGCGAATGCCGCGGTAATGGCTCCGCCAAAGGAGTGGCCGACGATGATGGCCTTGCGGATGCCGCGCTTTTTCATCAGTTGAGCCACGGCGTCGGCCTGTCCGTCGGGCAGGATATTATCTTTGCCGCCGATGTCGGAACTGCCATGGCCCGGCCTGTCGACGAACAGAAGTTTTGCGCGACCGCGGAATTTGTCCGCAAAAGACAACAGCGGGTCGTAGAGACTTGCGCTCGCGCCATGCAGGAAGACGATCGGTGGCAGCTCTGCCTGCTTTTGCGGTTCCAGCAACAGGCTGTTGAGCTTATATCCGCCAACATCGATTCTTACCGGCACAGGCTCTTGGGCCTGGGAGGATGCAGGGACGGTCAAAGAAAAAGCCGGAAAAATTGCACCAACCAAAAAGCTGAAGGCAAGTGAAATACGCCGTGGTGCCATGCTGTCTTCCGCACTCCATTAAAGCTTGCCGCGCCGTTATAGACGCTAAAAATGATCGGCTATGACCGACCAACAGCTAACAACGAGAAAATCGAACCGGAAGTTTCAGTCAAAGGAGCGTTGGGTAATGCCCTGAGGCTTTGCCGACGCAAGGTCGGAATGCCGCGCGGCGATGGACCGCGCGGCACGCTCATCAATTGCCGAGAATACCGGGCAGACGCAGCCCCTGCTCCTTGGCGCATTCCACGGCAATCTCGTAACCTGCATCGGCATGGCGCATGACGCCGGTTGCCGGGTCGTTCCACAGAACACGCTCGATCCGACGCGCGGCGTCGTCGGTGCCATCGCAGCAGATGACCATGCCGGAATGCTGGGAAAAGCCCATGCCAACACCGCCGCCGTGATGCAGCGATACCCAGGTTGCACCGGATGCAGTGTTAAGCAGTGCGTTAAGCAGCGGCCAATCCGATACGGCATCGGAACCGTCCTTCATGGATTCGGTCTCGCGGTTGGGCGAGGCGACGGAGCCAGAATCGAGATGGTCGCGGCCGATCACGATGGGCGCCTTCAGCTCACCGTTCCTGACCATTTCATTAAAGGCAAGCCCGAGACGATGGCGGTCGCCGAGCCCCACCCAGCAAATGCGGGCAGGCAGGCCCTGAAACGCGATGCGTTCGCGCGCCATATCCAGCCAGTTGTGCAGGTGTTTGTTGTCGGGCAGTAGTTCCTTCACCTTGGCGTCGGTCTTGTAGATGTCCTCCGGGTCACCGGAAAGCGCCGCCCAGCGGAACGGCCCGATGCCTCGGCAAAACAGCGGGCGAATATAGGCCGGCACGAAGCCGGGGAAAGCGAAGGCGTTTTCCAGCCCTTCGTCCTTTGCGACCTGGCGGATATTATTGCCGTAATCGAGCGTCGGAACGCCGGCGTTCCAGAAATCGACCATGGCCTGGACGTGAACTTTCATGGAGGCGCGAGCGGCAGCGGCAACGGCCTGTGGATCACTCTCCTGTTTGGCGCGCCATTCGGCCACGCTCCAGCCGGCAGGCAGATAACCATGGATCGGATCGTGCGCCGAGGTCTGGTCGGTCACGATATCGGGCCGGATGCCGCGACGGAAAAGTTCCGGGAATATCTCCGCCGCGTTGCCAATCAGGCCGACGGACTTGGCCTCGCCGGCCTTGGTCCATTGATCGATCAGCGCCAGCGCCTCATCGAGTGTATGCGCCTTCGCATCAACATAACGGGTGCGCAGACGGAAATCGACGCGGGTTTCATCGCATTCGACGGCAAGGCAGCATGCGCCGGCCATGACGGCGGCGAGTGGCTGCGCGCCGCCCATACCACCGAGACCGCCGGTCAGGATCCATTTGCCCCTGAGATTACCGCCATAATGCTGGCGGCCAGCCTCCACGAAGGTTTCGTACGTTCCCTGCACGATGCCCTGGGTGCCGATGTAAATCCACGAACCAGCGGTCATCTGGCCGTACATGGCCAGGCCCTTCTTATCCAGCTCGTTGAAATGATCCCAGGTGGCCCAATGCGGCACCAGATTCGAATTGGCGATCAGCACGCGCGGCGCATCCTTGTGGGTGCGGAAGACGCCGACCGGCTTGCCGGACTGCACGATCAGGGTCTCGTCCTCGTTCAAATCCTTCAGCGTCGCGACGATGCGGTCGAAATCGTCCCATGTGCGGGCGGCGCGGCCGATGCCGCCATAAACCACCAGCTCATGCGGTCGCTCGGCCACATCAGGGTCGAGATTGTTCATCAGCATGCGCAGCGGCGCTTCCGTCATCCAGCTTTTGGCATTGAGCTCGGTGCCCTGCGGTGCGCGAACGTCGCGAATATTATGGCGCGGATTGTTCATAAGATTTCCCCTTATCGTTTCGTGTCGAGCGCAAATTCTTCCATGCGCGTGAGAATCGTCTTGAGATGCTGGCGAAGGCGTTCGGCTTTGCCCGCGTCATAGGCAAAAGGCGGCACCTCGCTTTGCAGATGCGTGGATTGTGCCAGCTCCATCTGGATTGCGTGCACACCTTTCTGCGGCCTGCCATAATGGCGCGTCGTCCAGCCACCCTTGAAGCGGCCGTTCAGAACGCTGTCGTAACCTTGCGCGGCGGCGGCGGCCTCAACGGCGATGTGTTCGATGGCGGGATCACAGGTTCTGCCCATATCCGTACCGATGTTGAAATCCGGCAGCTTGCCTTCAAAGAGGAAGGGGATGTGCGAACGGATCGAATGGCAATCATAGAGAATGGCGATCCCATGGATGCCCTTGATCCGCTCGATCTCGGCCGCAAGAGCTGCATGATAGGGCGCGTGGAAGGTTTCCAGACGGTCCGCAATGTCATCCGGCGTGGGTTCCTGCCCTTCATTCCAGATAGGCTTGCCGTCGAAATCGGTGTCCGGAACCAGCCCGGTCGTGTTCTGGCCCGGATAAAGGCTCACCCCGGCCGGGTCGCGGTTGGCGTCGATGACATAACGATGGAACGTCGCCCTCACGGTTGTCACGTTTTCCAGAAGCCCGGCATAAAGCTCATGGATGTGCCAATCCGTATCGGCCAGAATTTTGCCGTTGTCGTTGAGGCGGCTCCAAATCTCCGCCGGAACATCCGTGCCGGTGTGAGGCAGACCGAGGATGATCGGCGAAGTGCCTTGGTGAAGGGCAAAGGGAGTCTTCATCGATTGCCTCTCTTTTCCGTGGGTTTAGCCCCTGCAAGAAGAGAGTTGGCGAAGGTTAAAACGTGCCTCATCTCAAGCCTCCAGCTTCGGCAGGATGCCGTCCGAAATCGTGGCGACCAACGCACCGGAGGCGATCAACTCCGCCGCCGCCTTGAGATCCGGCGCCATATAACGGTCTTCCTCCAGCGAAGGGATTGCGGCCCGTAGCACGGCAATGGCCTTTTGCAGTTCCGGGCTGGTTTTCAGCGGCCCGCGCAGTTCCACGCCCTGAACGGCTGAAAGCGCCTCGATCCCGAGGATGGCGAATAGATTGTCGGTCATCGGCAAAAGTCGCCGCGCTCCGTGGCAGGCCATGGAGACATGGTCTTCCTGGTTGGCCGAGGTTGGCGTCGAATCCACCGAGGCCGGATGTGCCATCTGCTTGTTCTCGCTCATCAGCGCTGCGGAAGTGACTTCGGCGATCATGAGTCCGGAATTCAGCCCCGGCTTCCTGGAAAGGAAAGCGGGCAGGCCATAAGAAAGCGCCGGATCGACCAGTAGCGCGACACGGCGTTGGGCGATGGCCCCGATCTCGCAAATCGCGAGCGCCGTCTGGTCGGCGGCGAAGGCCACCGGTTCGGCATGGAAATTGCCGCCGGACACGACGGAATTGTCAGAAAGCACCAGAGGATTGTCGGTCACCGCATTGGCTTCGATTTCCAGTGTGCGGGCCACCTGCCGCAGGAGGTCAAGGCAGGCGCCATCCACCTGCGGCTGGCAGCGGATGCAATAGGGATCCTGCACCCGCTCATCGCCTTCGATGTGGCTGATGCGGATTTCGGAGCCGTCGAGCAGCCTGCGAAGCGCAGATCCCGCGTCGATCTGCCCCTTGTGGCCCCGCAGGCTGTGAATATCCGGGTGAAATGGAGCGGAAGACCCCATGGCGGCGTCCGTGGAAAGTGCGCCGGTAATCAGCGCAGCCTGTGCGGCGCGATGGGCGCGAAAAAGCCCGGCAAGCGCCAGTGCGGTGGAGGTTTGCGTGCCATTGATCAGGGCAAGCCCTTCCTTGGCGGCGAGAACCACCGGCGTCAGCCCGGCTTTCGTCAGCGCCTGGCCGGCGGGCAGCAGAGCGCCCTGATAAAAAGCCTCACCCTCGCCCATCATTACCGCCGCCATATGGGCAAGCGGCGCGAGATCGCCGGAAGCGCCCACGGAACCCTTTTCGGGAATGACGGGAATAACGCCCTGTTCCAGCATGGCCTCGATCAGCCGCACCAGTTCCAGCCGCACGCCGGAAGCGCCGCGGCCAAGCGAAATCAGCTTCAGCGCCATGATCAGCCGAACCACATTTTCAGGAAGCGGCGCGCCTACCCCGCAGCAATGCGACAGGATGAGATTGCGCTGCAGCGTTGCCACGTCGGCTGCATCGATCTTGATGGAGGCAAGTTTTCCGAAACCGGTATTGATGCCATAGACGGGGGCATTACCCGCGGCAATCTCGGCAATGCGGGCAGCCGCCTTTTCGATGCCGGCGTCGAACGAGCGGTCCAGCTTCGCGGAGCCGTTGTTCCAGTAGATGCCGGCCAGGTCGGCCAGGGCCACGTTGCCGGGGTGAAGCGTAATGGTCGTCATGGTCATGGAGAAACCTTCTGTCCCTTGAATATGCGGGCATGGAGCGAATTGAAACCGATGCGATAGACAAGCTCGGCCGGGCGTTCGATATCCCAGATTGCAAGATCAGCGGATTTCCCGGCCTCCAGCGTGCCGGTTTCCGCAAGCAGGCCAAGCGCCTTGGCGGCATTGCGCGTTGTCGCTGCCAGGCATTCCTCCACGGTCATGCGGAAAAGCGTTGCACCCATGTTCATGGTCAAAAGCAGGGAAGTGAGCGGTGAGGTGCCTGGATTGCAGTCGGTGGCGAGGGCGATTGTCGCGCCTGCATCGCGCAATGCCTGCATCGGCGGAGCCTGTTTTTCACGAAGCGCATAAAAGGCGCCGGGCAAGAGTACGGCCACCGTTCCCGCCTTGGCCAGTGCCCTGGCGCCTGATTCATCCAGATATTCCAGATGATCGGCGGAAAGCCCGCCGCAGGAGGCGGCAAGCGCTGCGCCACCCAGGTTGGAAAGCTGCTCGGCATGCAGCTTGACGGGCAGACCAAGCTGCCGCGCCTTTTCAAAAACGCGTGCTATTTCTTCGACGGAGAATGCGATGCCTTCGCAGAAGCCGTCCACCGCATCGACCAGCCCTTCGGCCTGTGCCTTTTCCAGCCCGGGCAAAACGACATCGGTGATATAGTCCCCGTTCCTACCCTTATATTCAGCAGGCGTTGCATGGGCGGCCAGATAGCTGGTGACGATCCGCACCGGCCGCAGCGTCTCCAGCCTGCGGGCAACACGCAGCATTTTCAGTTCGGTATCTATATCGAGGCCGTAACCGGATTTGATTTCGATCGTCGAGACGCCCTCGGAAAGAAGCGTATCGAGACGGGGCAGCGCTTGCGCTATCAAGACATCCTCTGAAACCGCGCGCGTGTCGCGCACGGAGGACACGATGCCGCCACCCGCCTTGGCGATCTCTTCATAAGTCGCGCCATTCAACCGCATTTCGAATTCCATGGCGCGGTTGCCGCCAAAGACCAGATGGGTGTGGCAATCTATCAGAGCGGGAGTGATCCAGCGCCCGTCGCAATCGGTGATTTGCTCGGCGGCGGCGAGATCGGCGGGCAGATCGCTCTCCGGGCCAGCAAATGCGATGCGACCGCTGCTGACGGCGATCACGCCTTTTTCGATTGCGCCGATGCCTTCCCTCAATAGATCGAAGGTGGCCAGCCGGGCATTACGCCACAAGGCCGTTGCGTTTCCCATCGCCGCTCCCTTTGCAGATTTGTTCCCGGGCATTGCTTTTCGCCTTTCCTTTATGGCGTAAATGTATATACATAATAATCGGCTTGGCAAGCCGCATTTTCTGTTCGAAATGGCCTTGCCCGATGTCGTAACAAGAGGAGAGGGTGGTATGACGGCAATTCACGCGGGTGCGGCACTTCTCAGCGGTGGGTGGGCGCAGGATGTCCGTATCGTCTGTGATGGCGGGGTTGTTTCATCGGTCGAAACCGGTGTTTCTCCCGAGCGGCAGGATGAACGCCATGCCGTCATCGTTTCGGCCATGCCCAATCTTCACAGCCACGCCTTCCAGAGAGCCATGGCTGGACTTGCCGAAATCCGCGGGCCTGCCGACGACAGTTTCTGGAGCTGGCGCACGGTCATGTATAAATTCGCCCTCTCCATGACGCCTGACCATGTCGAGGCCGTTGCTGCACAGCTTTATATGGAAATGCTGGAGGCCGGTTTCGGCAGGGTCGGAGAATTCCATTACCTGCACAATGACAGGGACGGTTCACATTACGGAAATATCGCCGAAATGGCGGAGCGTATCGGCGCTGCCGCCGCCCAAACGGGCATAGGCCTGACATTGCTGCCGGTCTTTTACGCGCATTCCGGTTTCGGCGGTCAGCCGCCAATCGACGGGCAGAAACGTTTCATCCATTCGATTGACAGTTACGAGAAGCTGATGCAGGGCGCACAGGCTGTCGTCAAATCCCTTCCGGGTGCGGCGCTTGGCATCGCGCCGCACAGCCTGCGCGCTGTGACCGGTGATGAGCTTGCGGCCATCGTGCCGCTCGCAAAAGACGGGCCGATCCATATTCACGTGGCGGAACAGATCAAAGAGGTCGAGGACTCCCTCGCTTTTTCCGGTGCGCGGCCAGTGGAATGGCTTCTCGGGAACGCGCCGGTCGATAAGCGCTGGTGCCTCATACACGCCACGCATATGACGCAAGCGGAGATACGCCGTATGGCACGGAGCGGCGCGGTTGCGGGCCTCTGCCCTGTCACGGAGGCCAATCTCGGCGACGGTGTCTTCCACGCTCCGGATTTTCTCGCGGAAGACGGACATTTCGGTGTCGGATCCGACTCCAATATTCTCATCTCGGTTTCTGAAGAGCTGCGCACGCTGGAATATTCCCAACGTCTGTCTCGGCGCGCGCGTAATGTCATTGCCGACGCGGGCAGTTCCACCGGGGAAAAACTTTTCCAGGCGGCGCTGGAAGGCGGCGGCGGGGCACTCATGTCAGAAAGTAGAATCGAAAAGGGAAAGAGCGCCGATCTTGTCGCGCTCGATATTTCGGCCGTGCCCTATCTTCCCGCGTCGAAGATCCTCGATCAATGGTTATTTGTAGGCAATGTCCGTGTCGATACCGTTTGGGTCCGTGGCGAAAAACAGGTGCAGGAGGGTCAGCATATCCGGCGCCGGGAAATATCGGATCGTTTCAACCAGGTCATGGCCGAACTTCTTAATAGCTGATATGGGCTCGGCGAGAACGAGAAAGAGCCCGTGCGGAAAGGTATCACGGACGTGACAAAGGCATCGGCCGGACAGACCCTGCACCAGACGATCCTCAGCGATATAGAGGGGCGGATCGTCTCGGGGGAATGGCCGCCCGGTTACAGGCTGCCGTTCGAGGTCGATCTTGCCACCCATTATGACTGCTCGCGCATGACAGTGAACAAGGTCATGAGTCAGCTCGCCAAGGCGGGTTTGATCGAGCGACGCAAGAAATCCGGCAGTTTCGTTCGTCAACCGCAGATCCAGTCGGCAGTTCTCGAAATTCACGACATCAGGGCCGAGGTTGAATCCCTCGGTCTTGATTACGGCTTCAAGGTTCTGAAATGCACGCAGCGTACGGCAACGAAAGACGACCGTACACGGCTTGACATGGCAGCTGGCGCGCCGCTGCTGGATATCGTCTGTCTTCACTTCGCGGGCGAGCGGGAATTCTGTATCGAGCAGCGCCTTGTCAACCTCGTAACGGTGCCGGAGGCTGCAGAAGCCGATTTCGGCGGCGTTGCGCCCGGCCCGTGGCTGCTCGGCCATGTTCCGTGGAGCAATGCCGAACACCGTATCAGTGCCGAAACGCCGTCGAAAGAGATTGCGCGCCTGCTGGCCATATCTGAAAAGCAGGCCTGCCTCGTCGTGGAGCGCCGGACGTGGAGCAATTCCGGCGCCGTCACCTATGTGCGGTTCACCTATCCCGGAAATGCGCACGCTCTTGTCGCCCGTTTCAGCCCGTCCGCGGATTGATCGTAAGGCTTAAACCCCTCTTATTGCGAACATGAAACCCCATATAGGCGAGGCATGCTATGCTTCCGGCAAAGTCGTGCTGGAATCATTAATCGTTGGTAATTAATACGATAAACTGGAAACTACCTTTTATTATCAGTAGCTTGATTGATTTTTTTTGAATTCGCATTTTGGCCTGTTGACTTGTTCGGTGGGGTTCTCTTATAAGTCCGCTCACTGAACGAGGGCGGCGGCGCTGCTGGCGACGAAGTCTTTCGTTCTAAATAAATCAAGGAATGAGCTGGTTGCTTGTTTGGTTTCGAGGCCTGATGGTTTCGGGGATTTGATT